>Ga0208549_100261_pt1 | contig 25346 bp, 24 predicted proteins | sample BED_host_MetaG_FD_187135 | JGI IMG/M metagenome (GOLD analysis project Ga0208549, IMG submission 187135) | Hot spring microbial mat communities from Yellowstone National Park, Wyoming, USA - BED_host_MetaG (SPAdes) (version 2) | ecosystem: Environmental > Aquatic > Thermal springs > Hot (42-90C)... | reverse complement strand
ACTCAAAGAAACGACATACCTAACATAACCCAACCTCCTAAAAAGAGTGTAGAATGTGGTAAACTAACCCTCCAAGAGGACAAACCACACAAGTATTCTGCCAACGCTTGCGCTACTTGCTCTCTAGCGTAAAACCTTGGCTTAACATTAATATACTCAAATAACAATAATATAATTTGGGTGAGCACGGGAACTTTCCACTTGATTCCCATGCGCTCACCAAGATAAAAACCCCGTGCTCACCCTTAAATAGTATTACGCGAAAACAAGTTCTTACAGAACGAGAAAAGATTGTTGAATAAAATTATATTAAATTAACAAAATTGTTGACCACACTGTCCGCATTAGCTTTTTACTTTAAATTGCCCTTCCTCATACCAGCAATAGTTTCTTTCTCTCCTTTAGTGTCATTGCTATTTTCTCCTTTTTATCCATATTTTGCGATCATATCAATAAAATATGCAGAGGACTTCAGAAAACTGAAATTCTTAAATTTTATACCTCCAGCTTTGTCCTTTATTAATCCTTTTCTCTCATTTTCTTCATTATATGACGTTATTAGGAAGAGAGAAATTTTCCTTTATATTCTATTACCTTTATTTTCAGCTATATATTTTGTTATAGAAGGAGAATATACTCAAGAAGAAATAATATCTATTTCAATAATTTTCCTCTTCATGCTAAATATATTACGTGGCTACTATAAGACGATAATTTCATTTATAGATAAGTATTCTCAGTTTATTATCTCCCTTGCATTGGATTTCATTGCATATAAATTCTTTTTATTCAATTTAGAAATATTCCTAACAATTGTTTTATCGTCTATTGTAATATCCTTACCTAAATTGAAGATAAGTGTTTATCCATTTTTTGCCTCAATCATATCGTTAGTTAATCCTTTCGTTGGTCTTTCTGCAGTACAAAGGCTTTCTTCACTATTTGTATTTATACCTCTTTTCTTTTACATTGAGATGCACTATTCCGTATGCTCTGTAGTCTTTTATATCATTGGAGCTTCCTTAGGAATTGCTTTTAGTATAAGAGATTATAAGGTGAAGAGAAACGCAGTATTCGTTATATTTGCGTTATTAGTGGTTCTAGACGATATTGTGCTAAGGAATTATATTTATATTGCCTTAAGTTTAGTATCTGCAGTTTTAATATTCTTATTTAGACGCAAGCTAAATATTTCAGAAATTTTAGCTTTATATTTTGCATCATTTCCTCTGTCCTTTATTTCTGGATTTTTCATTCTTCTTAAAGGCAGGCTTAATCTCTGCATAATTTTAGTAACTGAAGCTGTAATCTCTGTACTAGTTCTTAAGATAGTTTCGATTACGTCCCCAATTTTAAGCCAGATTTTATAACATGCTTGATAAAGATGTAAAGGAAATTTTAGGAATAATAAACTCTTATCCACTTGTAATGTATAAAATAGATGCGAACTATATTAATCCTCCTACCTATGAGAGCGACGAGCTTTATAATTTAGCAAAGGAGTTAGAAGATTTAGCTTATCCTACTAGGGAAAGCGACTACGCTAAAATTTATTATAACTTTTTCTGTCCTGTAAAAATAAAAAATTCCATAATAAGATTTATACCTATAGGTTTGTCTTATCTTAAAAAATACGATACTTACGAAATATTCATAAATACTAGAGGTAAAATAGGTATAAAAAGGGGAAATAAAGAAGCCGATGCTCTTATAAAGAATTTATTATTAAGGACAATATATTTTTCTAAATTTAAAATTAATGGAGGGTTAATAATAACAATTGATTATATAGATAAGCATTATTTAGAAGGTAGAGTAAAGCTAAAGTATGTTAAAGATCCTGTAATAACTATTGAAGAAGCCAAGGGAGTGCTGAAAGAATATAAGGATAATTTAAGCAGGAAAATTGAAGGGGAAATAACTCTAGGAGATTACTTGAGAACAGTGAGAGTTATCTACGAGGCCTTAGGTTTTGAGGTTAAAGGCGAATTGAAAGACTTATATAGGCGTTATGCCGATGGCAGGGACTGTGGAATGATGGAATTACCTTTAGATGACGCAATAGCGTTTAAGAAATGGTTAAACAATGAATCTTATTGCGGTGGCCATCCTTTTGAAGTCGTTAAAGGTGGTTTAATTACTTATGGCATTTATTTATATCCTCCAGAAGACGATAGGTATGTGTTATCTCCAGGGGATTATTATGAGGAGTATTATAAAGTTGTTAAAGAATTTTTAAGGAGGAAAATTCCTTTTAAGTCTCCTGAGTTATTAAACGTACTAAAAGTGTTAACTGGCCTAGCGGAAGTTAAGGTTAATGAAATAAATGACTTTCCGAAGATGATTATCCTTTATGAAGATGTTAGAGATAAGAGGAAAATAAAATGGAAAGAAATAGAGGAAGTTGAGTATAGAAGGGAAATATTTAGGAACCAATTACGCAAAGAAATTTCAGCAAAAAACGTTGTTGACCCCTAAAGGAACGTTTAATGGAGAGTATACTAATTATTTGCATATATTTTCCTAATTTATTTTTACATGACCTGTGTTAGTATAGTATTAAATAGGAATAATATTAATGTAATATAATAATAGTGAAAAAGTTGTTATGTTAATAAAAATATTGATACTTATATAGAGAGGCGTCAAGTTTTCTCGACCGACGTTATTCCTATTAAATTACAGTAATACGCCTCCACCTTTAGAGGGACTGCCGGTACATAATAGCCCTCGTAGGGAGGATATAACTTAACTATTTCCCAAGAATCCTTCTTCAGAACAGTTGCATTAGAACAGAAAATATAACCATTTGCCGAGATAGATGGGGCATCGGGAAATATCCTAAAATAAGGTTTTATGCAATTAGGCAATGAAGGCGATTTAGGGTAGTAAGTTACGTTAAGCAGAAATCCGTAAATTTCTCCGTCTTTTTCACAAATGTGAAGAACCTTCACGTTAATTGATGTATAGTATGGAGTAGATGCAAAATGAAAGAAGATAGCAAGGCCTATCAATAGAAGTACTGGTATAGCTAAAGGTTTAAAGTTGATTGCATTTATTCTTTCTCTCTCTCCATTTGGTAACGCATATCCTAGTACAGGCCAGGATATAAAATAATTCCATAAAGCCCTATAGTTGACGAAGAAGATAAAATATGGAAAGAAAACCCAAGAATCCTTGAGATTGTCGTAATATTTCCAGAAAAGGTAAACCTCAGTTAGCGTAACGATTACTATTGTCAAAGTGAAAAATGAGGGATAAATGTAAAAGAATCCAGGGATAGCTATCATCGACAAGCTCATACTTATACCTATTAGCGGAGCTACTATTGGATAAAGAACCCCTTGAAAATAGTATTCCGGAGAAAGGAAAATAAAATACCCGTTAATCGCCAGGAAAGAGATAGCAGTGTAAATTATAAACTTCAGTAAGGAACTCTTTCCCTCTTCCTTGTATATTGAAATTAAATAAAACGGAAGAAGGGCAAAAGGAGTCTGCTTCAGCGATAAAGCAAAGCCGTAAAATACACCTTTGGCTTTCACGTCTTTGGAAAATAGTGAAAGTAAAACAAAGAAAACCCAATCTAGAGTAGTAACTCCTCCTGCAGAGAAGTCACGATAATTGATGTTAAATAAGTAGGGGAGTAAAAATGATAAAAAAAGGAATTTGTCAACTCTCCTTAACTTTGCATATAGGAGAAAGGCTACTAAAAAGTAGAAAGTCACAGTAATGAAATTGGGGTTTATGTTGAAGATTACTGATGGAATAAGTATAAGCATTTGCAATGCAGGGTAATCGTACCTAGTAACTACACCTCCAGTGGAAAGCGGTGTACCAAATATTGGTATAAATCCACACAAATGGAAAACGCTGTAAATATTGGCAGTAAGTGCAGGGTTATAAGGATTTTCTCCGTGTAAAAATAGGTAAGCAGCATAGTAACTAAGCATTATTCCGTCAGTTCCAAAATTAGGAGAGACAGCAAGGGTAGAGAAAGTCAAGATTAGAAAATTTACAAGCATTGCCTCAGCTAGAAAATTGTATTTGATTCCTGCGGCTACTAGTAATAAGTAAATGATGAGAACGTAAATGCTAACTCCTTGTGTGAAATAATAGAGCAATCCTACAACAATAGCCTCTGTATAAATAATACTAAGGAAGTATTTATCATGAATGTGCATACTAGTAAATAGTATGAGACCTGAGAAAAATATTGATAACACGTCAAGAGTAATGAATAACAAATTATCGTAATTAGGAGCTATTAGTAGAAACATGGAAATGGCAAATAAAAACTGAGAAAAATTCACTGCCAATGCTTTATTCCTATCCATCAAAGGTGTCATTAGTCTTGAAAATATAAAATTATGCAAGAGGCTAGGGTTTGTTGCTCTTAAAGAAGAGTATAGAAACTTTATTTCTGAAAATAAATTCTTTGGCTAATAATTTCTGTCAACTTTAAATTTAATTATTTATTATTAGACTACCAAGAATTAAGAGTGATAAACTGTTGTTGAGTTGTATGAACAGCATAAGGCATTGAAATATACAGTAGCCTTTGCGTATACTAAATTATTAATAGGAATCGAGCATAAGATCCAGCCGCATGGGAATAACCACTTATCAATATTAAATGTAAAGCAGAAACAAGCGTAACAAGTTTTAGTTAGATTTCCTTCTTTTACATAGTATTCACATTTCAAGAATAGGCGGAAGTAGCATATATATGAAGGAACATTTCCGCAGTTTACTATAAGAATTCCTAATGATGGAATCCAGGTATTTACACGGTTATCATATTTCAAATATTCAAATAAATAAACTCCAATATGAATGTTGGCAACTTCGATTTTTGGATATTTCAACTCATAAACGTAGCAATTATTAAAAGAAAATTTTAAATAAGTTAAATTGAAGGTAGAGTTTACTTTCCTTACACATATATTATTTCCAAATATTTCTCTACATAGTTTTATAATATAGTGAAAATTACAATTTAGTATACCCACAACATATACGGGTTTAGTTGCATTTATACAATAAAAGGCAAATACATGTCCGTTATGTAGAAACTCAGTTATATTATATTTTACGTATTTATAAACAAAATAATGAAATTGGATTATCTTAGAGTAATATAGCGATCCTTCAATACTATTTAAAATAAAGTAAAGAATACCTAAGCCTAGTATCGAAATCATTAATATGGAAGAAATAATTACCCTTCCGAGCATTTAAATTAAGTTTATTTTTAAGAGATGGAGATGATTGAAAATAACGGTAATACTACATAACGTGTTTTACCTCTCTACTATTTTCCTTATATTTTTATCAAGTGGCGGGTATATAATCCCTTTCTCAGTTATTATGCCAGTAATGTATTTTGGAGGTGTAACATCAAAGACAGGATTATATACTTTAACTCCTTCTGGAGCAATAGGGATCCCTCTAATTGTCCTAACTTCGTCAGGATCTCTTTCCTCAATCTTAACATCTTCGACTTTACTCTTTAAGTCGAAAGTAGAAATTGGAGCTAAGGCATAGAACGGAATTCCAAGCTCGTGAGCAATTACTGCCTCTTTAAATGTACCTATTTTGTTAAAAACATGACCATCAGATAATATCCTATCTGCCCCTACCATAACGCTATTTACCATCCCTTTATACATAACGAGTCCTACAGCAGTGTCGGCAATTAACGTTACTGGAATACCGTCAGTCATTAATTCATAGACTGTAAGCCTGCTTCCTTGTAGCCAGGGTCTTGTTTCAGGTGCAATTACTGAAACCTTAATTCCAAGCATGTGTGCAACCTTAACTGGCGCTAAAGCAGTTCCTAATCCAGTTCCAGTAGCCAATCCTCCGGCATTACATTGTGTAAGTATCGTATCACCATCGTTTATTTTTTCTAAGCCATATATTCCCATCTGCAATTCTGCCTCTAGTTCATCGTCGAAGATCTTTTTAGCGTCTCTTTTTAGAAGTAGTATTAACTCATTAACGCTTTTTGCTTCACCTTGTTCTACGTATTTCTTTGCGTTGTTTAGCATGTTTGAAGTAGCCCACGTTAAATTGACTGCTGTAGGCCTTGCTTGATCCAGAACTTTTTTAGCTTTATTTAATTTTTCTATCGCTTCTTCTAGGGTTGTAGGTTTATCTGAAGTTAATGCTGTCACCATTCCGTACGCAGCCGTAATTCCTATTGCAGGAGCTCCTCTAACTTTCATAAGTTTTATTGCAGAAGAAATTCCTTCTGGGTCTTTTAATTCTACATAAGTAGTTTCAAAAGGTAAGGCAGATTGGTCTAAGAGGGTTAAAGTGTTCTTATCATCATTCCATATAATTGGCTTTAGTTTAGGGTTAAAGTTCTCTTTTAGTTCCTTTAACGAGACTCTCATGAATATACTATTTAACGTGAGATTAAATTTTTAGCGTAGATAAACGTAATTTTTATAATCTATCAATCTAAAATAAATTATATGTCTCAGCAACAAGAAATTTTTGTTACGACAGCCGATGAAATTCCAGGGTATATGGTTATACAAATATTAGGGATAGTTGTTGGAACTTCTCTCCTTTGTAAAAAATTTGATTTAAATAAAGAAGAAGAAGCTAAGAAGTTCTTAGAATTATCTGAGAAAGCTAGAATTACCGCTATGAACGAAATGATACAAAGGGCAAAGGAGATTAATTCTAATGCTATAATTTCAATTAGATTCGATTCACATAGAATTAACGATGAGTATGATGAAATAATAGCTTATGGTACTGCAGTTAGGGTTATTAAAAATATACATTAAACTTCCAGGTTAATTTTAATAGTGATGATAGGTAGAATTCTTGTATCACTAATACTTATAGGCTTAAGAGTTTTACTTTACTCCTTCCAGATTATATTCCTCGTTATGTTGTGCTAAAATAATTCAATTTAATGAGTTTACATGCAAATATGTTAAGTATAATGCCGTTGTCAGCAGTTTCCGATAAACCGTGAAGTTTATATAATTTAATGGTAAATATGAGTATAGTCACACCAGATGTGGATGGGTTTTCCCGAAAGGTGTGACGGTGAATAAAAGATGTGCGGGTTTCCCCACATCCGTGAGGGATGTGGGTCGGGGTTATCCCGCTAAAGGGCGGAGGGGTAACGGGTTTCCCCGTGACTCCGGTGAAGCCCAAGGGCTGAGGATTGGATACAAATTCATGAAAATTCAATGAAGCCCAAACCCCACAGAATTCTTATTTAATGGTTTAGTATTTCTCCGCTACTCTATAAATGCTAATAAATCAGTATATGTTGAGGAAATTTTAAATTGTAGTTTTAAAGAAACTGTTAAAATATGTAAGTTAGTTTGCTCACCAATTACCTTATGTTACATGGCTCTATGTAATACCATGTACTACACTTTTAATACATAATAATGCGTTTAAGAAAAAGAAAAGGTATATGATACTTACAGCGGATGAAGCAACTTTTTATTCTCTCTCACCCTTACCAGAAAGAGTTTTGCCAATAGTAAGGAAGAATAAGTATCCTCCTTACGGTTTGAGAAAAATTGAGGCAATGACAAATTCTATAATATTACCGCCATCAAAAATTAGAAAACCCGACATTCTTGGGATTTATGTTAACGATCCGTTAGCATTAACTCAGCCTTCCTTAGCAATAAAAGAGGCTTTCGGCGAATATCCAAGGTTCTATTATTCTTTCCAAAAATTTTCTGCAGAAATAAAAGAACTTAAATCAAGGTTTAAATTTAAAGTAATTGTTGGAGGTCCAGGTGCATGGGAATTGGTAGGAAAGAAGGAGGAAGATTGGATTGACACTATAGTAGTTGGTGAGGCAGAAAACGTTATTCATAAGGCTATAGCTGAAGAAGGTATAATTAAAGGAACTCCCGCTGAAAAATTTTACCCAATTAAAGCCCCATCAGCTATGGCTGAAGTTGAAGTTATGAGAGGAACTAGGAAAATTCCTAGGGAAGTAATACTGAGTGAGATGAAAATTCAATCCATCCAAGGTAAGGTAAATTTGATTTCTCCTGACCTTTTCTCCTACGGTGATGAGGAGGAAATAATTTCCTTATTGAAAATGTCGTCTGAATTCGGTAAGGTATTCTTTAATCAAATAAGCTTGAAAGGAGTTAGTAAGATAGACTTAAGTCGAGTAAGTAGAATATTAAATCTTAATGAGAAGAATTATAGAACTCCAGTACTTAGCAAAGAGCCTGGAGTATGTAACGTTGAAGTAGAAGGAGAAGAGATTAAGGAACTAAATAATAATTTTATTTATCCAATGATTTTTGTTCCCACAGATTCTATTTCCTCGCTTGAAGGTTATAAGGCTCTAGTTATACCTTTACCTAACGGGAGAGATAATTATTATGAGGCATTGTATATAGCTTGGAATATAAGCAGGAAGGTTGTTAAAAATAAATTATTGATTTCTTTTCTAGATAAGGTTATTTTAAAGAACAAAGAGACAAAGGGAGAATTTTTGAAGAAGTTGAATGTAAAAAGTCCCACTTTTCTAGTACAGTTATTGAGCTTATTATTCTAGTTATTAGGAAATTTTTGTAATGTTCTTAAAAATTACATCATAATGCGATAAACTTTAAATTATTGTTCATAAGATGAACCTTATGATAAGAGTAGAAAACCTAGTTAAGTTTTATGGACATTTTCAGGCATTGAAAGGGGAAAGTTTTACAGTTAACGACGGTGAAATAGTAGGCTTTGTTGGTTTAAACGGCGCAGGCAAAACTACAACCATTAAGATTGCAACTGGCGTTCTTTACCCTACTTCGGGCGACGTAATTATAGACGGATATAGCATAACTAAGGATAAGAAAAAGGCCTCGGAAAATGTAGGTTGGGTTCCAGAACTTCCAAATTATGAGCAGGACGTAAAAGCTTTAGATTATTTTGTTTATATTGCAGGATATTATAAAATTCCTACAAACGAAGCCAGAAGCTTGGGAAAAAGATTGTTTGAGGAAGTAGGCCTTGCAGGAAGAGAAAATGATAAATTAAAGAACTATTCTCAAGGAATGAAGAAGAGGTTTGCCCTAGCAGTTTCTTTAATTTCCAACCCAAAGAATTTCCTATTTGATGAGGTGCTTAATGGGTTAGATCCTGAGGGAATTCAGTTTTTTAGAAATTTAGCATTAAGGCTAAAGAAAGAAGGAAAAGCCGTACTATTTTCATCTCACATACTTTCAGAAGTAGAATCTTTGGCAGATAGGGTAGTGTTCTTGCATAAAGGTAAAATAGTTAAAGAGGAGAAGATGGAAGATTTAAGGAAGTTAGTATCCACAAACGCTTTGAGAGTAATTCTCAATTCTCCGTCAGAGGAAGCACTAAAGGCTTGTAAGGATTTTGGAGAGCCTATATTAAATAACGGTGTAATAATAATACAGAACTTTAAGGGAGATCTAGAAGGCGTGGTGAGAGCGTTAAAACCTTTCGGAATACTCGATATTGGCTATGTAAGACAGGATCTTGAAAGCTTATTCTTCCAAATAATTGGTGGTATTTAATGAATCCCATCATTTATGACTTTAAAAGGTCCTTCCTTAGATTATCTGTCCTCATTTTTTTAGTAGTATTTGCAGCAGTAGGTGTAGGAATCGGTTACCTGGTTTATCATTTTTCTGTTGGAAATTTACCTGCATCCTCATACTATAATATGAACTTTGTTGGTGTTAGTTTCGGCTTTCCTAACGGTACGGTGAAGGTTCACGGATATGTATTCGATAAACGAGGCTGTCCGTTAGTAGCAACAATAGAAATGGTAAGCAATTCTGGTAAAGTTGTATCAATAACACAGAGCAATTCCTCAGGGTTTTTCACAATTCAAGGTAATAACGCAAGTTACATAATAGTTAAATATTCCACATACGAAGAGAATGCAACAATTACAACTATTATATACAATGTTTCAGATTTCTATAATTATTATGAATATAATGGAGAAGGATTAGCTATTATTACCGGAGTTAAAAATTGTGTGGGAAAGTTGATACTTGCATCTACTTTTAATCAAGGCGAACTTAACTTAACGTTCTATAACCAAGGTTTAAAAGCTATAGGATCTTGCATCATTAATTATTCCGGTTACGTAACTATTAATTCGATAAAAATTAAGCCTGGAACTCAATTTATTTCCTTGGGAAGCAATAGCTCTATAGGATTTATGACCGAATACACACCCGTACCACATATAGAATACGCAATTAACCAGGGTGTTATTTCTTCCTCTTCTTTATTCCAAATATTCTTCCCAATAATAATGATATACCTAGCTTACGCACTTTATTCTAAACTTATTGATAGCGGTGCAATAGAGTTCATAATATCAAGACCGTTAACTAGGGCTAGCTTTTACCTAACCAGACTTACCAGCGGATTATTAACTGGAGTGACAACTGGTATTATATTCAGCCTAGTAGTAGGAGGTACTTTTTCAATTTTAATTCATTATTTCCCCAGTTTTGTAGTTATAATGTTAATAATAGAGTTAATCTCAATCCTTAGCTTTTACTATATACTTTCGTTCATGCTAAGTAATTTTATTAAATCTGCAACAGCAACTTTAGGAATTTCCATAGCACTATTCTTCATAATTAGAATAGTTGAAGGAATATTGCCAATATTTCTACCTACTAACGTATCGAATATAGTAGGTTATTACGCAAATCCCACGTCCATCTGCTCAGTTGCGACGTATTTATCAACTCACTTAACATTAGCAGGAGCGCCTTTTAATTTAGGGATATCAATAGTCGCACAGTTAGCCTGGTTAATAGGTCTCTCATTACTAGGGTACTTAAAGTTCAGAAGGATGGATCTATAACCTTTAAAGAATATGGCTTTTTCATCTCTTATTTTATAATTATTCATTTTTGTCACTTTTTACTAAAGGATAATAGAGCAAAGCGGAAGAGAATCCTAATAAGGATATTAAAAACCACAGGATGAGAGGAGACGAGTAAAGGTAATAATTCATTAAAAAACTCGCATATGAAGAACCCAGTACTCTGCCCAAGGCCGTTACCATTCCGTAAATTCCTATCTCTCTTCCTCTTACTTCGTCTCTTGATAATGAAGAAGCAATAGCTTGCGAAAGAGGAGAAACTATCATTTCTGCTAAAGTAATAAAGACTATATCAATTACTGCAAGAATAAAATTAGTAACAAAGGCAACAAATAAGTAGGAGAAAGCATATATTATCATTCCTAGAATTATCATCTTTATAGTGAGTTTTCTTCCTATAAATTCCTGGAAGATGACTATTAATAACCCGTTAACCATGAAAAGTAAGCTAACTTGAAACGTTGACAATCCCACGATTAGGTTATAGTAGGTAAGTAAGGAAAATCCTAGTTGACCCATTATCATGAAAGTTAAGAAAGTAGGTATTAGGAAAAGGATAAACTCTTTTGATAGGTTTAGAGAAATGCCTATTTTTCCTTTAAAATCCGGTAAAGAAAAGAGCAACGGTATAGGTAAAAGAGAAATTATTGAAGAAACCAGTAGTAACTCCCTAAATCCTGAAATTGTAAACAGAATCCCTCCAATAACCGGTCCTATTGCCCAACCCGCGTTTATTCCAACCCTTATTCTACTAAAAGAGATTACTAAACCTTTAAACTCCTTATTTAAATCCCCAACCATAGAAGTATTAGAAACATTATATATCGAATTAAAGAACGTTTGAAGTAGGATAAAGAAGACAATAGCTAAAGGAAGATTAAGTAAAAACGCTAAGAGTAGAGAGATTGAAGCCGAGAGAGAAGAGATAACCATTGATTTAACTCTTCCTAGAGAGTCAGTCATGTATCCTCCTATAATATAAGCGAGGACACTTATTACTCCTTGTATAATATAGAAAAGGGAGACGAAATCGAGAGAGAAGTGGTAAACTTCGTAAAGTGCAAAACCTATAAAAGGCCATATTATTGAACCGCTTAAAGCTCTAGACCCACTTATTAACGCAAGCTTATTGATTTCCTTCAACGGCTTATTAAACTTCTCTTCTTGTTAAAAAGATTTTTCACCTTATTGGATGCATTATACTTAATGTCAAACAATTAATGAAAGAAAATAAGGATTAAATCTAAATATAGAGGAAATAATCATAAAAAAGTTATATAGATTTAGAAAGAAAAATTTATAAACATAAGTACGAATCTTCTATCATGAATAATTTCCTTCTCCTGTTTGGAATAGCATTCTCAATGCTAGCTTTAATGATTTACGTAATTTATGAGGTAGAGAAATGGAGGAGTGAAAGAAGAGTACTTACAGCTTTATACATTGAAGGAATGATGCTAACAATGAACATTGGTGCTTACCTTTATGTCGCTTACCATTGTCTATTCTATTTCCTAGTGATAAATGGCGCTTATGCTTTCCTTGGTTTATACTCAATCCTTTCAATTAAAAGCATAGAAAGAAAAAGAGGAGTTATTTACGCAATCTTTTCTCTATTTATGGTTATTTCAGAGTTCTTCATGGGTTCACTATTTGTAGTCCTGCAAACAGGAAAGCCTGCTACAATAGATTCTTCTGTGGAGAACGTTTGGTTTGTAAGCGTAATGCTTGCAGAAATGTCCTTTACTCTCTATTTATCCTTCAGAAAATTAGACAAAATTACTAGAAATTACCTTCTTTCGTTACTTTTACTAATGCCGTGGTTTCCTGCACTCTTCCCCAACGTTGTTATACCTTTCTGGGCTTCGGCAATAATAATGATAGGAGCAACCGTAATGATATATGAAACTCTTTATAATCAAAGGCTAAGGGCGAACCAAGAGACCTTTACAACGATGGAGTTAATGGCAATATATATGTTAATGATGCTAGGAGAGTTCTTGTACTTCATTTATTCAACTCTTGTAATATTCGACATTTCAATGATGATAGCCATGACGTGGTTTATATTTAGGTCTCTAGCAGGACCGAATCCTATAAAAGGAAACTATTTAAGGAACTCTAAGTTAGCTTTTGGAATAATATTCCTAACCTTCATCATGGAATTCTTTATGGGAGGAACTCTGGATTTCGTTGAAGGAGTATTTTCTCCCGGAATAAGCGGTTTCATTTCAAGTTTATCGTTACCTTGGTTGCCGTTAAATTCCGTACAAAGTGCAATTTGGGATTTCATAGATGTAGTTGGGAGCGTGCTAGGTAGTGTATGGTTCCTTATAATGATGGGAATAGAAATGGGATTCTTAGCTTTTAAGAAAATGATGGAAATGCACGTCAGAGAGGTTAGAGTAAGAATGATGCTGATGATAATAGCTTATGCTATTTACTCAATTTACATACCCAATTTCTCTCCCATATCCTCTATTTCGCAATACGTCCCTTATCTATGGTCAATGGGAATAGGAACTATGGCCCCCGTAAGTAATTCCGTCCTCGTCGGTCTAATAGGTACTTACGTAGTGTATGCAATACTCTCTTTCTTGTTCGGTAGTAGAAATTTATGCGCAGTCACTTGCACTGCACCTTTAATGTATCAAGGCAACTTTTATGATGCATTAAAAGTATATAATAGAACCTCAAGGCTTGGAAAGAAGACCTTAACTTCTAAGCTTTCACCCTGGTATAAGGCAATAGCCCTGGGAATTTCGATTTTCGTACTAGCTTCTGCAATCGTATCTTACCTAAACAGCGAAGGAATCCTGCACTTTACGGTATATGGTGTAGATATTACCATACTTATATACTTCATTTGGTTCGACATAATGTGGTATATTCTCTTCATATCCATTCCTTTCCTAGGAACTTTCGCTTGTGTAACTACCGGCTATTGTTACTGGGGAGTATTTAATCAAGCAGTAAGCAGAATAGGATTATTTAGGCTAAAAGTGAAAGACCCCCAACAATGCTTAAATTGCAAAACCGTGGACTGTTCAACTGCTTGCCCAGTAGGGCTTACTGACATGAGAGCTTCCTTCATAAAGAATGGAGAGTTCAGATCAATGAAATGCATAGGCATAGGAGAGTGTGTGAATGCTTGCCCTTATGACAATATAATGTTCTACGACGTTAGGCATTGGCTAAAGGAAAAATTTAGTAAAATGAGTAGTTGAACATGGAAGATCTTTTCTTACTTTCAATAATTGCGGGAGTAATGATAACAGCTATTGTATTTTTACTTTACGAGGCTGAAAGAGTAAAGAGCAAGTTAGGCTTTTCTTTAGTTTTTTTCGGCTTCGTAATGATGATTACAATGTTTCTAGGTGCAAGCTTTTACTTATTATCTCCTAGTAACCTATCTCTTGCCGAGGCAATATTAATAAATAATTTTACAATGATTGCCTACATTCTTTTGGTATTTCCTTTCATTAAGAAGTTTAAGGTAAAATTTGAGATGAGCTCTATAAGTTCATTAAGCGTATCTCTCCTTGCAGTTGCAAACGAGATTTTAATGAGCTTAACTTTTAATATTGCTTGTGGAGTGAGCAACTTATTTTACTTTACTTTCAATAGTGGTTGGTTCTTTTACCCTATGATGGCCGAAATGCTTTCAATTTATCTAATTCATTACATCAAGGGTGAGTTTAGGAAAGACTTATTTCCTCTAATCGGCATAACCTCTTTCCCGCCTACGCTTATAGACAATGCCAAGTGGTTTTATTCATCCTTAGCTATTTCCTTAGCTTTAAGCGGATTAGGAGTAATAAATAGTAAAGGCTTTATGAGAGGGATATATGTGGCATTAATTTTATCTTTATTACTATTATTCAAGGTTTACATAATCTACGACGTTGTAATTACTGTATCAATGATAACTTATTACTTCTCACTACTCAGTCAATAAATTCTACCTCTTCTATGCTTTTCTTTGTAAGCTCTTCTTCTCTCCTAAATAATGCCTTGGTTTTAAGGAATTTAGCAGTAGCTATACTAAAACAGTCGGCTAATGAAATTGAATACGCACATTTGCATTCTGCAGCATATTTTAAAATTCTAGGTTTAACACCTATTATTTCATAATATCCGGATTTTATTATACTCTTGATAATCTCTTCTGCTTTTTCTTTTCCTATTTTTCTACAAAGTACATAATATACTTCTGTAAGATTAACAGTGTTGATATAGGGTATAATCTCTTCATTCAATTCATAATAATCTCGAAATTCTCCTTCAAGAAACGATAAGATAACTCAGGAGTCAAGAACTATTTTCGTCTTCTTTACGTCCATTTAAGAGTTCCTCATATAAATTCACTCCTTTAGCTATTCCAAATAATTTTTCAGCATTTTTCCTATCCTTAAACCTCTTCTCAATTAAATAGTTTATAACGTCGTCATAGGATACTCTCTTGCCGGTCTTTTTCTCAAGCATTCCGGCAATTTCAGTGAGCTTCTTCTTAGTTTCTGGCTTTATTTTTATGCTTTCCATATTTTCTACTTTTTCCACCAGATATTTAAGCATTAGGTAGAGGTTTTTAGAAACTGCTTATATACATGCATGTTTAGAGATTAACAATAAAAAGGTCTAGCTAAATAGATACGCGTGAGAAAAGAAGAATTCTTGCTTATACTTTCATCCTCATTGTCAGGATTGATATGGGGTAGCAATTCTATAATTATTTCACTTTATCTTCTCTCTTTAGGTTTATCTGCATTAGAAATTGGAGAATTACTTTCTTTAGGAGTTTTAGTAGGTTCTTTCGTTTCGCTCATTTTATCATTTCTTGGCGACCTCTATGGGAGGAAGAAATTTGCTATAATTTCTAGGTTGATAAGTACGTTATCCTTCTTCTTTCTCTTCCTAGGTATTCCAATTGCTTACATATTCTCATTAACCTGGGGTGCAGGCGGACTTCTATTTTCTTTATTAGCAGAAAAATCCAGTAATTTGGACAAGGCACTGGGTGTAAGGCAAAGCCTTACTATCTTATTTTCAGTTGTTGGAAGTTTGTTACCAATATTTCTGGAATATAGGGGAATTCTCTTCTTAGATGTTCTAATTAACTTAGTAGCGCTATCACTTCTTCTTCCTATAACAGAAAAGTTCAAAGGCAGTAAAAAGTTAAAGATAGGTAGCATTAAAGTCGTATCAAAGTTCTCAACAGAGGCAATAATAGGTTTAGGAGCAGGATTGGTAATTCCGTTAATGTCTCTTTGGTTTTATTTAAAGTTCGGGGTAACAGGGCCAGAAATGAGCCCGGTTTTCGCATTATCAGAGTTAACTTTAGCTTTTAGTAGTTACGGCTCTGTTTTATTAGCTGAAAGGCTTGGTAGAGTTAAAACCATAGTTTATACTCATTCCTTGGCAATTGTTCTCCTCTTTCTACTGCCCTTGTCTCCAGATTTTTTAATAGCTTCATTAATATTCGTGGTTAGAAATGTATTAATGAATATGACCTCTCCAGTATTTGAAAGTCTCCTCTTAAGGTTAATTCCTGAGGAAGAAAGGGGAAGAGCTAATGGAATAGTGAACTTTATGGAATCGATACCCAGAGCTATAGGACCGAGCATAGGAGGTTACTTCTTTAATGAGGGAAATTTATTTTTACCGTTCTTCATTACTGGTTTCCTTTACTCCTTCGCCACAATCCTTTTCTTCATTTGGTTTAAGAGAGAGGAACATCTTTAAACCTCGTTTCACATATTTACATAATGCTAGAATCAATACTGCCAAACTCAATACTAATTGACGCAGGCAATAGGAAGGAGTTTACAGACCCTAACTTTGTAGTTTCCCTATTCTTACTACCTTTTATGTATGAGAAAAAGCCGGAAGAGAAGGAATACCTAGAGGTTATTGAAAGCATAAAGTTTGAATCTTATGATGAATTGAACGAGATAAGGAATAAAGATTTTCCAATGTATGCTACTTATTTCCAACAGAAGGTTTTAAACGATTATATCTCTGGAAAGGTATACGCTCGAAACGCTATAAGCTTTCTACTCAACAAGTTTAAAGACGAGAAAGAAGCAGAAAAAATAAAGGAAGAATATGAGGACTTCATTCTAGATAAGTTGTCCTTAAAGGAGTTCTTTAAACCTTCGAGCGATGAAGAGCCAAAATATGTATTCCCCTATGTTTGGAGGTTTTATACTCCAAATTTTGATGAGACTGTAAAGAAAGTGACCTCTGGGAAGGAAATAGTAAGCGATTACATGGGGTTAACTACATACGTGATTTTAGTTTCTAAAGAGCTTTTCCCTTTCTTTAGGCCATACGTCTTCCTATCTAATTCTCCACCTAGAATAGGCTTAAAGATGGGTGAGGTACTTATAGACCCCGAAGAGATTACAGTAACTCAGCTAAATGAAGACAGGCTCTCTTTTTCAAGGAAATTCCTAGAAAAAGAATTAGGAAAATTGGAGTCGAAGGAATTATCTTCATTTATAGAATCAAAAAGTGAAACTAGCAGGAGAATAATACTCTCCTCCCTCAGATACGCTAATTGGGCTTTAAAGAAGAGCGGAATTTCCTTAGGAGACGCTGTTCACTTATTCGTTAAATTGAGGGAATTAATAGATGACGTTAAGAGAGATTTTCAGAAGGCAATAGATAACGGAGTGGACTTCAAAGAAATTAAAGAGGAAGTTAAGAAGTACGGATGGTTAAACTTAGAAGTTACTCCTGCTGTAAATCCTTTAGCTTTAAAAAAATCAATAAGAATTATATCAATTATGAAGGAGATTGGTGACATGTATTTTATTCCTTATTCTATAGTAATGAGTGCTATAGTATCTACTTACGTTAGCGGGAAGGACTATAAATTACTCCTTTATGGATTAAAGACAAACAAATTCATTTAAAAATGGATGACGAATCATTTAAAGAAAGCGTCTAGGCCGCTCTTCCTATTTACAACTTTTTCTATGAACGCGTCACGAATTGGTAAGTACACTTTCTGATAAAATTCCCTCTGATTTTGTAAAACCTCTTTAGGAAACGAAGAAACGTATTTTACAGTTGCTTCCCAAGCCTTATCGTAAGGGATTACGGCGTTAATCTTCTCCTTAATTTCTCTATTATAATCTTCTGGAGTTTGCTCCTTATCACCTATTACGAAAAGCCCGTTTTCTGGATTCTGGTAAACTTGTTCTCCTGCAACTGTTACTAAAATTCTATCCTTCCTAAATTCTGCTGGCAACTTTTGTCCGGTAACTTTAGGAGTGTAACCCTTACCGTAATACTTAGCCCACGCGTAAAATATTGCTCTATTTAATCCAAAAGACTCTGCCTTAGGCAAATCTCCGTAAAGTATATAATACCTCGCAGCCTGGACTATTCCCATTACTTGAAACCTACCTATCTTACCTTGCGGAGTAGTTCTTCTTTCTGGCTTTATTCCCTCGTGAGTTGGCCTATACTCAAGGATAGCCTTAGAAAGCAGCTCTTCTGTCTCGTCTTCTACATACCTTGAGAAGACTCCTTCGTCATGCTTAAAGCTGTCTGGCTTAGCCCAGTCTAAATTGAATTCGTGCAATTTATCTGGAGAAAAACAAACTGCCACATAATCCAATTCCTTGTGGAATGAGAGAGGAGCAGTGAATATTCTCTTTGCATCAATTAGCTCGTCTATTTTAAGTACTCCTCCTGATTCATCTGAGAGCTTCTTTATTTCGTCCTTAACTTTCCTTAATATGTATTGAACTATTGCATGAGCTGCAGTTAAAGGATCGTAATCTTTCGGTATAGCGTTTTCGTTTATCCTAACGTGAATTCCCTCTCCGCTCCATAGTAAATAAACAGACATTGAAACTCCTTCCTTATCTAGGGCAGAAATAATTACATCTGCAGCCTTTATTGCGTATTCCCATTTATCTATCTTAGTGTCAATGTCAAAGAAAGGGGTATAAGCAACTATTTTGTCTCCACTCACGTTTTCTTTATTCACTTTCTCATATTTTCCTGCAGTAGCGTAAATAGTCCTTGCGTTAAACCTCTTCACCAGAGAAGGAACCTCTTCCGGAGATGATATGGATAGAGGCTCTTCACCGTTATACCTTATCATCGTTTTACCGTAAAGTGCAATCCACCTATTCTTTGAAAATTCAAAGATCTCCTTTTTTACTATCTCCTTGTTATAATGAATAAGAAGTGACGACGGCATCATTTCTTTATCCATAGTTAATACTAGTGTAATAAAATTAAAAAGGGCTCTTAGCTTCTTTTATGTAGGTAATTTATCAATATTATTAATACTAATGTAAAGATTATTATACCTAAATCCCATATTAACGCCTCTTTAGGTATTCCCACATAGGAGTAGTAGATTGCTCTAGATATGTAAGTTGTTGGCTCAAGGAACGTCAAGTATCTAAAGGGCATCGGTACAGAGCAGGGGGGATAGTAAACTGGAGCGAAGAACGCTAACGTAAATGAGAGTATATTAGAGTACTGGTTTATAGCGTAGATGTTCTTTATAGCGAAAGCTAAGGCCTCACCTATCATAGATCCCAGGAAAATTGAAAGAATTAAAGTTATCGCAAGCAACGGAATGCAGTCTGGCCTTATTCTAAGGAAGAGATCTCCGGCTAGAATAATTATTGGAGAGACTAAGATAGTTTGTAGCCCGTTGCTAAAGGCAATTGCTAATGCATAAAGCTGTACTGGAATCCCGGAGGATATCATTAAGGAAAACCTACCGTATTCCCTTTCGGCTCCAATACTCTGAGCTACGCTATTAATCAAGCTAATTGAAATGTAAAATGTGATAGTACCTACAACGACGTATGTGGAAAACTCGGCAGAAGTTACAGAGCCCAACATTATCAGTAAGCCGAACGGGAAAAAGAGGGAGAAGAACAATATAGATGGTATGTAAGCTTTAATTGTCTTTAAATCCATGACAACTAGGTAAAAGAATTCCTTAAGCGTTCTCCATCACCTTCAAGTAAATTTCTTCCAAGTTAGGTAACCTAACTTCGAACTTACCTTTCAATTCACTTAAGAACTTAGAAACCTCCTCTTCCTTCACGTAAAACGTCTTTCCAGAAGAATAATCTATCACCTCATAATAAGTTGTGAATTTGCTCTTGATCTCAGCGGGAGAGCCTTCCATTATGATCCTCCTGTTGAGGAAATATATTCTATCAGCAAGTCTCTCAGCCTCGTCGAGGTAGTGAGTAGTCAACAGCATTGCCTTACCTTCCTTCTTCAGCTCAGCTAAGAGTTCCCATACTTCCCTTCTAGCTTCTGGATCTAAACCTGTTGTTGGTTCATCTAGGATTACAACCTCAGGGTCGTTTACTAAAGCCATAGCTAATAATACTCTCCTCTTTAGTCCTCCAGATAAATCCCTAGTCATCTTCTTTTCGTACTGCCTTAAGTTCAATTTATCGAGGAGTTCTTCCGTGTTCTTCTTTGCCTTCTCCTTATCTAGACCTTTTATTTTGGCCATAAAGTAAATGTTATCCCTCACGGTTAAACTACCCGAAGGAGTGCACTCCTGTGGTATTACTCCTATCCTTTTCTTTACCTTATTATTTATCTTAGAACCTAGTACTAGGATTTCTCCTTTAGAGGGAGTTAATTCTCCGTAAATTTGCTTTACTAGAGTAGTCTTTCCTGCACCGTTTGGACCTAATAAAGCAACCAACTCGCCTTTATTTACAGTCATGTTAATATCTTCATTTGCCAGGAATTTTCCATAATATTTCCAAACGTGACGAATTATTATTGGAGTTTCTATATCCATGATTGTCAATATTTCGACTTATCCTTATAAGCTTTTTTATAAAATGGAATTTACTTGATAAAAAAGGAAATAAACTACTAAGTAAAGAGAAATAAACCCGTTAAATCTAAAGTTTCAATACTCAACTAGAGGAGCACATTACCTCTATTAAATTAAAAATTACTATATAAAATGTAATGTAATTTATATAGTATAGGCAATAAGACACAATTATATTAATTCTTTTAAATTTGTAGTAGTGCGAGATACCTATCTTTTTCTCATCATCTTATAATGTCATCGTGAAGGCCTAATCTTTTGTTTTAGTATACTAAAACAGATTTCCCTAAGAATGTATTAGCATAGTAAAACATTTTTACATAGCGACTAGTTATTACTCGTGAACATTGAAGAATTAAAGAGGATTTTAGGAGACCAGAAGGAGTACTTACATTCGTTAGAAAAAGAGAAAATTATAGAGAGGGAATTACCCTTTAACGTTACTCCTTATATTTCAAAACCTAACGTATTATCCATTTTAGGAGTAAGGAGGTCTGGAAAATCGACATTAGGCTACCTCTTAGTGAAAGGTAAAAAATTTGCGTACGTTGACTTTAGTGACGATAGATTAGTCAATTTTAATGACTTTGATATGCTTACCAGAGCCTTTTATGAAATGTACGGAGATTTTAATTACGTTTTAATAGACGAACCTCAGTACGTAAAAGGTTGGGAGCTTTTCGTTAACAGACTTAGGAAGGATAAGGTAGCAATAATAACTGGGAGCAGTTCTGGATTACTTTCAGGGGAGCTTTCTACTGCTCTTACTGGCAGACACGTGGACTTGATTCTCTTCCCCTTTTCATTTAAGGAATACTTAACGTATAAAGGAGTATCATTAGACCTTTACTCAACCAGGTCAGTTTCGTTAATAAAATCAAAACTGGAGGAATACCTAAGGGAAGGCGGATTTCCAGAAGCCGTCTCGTTAGGAAAGAGAATTATCCCATCAATTTACAACGACGTTTTTATAAAGGACGTAGTTAGCAGATACAAGCTAAGAGACGTAATTAAATTTAAGGAGTTTGCAAATTCTATAGTTAAATATTATTCCTCAGAAATTTCAATAAGAAAAATATCTTACAGTTTAGGATTTAGTACTGCTACCGTGGAAGAATGGCTTAGCTATATTCAAGAGTCATACTTAGTTTATCCAATAAAGAGGTACAGTAGGAGTCCTAAGCAGATTAATGGTCAGAGGAAGATTTACGTTGTTGACCCAGGGATAGTAAATTATTTGGCGCAATTCTCATACGGCGGTTTAATGGAAAATGTAGTGGCAATTCACTTATTGAGGAAAAATCAACTAGAAGGAGTTTATTATTTAAGGGGAGAAGATTATGAGGTCGACTTTTTCGACGAGAAGGAGGGGGAGTTGATTCAAGTATCTTTTGTTTCGTCTAAGGATGAAATAAACAGGAACGATATTAAATCGTTAGTTAAGGGAAGTGATTCGCTAGGAATAAATAAACTAAAGCTAATAAGTTGGGACTTAGAGGATGAAATTAACGTAAATGGAAAGAAGATTAAAGTGACACCCTTGTGGAGATTTCTTTTATCACCTTGAACATTACTATGCCAAGGATTTTTGAAAAATACCGACGATATGTTACAGAATCTGGTTTTTATTATTATTATCATTTATTCAAAAGTAAAGAGCTATATACCAAAAGTTAACATAAGAGAATTTTAATTATCTGCATTTATATATCATGGCTAAATTATTTCTTTAATTCTTCAACTTCCTTTAAGATTTCCTTACCTTTTTCTTCAACTTTTATAATTAATTTGGCCAAATTTGTTATGAAGTCAATAATCCATTTCTTTGCATCGTCTTTAGATGTAATGGGTGAATATTCTCCTGCTTTATCGTAACCTAAGTATGAGAAAACGTGAAGTGAAAGTGCTTCTTTAGCTAAATTTGTTATCCCTGGAAAATCCTTTTCTAAAAGTGTTGAGTACAAAATTAGTCTATTTGAAGGTGCAGTAAACCCAATCTTGTAGAAGAATTTCCTTTCTTTTTCGTCTAAAAGTGAGGAGAAAGTAGAATTATTAATGCTTACTAAACCGCTCAAGAAAGCCTTAAACGCCATGAAAGCTTTACTTGCAGAATTCCTTAACTTACCCTGTTTTAATAACTCTAAGGAAATTAAAGCCTCGTCTATGCTTTCATCTATCCTTAATTTTCCGTACTTTCTTACATCTTTTTCCCAAACTACCTTTTCACTCATCCTATTTTATATATCCAATTATGTCGTTTTAAATAAAAGCTCACTCTTTACGTCGATGAGGTTATTATGATGCCCTAGAAAGAACCTCGTGAACTTCGCCTTTTTCATTTATATTTAAAAATCATTACGAGTATGTATATTTTATGATGTCACCGTTATGTGGTTCGCCAATAGGTTTAGGAGGAAGATACGCTACTTTTCCTTTCTAAGGTTTCGGTTTAGGAGGAATAATTCAGCGACTGCTGGGATTCTTCGGAGGTATGGGATTCCAAACCTATCCATTCATGGGACAAAACCTAGGTGTTCTTCAAGTGATACATCCCTCAATATTCTCGTCGTATCCTAACATTGCTTATACCGTGAGGCTTTGTCAATCCCCTGGCTTTCTAGGAGTAGAAACTGGGCACGCGGGTTTACTTTCTTTGCCTGGGATGGTTGACGATTATACTCTCCACAATTCCTTACTTTCAGCGTTAGGAATGACAGGAGGATTAATGCCATATGCAGGAATGATACCAGAAGATTCATTATTTTCCCTCATAGGCTCGATGCTATGAAGCTAAAGGAAGTTATAAAGAAGAGCCTTTCTCCCTTTGATTCGTACTATGCATTACTTAACTTGAGTAGTTCAAAAATTCTAGTAGAGAAAGAAGGCGAAGAGATTATAGGATTTGTAGAATTGAAAATTTATGAAGATGTAGGAATAATATTTTACCTAGGAGTACTCCCATGTCACAGAGGTAAAGGCCACGGTAAGGCACTTGTAAAGAAAGCTGAGGATTACTTTATAAAGAAGGGCTTAGGTCTCTCGTTAGCCTCAACAAGAGATTGGAATAAAGTTGCAGTTTCCTTATTCACTTCATTAAATTATAAGGTTTTCAAAGATGACGAAGTCAGTTTTTCAGTAATAGAATTGCTTAACGCCTATGTCGGTAATCTAGTTTTGTGTAAAGAATTGAAAAAAGGAATATCTTGTGAGAGTTTTCTCTCTTCATAATCCTATTCTTAAATTCTGGATATCAATGGAAGGACCTTGAGGCTGTGCAGGTCCTCCATAACCGCCAACCATTAAGTTAAGTTTCGCTATTAACTGCTCCAACGATACGTTGTGCAACCATACTCTACCCGGGCCGGTTAGTTTAATGAAGAAAGCTCCTTCCTTCTCTATGTGGCCGAATAGCATTGTCTTTATTCCTCCTGCTCTAGTAATGGAATATTGCATGGAGTCGTCAAATGCCAATAAGTGTCCTTCTTCAACTTCTATTTCCTCTCCTTGGTGTAGAACGAAACTGCTCACTCCGCCCAGTGCGTGAACGAAAACTGAACCTTGTCCAGAGAAGTGAGCCATTAGTAGACCTTCACCGCCTAACCAGCCTACAGATATTTTATCTAAAGTTGCCGAATATTGAACTCCTTGTTCGGCAAATAGGAAAGAATTGTGTTCAACCCTTATTCCATTGCCATTTAGATCAATTTTTACTATTCTTCCAGGTAAAAATGAGGAGAACTCGGCTACTCCGGGACCGTAAACTTGCATTATGAAAAATCTACTGCCAGTTAGTTCTCTTTCAAAGGATTTTATTATTCCTCCTTGTGCAGCATAGTTTATCTTTACTGAAGGAGATTTAGCAACTAGGTGGCCTCCGTCTCCGTAAATCATTTCTCCTTCATTTAAGTACACTCTTACGTGCTGCATGTCGTAACCTAGGATTCTATACAAGGGCATTTATCTCACCAGAAGTGGTGATGCTTATGGAGTTCTGCTCCACAGTACATGCATCTTTTTGCGTTTGGCGGATTTAGCTGACCGCAGTTAGGACAAACTATACCTTGTTGCGTTGGTTGTTGTACTGGTTGTTGCATCATAGATTGTTGAGGAACAGGTTGATTAAATATAGGACCTTGGAAAGGCTGTGCGTTCATTATTAGTTGTAATACTTGATCATATATTGAAAAATCTGCACCACATACTTCACAATAATTTAAATCTGGCCTTAAAGTTGCTCCGCACATTGGACAAGTTTGTGGCATAATAAATTTTATGCAAACTACTTTATATTCTTTCACAATTTAATTTGTATTCATCATTCAATTAATGTCTACATAATATTTAATAATTTTTAATTCCTTGGTTGAATTCGAACTTAGTATTCTCATAAACTCTGTGGGTTAAGTTGATAGTGAAGATTGTAAGACCTTAGTGTTTACCCTTGGCGTAACTTATCCTCTAATTCCGCCACGTGCACCCCTCTTAAGGGATCATACACATTCACCCTAGTCGAGGGAAACACCTATATAGGTTTATTAGTCGAGGAGAGTAATACTCTCCTCGACTGGGGAAACATGGTCGAGAGGGAAACTGAAGCAAAGTCTTCGGGTAGTGGCGTGACAAACC
>Ga0208549_100259_pt1 | contig 25412 bp, 24 predicted proteins | sample BED_host_MetaG_FD_187135 | JGI IMG/M metagenome (GOLD analysis project Ga0208549, IMG submission 187135) | Hot spring microbial mat communities from Yellowstone National Park, Wyoming, USA - BED_host_MetaG (SPAdes) (version 2) | ecosystem: Environmental > Aquatic > Thermal springs > Hot (42-90C)... | reverse complement strand
CTTTCCGTACTTCTCCATCTGGTACCGTATCGTCTCTTTTAGCTCGTGAAATGCGACGTCTAACAGTCTTTGTCTTAATTTTCTGCTAGAGTTATCTACTAATTGCTTAACTTGGATATCCTCCATGACCAAGACGTCGTAATGCTCAGCAAACCACTTCCCTAGCTTCATATACACGTCCTTCCTGAGGTTCTTCAAGTGCTCATAGGCCCTCGCTAGACGAATCTTTGCCTTAAACCAGTTGCGTGACAAGAACTTCTTCCCTGAGAGACGTCTGTGCGAGATCTTCAGTTTTCTCAACGCTCTTTCATAAGGTCTCAAGTTCGGGAATACTTGAGCGTCACTCGTCGTCAGGAGTTTCTCAATACCTACATCTATTGCTACTACTTTGCCAGTATCCGGTAATTTGGGGAACTCGTAGCCCTCAACTATGAACGAAATATATACTCTCCCACTGCTTGTTAGTTTCACTACTACCCTCTTTACTTTTTCAGGGAAGTCCCTATGAACAATGACGTTGAAGATCCCTAGGTTTGACAGTTTTAACGTTATTACCTTCTTCTTGCTTTTCGTCCTGATCCCTCTTACCCTCAGTATTTTCCAACCTAACTGAGGGTAGACGAGGGAGTACCACTTGTGTGCCTTCTTTTCCTTCGGGAAACGTGCTAAACCTTCAAAAAAGGGTTGCCTAGCTTCATAATAACGGTCTGCAATTTGCTGCACTACTTGTGAGTAAAGTTGTTGGTACTTCTCATCTTGTTTTCTCAAGTCTAGTGCTAATTGCCTCAACTCCGTTTCGTTTAGTCCTTTTCCATCCCTCTGGTAGAAATAGATATCTGCCCACCGTAGGGTGTTGTATGCTTCACACGCCAACTTCAACTGGGCTTTTAACGCCCTCAACGTTCCCTCGTCGGTGTACGCTCTAAAGCGTAGCCCTACGTCGGGCATTAATCGAATATTTGGAAAAGATGTATATAAGCTCTACAAAGGGGCTATCCGTCCCCGCCCTTACGGAGGGGGTCTTCCGCCCCCTTTGAACCCCCGATAAAGATAAATGCGAAACCTTAAGGTGAATGGGAACCCCTGAAACCCTTTAGGAGGGTGGGGTATACAGTGACGCGACTTTTCATCTTTCAATTCCACCGAGGCCTCTTGAGGGATCATCCACAGCCACCCTCAACTCCTTGGGGTCAGTGGGGGGAACCCACTACCCTCCCATCCGACTCCCCATGCCCCGTGGGCAGAGTCCGTCATCGGTATGGAGAAGTAGGAAATTACGGCGGTACCGTAAACATAATTCCGCAGAGGGTATTTAGAAGTGGTTAACTATGTAAAAGTTACCTAGAAGTGTTACGGTCTCATTCAAACCGTCTAGAGATCATTCAGCGATCGAGTGTGTCGATAGTGTCGGCACTGAGCTACGAAATTTTCTTCTAGCCAATGGGAATGGTGTTTACGAAGGGTGAATAACGCCATACTCTCAAGGGGAACGTCCCAACCCTATGATTTGTAGCTTAATATCGACACTATCGACACGCTGATAGTGTGGACATTTATGAATACATTTTTTGTATAGATTCGAGTATCACTCATGGGTAAGAGGGGTAGGCCACCAAAATTGGACCCCAACCTTTCTTGTCCTTTCTGTAAATCACGTTGTTAAGGACGGTAAGGTTAGGGGTAGGCAGAGGTACTTGTGTGGGAGTTGTAATAGGCACTTCTTCCCCGACGCTAAGCACCCTAGGGAGAAGGTTGAGGAGGCATTGAAAATGTACTCTAACGGTATGAGTATGAGGGCAATATCAAGGGTGCTTAACGTACCCCTAAGTACTGTGTTCAAGTGGGGCGTTACGGTAGGGGGAAGTATGAGGAGTTGGTTGAGTTGTGGGGGAAGGCTAAGGAGGTTTTGGAGGGCAAGGTTGTTACTGAGGTTGTTGACGAGATGTGGACTTTTGTATAAGAACTCTAGGCTTTTTACAAGTGGGTTTTCACTTGCTTCGTTTACACAACCCTCGGGTTGTTCGTCCTGTTCTCGGTGGGGGGACGAGAGGGCTTTCAAGGAGACCTTGAAGTATTTACCGCAAGGTGGGAGGTGGGTTAGCGATGATAATGTGTATTTTACCTTGAGGAATCACAATGTAGTCAAGTTTGTTAATCCCAATGAGTCCCTGCACTCTTCTTTGAGGGATGGGCTCGTGAGGTTCAAGAGGGCTACTAAAGGCTGTAAATAGGAGTTTGGAGATGATTGAGTATTCGATAGCCTTAGTCTTATGGGAGAGAAGGTTAATTCCAGAATTTATCTCATAAATGTCCACACTATCGACACACTCATGCGCTTATCCAAAACTATAAATTTACCTGATAAGTGACGACACTATGGACACACTAAACGTGAAAATGAGTCCGGCCCGCAGTGAGTATTAATATGCTCCCTGAGGAAGTTCCCCAGGTGGGAGTGTGAATCCCAACTTAGGTCAAATCCTCAGGGACTTAGCCGATCCCTTCTCTCCTTATTACTCACAGGGGCACCTCAACAATGAGGGTTTAGCAGCCTTGGAAGTCCTGGCCAGGGAGGTGCTGAAGGAGAAACCTTGGTTGAGGGAGAGGTTCAGGAGGGCGAGACGGAGTGGGAACTTCGAACGGGTTCACTCACTTCTCAAGGACCTCCTCGAGGTGGAGTGACCAAAGCTTTTTACTTAGGAGGTAAGCGGGGTACCATGAAGTGCGAACTCGGTGTATCTGATTTACCGCCCCAGTTCCCCAAGGAGGATGTGGACGTCTACAAAGTCGTCAGCGAAGGGGATCGGGTCTACGTCAGGTTGGAACTGTCGGGTGAACCTCACTACCTGACGGTGAGTGGGGAAGAGGTGGAGTTCCACTCAACGAAGTTGGTCCAGCTCTTGAGGGAATCAGAGTTCCAGGAGTGTACACCCAGGGGAATACTCAGCGAGCTCTTCTACTCCATAGTATACGAGCTTGGTGTGACCAGGGCATATCTTTACTCCAGTTTCGATAGACTATACGATGAGATCACAGGAGGACAACTCAAGGGGACGGAGGAGATAAGGGAGATCAGGAGGAAGATCTTCACGCTCTACTCCGACACCTCGTCGCTCTACTATGCGTGTAGGAAACTGGAGAGGATCGTGGGGAAGGAGGTCCTGGAGGATGTGCAATTCGCCTTGGAGAGAGCCGAGATCCTGGCCGTGAGGACATCAGACATCTACAACATCTACCTCACTGAAGTTCAGAACGAGCTCAACGTCATAATAAAGAAATTGACCTCCGTATCCTTCATATTCCTCCCCATAACCGCAGTTGCCAGTTTATACGCTGTGGGCTTCCCCAGTTTACCCCAAACCCTTAACTCCCCCAACACCGCCTTTTTCCTCCTCCCCCTGATCGTCCTAGGGGTGGGTCTAACCCTCTACCTAAGGCGCGTAGGCTGGCTCTGAGTTCACAAGAGAGCTAGAAGCCTCGCCCTTCAGGGCGGTGATGACGATTTAAATACTCCTCTTCTCTCTGAATTCCTTGATGGCTAGGAGGAACGCGATCAGAGCTACAATTTCTAATGAAGATCGCCCCTCAGAACCCCTCCCAGCCCTCTTAACAACTACGTGAAGGCAATACATTTCGCCCTGTTCTGGTTGAGGGAGGAGGTGGAGGATCCGAACGAGAGTGGAGTGATAGGGAGAGTACACCATGAGTTGTATACGAAGTTGAGGGAAGGATTTCATCTGCCTTCAAAGGTCGCTGAGGACTGCTACAGGAACGCCCTCTCGATCTACAAGAACACCAGGAGGAGGATTAGGACTTTCCACCTGAAGGCTAGGAGGATTACGGAGGACTTCTCAAGGTAGGGAAGTGGGTGGTCGAGGAAGCAGTTAGGATGGGTGCCAACGTTATTAATAGAAGGGTTGAGGAACCTCATCAAGAACGTGGGTGAACTGCCAAAGGAGTTCCACGATAAACTCTACCTCTGCAATATCGTAGGATTCAATACTGGGCTGAGTGGCAGGCTAGGAAGCACGGCCTCCTGGTCGAGTTCGTTAACCCTATACTCATCTGTGACCTGTCCTAGATGCGGGCGAAAGACGGATGAGACTTCCCATCGCTGGTTCTCCTGTCCCTGCGGTTACGAGAACGACCGCGACGTCATTGGAATTGCGAACTTGAACGGGAGGGGTTCTCTGAGCCCCTCCACTGCCCCTCGGATGAGAGATATAAGAGTGAATCGATGAGGGGAACCCCCGTCATTTATGGCGGGAGGAAGTCAGTAAAACTCGGCGAACCCCAGCACCCTACTTGTCCCGGGTTTAGCGTTCAAGTTCAGGAGTATACCCCTCCTCACCTTGGGAACTTCACCCTCAAGCCTCAACCCCTCTGAGATCGAGGCCATGACCTTAACCCCTCCCGCCACCAGGTGGGCCCTCTCCGTCTCATGGGCCCACTTGAACTTGACGATCCTGCACTTGGTTTCCCCCTTCAATGACTCCACCTCCGGTCTCCTTAGGAACTGAACTCCGTTCAACTCCTCCACCTCCGCACCCCTCAGGGCCAGGCCCACCCTAGTCCCAGGGAAGACCTCGTCCTGATCCTCGTCCATGACCTGTATGCTCTTGACCTCAACCTCCTTACCCAGGGCTGATAGCCTGTCGTGAACCCTGAGTCTGGTGAAGGCGAAGCCGAGCACCACGGTCCCCACGCCCTTCACGTTGAAGGCCCTGTCCACGGTCACGAAACCCAGATCCTCCACCTCCCTGTCTGCCTCCCTGAATTCCCCCAAGGTGCCGAGGATGTTCAACCCCTTCAGCGCCCTCCTAGCGACCTCTCCTCCTCCGAGGGTGACCCCTGGTAAACCGGAGGCCTCGGCCAGGAGGATCAAGTCCCCGTCCCTCGGTCCCAATTCCTCTGACAGCGCCAGGTAGAAGGAGGAGGAAGCGGTGAGCGCAGCGGCTTGATCCAGGAGCCTCTCCGCCTTGGGCACGAGGACCCATCTGTATGCTTCCCCCACTCTTCTATAGTAAATGCTGTTCCCCTCACTCCTCTTCCCTAACCTGCCCGCTATCTCCTCCCCCACCTCCTGTCTAGAGGAGAGGACTGTGGATACGTAACCCTTGACCATGGGGGAGTTGAAATGGATGGGCTTAAGAGGTTACTCCCTAACCGTGACCCTCTTCACTCCCCTGGACTTCTGAAGGAGTTTGAGCTTGTTCACTCCCTTGGGTATTACCACTTCCCCCACGATCATCAGGGAGTCCACATACTGATCCAGGGTCTCCTGATCCAGGTCGGGGAAGACCAGCCTCTTCACGTTCCTGAAGGACACGGGTCTCCCGAAGGACCTTATCTCCTCCTTGGTCACCTCTAACTCGTCCACGTCCGAGATCACGGCCACGTCCCTCTTAGCCTCCTTAACTCCCTCTATGAACGACCTTCCGGTCTCCACCACTCCCCCAGCCACCGAGGAGACTATCCTACTCGCTGAGTCCGTCATGGTCATGAAGGCAGTTATAGCCTCATTCATGAGCTCCCCCACGGTCCTCCCAGTCTCCCTAGCCCTGATCAACATTCGCTGGTAGAGTTCCTGGTCTACTCCCCTTATGGTGACTGTCTTCTTTCCCTCCTCCTTTCCCTCCTCCGACATAAGGCAACCCTGTTTTACTTGTAAAACAAGTTTATAAGTTTTACTCAGGGCAACTGGCTCTGGTTAACCCGTGGGAGATCCCGGGGGGATCGCTGAGTTCCAAGGTGGTTGTGCTGAGCGTAGTTACGGGACTTCCCAGGTCCTTCACAGTCCCCAGCCCCTCAAACCTCCCCTCTCACCACCTCTCCAGGATCCGGTTTCCTACTTATCAACCTACCCCCGTCGATCACGATCACGTTACCCGTCATGAAGGAGTTCCAGTCCGAGCATAGGAAGGCGAGGAGGCGCGCCACCTCCTCAGGCCTCCCCATCCTGCCCAGGACCGTAGAGGCCCTGGCGTCTAACTCGGGAGGCACCCGATCTCCCTTAGTGTAGATTGGCCCTGGGACCACGCAGATCACCTGGATTCCGTAAGGCCCCAGGTCCACTGCCATGCTCCGAGTCATAGAGACTAAGCCTCCCTTGGTTGTTACGTAGGGCAATGATTCAGCCAAAGGGAACTTATACTGGATCGCCCCCACGTTTATTATTTTCCCCTTCACGCCGTCCTGGATCATCCTCCTGGCAGCGGCCTGGGAGATCAGGAAGGGCGCGGTGAGGTTAAGCGTGATCATCCTCTTCCACTCCTGAAGCTCGGTGTTGAGGACGGAGAACCTCGAGTTCCTGGAGGCATTGTTGATGACTGCGTCCAATCTCCCAGCTGAGGACTGGACCCACTTGGAGAGTTCCACCACATCCTCCTCCACCTCTAGGTCAGCCCTCCTGATCTCCAGGATTGAACCCCGGAGTTCCCCCTTGATTTCCTGGAGTTTCCTGGGATCCCTACTCACCACTATGAGCTGGGCCCCCAGTTGGGAGAGGAGTTCCACGGTGGCCCTGCCTATACCTGATGTGCCTCCCGTGATCAGGATCCTCTTACCTTGAAGGTTCATAGAAGTCCATTGCTGAAACGCTTATTACATTTTCTCACGGAAATCCCCCTGGACACTGATTCCCGGACGGGAAAGGGGCCGAGTCCGCCACCGTTTCTCCAATTTAGTGAGGGGATGATGGATCGAGGAGATCCGGGGACCCCCAATGATATTAGACCCGTCGTATGTGTTGAAACATTGGGGACGAGGGAAGGTTGAAGGGATCGAAATGGGGGCAATGGGCCCATAGGGTGGTCCTGATCACGTATGGACGAGAAAAGCCCCTTGCCCAAATTGAGGTCAACCTTAAACCCGTTTGTCCTTACACTCTCATTCCACTCGTTTCGTTCATTCACGATCGTGCGCAGGGACTCGGCCCTCAACCACCTACTCAACTTCAAGGTGGGCGGGTCGTGGGACCTGAGCCCAAGGGCGCGGGTCTCACATCCCCTACTTCACTCCCCTTTGGGCAGAGCCCACATGGGTATGGGGGATCACCTTTTATCTTCTCGGGGGGCTTGGGGGACGGAGGACCCCCCTCCCGTGAGGTGGGGATGCCCCCCAATTTAAACGTCACTTCCCTCAGATACATTCCAATGACACTCATAGACGGTGAGCGTCCTGAGTCACCTAAGCGAGGGTCCGTGAGGCGCGCCTCTGCCCGCACGGGTGTCCGTCTGGGCTGGGACGGTTGAGCCTGTGGGGTCCTCCACCCTTGGGCGAGCTGCGGCTGTGAAGCGGGAAGCCACGTCCGCGAGGGCGGGATAGCTCACCAAAAAGGTAATACACTAATAAAACATCTCTATTAACGTGAAATGGATCCAGCCCGTTCAAGGGAATGTGGAAAGGGGAGGATTATAGTTAATGCTTTGATTCGCCCATTTTCCTCCTCAGGTAATCCCTGAAGGCCTTAGATCCATCTCCCTCCCTCAGGATCACGACCATGCACTCAGAACACACCGGAAGCCCGTTGTGGGTGTTACTCGCCGGTGAACCGCAGTAGTGACAACTCCCCATCCTCGGGCCAACGCTCATCCTGGACTTGGCGTTCACTATTAAGTCATCCGCCGAGACCTTATACTTCCTGGCTTCACTCACCTTCCCCGTGGCCTCGGCCTCCACGTTATGGACAAGGTTGAAGAATTTAACTGTGGGCTCCTCATTGGTTGGGGTGAAGACGTGTAGGATCACCGGGGGATCGACCCTGGTGTACTTGTAGTGCGACAGCCTCCTCCCTTCCCTGTCCTGCACCACTTCGACCTTCCTCAACTCCACCTCCTCCTCCCTCCCGTCGTCATACCTGATCAGGATCCTCATATTCCCACGTTGAATTGGGCGGTATAGTTCTGGGTGGAGGGTAAGTAAACTGGGTTGTTCTCGTTCACGTTGAAGTAGAAGAGGAGGTTCTTTATTCCAGTAACGTTGCTCGTCAATTGCTGCAGGGAGAATGCGCCCAGTACCTGTCCCTGTTGGTCCACAGTGCCGTTGTTGTTCTCGAAGTAGTTGAACGCTATGAAGGCGTATGTCCCAGAGAGGGCCACGTTGATGTAGCCCTGGGCGTAGACGATCTGGGAGTTATTGATGTAGAAGGGCAAGACAGTACCTCCCTGGGTTATGAAGGTGTTGAAGGCGATCCAGAGCATCTTGAAGTAACCTGTGAGCTGGGCTGTGGATTGGCCGGGTGCTGGGTTACCCGTTATGAAGATGAGGGAGGAGTGGTAGGAGGAGGAGATGAAGGTGTTACCCATGATCACTATGGAGTCTATGAAAGTCCCGTCCCTGATCTGAATCACTAAACTGGAGCCGAAGTCGAAGGTGTTAAATGCGATGAATAGGGAACTGGGGGATCCCCACAGGTCGGTCATCTGAACTGACCAGTCGCCCTCAAATGCACAGCCCACTATGGCGTAGTTAACCCCCTGGGACAACTGCACGTAGCCAGGGTTCCCGGAGAAGGAGACGTTCTGGAACTGGCAGGCCACCAACCGGAGGTTGTTAGCGCCCTGGGTCACAATCCTAGAGTAATCGAAGACACAGGCTATGACGGAACCGTTGTTCCCATCTACTCCAGGGTTCAGGGACGTTATTGAGGAGAGGAAGACACATCCGATCACCGCCCAACCTCTGGGGGAGATCGCCAATGAGGCCTCGTTCTCGAAACGGGACGACATGATCACTGCCTCCCTGGACTGGGTATCCAGGAGGAACTCTGCATTATTGAAGTAGCAGTTGTTCACAACAACGGTTGCTGTCTGGTTGAGCCAGAAGGAGGCGAAGAACTGCACCGCGTCGAAGTAGAACATGGTGGAGTGAGGGCCGAAGGGGAAGGAGGAGACGAAGAACCACCTCTGACCAGTCAAGTTGAGGAGCCTCATGTTCTTGAACGCGATGATCCAGCCATACGTGGAGTAGGCCGTGACACCTGAGACCGCTGCATTGGTTGAGGCATAGTTCATTTCCGCAGTTGCTTGCGTGGAAATGGTGAAGGCAGCCGAGGGGTTGGAGAGGTTGCTAGGGTTGACGTAGTCTATTTCCCCCAGTCCGTCCCCTTCGAAGATGTAGTGCAAGGACTGATCTAGGACGAAGGGAGGGTTCGCGGCTGCATAGACGTAGAGTCTTCCCCTTATTACCAGGTGAGCCACTCCGTAGACCTGGGAAAGGATTAGTGCTTCCTGAATAGCAGAGGTCGCGTCAGAACCTGGGGGAACGTAGAAGTCCACGTCTTGGTCCATGTGGTCTGAGATTACAATGGCCATTTACACCACCCCTCCCTCCAGGAGCGCTCCCATCCTCTGGAACCCCACACCTGTTACTAGGTCCCCAAGGTAATGAATGTATCTGTATAACCCCCAGAAGACCAGGGAGGAGTAGTCCACCGGGTCCTGGGAGGGGGAGGAGGCCAGGCCCTCCACCTGGGACTGGGAGAGGGGGGAGGAGTAGAGCTGGACGTTCTCTATGATCACCTCCCCGACGTTCTGCCCGTTGGTCGGGTTCACTCCAGCCTGTTGGTTCTGCACCGGGAAGTCCCCTATCCAGAGCTGGGCCTGGGAGGGGTAGGAGAGGCCCAGGGGGCCTGAGGAGGCAAGCTGGCCGTTCACGAAGAGGGAGGCGTAGCCGTTGGAGTAGACAACAGCCACGTGGAAGGGAGAGGAGGAAGGGGCATTAGAAGAGAGTGAGAGGAACACGACTCGGTTGTCTGACACCCTAACGCTCCACCCTATTCCACCATCCAGGGAGCCGTATGTTAGGGCGTAACCACCGTTGTTGTTGGGGGTCCCGGAGATCCAGGCCGAGGCGGTGAAGGCGGAGGGCTGCCCCAGGGCCTGGGAGCCCCTGGAGAAGATCAGGGCGTCGTTGTTGGTCGGGAAGATGAGGTAAGGGGAGGGGGAGAGGGCCCTCCTCCTACCCAAGACCCTGTTGACGACCCCAACGTCCCTATACCACAGGAGGCTGAGGGAGGGGGAGAGGAACTGCGAGAGCCAAAGGGCGAAGGGCACGGAGGGTGGGGAGAGGAAGAGCTTGCCTGGACCCTCCACGCTCAACTCAATTGAACTCAGGGGCGGGGGGCTGGAGTTGAGGTAGACGTCACCGTATAGTTTCACTCTTCCCGATCCAAAAACCTCCAGGTACTTCAGGGCCTCGTATAAACCACAAGTTCCAGATCCAGCCTCAGGTGAGCCTGCGAATATCTCCAGGTCTCCCGCGAGGGCCAGGCACCGACTCGGCGAACCCCGAATTTCCACTTCGCTGTAAACGACATTTCCTCTGCTTGATGGCCTTAACCTGGACACCGCAACGCCCGCAGCTTCCACAGCAATCCCTCCAGCTACTCCCACCGCTAAAAGCTTGGCGAAATCCCTCCTTTTCATTGCACCCTTTGCGCCTGAGGCTTATATAAAGATCACCGATCGGGGTAGAAAGGTCCCCCGGGATCTCTCTACCCTGTGAAAGTAGGCTATTTGATGGGGAGCTTATTAAGGACCTCCCCACTTTACGCCTATGAAAGTGATCCTACTTCCAGGTTCCGATGAAAAGCCATGGGATGGAGTGGATGTATATGCCTACGAGTTGGGGAGGAGGCTGGCTAGGATGGGACACGAAGTATTAGGGATCAAGGCAGGGGAGGAGAACCACGTGAGTAGAGTCGAGGGGAATTACGTCCTCAAGTTCATTAAGACACCGTCGCTCAGGGGAGGGATGGGACATCACCTTAGGTTCCAGTTGGCGGTGTTTAGAGGCCTAAAGGACCTGCTGGAGGCCGATTTAGTCCACGCGATCGGAGGCTTCTATGCCTCAGTGGAGGCCATTCCACTGAAGAGGAAAGTGGTGACCATCATAGGGGCAAGCACCCTGAGGAAGGACTCAGGGAGGCTCGTAAGGGCCATCTACGGGAACCTGATCTACAGGTTCGCCTCCGCCTACATCGTCCCTAACCCCATTATACAGAGAGAGGTGGAGAGGGTCTACAGGATCAAGGGGGCTCACGTAATCCCCATTGGAGTCGACTTGGACAGCCTCAAGGTGAGGAAGAGTAAGGCCGAACTCAGATCCGCTCACCAGCTCGACGAGGACGACCTGGTGGTGCTATACGTAGGGCAGCTGGTCAGGGGGAAGAGGCTACCTGAACTCATAAGGGCTTTCAATCTGGTCAAAGGGAGGAAGCCGAAGGCGAAGTTGGTCTTGACAGCCTGGGGATACCTGGAGAGGGAGTGCAGGGAGTTGGTGAAGGAGCTTAAACTCTCAGACAGCGTGATCTTCATCAAGCCCGTTCCCTACCACCGGAGGTGGGAGATATACGGAATGGCCGACGTCTTCGCCATGATAGGCGACTCCTTCGGTGATGGGGGAGTGAGTTCGGCCCTCCTGGACGCCATGGGAGCAGGACTTCCCGCGGTGGTCGCCAGGGGAACGGCCAACTGCCTAGTGGTAAAGGACGGCTACAACGGATACTCCGTGGATCCCACTGAGGTGGATGAGGTGGCTGAGGCGATACTGCGTTGTTTAGAGGAATCTGAGGGGATGGGGAGGAACTCTAAGGAGCTGGCGAAGGGGATGGACTGGAACTCAGTCGCTTCACGCATCTCGTCCCTTTACGAAGGCCTTTGAGGGCGAAGAGCCGTGAGAGACCCTCAGCCAGCGCTCACCAATAAGTCCCCCGTGTTGAGGATCACAGTGCCGTTCTCTAGGATCGAGTTATAGTAACGGTCATACCCCTTCAGGTTGGGGCCATTGAAGTAGATCGAGAGGACTTGGACGTATGGTCCAGCGAACTCCAGGTGGTTGCTGGTTAGCCCCAGGGACGGCGTGAGGTTACCATCATACTCGTAGAGGGTGGAGTAGAAGTCGTATGTGGAGATCGATGAGATCCCGTATCTCCCCAAGACTTCCCCAGCGTAGAAGGCAGCGGGGGACGAGTGTTCGGTAGTGGCTATGGTGGTATATCCGAGGATCGAGAGGGGCACATTGAGCGTGAGTCCTGCGAGTAGAAACGCCTTGATCGCCCTACTGTTCAAGGCATTGGCGTGATCCAGGAATTGGAGTATGATCACCGTGTAGAAAACCATGACCTGCGGGATCATCCTGGTGAGGACGTTGCTCACATTATTCACCAACCCCACCGCGCCTTGAGCTACAAGGAGCGTGGAACCGACGATCATGAGGAGCCTCAGGTCCCCGTTGGCCTTACCCCTCCACGCCAGAAACGCGAAGGACGCAAGGGACAGGAGGAGGAAGATTCCCCCCTCCAACAGCTTACTGGCAACGCTGTAGAAGTGATATGGAGAGGGTGGAAGGAAGGTGGAGATCAGCTGGGACGATGGTAAGTTAAGGTTGGAGGGAGTCTGGGGGAGGAAGGCGTACCTGAGGAAGTTGAGGAATTGACTCACCAGGTTGAGATCACCGGCTATGGCCCCAGCAGCTGCTGGGTTGAACAGGACCCAGTATAGATATGCTGTGGAAGCAGTGAAGGCTGTGTAGCCGAAGAGCCTGTGGGACTTCAACGCCCTCAATCCCCTCATGGATGGAATTAGGGCCAATGAGGCGATCACGGACGTGGTGAAAGTGGCTATGTCGGTGAGTCCGGTGAGGGTTGAGAAGACCATCAACAGGGGTAGGAACTTCACCCCTCCCTTCTTCACTATCATGCCCATGAGCAGGAAGATGGGGAAGAGGAGGTTGTAGGACATCAGCTGAGGGGACCACTCCGAGGCGTAGAAAGGGATCGAGGAGAAGGCGTAGATCACCGCTCCCACCTCTGAGTAAGGCGACCTGAGGAAAAGCCTTATGAAGGCGTAGACGCAGAGCACCTGGAAGATCGTGTAGAACATGGGGGAGAAGTAAAGGAAGTAAAAGGTGGGGTTGAGGCCCGAGGCGGCGTAGGAGAAAGCGCCGTAAAGGTAGGCGAGAGGGTAATCGGCCTCATATATCCCCTTGACTGCAACTGTGTTGTGGTTGGTGAGTAGGGTGAAGACCTCAGCGGCGTGTCCCAGCTCATCCCTGGAGAGGATGAAAACAGGGTTCACGAAGTAGAACACGAAGAAGCTGTTGAAAACCATGAGTGCATAACCCATTCCAATGACGTAACCGTAGAACCTCTCGCTCAACCGCCCATGAAAGGCTGAGGCCAGGAGCACTGTGAGCACTGAAGAGATCTCCGCTGACCAGTAAACCGGAGGGAGCTGCTGGATCAAGCCCAGTGGGTACCTGAGGATATCGTATTGGGGGATCGAGACTGAGATCACGGTGTAGACTGTCAACTCCACCGATACCAGGAGGAGTAGCCCCAAGGAGATCTCCGACCTCTTACGCCCCAAGTTCCCCACCTATCCGCTGATCAAGCCCAGGGCTTGCATCAGGTAGTAAATGTCCCACGAGATCCACACCAGGTTCACTGAAATGATGAAGAAAGACGCTGGTTTGGGAATAGGGTGGAAGGCCGCCTCCATTAGAAGGCTCACCAAGGTGAATATCACCACGTAAGCCCTTATGTCGTTGATCCCCATGGAAGCCAGGGCGAAAGCTGTGACTGTGTACCCCGCGGCCAACGCCAGTGGGAGGGAGTTAATCCCCATTCCTCCTCCTCTCCACCAGGAAATTCACCACAGAGACCCCCTCCGTGAAGGAGACCAGGACTAACAGTATGTGGGTAAGGGAGACCGAGGAAAAGGAGTCCAGGACCAGGCCCACTACGGAAATTACAGTGAAGCTCAGTCCCAGTGAGATCCCCATCCTCTCCAGCCCCGAGGTCTCCTGCAACGCCCTCCCATACAGGAGTAGAAGGAGGTTATATCCAACGAGGAAAGTAGAGTATGGGATCCCTAGGATCACCCTCACGGCCTCCACCCCAATCCACTGGGACCACAGGGAGAGGAGCAGGATCGAGGAGGTTAACTGGGTCATTACGAAGGATGTGGAGACTCCGCCCACTTCATACTTCCTCCTCACGAGCTCCACAGCCTCGTCCAGGCTGTAGTCCTGTTGTCTCAACACGTGAACAGCCTCCTCCACTGTCATGCCCTTCATCAATGGGGATTTAGATTTCATGCGACCCAACTTACGCTCTGGCTTTATTAAAAATTGCTGTCCCACCAGGAGTATTAGGAAGGAACTCCTGGTGAATTGATCTGGGCAAGCGCAAGGACTCCCCTGTGACTACAATGCCTCCAGGAGCTGGGATAGCTGAAGAGAGGTCTAGACCTAAACAGTGTTTCTTCTGTTCCTTCCCAAGGAGTGTTTCTGGCTCTCTTAAAGAGTTACTCTATATCGCCCCACCGACTAATTACAGAAGAGGAGAAGGGGCAGTGAACTACCCCGCCTTTGCGGACGGGGCATCCCCACCTCGCGATCTCCCGCTTCTCGGAGCGACCTCGATCCCCCTTTACCCACGGCGCAGTTTCCACCGAATGGAACCGTTCTGTAATGCCCCGTGTGGAAGAGGGGTTACGGAGGGTCTGCTCTCCACAGGCATAAGTTCCCCCAGTCCCGGGGGTACGACCCAGCTCTTTCAGGCGAGGCCTATATATGTATTTTGTTTACAACTATAAAATATATCTATAAGGAGGTCATCCGTCCCCTAGGAAGGGGACTTTCGCCCCCTTAATCCCCAAAGGTTAAACTAGAACCTCCAATGCCTCCTTTACTCTCTCCTTGAAGTTGTAGTAGGTGAACTGGGACGCCTTGCTCCTCGCTATCTCGCTCCTCTCAGAGAAGAAATCCTGGTCCTCCATTAGTTTAAGCACCCAGTCCCTGGCCTCCTCAAAGGTGAGGAAGCTCAGTCCATACTTACCCTGCTGCAGGTTATCGCTCCATGGTCCGGTGGATCTGTAGACTACTGGCACCGATCCGGCATACATGGCCTCAGCTACGCCTAGGCCGAAGTTGTCAAGCCTTTGACAGTGCAGTATGACTCTGGCCTGAAACAGGAGGTCCCACTTCTCCTCCTCCCCCACGTCTGTCATGAGCTCCACCACCCCCTCGGCCTCCCTCTTGAGCCTCTCGAAGTATCCAGGGGAAGAATCGGCTGCCCTGAATCCTCCTATCACCTTGAACTCCACCTCCCGATCCCTCTCCTTGACCAATTTCGCCACTTGGATGAAATCCTCCCATCGCTTCAACTCCAAGTACTTACCCACGCCTATGACCAGTTTCCTCTTAGGTTTTGGTTTCAACCCTGGAGGGGGGATCACGGGCGGATGAAGGACCTCACAGTTCATCCCCTGTGTCTCCTGAAGGACTTCCCTTATGTACTCTGAGCTGCAGAGGGGCCTCTTGGACTTGGCCAGCCGCCTGATCAACCTGTAGGTTAGGGCGAAGTAAGGCCGCTTAACGCCCCTATAGCTCTGCCTGACCCTATTCGTTTTGTGGAGGATGGGGTGTGGGTAGAGGATGTAGGCCAAGTCCAAGCCTAAGGGGTACTCCCTGAAGTATAGGTTGATCAGCAGATCTGACCCAGGGGAGAGGCTTTTTAGGGAGACGTAATTCAGTGCGCTGGAGATCAGGGGTCCCTTGATCATGAAACCCCTGACCGTCCTTGTCTGGGACAGGGGCCTCACCAATTCAGTGGACATCTTGGAGATGTAGTGGGAATCTGGTTCCTTCTCGTATACACATGAGATCCCATCTACTCCGAGTTCCCTAAGGGCCTTAATGAAGGAGAGGGCCACCAAGGCCTCACTACTGAAAACAAGGGGAGGCATGATCACTTTGACGTTCATTGGGGTTAGAGTCGAAACCCAGGGCTATAAGGTTTCATGCCTCAGGTGAGCCCTTCAATCAACTCCAGGAGTTCAGCCTCATATCTCTCCATGGAGAACCTCTGAGCAATCCTCCGCATCTTCTCAGCCTCACTCCCATTCCACGAATTCACAGCCTCCTGAATCCTCTCTACGCTCTCCGGGAAGAGGTGGAACCTGAACCTCTCAGGAGCGAAGTCCACCACTCCACCCACATCCCTGGTCACTGGTATTAGTCCAGCCGCCATCCCCTCGACTACCGCAGTCCCGAAGCCCTCCACGTAGGGAGTGGGATTGTAGTAGACCTTTGAGGTAGAGAGGAGTGAGGACTTGATCCCTTCGTCCAGGTTGGGGATCAATATGACGTTTTTCCCCTTCATGGAGAGCAGCTCCCTGAAGTAATATGGGTCCTGGACGTATCCAGCTATCACGAACTGGAAACCCAATTGTCCAGCCGCCTCCACAGCATACTCCAACCCCCTATCCCTGGAGAACCTGGAGATCGTGATCACCCTGTCCTCTCTTCCCTCCAACTTCAACTCCCCTATTCTCTCCAAGTGGACCGGGGGATACAGGATCCTAGCCCTTATGCCCCAGAAGTATAGGGCCTCACTCATGGTCCAGCTGCTGTTCACCAACACCACGGAGTCCCTGATCTCCTCCATGAACTTCCTCCTCAACTCCACCTGAATCACTGGAGTTAGGGCCAGTGGGGATCGGACCCTGTAGTCCACATTGAATTGGTGGAAGTAGACCACGTCGGCTGGAATGGGCTGAAGGTCGCCGTGCATGTTAACACTGAGGCCCCTGGCCTTCTTACTTCGTAGGAACCTGGCGATCGCCATGTTCAGCGTCGAGTTAGGGGTGAAGTACGGTAGTTTCTCCACTCTGAACTCGGAGGAGCCGTAATTCCTGACGTAGTCCAGGAAAGCCTTGGACAGACGAGAAGTGACCAGGGTCACCCTGTATCCGTGCCTGGCCAAAGCGGATATGGTGTCAGCAGTCATGAGCTGTATCCCTCCTAGTACTTGAGCCTCCAGGAGGATCACGGAGATCTCCTTCACGGGCAAGGTCAGCTCCCCGAAATGGACCTGTAGAGCTCCACCAGTTGGTTCATCAGCCTCTCGTTATCGAACCTGATCAGGGCGTTCCTCCTCGCAGTTTCTCCCATTTTCCTTACCTCCTCCTGGGACATGAGCGAGATCCTGTATAGTGAGTCGCTGAAATCCCTCAAGTCGTAGACATTCACGTGGAAACCATCCACTCCGTCAGACACCTGTTCCACTAACCCCCCATTTCCCTTGGTCACCACTACTGCTCTGCCCGCGAGCATGGATTCCGTCACCACCCTACCCCACGTGTCCAGGTAGAGGCTGGGCACAACAACCACATCCACGTCCCTGAGGAACTCCCCCAACCTCTTGACGTACTCTACGTAGGGGACCCTCCTGGTCATCTTAACCCGATCCTTGATTCCAAGTCTTTCAACCGTTTCCACTACCTGGGGTGACTCAAGTCCTCCCAAGACCTTGAGGTTCAACCCTGGGTTCCTCTTCAGGGCTAGGGAGAAGGCTTCCAAGAGCTGGAAAACTCCCTTCTCCCTATCCGGGTAACTGAGGTAAGCGAAGGTGAAGCCGTTACCTGGCTCGTAGGGTGCATAGGGTATGTCGAAGTTCAGGGCGTTCACGTTCATGACCCTTATCTTCTCCTCCGGCACTCCCCTTTCCACGAGCACTTCCTTCACCACCCTACTCACCGCGATCACCGCTGAGGCCTCTGAGAGGTTACTCCTGATCTTCCTCAGCTTCCTCAGGGCATAGAGGGTCTCTGCAGGGGACGTGATTCCTCTCAGCTTTCCCTTCCTCTGGGCTATGCATCTGGAGACCTTGAGGAAGTTCATACAGTCACAGTCAGGCCTGTCCATGGAGTTGAAGTAACAGGTGGGCCACCAGTACTGCACGTTTATGACAGTCCTGATCCCTCGCCTCTCAGCCAGGGGTATTATTCCGTGCCACGCATTCATAAGGTGGAGCACTGACCCCCTCTCCGGGGAGATCAGGTCGAGTATTCTGTTCGAGTAGGTCGCTGTGTTCATGGTGCTCTCCTCTCCTAGGATCCTACTTTTAGGTGGAGGGGGTAGCACCCTGTATGGGGACTGGAAAGTGGTGTAGAATTCCACTTCTACTCCCCTGGACTTCAGCTTCTCATACATCAACAGGGACGTGGCGTAGGTTCCCCTTTGATCGGTCTCGGTCAGTAGACTAACTCTCACGTGTGTTGGGTAGCTTCTCACAGCTTAAAGCTTTTCCAGCTACAGGAGCCCGCCCCCCGTCTCCTTATCCTGGTCGATCATGACTGGATGTCCGGAAAGGCCGTTTCATTAGACTCACTGGGAGTATCCGATCCGTCTCCGCAACTCGTCGATCTCCCTCTCGATCTCCTTCAGTTCCTTGGGGGAAGGAGATCTGATCAGGGCGTAGCCGAGCCACGAGATCAAGGTCGAAACGAGTAATATTATGGAAATTGTAGTGACCTTAATGAGGAACTCTGACATATTGGAGAAGAAGAGACCGTAGACGTAAAAGGCGCTGAGAGTTGGACCCAATGCGGCGAACGCGTAACCTGCAGCTCTCCTATTTAACATACGAGATATTGAAATCCACATGTTTAAGTGTCTTTCCGTATGCCCCTAACCTTCATCCACTTCGATTGGGATCGAGCGTAGAGGCCTAGCCCCCGACCACTCGCAGTGGGTCATGAGACTGGGCTCACGCCCCCTGACCCTTTCGGGTGGAGCTGGGTTAAGAACTCGTCCTTGGTAAGATTTCAGAGTGAACGTAACATTTTCATGGACTTGGCAAAGGATCCGTCCCAAGCGATACTATACGCGATCTGGAGAAAGGAGGCCTTGGGAACCTGAACCATCCTCGCAGTGATTACCTCCTCTTTTCGCACACTAGGAGTCCAGTCATGTTCCTTGGATATCCCGTAAACTGGGAGTCCACTAAGTCACAGTTGAATCCAAGTTCACGGAGCTTCTCCAGCACGACGGAGACGTTTATCCCTGTGATCACAGCGTGGTGCTCTATTAACGCTGTCTGGAACTCACCCACATAGCCTGGGGAGTTCAGGATCACATCATACTCGCACCCTTCACAGTCCATCTTGAGTAGATAGGGCTCACTGATTCTCGCCATGGCGTGGCCCAAGGTGACCAAGGGAACCCTTACCCTCCTCTTCCCTCCTTCTGCCAAGCTGGTGAAACTCAGGCTTTCCTCGAGACTCAGATCCGCCGGCACCTCCACCTCTCCCTCCTTGGATCCAATTGCGCAGTTGTGAACCTGGACTCTCCCCTCATAACCGTTGAGCCTCACGCTCTCTAAGGCTAGCTGGTAGACCTTAGGGATCGGCTCATATGCGATCACCTTAGAGGCCCCTCTGGAGGCGAAGAATACCGCTGTATCCCCCATGTTCGCCCCTACGTCTACTACCTCCTTTCCCCTCAAGGGGAACTCCCCATACTCCCCCAACTCGAAAGTCTCGAAGAGGGACATGGTGATGGCGGGGAACTTGACTCCATGCCTCTCGCTTGTCCATATTGAACCCTCCTTTTTCCACCCGGCTAAGGAGAATACGATCCCCCAGTCCCTGTTGTAGTCCCACTCCCTCACCTCGTAATCCCTTACGTAGAGGGAGTCCCCCCTGAAGTGAAGGTCCGTCCACACTTGTAGGTTCATTTTGTCCTCAAGGTCCACTAGTTTAGCTACACAATCGGGGCTGCAAACACCCTTACTTCCGTCCCTGAGGGTCACGGAAATGAGTTTCCTCCCTCGGGCTTTCTGGTAGAGGACCATGGGCCAGTTTCTGAAGAGGTGAGCGTAACAGCTCAACCTCCTAATTCGAGACTTCACGCACTCCCATGGGAAACCGCGGATAAAATCTTTTCCTCTAAGGACTGAATTCTTTTTCCACTTAATAGAAACACATGTAGTGTTTGCATCGATTTTAGAGAGTAGAAAGGCGATTCCTCACCTGATGTGTACCCTGCCCAAAGGGATAGGACCCAAAGGGATAGGAAAAGAGGTGTGAACTCCGCGCAGCTCCAAGGAGCCCTATGACCCACCTATTGTCGAGATGGGTTGAGTGTCTGAGAGCGAGACCCTGCACCCGATCACGATCGAATGTGAAATAGGCGGAATGAAAGCGTGGGATAAAGGGTGAAACCACAAAAGTGATCAATGGAAGCGGCTCAGCATTGCCCGGGACTCCACAGGCGTTCTGTTACTGTCACGCTTTTTACCCGGCTCTTCCATTTGCTCAAGTGGAAGAACCCCTAGTGTCAATAGTGGTCCCCACCTTGAACTCAGCTAGGACAGTGAGGAGGACAATGGAATCCCTTCGCTCCTTGGACTACCACAACTTCGAGGTGGTAGTGGTGGACGGTCTATCGGAGGACGAAACCCTGAGGATCGTTGAGGAGTTCCAGGCCTACTACCACCTCCGTGTAGTGGTGGAACCCAGGAGGGGCAGGGGAGTCGCATACAACAGGGGCATCCAGGAGAGCAGGGGGAAATACGTGGCCTTCCTGGACAGCGATGCCACCGTGGCAACCCCTACTTGGATCAAGAGGGTCGTTGAGGTGATGGAGAGGGACCCTCAGGTAGGCGTGGTCTTCACCAAGGTCTTCGCCCCTCCTGACTCCAGTTTCCTCCAAAAGTCCATAGACACTTTCCTGTGCAAGGGCTCGACTACGGCCAACGGTGCAGTCTACAGGCGGGAGGCAGTCCTGAAGGTGGGGGGGTTTAACCAGGCCATGAATTACATGCAGGAGGACGAGCTTCTATACAGGTTGAGGAGATCGGGCTACTCCTCCGTGGTCAATCAAATCGATTTCGTCTACCATTACCACAGGGCTTCCCTGGTCTCCTACTTGAGGCAGAACGCTGAAGCCGCAGTGGGGGCCAGGACATACTACGCGTTGACGGGTGAGAGGAGGAGTTTAGTGGACTCAGCCGTCAGGTTGGGGCTCCTCTGGGGATCCTTAGCAGCGGTGGGAGCACTGGCGTTGTTTCACCTCTACGCCTTCATTCCACTCCTGGCAGTCCTGGGGTACACTGGGCTCCTGGTGAAGGTTCAGAGAGAGACGTGCCGACAATACAAGCTATCCAAGTATCTCCTAGGGGCTCCCCTCCTCATCTACCTCTCCCTCCTGGGCTTCTCCTTGGGTTTAGTGCGAAGAGATGGGGAGTGAGACTGTGGACTACAATACCACCCAAATGATCGCGGAGTATAAGAGGCTCTACCTCACCTACTCCCAGGGAGTTCAAAGGGAGCAGTTGGAGATCCTGGCGATCTCCCTTTCGATCCCGCTGGTCCTCTTCCTAGTGTTCTACCTCTTCAACCCCCACGTGGTTAGGACCTACAACTCCCTTTGGTTCAAACTGAACAGGCGTAGGAGGATTAGGGGGGAGAGACGCGGAGATGAGGGAACGCTATTCGCAGGGATCGTCCTGGGGCTAACGATCCTGGCAGCCCTGAGTTACTTTGGCTACTCGTATCTCTCTGAGTACGGGAAGGAACCCTTCTCCACCATGCTCCTCCTGAACGGGCAGGGGACTCTGGGGGATTATCCCTATTTCCTGGCCAGGGGGCAGAACGCCTCGATCTATATCTATATAGAGAACCACGAGGGGAAGCCCATGCTCTACGAGGTGGTGGCGCAATTGATCAACGGGTCCTTCAACTCCACGTTGGAGGTACGCTATGCCTTAGTGGATCAGAACGGCGAGTGGAAGATACCCTTGAACTTCTCCGTTGGAGAACCCGGTGACTACAAACTCAGGGTCTCGCTCTATCGCTACGACTTAGCTGAGGACAAGTTCCTCTACTCCAACGTCTTCACCCAGATCCCACTGAAGGTGGGCTAGGCTATGAGGGAATTCCATGAGATCCCCCACTCCTTCGTTGAGGGCGATTTCAGCTTCCTACGCTTCGGAGGGGTGGGGCAGTGATTAGGCTACTCCTGGTGAACTTCAGCGACCCCACACTCTCAGGGGCCACCACCACCTTGGTGGAGGTCGTAAAGAGGTCTAGGGCCAACGGAATGACCGTAGACGTCCTAGAGGTGCTGTTCAAGGGGGATAGGGGTCTCCTGGGTTCCTTCCCCGAGCTGAGGACTGCCGTGGGAGGGTATGAGGTGGTGGAATTGCCCTTCAGGAAGGGGATTTGGGGCAGGGCTTTCGCTTACCTATTCCGTAACACCCTGTTGAGGCTACTCCTGAGGCAACGGTCCTCAAGTTACGACTTCGTCACTGGATTCAGGACCCGAAAGTCGGTGAACTTAATATTCGCAGTTCCATACATCGAGTTCCCCCTGTCACGTTTCTACATGAAGTTGGCCAGGAACTCCAATTTCGTGGAGGCAGCAGTCTGGCTCATGAACCTCCAGTCCCACTACAGACATCTGAGGAAGAGTTCTCAAAACGTGTGCGTTGGGGAACCCCTGAGGAGGGAACTCCAGGACAGGTTTGGGATAACCTGCATCGCCCTGGAGCCACCTGCTGGGGTAGACGGGGAGGTGGCCGAGAGGGTCAAGGGGAGGAGAACGGGCAAGGTCTATGACGCCTTGCACGTGGCCAGACAGGGTCCAGTCAAGGGAACACCCGACGCAGTGGAGGTCTTCAAGCGACTAAGGGAGAGAGGCTACAGCAGGACTGCCCTCGTGGGACCCGTGGATGCGGGCGTAGACATAGAGTCCCTGATCAGGGGCACGGGTATATCCTACCTGGGCCCCTTCCAGGACAGGTCCTCCCTTTACTCGCTTTTCACCGAGTCCAGGCTCATGGTTTACCCCAGTTACCTAGACTCCTTCGGCATAACCGTGGCTGAGGCTTTGGCCAACGGAGTCCCTGTTGTGGCATACGACATCCCAGCCCTGAGGCACTACTTCGGAAGCTGTAGGGCTGTAAGGCTCGTGGAGAAGGGCGATAGAGAAGCGCTATTAAGGGAGTCCCTCAACGTATTAGAGGGACAGGACCTAAGCGAAGAGGCGGAGAAGTGCGGTCTGAAGTTCTCCTGGGATCAGGTAACCAGGTCCCTAGTACAGATCCTGGCGGGCTTCAGGACAGGACCTTGAGCGCCAGCTTGCTCAGGAACCGCATGTTGGTGCTCTCTAGCCCCTTCACGAAGACCTCCACCTCTCTCGTCTGGAGCACTCCGGCCTTAACGTAGACCTTGAGGAGGAGGAGCAGGAGGGGTAGAGCAGCTGCCAGGCTGTAAACCGTGAAAGAGAGCGGGAACAGTGGGGAGAGGACGGCGAAGGAGATAAGTGTCACCTTGGCCACCATTTTGAGCGGAAACCTGAAGTCGAACTTGGACCTCACGAACCTCAGGGCCAGGAAGTAACTGGGGAACCCGGCGATCCAGCCCGAGGCGAAGTAACCCAGGGGGCCGAACTTGAGTACCATGACTGTGAAGAGGACACCGTAAAGGGCTGTGTTCAGGAGTCCGTTCCTCATGGTGAACTTGGTGTAACCCTGAAACGTTATCAGGGAGTTGATCACCGACCCCTCAGTTACGCTCCCCAGGATATAGCCGATCATGGACAACCTCAGGTAGAACGGGCCGGAGGAGTACTGGGCACCCGCTATGACGTCTATTATGGGGGACGCAAGGGCCGTGACTGTGATGATCATGGGGAGCTGGACTATCAGGTTGAGCTTCATGATCTCGTTCACGGCGGATATTAGGCTGTTCCTATCCCTCCCGTTGAGCTTGGACATGAGGGGCTGAATAGCGTAACTCAAGGGGTTGAAGATCGTGTCGAAGAAGAAGCTTATCCTGGAGGAGGCGTTTATGTTGGAGATGTCCAACACTGAGAGGACCCTGATCGCCAGGGAGTTTGTGTACACTCCCACTGCGTTGCCCACAGAGGAGGACGCACTCAAGGGAACGCTGAACGATAGTATTTGGCCTACGGTCCTCATCGAGGGCCTAGCACCCTGGAGGATGTGATCCCTCCACATGAGGACCAGGCCGTATGCCACCACAGCAGCGTAGCTCAGTGTGTAACCCAGTATGACGCCGTAGACCTTGGACCAAGCTAAGGCGAGGGTCACGGTGAACAGGGTCTGGAGGGAGTAATGGAGGATCCAGAGGGCGCTGTTCCTCTTGGTCATCTCGAGCCCTAGGAAAGCGGAGAAGATGGAGTTGAAACCCCAGTAGGCCAATAGGTAGAGGCTGGAGAAACGCCCGTAGTCGGTGAGCTCGGGTTTGTCGTAGATCACATTGAAGATGAAGGGGGAAAGGAAGTAGGCCAGGACTGAGAGGACCAGGCCGTATAGGAGATCGAAGATCACTCCAGTGACTATGACGCTCTTAGCGTATTCCGGGTTATCGATCTTGGCCTTTGAGGTGAACCTGACTATTGCAGTATTCACGCCGAGGCTACCGAAGGCTCCCACCACGAAGGGTAAGGACATGGCGATGGATAGGTCCCCATAAGCTTCCGGCTGTAGGATCCTGATCACCAGCAAGCTCCCCAAGGCCCCTATTAGGTGGGAGACGAACCTGCCGTTGAACAGGTTCACGTAGTTGTAGACCAGGTTCCTCCCCAAGTCCTCCAGCTCAGACAAACTCACCATTCCCCGCTAGCGGCCTTGAGTGAGTTGATTCGAGTTTCCATCACCCAGCAGAGGCCTCGTTGACCGATCTCGCCGGACGCCCGTAGATCTCCAGGGTCCACCACTTGATCTCGTCTTCCTTCAGACTCGGGAGTCCGGCTCAGAGTCAAGGGATTTAGTTGGATGCCTCCGATATCCACCCACGTTGAGTGCCACAGCTCCATGAGCTAGCTCACCTCCCTAAACGGTTTGGATCGACCATGGACTCGAGGCTCTACGTGATCCCAGGAGCTTCCTGCACTCGGCGTTGATCTTGACCAGTCCCCTAGCTTTGGATCTCTGTCCCACGCCTCAATTATGAGTGGAGAGTAATAAGCACTGTGCCTTCAATGAGGACCACCTGGAACTTCGGGCTTTTACTTAGGGGAGTCCTGATGTGGGAGCGAATTGGTTCGAAACAGGAGTTCATAGAAAGTCATGAAATCTTTTCAGATATATGATATTTCAATCCTAAAGTATAAGTAGAAATTCTCCCTTTCCAGCCTATTTAATAAGACGGATCTTCCTCGTATCCTTTTGATTCCCATTTTCTCGTGAAAGATCTTTATTATAACCGTGGCTTTAATAAAACATTTTCAACTAAAGTTAACTCACTCCAACCTGAGTGTGTCCAACAATTTCACTCACCTGATTGTAATAGGTTATACGAGATCACGAAGGCCCTTATCCACGTTAACACGCTCCGTTCATTGGCGTTCCAGGGGAAGTGCTCGTCCATTCCAGAGAAGCGGTGCTTGAAAGACCTGAACACCTGTTCCACCAAGTTCCTCCTCCCGAACGTTTCGCGTTGGTGGGGAATTCCAATTGAAAGTATGTTGTACCAACTCCGCCGTGGAGGACCTCCTCCACGTCCTTGAACACCCGATCTTGAAAGATCGCCACCACGTCCAACCCAGTCCTGGTCTCGGTCAACCTAACCGCAACTATCCTGTGTTGAGGTCCC
>Ga0208549_100258_pt1 | contig 25526 bp, 26 predicted proteins | sample BED_host_MetaG_FD_187135 | JGI IMG/M metagenome (GOLD analysis project Ga0208549, IMG submission 187135) | Hot spring microbial mat communities from Yellowstone National Park, Wyoming, USA - BED_host_MetaG (SPAdes) (version 2) | ecosystem: Environmental > Aquatic > Thermal springs > Hot (42-90C)... | reverse complement strand
ACAAGTTGTGTTTATATAGTATTACTGAAATAGTTTTTATTGATGATCCCCCTAACTGATGACGGGCACTGCTCACGAGGGTGGGAGTGATAAAAGTGTGGATGGGAGGGTATTGGTGTTTCCCTCGACTAGCCCCAAGGACTTAAGGGTGAAAGTGTATGATCCCTTGAGAGGGGTGCCCGTGGCGGAATTAAAAGTAAGGAAAAGTTACGCCACGGGTAAACACGTTGTCATAACTCATTATCACATAGACCATTCCGGTAATGCTGAAGAGATTAGGAAAATTTCCAAGGCAAAGATTTACGCTCACGAAAATGAAGTACCCTATTTATCTAAGAACGAGCAAAAATTCAACTTAAAGTACGACGTAAAGGACGAACTAAAAGTAAGTGAAGAAGACTTTGAAAGAACAATGAAGAGAATAAATTCTATGAAATTCTCTCCAGTCACTGTTGACGTGAAATTGAAAGGAGGAGAAGAAATAGGTAACTTTAAGGTGATTAACGTTCAAGGCCATACGCCGGGGCATATAGCATTATACGACGGAAACCTATTGATAGCAGGCGACGCAGTGAGAAATATTAAAGGAAAAATTTCGCCACCCTTCAAATTCTTCTGTTGGGATTACGAAAAGACTGTTAATTCGTTTAACAATCTCCTTTCAATGAAGTTTAAATACTTAGTTCCTTTCCATGGAGATATAATCTTTTTTTACTAGTCCTATAAGACTAGTCTTATGAGACTATATATTAGAAGACGAGAAGAGGAGAAAATAAGGAAAATAAAGAATTGGACTTTGATTTACGGTAGAAGAAAGACTGGAAAAAGCACGCTAGTAAAGAAGAATCTTCACATGGATTATTACGTTTTAATTGCTGACTCAAATAGTGCAATAACTGCAGATGATAAAGTGATGAAAATTGACGATGCAATAAAGGAAGTTAAAGAAACTCTCTATAAAGGAGGCATAGCAGTAATAGACGAGTTTCAAAGATTACCGGATATTTATTGGAGCATGATCAGTAATTGGGATAAAAATGGGATCTTGGTAATAGTGGGATCCAGTTATGGAATAGTTAACAAGGTGTTTGATAGGAATAGCCCATTATTAGGCCTCTTTACTCCCTTGGAAATAGATATAATATCTTATGAGGATGTTCTAACTCAGGTTAAAGATCCGGTACTTTCCACTATCTATAGGGATCCTTGGATAATCCCTTTCATAGACAGCTACGAAGAGTTCGTTGATAGATTAAAGGAATTCTCTCTAATTTCTAAGGGATTAATAGGAGAAGTGTTTAAAGAAGAAGAAAGGCAATTAACTGACACTTACTATAAAATCCTTTTACTACTTGGGGAAGGAATTTGGAAAACGTCTGAAATATCTGGCATAATTCGGCCAAAGGGCGGAGAAGGTACAATATCTTCAATGGTCAATAAGTTAGTAAAAATGGGATTAGTTCAAAAGATTCCTACTCTATCTAGAGAAAATTATTATAAAGTAAAATCTCCTCCTCTCTCCCTATCGTTATACGCAGAATCAAAATATGCTATAAGTGAAACTGATGCTAAAATCAACTATCTACCAATAGGTAAAGAAGTCCAATTCAACGTAGGCGAAATGTTATCTAAATATTTTGGAGGAATTCAATATTATTCTCCTAAGGAGGACATTGACGTAGTTATTGTGAAAAAGAAGAAACCTATATGGGCTTTTGAAATTAAAATGGGAGAAATTTCAACTTCTGAAGCTAAGGAAGCAATAAAAAAGATGAGCAAAGTAGCAGAAAAAGTAGGTTTAATAAGTTTAAAAGAAAAACCGCCTGACTATGGCGATTTAAGCCTAGGACCTAAGGAATTACTTGAAATTGCAAACGAAGTGGTTAAATTAACGTAGTCTACAACAAATTTCCTCTCGCCAAATTTACTCATTCTCTCGTTCAAATCTTTCATAGACAATTTATCTAATTCATGCAATAACAACTTCACGGACTCACTAATCTCAGTTAAGAATTTCTCATCTCCAGGATTGGGCAAATCCTTATCGGAGTGATAATAAGGTATTAAGTCATCATTATATAAAACCAGAGAAGGTATTCCTTTTTGCACGAAAGAGAAATGATCTGAAAACGGAGTAGGCATTTCTATTCTCTTTAATGGAAATAGACCGGCAAAATCCCACAAATCTGGAGTTGACGAATAAACTACCCTACTAGGATAGAGAGCATCAAGAATTATTGCAGTGAAAATGTCGTCTTTAGGATGCTGTAGTGAACCGGTACAGCATTTAGGCCCTTCCTCTGAAGAAAAGAAAACCACTTTTAGACCATGATTCTTAACTTCTGTCAGAGAATTAAGTACAACGTCTATAGAAAATAAATTATCGTGAAAGCCAGAAAGCCAATGATCTACGTGAGCTCCGAGTAGGATATAATCATCTCCCTCTTTTATGGTAAATTCTAGATTGTAAGAAGTCGAGTCCCTAAGAAATGATTCCGCCTCAATCTCGACATAGCCTTCCGGTTTAAAAGGGAGAAAAATAACTGGAATTTTAACGTCAGGCATTATTATCCTTCTTATCTTTCCCTCTTCATAAAATATTATTCCCTCAGCACCTTGAGAAAGAGCGTAAGAGTAGAAATCCTTTACTTTAAATGGATGATCTGGAAAAGGAAATGCAAGAATTTCTCTTCCTACCTTTCCCTTTACGTAGCCCTTAGTGTATGGAGCTAAGCTTGACGTAACTTCTTTTCCATTAAGCTTAACGCTAAAATTATTAATTACCCACTCTTTTGTTTTCACTTCAATTCTCTTATTATCATTTTTCAATCTTTTTTCTAAAATAGATAGAATTTCCTTCTCCTTCTCTGAACCATGAATTGCTTCACCTAGCTTTAGCAAGTGTTTACCCGTGGCGTAACTTATTCTTACTTCTAATTCCGCCACGGGCACCCCTCTTAAGGGATCATACACAGTCACCCTTAAGTCCTTGGGGCTAGTCGAGGGAAACACCAATACCCTCCCATCCACACTTTTATCACTCCCACCCTCGTGAGCAGTGCCCGTCATCAGATAGGGGATCATCAATAAAAACTATTTCAGTAATACTATATAAACATTACTTAATCAAAACGATATTTAGATTAAAAATAACGAGTAGTTACGTAGAAGCGTTACAGTCTAAAGAAATCATAATATTTAATTTAACTTTTTAATTAAGTATTTTTTGGACATACCGTATTTTAATGTAGTTAGCGTTAAGTTATCCTTAATTAAATAGAGGAAGAGGAGAGAAGAAGTAACGAAAAATATTCCCGATATATGAAAATACACGAACCTAAGGAAATAGGACAACGAAAGTAGAATTGAAATTATATATATTTTATCGTAATTATATCTGGACGTAGAGTACGTTATACAACTGTAAAAGAAAGGAGCCATTGTACCTAAGGCAAATGCGTGGATGGTTTCTCCCAAAAAATAGCTTCCTATGGAAGTGGACGCAGAAGACAAAATCACAGACAAGGCCGATAAATTCTTTCTTACCTTCTTTACTCCATAAAATAGCCAAGCAAAATAAGCTATGATTATGAGAGGAAAGAGACTATAACTCAAGTAAAAGAGAAAGACAAGCAGAAGGATGGGAATTTGCTTTATTCCAAACTTAGGCTTTAAACCTAAGGTTGCAGAAAATACGCCCTCATTAATTCCTAGCAGGTAAAGTAATAAGGAAATTATAAGAAGGTTATATCCTAAAATTGGGAAAAGTAACCAAGAAATAAAGGAAAGAGGAGGAGAAGAAAGAACTAGAATATTTATAGGAAACTTACTGCCATAAGATTTTACGTCCTTTAGACCCCAAATTTCCACTATTGTCAGGAAGAAGAAGGACAATGAGATAAGAGGGTAAAGAGGAATGGAGAGCAGGACAAGAGTTACAATGTGTAAAATCAAGTATTTTTTAGCAGGAAAAAATAACCTAAGTATCATTCCGGCGTAAAGGGAATATGCGCCTAAAAACATGAAAAATCCGTGAACTGAGGGATCTAGATTTAATGACACTCCGCCTATTGCAAAATAGATAAACGCCAAAATGAGGAAAGGTACGTTAACTCCCCAAGGTTCTATTACGTTTTTCACAAGACTTACTTCTCTTAGGTAATTTAAAATGTTGTGCCTAAAATTTTAATTAGATTAAAATCAAAGAAAGCAAATATGGACGACTTGAGAGCAAAGAACGTTATAACTTTTACAGATGTAGGCGAATGCACTAATTGTGGAGTTTACGGTTCTTACGAATTCGTTTTCTGGTCTTCACATACTAGGAGAGTTTACGGCTTTTGTTCGCTAAAATGCTTTAGAGAATGGTTAAGGACTACCAGAGCAATCTATCCAAAAAGATGAAATTTAATATTAAAAAGATTTATTATGACGTTTTAAACGAAGAATTATATGTCAATTCCAAAATTAATCGTGCTAGGAGGTTTTTTGCTATTATTGACCTTGAGCGTTATACCTTCTCTTTCCCTGGGTTCAAGTCCGTTGCCTATAACGATAAAAAAGGCGTCGTTCCAAGGAAATATAGCCGACCCCTACGGATTTATTGAATATAAAGGAAATCTCCTCGAATTATTCTTCAACTTTTCTCTGACAGCATACAACTTAACTTCGCTAACTAATATAACGAACTATTTATCTAATGCTACGTTCAGAATATATACTACCTACGACGGAAAAGTGTTTTACCTCACAAACGAGACAAACATAACTTCTATTTCAAATGCACTATACGAAAATGAAGTGCTAGCTGTTTGGTCTAACAAATCCTCTGTAGAATATTCACTATTTAACGGTACTGCATGGTCTTCTCCTAGGACTTTAATCACCGGGAACATATTATCCGTAAAGACTAACGGTAGTGAGATCTTGGTTCTATGTAAGATCTTTGATGAATACCACCTCTTAGTTTTTCGTAACTTTAGCCTAGTTAATAACATTTCTTTACCAGTTACAGTAAACTACATAGTTACTTTTAATTCAAAGATAATAATTGTATCAAACGTAAGCATATCTTTCTCTCCCTCATTACATTATCACGTAGGATATTCTATAGGCGAAGTTTATGGCCTTTATATCAATGGAAGCAAGATATTTAAATTAAAAGGATTAGGTTTACCGGTTTATGGCAATTATTCAGAATTTGTACTAGTTAATTTCACTAAATATAACGAAACTGTAGTTTCGATATATAATATCTGCGGTAAACAATTATATAACTTAATTTTAAATGAGTCGTTATTAGGAGTCTTCGTACAGGATAATATAGTGTCAATAAGTTATGTATCTACACAAGGGACTACAATATGCATGTACTATCTAATAGATGGAAAGGCTATAGAGTATAACAAAATAGAAATTCCGTCTTTATTCAAAGTTCACTCATTTTCGGAATCCAATCTGGTAGGATATGTTAACTCTACGCTAATACTAGAGAATATAACAACAACGAGTAACATATCAAAGTCCGGAATATGCCTGAATATTACTTTTACGCCATCACTTATGAAGGTCTATACTCCGTCATTACCTTGTAAACCAGAAGTGCAAATTGAAGAAACCGAATATCCCGGAATGACTATATTGTTGATTAACTATACTGAACCTAATTATTACTCTCACTATGTATCATGCGTCGAAATTCTAATAAACGGTAAAATAGTTTGTAAGATTTCATCCCCTTCGGCTACAATACCCTTCTATATTTATCAAAACGGAACTTATAATATAACCGTATTAGCGGTAAACTTCCTGGGTAGTGAGAAAAGTTGTATAATAACTACTATTCAAGTCAAACCAAATGTAACTGTTATCCCTAAGCCACAAATAACGACTACCACGGAGAGTTATCCTGGCTATACGTTACTAAACATAAGCTATGACGCTAGAAATATTCAAGATTTAATTTGTGTTCAATTATTCATCAATGGTATTTTAGTTAAAAAGTTTATAAGTCCTTCTGGATACTATATTTATAATGTAACGTCCAACGGAACTTACTTAATAACTGTAAAAGCAATTAGTAAACTAGGTTCATCTATTAATTCGACAGTGGAAAGTGTTAAGGTCATGCCATTGATTACTACATCGACGACTACAAGTAGTAGTACAATGACAAAAATCTCAACTTCAACTACGTCAACAGCTCCCCCAACAAGCAATCTTACCATTTACTTAGGAATAATAGGCTTAATAATAGTAATTGCGTTAGTCTCACTTATTATATTTAGGAAAAGGTAAAGAGATTTTTATTTCAATAATTCCCTAGATTCCTAAAGATTATAGCCAAATTCATTATATTTATTTTTAATCTTACGTTTAATTTTAGTAAGATTGACCGTAAAAGTTTATAACTATTCTTTTACCACCAAAACGGGCTTCTTAGAAATATCCAAAACCTTAGAAGACACACTCTCCATGAACACCTTCTTTAATCCTTTCAATTTTCTCTTACCTAGAATAATCAAATCAAAATCTTCGCTCTCAGCATATGTAGATAAAACGACTGCAGGATCTCCTCTAACAACTTCGTAGTCTATGTTAATTCCGTTCTCTATTGAAATTCTCTTTATTATCTCAGTGTGTTTAATTATCCTTTCTCTATCTCTTAACGTGTCTTCCTTTATATAGGCCTCCAAAATTACTGGCATGTGCTCTATAACTTCCAGTGCCTTAATTGAAGCTCCGTGAAGCTTGGCAAGATTAATTGCTAGATTTAACGCCCTTAAGGATTCCTTAGAACCATCAAATCCTACTAATATTCTCTTGAACATTTGACTCTATAACCACTTCTCATCCTAAGAATTTAAATTTTTCTAAAAAATCTCTTAATCTCCTTATTTAAAAAATATTTTGAATAAATTATACTCCTGCAGTAGCCTCATTAATTTCCTCTAAGCTCTTTCCTATAGTATTAGGCAGTACGAAGATTAATATTATGCCCATTATAACCATTGGAATTTGGAATCCTATCCAAGTAGTTACTGCGCCTAGAACAGGAATTGTTGAAAGTATAATTGCTGTAGATATTGCAGCACCTAAGTGAGCAACTCCGTCGGAGAAGGCGAAGGATGTTGCTCTGGCATAGGTTGGAACGTTTTCAGTACCGTTCAAGTAATTTAACTGATTACTCCACCCTACACCTATCAAATTAGCTAAAACAAAACCTGTTAACATCATTGTTAAATTAGCCGAAGTAGCCCCTATTACTGCTATGGCTACGCCTAAAACCATGCCTACAAAATATGAAATTGTAGTGAGTATTGGCCTCCTTACCTTATCTATAACTGTCCTAAGTAATATAGCCCCTATAAAGGTTGCAATTCCTGCATCTCCGTAGTATAACGTTATTTGGTTGGAAAGCGAGCTAAGTGAAGGTACAGTGGAAGTCCATAACAAGAATTCTGTTAAGTAAGGATATTCGCCGAAATAGAAGAAGAATATTGAAAGCATTACAGCAATTACTCTAACTCTATATTTAGGATTCTTAAATACGTAGAAGGGATCAACTTTCTTATGCTCAAAAGTGTAAACAATAGGTTCTGGTAAAGTAGTAAGGCCAGTCTTCTTCATTGCCTTCTCTTCCATATCCTTTACAACTTTCTCTGCCTCATCTATCTTACCTTTTAACGCTAGCATTCTAACAGTCTCGCTTGCGTGACCTCTAATTGCGAAAACTATGAAGGCTAAAGTTGCTCCTACTAAGAATATTACTCTCCAACCTATTGCCGGATTTGCGACGTCAATATAAGATGCCATGAAGGGACCTAATCCTAAGCCTGCCCAACCTGCAATATATACTAAGTTAAAGTACTTTGCCCTATTCTTTGCAGGAACCATTTCAACAAGGTATGTAGGGACTAGTATTAGATCTCCTCCAATCCCCATTCCAGTTATAAATCTAAATATAGAGAATTCTACAAAGTTACTAGAAAATGCATTACCTAAGCTACCAATAGCAGTTAGTATTGCAGTAGTCATTAGCATTGGTTTTCTTCCTATCCTATCACCTAGATAGCCTAGCAATAAGGCTCCGGGAATGTAACCAAATAATCCTAAGGATACTACTATTGAAGCCTCAGTGCTAGTTAATCCAGTGTACTTTAAAGACGTTGCAGAAAAGGCTATTCCTACATCTATTACGTCATATAATGCTATGAAATAACCAAAGGCTAAAGATAAAACTACTGATAGAGGTAAAACCATTACGGGAAGTCTATCTATTCTTGCAGTTAATTGAGCTGCAATGTTTTTATTTTGCTGAGGGGAATTTTTATCAGCCATATGTAATGAGAAAAATGTAGTGCTTAAAAAGTTTATGTTTTATACTAATGCTTATACATTTTATACTCGCCAGGAACTGAGAAAAATTCAGATCGAAGATAAAGAAGCAATTATAGCAATTATTAGGAGAATTATTGAAGAAATCCAATAAGCAAAGTAAGAAAGACCTCTAGATGCATATTCGCCCATTATCTTCTTATTCCTACTTATTATTCCTAATATAATAATTGGACCAATTAACGCGTAAACAAAGAAGACTAAGAGATCTAAAACAATACAAACTAAATTTACTGAAGGAACTAATAACGTTAATACAACTGCCGGAACGCTTTCAGCTATATAAATAATATTTACGTTCTTTACGTTCAAGGCTTCTGCCACGCCCCAAGCGCTTCCCAACGAAATAACTACTAAGGCCAAAAATCCTGCGGAAATTAAACCCAGTCCAAAAATCACTGGAGATAAACTACCGGCTAATGGAGTTAATACTGACGAAAGTTCTTGGGGCGAAGCAAAAGTAGAAGGATCTACGTTTATCCCTGCGAATGCCATCTCAACAACTACCATTAATATTTCAGTAAAAACCGCACCTAGTAAAGTCTCTTTTCTCATGTGTTTTATTGCAGTATCCTTACATTTACAATACCCTATTTCCTTCAACTTTATCGCAGTTGCAGATGCTTGGAAAAACAACATGAATGGCATAACGACTGCTCCTACTGTAGCTGCCATTAAGAATAGGAATTGAGGTGATGGCGAGAAGTAGAAAGGAGAATAAGGCTTAATACCTCTGAGGAAGAGCGTTGCAAACAAACTTATGATGAGAAAAGCAGAAATCAGTAGTAGAAACCTTTCGGCTTGTATATATTTTCTCTTTGTCACAATCATGATGTGAACTACATAAATTAAGGGAATTGAAAGAATTAAGGGAATTCCGATTACTTCTAAGCCTATACCTATTCCAAGGTATTCTATTGCGTAAGTTACTGCGTCAGTCAAAGCCATTGGCAATGCCATGAGAATAGCAAGTTTTTTACTATAATTTTCCCTAATTACTTCTCCAAGGCCTTTTCCAGTAGCTATGCCTATTCTTCCAGAGACTTCTTGGACAACGTATAGAGGAATTACTAAAAGTAACATTATCCAAATAAATCCGTACTTAAACAATGCTCCAGTCTGAGCTGCACCTATCATGCTACTTGCGTCCATATCGGCCATCATAACTAACCAGGCGGGGCCAAAGAATTTTATAAATTTAAGTTCATTACGCCCCGTCGTAAGAGAATTACGCCTCATCGTAATCATATATATTAAAATTAAGTATTAAAAAGTTTCCTAGGTAAATGCCTGTAAAAGAGTTGAATTAATTAAGACCCAGGTCTCTAATAATAAATTCTCTAAATCGAATAAAGTTACAAGCAATTAACATAATATTAATAAAAACTGAATAAAGAAAAAGAAGTCATATGTGAAGAAATCTATTACCGCATTTCCTTTCAAAATCTTTTTCTAGTAACTGGGAAGAACATAACGATTATAACTTTCCCGCCATGCTCTTCAACTATAACTATTATTCTTATTACAGAATTTAAATCAAAACAAGAACTTTTTCCAAATTTCCTATGCATGAAGTAGCGCAATTTCCCATGTTATAATCACCGTTAATATAGCATTGTAAACAAGAATACTTATCAATATTATTACACACAAAATTTAATGCATCACATATTTTTCTTCATCTATAAGATTATTACGCAAAAGTTCTTTAATAGTCGTTGTTCCAATAATTTCCTCTTATTCTCACTGCCGATAAACTCGCAATCTATCCTGCAGCCGTCAATAAAATCCATGAGATATTCACACAAGGGTTTCCTAATTCATCTCTCAGATCTGTATAAACGTTTATGTTCTTAATTTTTAGTTTAAGCAAAAACTTCTTCTCATTCACTTTTATTACAGTACCTCCTTCATTAACTTCATTAATACTTGGAATAAATGCTCTATGAGAAACTATTTTAGCAGGATTACATAATTCTCCCAGTCTGGATCTATCAGTATCTACAGCCATAACTAATTTAACTATTGACGTTATATTGTTAGCATCCTGAGAATATATGGCTATTGAATTAAAAATATTCTAACAGTTATATTTTCATCTTCTAACCTAAAATTAATAACCATAGGTTCTATTTTTTCATAATATAACTAACTCTAGGAATTTGGCTCAGGCTTATTCATCTTTATATTAACGTTATGGCAGAAATTCTTCCATCTTTATCTCTATATATACTTACAATAGCTTCATGGGTTTCTACGGAAAAGGATAACGGAGAGAATTTTATAGAGATCTCACTATCATTATCTACGATAATCTCGTATGATTGTGAATTTATTGTATTGCTTAAGCACATCTGATCGTTCATTATGGAATAAACTTGCATATTATTACTCTATTTTAACAACCAATAATAATTTATCTAAGCCTTTACCTTTTTACTCAAGGACAGCAAACCTATTATCCCCAGCATTTTTATCACGTCTCCAATTATTGATACATAACCGAAATTAACTAGATATAAAGGAAGTCCTGCAGTAAAGATTACAGCGCCCCAGAAGAATAATGATGAGAATATCTTGTTTATCTTATTTGCTGTCAAGTATATGGAAATTCCTGCTATAGGTTCAAAGGTATATCCTGCAAGAATTATTTCAATTCCAATAAACTCTCTAAGAAAAGTTGCTATAATAAGTCCTGCAAGAGTTATTATAATTGCTAGAATAGCAAAATAGTCCATTATCTTAGGTTTCTCCAACCTTGTTAAATGATAATATGTAAAAGAAGGCAAAGCCAAACCCCAAACGATCCACATGAGAAACAGAAAAGTCGACGAAAGAGCATAACTTACTCCTTCATTTTCAAGGTAAACTAGTCCAATTAATATAATAAGCGACGCAATTAGGCTAACGTAATTACCTTGCTTCAAGAAGCGTGGATTCATATATTTCACTACGCTTCAAATATAATAAAATTGTGAAAAAAGCATTTTAATAAACTAACTCTACTTTTCTCACCTCTTTATTTATCTTAACCTTACTTAAAGCTCCAAAGTCCTCAGTTTTAACCTCGTTATCATCAATTATAACTTTCTCTGCCTTATCTGTAACTAGTATATTGACGAAGTATGGTTTTGAAAACGTAATAATATTTCCTTTTTTCTCTATTTCAATTTCGCATTTCAACTTACTATTTCCTAAAACTATTAAGTCATTCCCATCTAAGTTTACAACAGAATTTTCCCTTATATAGATAGGTAGATCTGCGTTAGTTTTAACCCAACCACTCCTCTCTTCTCCCGTTGAGTATTCGAACCATTTTCCAGGCAAATAAACTACTCTATTTTCTCCAAGTTGCGGCGCATATAGCACGTACTTCCCTAGCATGTACTCATCCTCAATTTTATAAGTATCCTCATCTTCTGAGAATTCGTAAAATAAAGGTCTAATAATTGGATGACCAGTCTCGTGGGCCTCCTTAGCTAAACAATAGATGTAAGGAAGGAATTTATACCTAGTATTTATGACATCCCTTACTTTTTCCTTATAATAATAAGGTAAATATATTGGCTCAACATCTATACCGTCTTTAGCCTTATGAGTCCTGAAAAACGGAAAAAACATGGCTAGCCTGAACATGTAAAGTAATATTTCAGGAGAGTTTTCAACCTTACTTAACCTTCCTTGAAATCCTCCAATATCTATCCCAACATATGGAATGCCAGAAATTGACAAGCCAAGCACAGTCTGAAGTTGTAAGATTAGTTGATCTCTGGCTGAAGTATTATCTCCTGTCCAAACGAAAGCATATTTTTGTATTCCTGCGTAACCTGATCTAGATAATATGAAGATTTCGTCCTTTCCTACCTTCTTAAATCCTTCAAATGTAGCCATTGCCTCATAATAAGGATAAGCGTTCCTCACTTGACTATGAAGGACTTTCTTACCTCTCAAGTAGTGAATAACGTTATCAGGAAAAGTATAATACATCCTATCGTCCCTTAATTCTATAGGAGTAGATCCTAAAACTTCCCTAATCTGAAAAACTTTTGTAAAGTCTGTTGGTTCGTTCATGTCCAGCCAAATGCCGTCAACTCCTTGGGAAAGCCATTTTGAAATAAGCTCACTCCACCAATCCCTCGTCTCCTCCCTAAAGAAGTCCGGGTAAACAGAATTACCGGGCCAAAGCTTACCAACAAACAAATCACCATTACTAGTCTCACAATACTTACCCAAACCGGAAATAAAAACTTCGTAGTTCTGATCAACCCTAACACTATGATCAACAATAGTAATAACTCTAACACCGCGAGAATGAACCTCATCAATAAACTTCCTAGGATCAGGAAACCTCTCCCTATTCCAAGTAAATAACTTAAAAGAATCCATATAATCAATATCCAAAAACACTCCCGTTACATTAAAACCTTCCCTTTGCATAAGGTCTAAGAGTTCAATTATCCTCTCCTGAGGAAAATAAGAATACCTAGAAATCATGTAACCAAAAGCCCAAATAGGAGGAAGAAAAGGCTTACCAGTGAGTTCTGCATACCTTTCTAAGACCTTCTCTATTGTAGGTCCTTCAAGTATGTAAAATTCGAAGGATTCTTCTGGGACTTTTATCTTAACTTTTCCATAATCTTCAAAGCCTATGTCAAAGATAAGTTTTGAGGCCGAGTTAACGAAATATCCAGTAGCTTTTCCTTCATATATTGAAATCATGAAAGGAATATTCAAAAATAGGGGATCTTGGAATTTTTGATATGCTCCAGCATCTACATTGTACACTATGTACCTTTTTCTTTTTCTATCTAATTCTACAGCCTTTTCTCCAAGACCTACAATGTGCTCTTTTAATTCTAACGGCTTCTCTATAATTATGTAACCATCACTTTCCTTTATATGTATAGAAAAGTCTGATAAACTTTTGTTAGAAACTTTTCCTTTAAAATTAAAATCTACTGGCGGAATTGGGTTATTTACCTTTATTCTATAAATTCCTTCATTTTCTTCAATTGTTGTCTGCATTAAAGTTTTCCAGTATTGATAAAATTTAAAGTTATATATCGACATAATGACGATTATTTTTTATCCATTAATGATATGTTGTTTGCATGGTAGTTTATACTTCTGATGATAAAATAGTGTTTACCCGTGGCGTAACTTATCCTTACTTTTAATTACTTCCAATTCCGCCACGGATTAAGGGATCATACGCATTCACCCTGGTCGAGGGAAACACCTATATAGGTTTATTAGTCGAGGAGAGTAATACTCTCCTCGACTGGGGGAAACATGGTCGAGAGGGAAACTGAAGCAAAGTCTTCGGGTATTGGCGTGACAAACCCCTACCGTCGGACTGAACATTGTGATAAAATTCACGTATATAGGTGTGACAAAGAGGTAGGGGTAGACGTATCAAAAGAACATTTAATAACTAGCAGGGGGAGGGTGAGAAAATACGAGAACAACTTGAAGGGTTATGAAGAAATCCTCAAGATGAAACCTTGCGCAATAGTCCTAGAAACGCAAGAGAGGTTGAAGGAGGATGATTGAGGGGCAAGTCCCTCAAGACCACGTCCTATTGACGATACCGGGTGTTGGGAGGCTTGCAGCTGGTATTATCTTCGGCTAGGAAGTTGGCAAGGGTTGTTTGGAGTGTTTGGTATAATAATAAGCCTTATGAGCCTAAATAGGTAAGCCCTCCCCCGAATCGCCACGTGGGTTGAAAGGACCCACGTGGCAATGTTAGCTAACACTATGCTTGAAGTTTGAGCGAAAGATTTATTACTGAACGCCAATACCCTCCCATCCACACTTTTATCACTCCCCAAACCTCGTGAGCAGTCATCAGTTAGGGGGATCATCAATAAAAACTATTTCACTAATACTATATAAACACAACATTTGTTACTGTTATCAAGGAACCGAAGAATGAATGCATTTACTGCTGGAATCTATTACCGTTCCTTAATTTCGTCTACGGACAAAACTTTCAACTCCCTCCCTAATGCCTTCCTGAGCTTATTATCCTCAGTGACTAAAGGCAAATCAAGCTTCCTTGCCAACCAAACGTAGGAAGCGTCGTAAAAAGTTATACCATAATCCAGTGCAATTTCCTCGGTCTCCTTGCAGTTTACGTCCTCTAGGTTCATGGTATTCAGCACTTTGGAAATGAAAGAGAGTAGCTTTAACCCTTCTTCCCTGCTTATCCTCTTGTGAAGAAACACCTCTTTCCAAACTATATTTCCCAGCTCGAACTTAGCTAGAGAGACCGTATAATTTCCTCCAAGAAGTTCAATTTTACCCTTCATTAGCAGTGCATAAATTGATGAAGAATTAAAAACGTAACTCAAGCGTTATCTACCTAGGATTAAATAACGCGTGGCTCAAGTATTATCTCCATTAGTCTTTATTTAACGTTCATCCCTGTCTTCTCTAATTTCCTTGATTACGTCCTCGATAGGTATTTTACTTAGAACCTCCTTAATTTCCTTAGCCTCCTTCTCTAGCTCTTTAGCTTTAGCCTTCTTTACTTCATTTATTAAAGCCCTCCTTATAACTTCTGCCTCGTCGATGTTATATTTTTCCAACTCCTCCTTCAGCTCTTCTGGAATCCTTACCGAGATTACTACACTCTTTCCCATAATTTAATATCGCCGTGTAAAGTTAAATAGTTTACTTTTTGTAAACACATTCGATAATCATTTATTTATGCACTACTCCTCATTAGCACTACTAAGTAAAGTGATTTAGACGCAATTTTAAATCTCATGAAACAATCCTGTCACTGCCTATGCTTTGTGGATCTCTTCAGTTTATTTCATAAGCATGATATGATACACTGAGGGTTTTTCAGTAATTAATATTTATTTCAACGTTATTCTCAAGCTCACACCCTAATATCCGGAGCTCTACCAACTAAAGAATTAGCCAAGTAAACCATCCATGCATAAGCCCGGAACTTGAGTTTAGCCTCAACCACTTGCCCTAAAAAACTTGTAGCCCCAACAGATTCCCCAAAAGTACGCTTCACGGCAGAGAATAAGGACTCAACCCTCCACCTAACACCATAACCCCTCTCCTCCCTCCAACGATCATAACTCCTTGAACTCCCTCACAGTCTAGCGGGATGACCGCGTCTAGTGGAAGCGTTCTCCCTAGGTGGGACGACGACCTCAACCCCAGTATTGTAAACCTCGTTGGCGTCGTAAGCCTTATCTCCGTAAAACTTCTTGACCTTCTTTCCCTTATCTTGTAAATCCTTAACAGTCTTGACTGCAGTCTCAACCTAGTTGCTGGTTACTTCAGCGTTTATTACGTTGAATTGGTCCTTGTCAATTACTATTTCGATTTTGAGGAATTTTGAGTCCTTGGTTTTACCCCATTTTGCTATAATGTATTGTCCTCCCCTAGTTGTGCTTATTCCCGTTGCGTCTGCTTCAAGTTGGTCACCCGCTTCAGGGAATTTTATGTTCATGTTCCTCACCCTTTCCCATATTGTTGAGTAGTCTAGGCTTGTTGGGATGATTTTCAGTCCCTCTAGTGCTCTCAATACTCCTTCTATGGCCCTATAAGGTAGGAAGATGTGGAGGAATGCTAGGAATTCGTTGAACTCCTTTGGTGCCTTGTAGGTTTTCTTTGCGTTCCTATTCTCCTCTGCTAGTAAACCAGTGTTCGAAGACGTAGAAGGGGAACATTAGCTTGTATCTCGTTATGACGTTCTCGTCGTATTTGCTCCAATCCCTCTTGTACACACTCTTTCCCATAGGTAATACTCGGTATAATTATTTATAAATTTTTGTATGATTCTGAAGTAGCCCACAATACATTAAATAGGAGAAAATATTTAAATTCAAAAGTTTTCCTTATCTCAATTACCAGATCTGCTGCGCATAAGCAGAGTTTTAAATGAAATACCGTGTAAAAAGAGTTAGGTTATTGAAATTTCTCCATTTGTTAAGTAAACCTTAAGGCTTGCATAGCCTTCACCTAAAGTTCCGTAAAAGTAATTTTCGGAATATATTTCATTCTTAAATTGCAAGTTACTCACATTTATTACCCCATTTGTTACCGAAGTCGACACTGTCAATGAGGATTCGGGATTTAATTGAATTTTTACCACTCCATTGTTTGTACTTATAAAGTATTTACCATAAGTTATAGGAGAAGGAGAGCATAATTCCACTTTTCCGTTATTAGTCGATATATTCAGTACTCCTACATCTTCTGGTATTACGTTAATAACTCCGTTATTATCACATATAAAGATTTCATTACCCATGCACAGATTGGCATTTATTACTCCATTAGTCATATTCATACAAACTTTGTTGAAATTATATATATTAATGTTAATGACGCCGTTGTTTATCTTAATTATGTAACTTAGATTGAGACCGTCGGGTATGTACACCGTCAGATTAATTTTATTTATTGTGATAAAAGGAAAGAGGTAACACAAGGGTTTATGGCTAATTTTAATTATAAACGAGGAATTCTTTAAGTAACTGATTATGCAAGGCTCTACTATTGAGTATACTGCTTGAGCCTTAAATAACACGCAGCTCCCGTTCCATTGAGTTATATTAACCAACACATCTTCACCTATTATACATAATTCTTCTATATTATCTACCGTGAAAGTTATATTCTCTCTGTGTGTATATACCTCACTTAATATCATAGGCAGAAACAGGAAAGAAAGTATAACTGCTAATATTAAAATACCTTTTAGTACCCTCATTATCTCTAATATAAGTCATGTTAGAGATTTAAATACTTTTTTCTAAATATAGACTATAATTTGATCTGGTGTAGGTCTGTATTAATCTATCTTAAACATTGCTAAATGACTCTAGCTGTCCTAATACCAGATCGAGAGAAAGTCAATCTGTGTGATTTACAAAAATTGGGGGTTAAGGGACGTAAAGCCTTGCAACGTGGATGGATAGCCCCATGTATTTAAATTATGAGTTCTTTTATTTTTCTCTTAATGGCACTAGCGACGCTCCTTATATAAAACATATTAGTCAGATCTGAGTAATACAGATCTGACTGGGGTGTAGGCCGTGACGCTCCTTGAGCTTAAAGCCCGATGGGGAGCTTGGCCTCCTACAACCGGAAGTTGGGCAAAAAGCCCGAATAAAACATAAGGGTGAGTACAATTGGAGGCCCCAGTTGCAGGAATAGATGTATCAAAAGATAAATTAATTGTACTATAAAATAAGCAGTTTAACGCTAGTGAGTAAAGCAGGTTTCATTGCGTAAGTAGTGTGGACTATGCTCGATTTTCAAGGAAAAGTTTTTATACCGGAAGCTCCCCAGCCCAATGGGACTGAGAGAGGATTGTCTATCATCTTTTAAGGGACTGGAGTGATGATCTTCCCTTGGGCTCTACCACCTACTGCTAAATCAATGGTGTGAACTATGAAGAGGAAACCCTCTCTTCTGTGAGGCGTTAGTATTTCCAAATTTGATTTTGAGAGCTAAGGCTCATAATTTAATTAAGAAGAAAGGAATTTCATCTTTATCAATTACTGTAACGTCCTTCGGGTAAGACTTATGACTTCTCTTCTTTTTTACTTCTATTTTATAATTTTTAGTTACCACGTCAATTTCTTCAGAATTCTTATAATAGGCTACTTCCCCTTCTTTCCTCAATAGGTGTTCTTGTACTACGTTTTCCAGCAAAGCGGATTCGTCAAACTCTTTATTTACCCAGAGGGACATAGACCTTAAAATGAAAGGGTCTCTGAAGAATACCTTCTTTTCCTTCCTCTTTATTATTTCTTCTCCTCTTTTTAAATAAGCAATACCTACGACGAAAATATCTTTCAAAAACTCTATATATTCTGACACCGTATTGTGAGATACTCCTAGATCTGAGGCTATTGAATTAAATGACATTGCCGAAGGTATTTTATCTAGAATGGAATAAATCAAGTTCTGCACGGTTTCCGCACTCATTTTTGCTTTATACACTTCCGATAGTACCCCTTGTATAAGAGCTTGAGAACTGTCGGGGTTATTATTTATCGACTTCGGAAATCCACCTACTTTTAAGTAATCCTCAAATAGCGATAAGGTAAGTGAGGTATCAAAGAGCAATTCCTCCTTAGTTTTGCCGGATTTAATCTGAGCGAATTCGGGGAATGACAAAGGCATTACTTGAACATCTTTCCCTTTTCCCCTCCTTCCAGGGAACTTTTCTGGAATCTTTGTAAGCCTGAGAGTAGAAGAACCGCTCACAGTAATTACGACATTTTGGAATTCTCCACTATCTATAAAGTACTTTACAATCCTCCACCACTCGTCTATTGATGTAACCTCATCTAGGAATAGATAAGCCTTTTCGTTATTCCTTTTCTTCATTTCCTTAATTACCTCTTCTACTATTTTTCTAAATTCCTGCAATGAGGCCACGTAATCTAAATCAATGTAATATATTGAAAGTGGGTCTACTCCTCTATTTATTAATTCTCTCATTAGAAGCTTTAAACCCGTAGTCTTTCCCGCTTGCCTTATTCCGTAAACGAAGTTGAGGCTAAACGGTTCTAAACCGAGTTCGTTTATCCAGTTAGGTACCCATTTGATTTTCTGGGAATACCATTCCCTTAAGTGTTTATCTTTACTCTCCCAATTGCTGAAAAACCACCATGGATTAATGTTATTAAAAAACCCTTCCACGTTGATATTCTGTTGACAAGAGATTTATAAGCTTTTGTCAGTTGAATGACAACACTGTAAATTGATAATAAATTATAGAATAAATTTCAACAATGAGTTATTTATTATCCTTAATTTTTATTATTAATTTGCTCTTGATAGGTTTAGCAAAGTTAAACCCTTTCACTCCAACGAACTAAATTACTACCTTATAGAGCGGGTCAATTAAGCTGTACTTATCTTCTTCCTTCCTAACTAATCTAGCATCTACCAATTTTTTCAATGCATTATTAAATACGGAGTCCTCAATTTTAGTTTTACCTAAGCCCTCTGTAAGTTTCTTTAAGTCGCTCCATCCAATCTCTTCAACTAAGCTCAGGGCCTTTATTATTCTCCTTTGGGTTTCACTAAGTTGTTTTAACTCTTCCTTAATTACGTTTTTAGCTATGTCGATAACTAATTCTTTAGCCTTCTCATGGTTGTAACCCAAACTCCTAAAGTTTCCGTAGTAAGTTAGCCAACCTTGAATTCCCCTATAAGCCTTTATAGCGTCGTCAATTTCCTCATCCTTTATATCAAACCCGCATAAACTAGAGCCTGTCTTTAGGAATTCCCTGCTTTGCTTTTCGTTAAAAGGTTTAACTTCTATCTCCACTATAGGCCTACCTTTAAAAGAACTGCCAACTTTTCTGCCTTTTCCTTCTCCAGTTAAGGTCTTAGATAACCCTATCATTGAACCCGTGAATGCAAACCTAACCTGGGAATTATTGTAGGCAGTAGAAAGTAAAGATACAAACCATGGAGTAATGATGTTTTGAACTTCGTCAATTAGGATAACCGTTTCTCCTAGTTTATTTAATAAGTTTTGTATTCCTCTTACCGGTTTCTTCTGTATTTCTATCTTTACGATTTTCAGATCAATTTCCACTTTCAATTGCAGAGAATTTACTATTAACTCTCCTAATTCTTTTAAACTCCTAACTCCTGAGGCGTCTATGTAAATCCCGTTAATTTCTTTGCTAACAATTTTAAGTATTGAAGTCTTCCCGGTCCTTTTAGGGCCTATTAATAATGGCCAGAATTTTCCCTCAATTAATTTTTCCACTTCATTAATTATTTCTTCATTATCGAAGAAGTCTTTTCTATCTGTCTTTGGATAAGGGTCAAATATTTTGCAAATAGCCATATTAGTAACTAATATACCTATATTTATAAAGCTTTTACGTTAAAATTAGGGAGAATCTGTAATTATAGATATTTATAAACGAAAAATACGTCAAATTTATGGAATAAAATAGCCTTATTAGTAACTAATAATGCATTCTTTAATTGGACTTATACCTCAATTAATATGCATAGCTTAGCTCTTTAAGTATTTGACAGTGGAGTTCATAAAACTTTTTGGACTTACCCTGTGAGTGCAACAGCCTTCAATAACTTACTTCTTTTATTTAAGGCTAATTGTCCCTACGGAGAAAGGACTATATGGAGTTGTTTACACATGGTGCTCTGATTTCGCTGCAAGCTAAGGGATTTATTAGTTACAGAAAGGGAGCTGAAAGTACTTCTTTTTCTAATTTCTCTTAATGATTGATTCTTTCCGGCTTGGCTGTGGGGCTGAATTCTTTTTCACGTTAATAGAAATCTTTTTGTCTGTTTATAACGAATTTTTGTTGATTATTAATGATCTCTCACACCGATGTGGGCAAAAGAGTGGGAGCAGAGATGTGAGCCCCATGCCGTTGGAGTCCCCACCTGTGGTTGAGGGCTAAGTCTCTACACTCGATCATGAATGATCATAAAATGAGTGAAATGAAAGTGTAGGGACAAACGGAAACAACCAGTCTAAGGGGACTAAACTTGGATAAAAGTCCCCTTTTCGTGACCTCTCTGGATACTACACCTATCGCGATGCATCACAAAAGGGATTGAAAGAAACGATAGTAGAACGTTTTTGTTCCTGTGCTTAGACATGATCAAGAACTTTCAAAAAGGTTAAGAACCTTCGAATTCCACGTAATTCCTAATCTAGGTCACGCAATAGACGACGCGATAGATTTACTGCTTCCAGCTTTAATTTTCCTTAAGAAATTATTTGGATAATATAAAAATAATGGACAGTCCATCTTATCACTCAAAAACAACGCGGTATCTCTTTCCGTTAAAACTAATTATTCTTCTCTTCCTTTTTGTTCTTTTCTTCCTTCTCAATTTTCTTTACTAACTTCTCTGCCCTTAACATCATAACTTCCGTGTTGAAATTCCACCTTCCTTCCTCAAAGTGCTCATAAGGAATTGAGGCTATTATTGCGTAGTCATTATCAGTGGGATGCAAGTAGGTTTCTATTGTATCCTTCTCCTTTAGTGATGAGATAAATTTAAGGTAGGAAAGTAACGTAAACGAAGAGTCTAGGATATGAGCCACGTAACTTTTATCGTCTAACTTATAAACGTAGTACATGGAAGGAATTTTAGAAAGCTCCTCTAGAACTTCTTCCTCCTTGAAATTAACCTCAAGTCTAAAGTCTGGCTTATAAAGATAAACGTTGTACCCCTTTATTAAACCCTTACCTATTACGTGTGCTTGAGTGTGATAAAGTACGTCTTTAAATGAAACTCCTAGCAGCGAAGATAAATCCTTAAGTGAAATATCAGCTCTTGCTTGTTTCTTTCCTAAAATTTTTACGTCAAGATCATCAGGAGAGAAGTCTTCAGTTAAATCCGGTAACTCAAAAGGCTCCCTAGGAGAGCTCAAGAGTCCTTCAAATACTCCTTTATTAAAATTAAATGTAGAATAATCTATTGGGTAAAACTCTTCCTTTTCTATTTTGTGAATATCATAGTGAAATATTATCCCTTCGTCTTGAAGGTAATCTAAAACCTTATCGAAATTTGTTGAATTATAATATATTACTGCGTTAATAACAAGGGGATTATTAACGTCCCTAAATATGAGAGTTGTATTACCATCAAAGGCGTCGTAGAAATCTAGGAGATGTAGTCTATAATAATTTGAGTAAATTGTAACATAATACTTCTTTAAACCTAAGGCTTCATATCTAGGAATTGGATATAGCCTATAATGGTAATTTTCCCTTAACCATTGAATGAAATTTTCCGCATCCCTTATTCTTGAAATGGCACTAATTATCTCAGGGTTTAAATCACCAAACCTCTGTAAATAATACAAAATCTCAGAAAGCTTAAGATATTCTTTTTCGATTAGCACGAGAAAAATTCAAACTTGGACTTAAAAAGATTGAGCCTATAATATCTAAAAATTTTGTAAGGTGTTTAGACACCACCATAAGAATTGCTAATTTCTGCGTTAGCAGTTAGGTGTGCTAGGCCTAGTGCTGCTATTCCTAAACCTAAAAGGATTATTGCATACCTTATTCCAAGGTTTAACTTATAGACGTTTATCATTTTTCCTCGATAACAAGAGGTGAGTGTAAGACGTTAAGCCTTTGCTTATTAGGAAAAATTTTATTATTAACGTAACCTTTCTTCTTTCAAGGTTATGATAAATTTTATTCAGTATTTTTGGGAGAATTGATGAACATATTTTAACATTCTTACTAGTATAGCGTTCTGTATTACATTTTTTAAATAATATAAAGAAGTGGCAAGGTAGATAATGCAACTGCAGATCGTGCAAGTGCAGAGATGGAACATCTTAAGTCTAGTGAATTAGAAACTTACGAGAGTGGTGAACTCCTCATTTTCTCAAATAAATTTTTATGTTACGCTGGCGTAATAATTACGGAGGCGTAATAATGCTATTTGACGTTAGACCTAAGGAAGATAGAAAGGACTTATAATAATAAGGAAATAGACGAGATAAAAGAAAGTAATGATAGGAAAGTATAAATTGCAGTTTACGGATTAAGGAGAATATGAAAGACCAGCGTTGTTAATATTACAGTAAATGACTCTAGTTATATAGTAATTAAATCTCATAAGTATTTATAGCCTAAAAATAAATATTCCAAGATCTCTTTCGTGTCCTTATTCGTAAAGAGCATAAACAAAACTGTAAAGAAATACACTTAGTCTTAGACATAGACAAGAATTAATTCATAGACTTTAACTTAATTAATACAAAGACTAGGCTAAAGAATTTTATAGGAGAGAGAATGTAAGCTCAGTAACTAGGGAGTGAATTACTAGCTTAGGAATAATAAAAAGGCTTTATTCATTAACGAAGCCCAAGAATTAATGAAAGGTAATGAGATAAATTTCATCTCTGTATTTTACTATATATATTTATAATTATTTATGTTATACTTCATTTCAGCCCTTATGGTGCTTATAGAAAAATGCTTGTTCTATAATATTTATTTATGAAATGAAAATTTCTATTACTAAATATTACTAAAATAGATTTCTAGATATAATATAATTATAGTTCATATAAATTTGTCACTAAATTCTCTTAATGTGTATTATTATATCACGCCACCAGTAATTTCTAAGATCTCTCCAGTTATATACGAGCTTCTATCACTTGCTAGAAATACTACTGCATTTGCAACATCTTCTGGTGTTCCAAATCTACCAACTGGAATTAAGTCTAATAGATTTTTATATTTATCAGTAATATTCGACTTTGTAATCATCTCACTTAGTATAAAGGAAGGAGCTACTGCGTTTACAGTAATATTATATTTTGCCAAATTTTTAACCAAGTTTTTCGTTACTCCAATGAGCCCAGCGTTTGAGGCTGTATATGCAAGATTGGCTTTTCCTAACCCTCCCGTTATGCCTACTATACTGGTTACTATAACGATTTTATCATACTTCTGTTTTATCATAATTGGTATTACTTCCTTTAAAAGAATGAATACTGACGTTAAATTTACTCTTATTATGTAATCCTAATCTTCTTCGGATAAGTCTAGAAATACTTTATCATTTATAGCGGCAGCATTGTATATTACTATATCTATTTTCCCGAATTTTTCCAAGCTCTTTCTAACCAAATTCTTGACATCTTCACTTCTTGAAAGATCAGCTACTATTGGCTCGACTTGAATATTATCATTTTTAAGTTCCTCCTTAATAGCTGCTTTGTGGATCTCTTCAATTTATTTCATAAGCATGATATGATACACTGAGAATTTTTCAGTAATTAATATTTATTTCAACGTTATTCTCAAGCTCAAACCTTAATACCCGGAGCCCTACCGACTACAGAATTAGCCAAGAAAGCCATCCAAGCATAAGCCCAAAACTTGAGCTTAGCCTCAACCACCTGCCCTAAAAAACTTGTAGCCCTAACAGATTCACCAAAAGTACGCTTCACAGCAGAGAACAGGGACTCAACCCTCCACCTAACACCGTAACCCTTCTCCTCCCTCCAACGATCATAACCCAACTCCTTGAACTCCCTTACTGTCTTTCTCCTAGCGGGATGACCGCGTCTAGTAGAAGCGTTCTCCCTAGGTGGGACGACGACCTCAACCCCAGTCTTGTAAACCTCGTTGGCGTCGTAAGCCTTATCTCCGTAAAACTTCTTGACCTCCTTTCCCTTATCTTGTAAATCCTTAACCGTCTTAACTGCAGTCTCGATCTCGTTGCTGGTTACTTCAGCGTTTATTACGTTGAGCTCGTCCTTATCAATTACTATCTCTATCTTGAGGAATTTTGAGTCCTTGGTTTTACCCCACTTTGCAATGACGTATTGTCCTCCTCTTGTTGTGCTTATTCCCGTTGCGTCTGCTTCAAGTTGGTCACCCGCTTCAGGGAATTTTATGTTCATGTTCCTCACCCTTTCCCATATTGTCGAGTAGTCTAGGCTTGATGATTTTCAGTTCCTCTAGTGCTCTCAATACTCCTTCTATGGCCCTGTAGGGTAAGAACAAGTGGAGGAATGCTAGGAATTCTTTGAACTCCTTTGGTGCCTTGTAGGTTTTCTTTGCATTCCTATTCTCCTCTGCTAGTAAACCAGTGTTCGAAGACGTAGAAGGGGAACATTAGCTTGTATCTCGTTATGACGTTCTCGTCGTACTTGTGCCAATCCCTCTTGTACACACTCTTTCCCATAGGTAATACTCGGTATAATTATTTATAAATTTTTGTATAATACTGAAGTAGCCCACAAAGCAAAAATAAAGGAATTTATAAATATTCATGTAAGCTCAACGTTGTGGATCGCTTCAGAATTATACAAAAATTTTTAAGTAATTATGCGGAGTATTACCCATGGAAAAGAAGAACACTAGGGATTGGAGCAAGTACGATGAGAACGTGGTAACAAGATACAAGCTAATGTTCCCCTTCTACGTCTTCGAACACTGGTGGGAATTACTCCAGGAAGAGAACAGGTATGCTAAGACCAAGTACAAGGCACCAAAGGAGTTCAACGACTTCCTAGCATTCCTACACTTATTCTTACCTTACAGAGCAATAGAAGGAGTACTAAGCGCACTAGCAGAAATGAAGATAATCCCAACAAGCCTAGA
>Ga0208549_100255_pt1 | contig 25698 bp, 29 predicted proteins | sample BED_host_MetaG_FD_187135 | JGI IMG/M metagenome (GOLD analysis project Ga0208549, IMG submission 187135) | Hot spring microbial mat communities from Yellowstone National Park, Wyoming, USA - BED_host_MetaG (SPAdes) (version 2) | ecosystem: Environmental > Aquatic > Thermal springs > Hot (42-90C)... | reverse complement strand
TACTCCAGCTTTGTAAACTAAATTATTCCCTTCTATTTTTATTTCCGTAATCACATCTGCTAACCCTTTCAAGTCCTCAAGTTCTTTTACGCTTAATTTGTAAGCTTTACCGTCTATATTTGCTATTGCTTTACCATCTACAATTGTAACTATTTGTATTGTTAAACTCCCCAGTTTAAGCGTGGTACCCTGGGCATTATTAGTAGCAGTTGCAGCAATAGTTTGTGCTCCCTGGGCCAGCGCCGGAACCGTTTGCTGTTTGCTTTCCTTACTTTCGGGCTCCTGCACGGTAAACTCCCCAGTTTCCTCAACTTTCTTCTGTTCTTCTTTACTTTGTTGTTCTATCTCTTTCTTCTTAATTTTAACAGAGAATATCTTAACTTTTTGTTTGTATTCTTGAGGAATAGAATTATCACTTAAGAAGCTGTCGTAGATTTGCTTTAGTTTATCGAATTTATCTTCAGAAGTCCATAGATGAATTTCTTTAAATAGATCAGCTATTGGGATGTACTTTACCATATTCTTCTTTACTTGTTCGGGATGGACTTCTATTTCGTTTGGGCTTTCGATTTCTATCGCAATTGTGTTATTGTAGTCTGGCTTGAAAGTCGACTTTTCGTATTTAATCGCAACAAAGTCAGGGCGTATTTCCCCCTCCTGCTTCCCCCTTACTACGACATAGCCTTTCTCCATATACTTCTTAAGAACCCTCAAAGCAATTTTTTTGCCCTCCGTGTTACTCACAACTCCCTTCAGTCTAAAGAGTCCCCTTACGTACTTCACTAGAACTTTGTTTCCTTCTTTCTGAACGTCTATCATCCCATCAGACTGAATCTCTGCTAATACTTTCTTCAACCTATCTCTGTCAATTGCCATATCACGAAGAAGGTCTGCCTGGTATACCTGGTGCCCTTCGCTTCTCCAAACGTAAAACAGGATCGCCTGCTCAATAGGTTTAGGAGGCCTTTCAATGTATTTCAGTAATGGGTTAACGAGAGCCGTTACGTCTGCAGTCTCCTCTTTCGCTCTGCCGTATTTCTCCCTCATCCTCTCATTAACTTTCTTCAAAACATCCGCGTCAGCTTTCAGAGGTGTGTAATCGATTTTACATTTGAAGGGTAGGATTTGTTCATTCCCTCTAGGTTTCAAAATGACCACTGCATTCCCTGGGTTCAAATAAGGTAACGTGTTCTTGATATCGTTCGCGAATGATGGATCGAAGCCAGCTAGTTTTTCGGCGTCGTCCTGGTACCCCGTGTTCATTAAAATCCTCAGACCCGTGTTGTTGAAAATTGACCTTAACATCTCACTGTCTAATTGCCCGACATGCTGGTGGGCAAGGATAACATGCATTCCAAACTTCCTGGCTTGTGACAGAATAATTTCTATGATTGACAGGTCAGATATCACTTCGAACTCGTCGATAATTGTGAGGACTGGAACCCTTTTTTGCCTGAGCTTTGCCCTTATGAGAGCTGCGTACCATAGCTTATAGATCCAGCCAGCAATGAGTAAGAATTGGTTTCTCGTCCCCAGTTTATAGTTCGCCGCATTGATAATTATTACATTTCCTGGCTCTAGTACGTTCTCAATACTATCTCTGGAGAACAACCTCCTCAATAACGGGTTTGTCGCGTATTCTTCAAGTCTTGATAACGCTGAGATGTATGTGGTTTCCTCCAGGTTTTGGAACTGTTCTAATTTTGCTTCCCAAGTAGGGTCATTTAACGGTAGGTCAATTTCACCCGTTCTCAGCTTCAGGATGACGTTGTATAAGTCGGAGAACGTAGGACTATTGGACTTCATATAGAGAATTTTCAACGCGTTTTCGATAACGTATTTCACGTAAACAGCTGACTCCTTCAATGCGAATAGCTGTGTGAAGATCTCGTCAACGTTGCTTTCCGCAAGCACTAACGCTTGTTCCTTGTCAATTTCCTTAGGAATCGTTAGTGGGTTCACTGAAATTATAGCGGATTCTGGATCCACATAGACCAATTTTTCATAATTTCCATAATAACTTGCCAACTGTTCTGCGAAATCGCCGTTGGGGTCTATAATGACGCCTACACTGTCCTTATAGTGTTCCATAAATCTGATGAAGATCGTAGCTAAAGCCGAAGTCTTACCCGCACCAGTACCTCCGATAACATAGCCGTGCCTCACAAAGTCTTCCAACTCTAGCTTAACTTCCCTCCTGTTCTCGGTTTCTCCTATTCGGAATCCACTTGGTCTTTCAGGGACTATTTCTGGTAACGGTGAACCGCGGACGAACTCTATATTCACTACTCTGGAATCGGGGATTATTACGAAGTTATGGACGTCCTCTTGTGAGATCCATAGCCATTTCTTATAGTCATTGCCCCTTAACTTTGCGAAGTCCCAATCAAATTCGTAATCCTCGTACGCCAAAAAGATCCTCTTCCATTCTGGTACATTATATTCGACCTTCATCGGATAACACTGGCCGAAGACGCATAGCCTCCTTAGTTCATATTTCCTGGAATGAGGGAGGACTAGCGTAGCAAGTTTATTCGCCGTGTTGAACATCCTTGTTGGGTCGTTGTCCAGGACAACAAGCCTCAGGGAATAGATTACGTCTTTTGCATAAGATTCCAGTAACTGCTTTTGAACTGCAGCGTCCCTGGTGTTCCTCTTTGAAAGGACGTGAGCTTTCCTCAATAAATATTTATTAAATGTAGAATCGATGTTAATGAAGACACCTATCATCTGGTCTTTTTGGAGAGAATAGACAATGGGGCGAATCGATTGGTAATTGATTTTGTGATAGAAGTCTTGTTCGTTCTTCAGTAAGACCTCTGTCCAATACGTTAAACTGGGGAGTTTAACTTCCCTTACGCCAAACCACCCTTGTAACGCTTCCTTGTTTGTGTTACCCTCGTAAATGATCCTTAATTTCTGACCGTCGTTCCAATAGTACAGCTTGAAGGAATGTCCGAATACCTCGAACGGCTTGAACTTGGAGTAGTCTAATGTCAAGTTGATTAGAAGCTCGTATCTCATAACGAGAACACCAACAATATCCATAATATTATAATAAGGAATATACTAACTCTCCTTGCTATTGGGGCTCCAGCAGCGATAAGAACCAGTATCGTAGAGACCAGCAAAGCGAAGATGAACCCGCCTAGTTCTGTAGCGTCTTGTGGGCTCAGCCCGAAATTAGTCATTAGGTAGTTTGAGAACATATTGATTATAGTGGTAAGGACGTTCAGTAGTTGTTGCATTTTACATCACCACACCGTGTAACCCTGAATTTGGATTGAAGTGTTTGTATAGAACGTTACCGCTATGAATTCATTGTTACTGAGTATAGTTACTAACTGCTTTAATTGTGGAGTATTTCCCTCAGCCTGGTACACGAAGTACTGCTGTTTATTGTAATTCACGAGAGTAAACACAGGTATGAATACGTTCTTAGCAGTAGTTCCGTTATACACAGTTATTTCCATATAAATTATGTAGATTTTCCCGCTTAACGGTGTAGGATAGCTGTTAGGGAATTGGTTGAAGTACCCGCTGATTTGGAGATATATTTCGCCGTTTTTAGTTATTGTCAATTCGTTTTCTTGCATAGATTTGGTTAGGGTAAAGTTTGTTGCAATTAAGTTTTGTAGATCGGGAATTGAAATGGAAGTGTTAGTTGTCACATTCTTAGTGTTCGTCGTAACGGTGTCCTTGACGCCAGACGTGTGGTGCAACGCTATCAAGTAGCCAGCCGCAACTATTATTATTAAAAGGAGGAATATCCCTCTAGGGTTAACTTTCTTCTTCTTAGGTTGATTAGGAGTAGGTGAACTCATCTCAATAAAAATAAGTATTTAAAAAAGGTTTAAGGTATGGAACCAGTCCAAGTCCCTTCATATGTTATCTGAGCATTGTATAAATCTCCGTTACTTTCCATAAATGATGCGAAATAGCAATTCCCAATACTAAGACTAATATTTGAATTTGTACATCCTATGACAATTAAATAGTCTCCTTTTTCTATAATTTTTACTGGTTTCATATATATATTTTGGCAATGTATAACTACACAAGTTATTGTAGCACATTTAGGAACTGACCATAGTTGTAAGAATTTCTCGTATGATGTTAGATTCAGGACAAACATGTAATAGTGACCAGAGCTATTTTCGTTTATAAAATATAGACTATTCACCGTTAAGTTTGGTGACGTATTTATGGGTGTCGATGTTGTAATGGTTGTGGTAGTTGTAGTAGACGTAGTAGGAGTTACAACGGTGTTTACACTACTATAGTTGGAATTGTTGTTGGAATTAGGATGGTTTAATAATAATATAGCAGCAATAGCTGCTACCACAACTACTACTGCTACTCCAATAACTACAATTTTATTCATGTGTCCTCACGTTAGTTATTTTTACATTTTCACTATTAACATTTTCGCCATTTCCTTCAATACTTTTGAAAAATTGTCCTATTAATTCTGGATCTATAGTAGTGTCTGATTTTCTGAGGTAGTTCTTCTCAACTCCACGTGCTACTTGTTTAGAAGACTCTACAGTAGGCATTTTTATGGTTTGGGCGTCTAGACTAGGTAATTTTATGGTCGGGGCGTTTGATAGCGAACTGGGTATTTTTATGGTTTGGGCGTTTTGCAGTGAGTTCCCGAAAGAGATAGTAGGGGCTGGTACAGGCGTCTGTACAGTCGGGGCGTTTTGCGGGTTATTGGAAGAGCTTGGAGGTGCAGAAGCAGGCGGGTATATTTGTGTAATAGGGACGTTTTGCTGTTGCGGACTCTTTGGTGAGCTAGGAGAAGAGCTAGAAGAGCCTACGTACACTGCCGAAGAAGAAGGAGTCGATTTAGAAGATATTGAAAGCCCCGCGGATTTAAGTGCTTGGTGGGCTCCCCACCCTGTCATGAAGTACGCTAGGATCATGAAGGGCGCTAAGAAGAAGAACGCTAAGCCACTAACCTGCACTGCAAAATACAATATTAACGCGTCTACTAGCCCGCCAAAAACTAAACCAGCCAAAATTTCTGCAAGAGCTAACGCTATCCCTCTCGTCCATTCAAACGTCCACATCGCTGCAAGGAGCGGGATTAAACTCGCTAATGCAAAAATGAGTACAATCCTTATGTAACTTATTGCAAAAATTGCAATATCTATTTCGAATATGAACATTGCAAAATCTGTAAGACCACGACCAAAGCCAAAACCGATGAAGTTTGAGCCTATTAGTAGACCTATAGCCAATTCTGTCCAAGCCGCGAGTGTGTTCGATATTGGCCCTACTACTGACGATACGATATACTGTGAAATCATATTTAACGAATTCGCGATTGCGTTGTAAATCTGAATACCGCTATATGTGAAGAGCAAGAACACTCCCGAACGATAGAAGAAATCCATGCCGAGGTCTACCATGTCTGAATACCCTCCTTTTAGAGCATTAACACCGATTCCTAGAGCAATCAGTACAAAACCCAGTGATATCGCTAATTGCTGAAAGTAATTATAGAAACTAGCCGCATCACCATTGGCACCGCTACCCCCAAGCGTAGGTGTTGTTACAAAGTTATTTATTGCGTCAGATATACTACTTGTGAGGAAATTATATCCAAAACCGACTGCGAAAGCGGATATTCCGCTATCTACCATCAAGGCATCGAGCACATCTTGGTATATTGCCCCAGCAGTCGGTATGTATCTGAATTCTACATAATCATAACCGTAGTACAGTGTCCCGTTTATTACATCAGATACTTCTGCAGTAATAATATTTGTACCTGCGTATTGTGCTGATGTTAGGAAATCCCAGAGTATTGGACTTGACGCATTACACAGAGACCTAACTATTGTACCTCCCACTGACCACGTTACATGTGTGATCGGGACTTCTGGTCTTGTATATATACATACGCAGAAGTGTTGATTCAAAGGAGCCTGGAACGAACCTATGGATCCCTGGCCATTACACGAGAATGATCCCGTTACCGCTTGTCCGTCGTATCTCACATTAATGACCACGTGCACATACTGGATTTTTAATACGGCACTACTATGCCCTGTATTCCCTACAGCATAATTAAGCAGACCAGCTACCAACGCAGCAGCGCTAATAAGCAATATCGCGTAACTGAAGTCTTTTCTATAAGCTATTATACCCAACATGAAGAGGACTCCAGCCAATAGATAGCCGAGGGGCAAAAGCTCTGGTATATATCCGTAGAACGGGTTTGGGCCAGGCGGTTGGCCGAACGCAACTAGCGTTTGTGCAACTACGTTATTTATTATTAATATAATGAAGAATGCCAGCCAAATTCTCTTTATCAATTTTGCCTTTTTGTCTGACCTCACTCTTCCTCAGAAAATAGAGTATTTAAAAAGGGTTAGCTCACTGGGAACCAGCCCGGCCACCCAGGGTTGTACCAATAGTTGTAAACCTTCTCTAATTGTTCTATTTCGAATTGAGCGTAAGGCAAACCGTATGGCCAATAGATCCCGTAGTTCAGCCAGATCTTGTTGGTGAATGGGGTATACAAAGCTGGAGGAATCGTTCCGTCGTAGAGCGGGTCTTGGAGTGGCGGGAAGTAGCAGTGATCAGCCGTAAGGTTGCTCCACTCGTAGCTTATCATCGTGACGTTCGGTTCCGTATCGCTAGACCCTAACGCGTAGTAAACTATAAAATACGTTGAGTTCATTGTGATGTTTACTGGAACGAATATTAGAGACGAATTCACTAACACGTTGCTCAGCGTCACGAATGAAACGTTCCACGGTTCGATGAAGCTTGCCAAAATTATTGTGTGCTCTGTCAAATTGTTTGTGAAGAGTGCCGTAACGAGTTGTGGCAGAACGAAGTTGAATGGGTCGATGTTCTTGTGTACGACGTTGAACAACCCTTGGGCAACGCTATAATTGTTGAAGAAGTAACTCCATTGCAGTACTGCTGTCTTGTTCAGCGGCGGTATCGGGTTGAAAATGTAGGAAGGAGGGTGGGCTAGGTTCTTCGCCGTGCAAAAACCGAGGTAGTAATTAATGACGTTTCCGTCGATTTGAGTACAAGGTTTAGGGACAATAGTAATACTCCCAGCACACCACGTCCTCTCTAGGTCATAATTCAGGAAATTTATGTGGTCTAAGGTCTTTATTGTAATTGTACAGCTTTCTGGAAGGGAGCTCCAGGTTTTATAGCAAACGCATGCCGTAATATTTCTACAATAATAAATGTGACTATTTACAAATGTTATTGGATTACTCCCGTTAAAAACTAGAATTCTTATTTTAAGTGTAACTTTATACTTATACCAATTGAAAGTATAACCTTGTGTTGAAACGTAAGGCCCAGTAGGATAATGATTGCGTGTAATAATTATTGTATTTCCATCTCTTTCCCAATATTCACTAAATCCAGACCCAGCAGTTACAGTGTAATACCCGTAGACAGTCTTTAAAACCCCTGGAGGTACCGTAACAGTGCTGCTAATCCTACTACCGTAGCCTCCACCCCACCAATAGAAAGTAATACTGAAACTTTGAGAGGAAGCTAGTTTGCCGTTAATGTATAAATAAGCAGTCCCATGGACGTTCATTATATAGTAATTATTAATAATAACGTATGTTATATTTCCTACTTTATAAGAATAGCTCCGAGAATACGCCAAATGACAGGTAGCCGTGTACGTCACCTTAACGCAGGTCTTTACAGAATAAGTATCAATTATTTTACAAACTGGGGAGCCTACTGATACTTCGTCTGAAGGTGGAAAAGGATAGTTTTCGTCCAATTGGTGATAAGCGTTTACGAATTGAGGATCGGTCTGATAAGTGAAGTTGAGGTAGACCGTGCTACAGTTTAGGTTAATCGGATAGTAGTGCAGTGAAACAGTTCTAGTTGAAGCCCATTCAGTATAGTCAGAGTCGAGAATATTGTAAATCTCTCCGTAAGTACATGGAGTTATTTGATTTGCAGAGAGGCTTAGTAGGTTAGCTATTATATGGGCTAACGTGTTACAAGTAGGCATGAATTTGAACAGTTTAGTGGAGTTGAAGCTGTAGATACTCGTAGCGTTAAGCCCTTCTAGTGCTCCTAAGAAGTTATAGTAAGCGGTGTACTTCGTTACGTTAAGTGATTCGTGAGGCGGAGGTATAGTAGTGGTGTTAATTGGAGGAGGAGGTAGTTTCGTAACAATGGGGCTGGTTTGGGTTGGGTGGTAGTTGCTTAGCATCGCTACTATTCCTAAAACTAGGATAATCCCAACTACGATTACGCTCATTCTTTGTATTGTATAATGGTCTGGAAAACTACTCATCTCAATTTTAAATGTAATTAAAAATGATGCAATGGGAACTGGTTCTATTAGGATATATAATAACTGTAGTGTACCTATTAGGGAGAAGTGAATATGCTGCGTATAGAGAAATTAAGTCAACCAGATGCACTAGAAAAAAGTTTAATGATTTAGAATATTATGAATGTGTCTCCGATGGTTTTTATTCGTATAAAATGTTAAATGGCAAAAAACTTCTCTTTAGAGAAAAGGATGAGGATTCATTCGCATATCACCATGAATTAGGACACCTACTTTTTGATAAATTCCAGCTAGATATATTATTAGCAGCAGCACTATTGATACCATTACTGTTGTTACCAATACCGTGGGCATGGATAGGAGCATTTGTCGTATACATTACAGCAAAATGGATCAAGAAAAATGAGGAAAGGAGGGCAGATATATTCGCGTACTCAATCACTCACCAAAAATATACGCCAATAAAGTTAGAGAAGAATAAACTAATTCTTCTCTTACACTGGTTGTTTTGGTCACATGCGCCAGAAAAAGTAAGAATAATGAACGAATATTATAAAAAAGAAATACCCTTAACTAAACTATTCTTTAAGTCAATTTTTTCTAGTTAATTTTTTTAATTTTTTGTATTCTCTGTATAAGTGGAAAGCCTCGTATCCTAGGCCTATTCCAGCTATCCCTGCAAATATCTGGAAGGGTGCCTGCGGAACGTAACATGGCCATGTTCCGCCGAATAATGAAGCTAATTTCGACGGACTTGCGGCAAACACGAACATTAATCCAGCAGCAGCAGTAGCTATCATCGTCTTTAGTCCAAATCCTTGTTCGTGATATTTCTTAGCTATTTTCTCTAGCCATCTCATTTTGCTTCATTGATAACTTTATTTAAAAATGGAGTCACTAAAGCCAAGAGGATCACGATACCGATTGCTATTAATACCGAACCGAATACAATACCAAATACGTTCAAAGTGTTAAGGCTACTATAAACGCCGTAGAACCCAGTACTCAACGTCAATATACTTGCTCCAGCTAATTGAATTTCGATAGGGATATGTATTGATATATCTGGTTTAGTTTTCTTTACAACCATCTTTTGTTCTTTCTTCGTTAATTTCCGATTTTCTTGAAGAAGAGATAAATAGCTTGTCAAAGGCATTATGTCATCGCTATAATTCATATAGATTATTCCTAGAACGAAGAATGGAATAGCTAGGATAACACTTCTATGAATTAGAATTAACGCAATAATTGCCAAAGCTGCAAAAACTAGAATTTGCTTCGTTTTGACTTCTCTGCCAACGCCTGAGAATAACGCCTCATCCGAAGCGCTGAGACTTTTAAGGTAGCTGAACGACATTTTGCGTGGAATTTTTCACCGCCTCATAATGTAGCTCCATTTTTGAAATTATCTTGAGGACTTTCTTCTCTGAGACATAGAAACATTCGGATCCATCCTGATGCCCCACCCTAAATTCCTTCTTCTTTTTTCTATAATCGATCCGGGCTATTCTGCCATGATGACAAACGAAGTAACGATATACCCCAAGTATCGAATATCTACCATTTCTTATCAAATATTTCAAATAGTTGCTCCTGCCCAATTCCTCATCTATCCTATCAATTAAATGTTTCTTAATTTCGTCGATAGATATCCTCTCTCCCCGTCTCTCGTATTCTATCGCAAGTAATACTGCGGGGAGCCAGTTTTTCTTGTCTATTTCTTCCGAAATCTGGAAGAAAATCGGGTCTACTCTTTCCCACGGCTTAACAAGCTTCTGCATTGTAATTTTCTTTCTTACTTTTCTGAGCGTTATCTTACTAATCCCTAATTGTTCCCTTATTTCATCAAAGTTATAGATTATTCCATATTCTCTGCAAAAAACTAAGAAATGTGCAAAAAGCTCTGCCTTTTTAGTTACATTACTTACTCTACTTAGGAATTCTTCTCTTACTTTCCCTGGTAATAAACTAGATAGGTATTTTTTCGTATCATATTTAGGATTTATTTTTACAGTTCTCTCTATTCTCTTTATTGAAAGTATTTCGTAAGGATTCGAATCATGAAAACTTGTATAGTCTAAACGATAACTTATATCATCTATTACCTCTCCTGTGTCTGGATCAATGACAAATCCTTCCTGATTTACTATATAAGCCTTCATCAGGAATACGCATTATTTAAAATAATATAGTATATCAGGCTTTCTTATGCAAAAAAGGTATGACATTAAACTGGGGAGTTCATTTGAAAAAATTACAAATTTAATAACGATAGAAGCTCTGTATCAGTCTTGTTAATTAGGTCACGAACTTTTAAGATAATTATTCTATCTTTAGGAAAATCTCGGGTTTCCACAACGATTATGTTATCATCTATTATTGATATATCGACCTTGAATTCCATACTATATATTATTAAATGATTCGAATAAGTTGTAGTATCATAGCCTCGCTGTCTCGCAATATTTTCGATTCTCTCTAGAACTTGTTTAACAGTCAACATTTCACTCAGTCCTCAGCACCTCTAGTTCTCTTTCTGTCAATGTCACGTTTACGAATGTTTTAATATTGCCGAGTCTGAGGATCCCTTGTCCTCTTCCAGGGTTGTTAATTAAGAATTCAATTTCTTCATCATTTAATCCAGCTTTCTTTAGATATTCATTATCTCCAGAATCATGCGTTAATAGCAACTGGGTTTCAGCTTGGGCAAGAATGTTCTCCGTTTTCTTGTTATTAAAATAGTCTCTAATCGATTGTGTGAGAGTCCAGGTAGAAGCATGTAAAGCTCTTCCTTCTCTATATAATTTATCCGTGAAAAAGGCGGAAGCTTCATCATCAAATATTCTGTGTGCCTCGTCTATAACGATCAACTTATACTCTTCCCTCCTAAGCTTATTAATTGAAGTTCTGATGGCTGCAGTTAATAACGTCATTACGATCTTCCTCATGTTATCGCTCATGTCCCCTAAGTTTATGATAACTCTGCGAGAGGTGAAGTCAATAGGCTTTCCTATCCAAATATATCTGTCTGCACCAGTTACCATGTCATCTGCATATTTACAAATCTCATGATCTTTTTTACAAATCTTATCTACTGCTTCTTCTACATCTTCACTCGATTCAAACTCTCTCTTAACCAAAGCTCTTCCGTATTGTGGAATTGCATACATATTCATTATTATATCAACAAATGAATCAACTGGCAGTATCCCCTTAGATAACCTGGATATCTTAATAGGATCCAACCCCATTGGTTTACCCATTTCTAACGTTACGATCTCTGCAGGAATTCCAAACTTCTCAAAGAATTTAGAGAAGTTGTTCATTGGATCTACAACATAAACGTAAGGGTCGTACTTCTTTACAGAGCGATAAATTAATACACCAGCTGTAGTTGTTTTTCCGCTACCTGAAAGTCCCGTGATTAAGCCATGGGGGTTGGATTTCCAAATCCCAGTCAGCCAGGGATTAATATAGATCGGATTCCCAGATATCCTGTCGTAGCCTAAGAATATCCCGTTTTCTTCTTCTATTTTGAACAGGCCAAACGGGTATAACAACGCTGCATAATTGTTAGTAGTGTACTTCCAGTAGGTGTGATACCTATTGTGCTTTAGTTGATAGAAAGCAAAATGGATTTTCTTCAGCAGCTTAGTCTTTACACCAAAACGGTTTAACTGGAAAATAACTTTCTCAGTTGCTGCTTCTAACGCGTTTAAATCGTTATCAATTACTGTAATAAAAGAGCGAATTGCTACAGGTTGTTTTCCTTCATTTACTTTTGCTTGCAGATCATCAGCGTTATTTTTCAGCTCTAATAAACTACTGCTTATGTTTGTATGTGCAATATATCTAGCAGAACGGCTTAGTATCGAGCCTAGATAACTCCTAAAACGTTGTTCAAACTTTCCACTTCCATCGTCTGTAGTAACTTCTAAATATACTTCTAATTGCAATGGTGAAATTTCTAGAGGATAAATCACACTGAGGATTCCCTCAAGTACTAGTTTCTCAAACCCCGCTAACCAAATTACTTGACCGTAAGTCCCGTCCTTGAATTTAATGTAGGAGTCAGTCACGTGGTCGATTTCCTTCCTTGGCTCTGGGATTGAATTATACTTATTATTATATTTGAATAAGATCGGTTTCTCTTCTTGATCTAAGAAGCCTAAGTAGAACCTAGATTCGGTAGAGTTTCTGTAGTACCTTTCTTCAATTTCTATTTTATTCCTCTTAGTAACTGCTAAGATTGCGGTGTATTTGTGCGATTTCAGTTCTGTAGCGAAATCCGTTAAAATTTGGTCTCTAGTTTTTTCTTCTTCAAGAAAGAACGGAGTCCCGATTACTTCGTACCATACCTTTGGCGTTAACCCCCTCCCCTTTTTGTTGATTTTTCCGCTCATCACTAATAACGTGTTTTTAAAAACCGTTTGTCGTTTCCCTTTTCCACCTTTTTAAAGACCCATAAAAATGAGGAGGTGGTAAAATGATTTCGCTGGACTTAGTAATAAAAATCCTCTTACTGGTACCTTCTGTAATATTCTTCTTCTACAGTGCGATATACCTATTACTGCTTGAGCTGAATGTACAGCCTAAGTTGAACAAATTCTACAGAAATGCTAGTCTAGTTTTAGCCGGAGGCGGTGTATTACTGTTAACAATATATTTAATGATTTAGACGAGGTGAAAAAATGAAGGAGGTCATCGTCAGGACTAGGTTATCCTGCAACCACAGAAGGTTGAAGGCTTTCTTTATTTCCTCTGGGCTTATCAAGCTCTTTTATTACGTAGATAAGATAGAGAAGAGAGGCCCTTACCAGTACGTCATTAACGACAAGTATAACGCCGAGCTTTTCATCCTCGATAGGAGGATCACCTGGGAGGTGTATAAGGATAAGGATTTGAAGGATAGGATAGAAGTTGAGCTTATTCCGTTAACAGATAACGATACCGCAGTTTTCCTTAAGTTTTCCACCAACAGAATACTCCCGCTTAAGAAGGTTTTAGAGAAAGAGGTCAAAAGCGAAGTAGACCTATTAAGGGAATTGTTGGAGTCTTTAAAAATGAGAATAATAAGTGAAGAAAAATGAAGTTAAGAACACATTACGTGTTTTCTTTAGGCTTGCTATCCTTTCTTGACTCCCTTCTCCTGAGTGACTTCCTTGAAGTTATAATAATCTCCGGGATTATCTCCGTAACCGCAAACAACGTTATTGATTATCTGGGCCACGAAATAAGGGGAAAATACGTCTCAAGAACTCCCAGAACTCACACACTACCCAGGAGTATCGGTTGGGGATTATTAACTACAGTGCCGATAGTCCTCGCTTTGTATTTCCTATCGCCTACCGAACTTATCTTAATAACCATCCTGGACGGGGTTATAGTAGGCCCTTCTCACATGCTCCTAGACATTTTTACAGAAAGAGGAATTTACGTTAAGAGGAACGGTAAATGGAGGAGATTCGCATTGGCACACTTCTCCTATGATAACCCTCTGGCTAATGGTTTAGCAATAATAGCAGGAGTTATAATGCTGCTTGCAGCAATGCATTTCATTCACTACTATGATTACCACTATTATCATTATTACAACTATTATTCCTAATTACATTTTTTAAAAATTGTAAAAACTCCCCAGTTTACCTAGTAAAAATTCAAACAAAAAGCTTATAATCCCGGAAATTCCTAAATAAAATCGGGTACCCCACGGGGGTGGCGTATCGCCTACCCCCGTGTAGATGAAATAAGTAAGAGTGGGGCGCCCCCTTCTGTTATCCTTTTTCACGTTAATAGAAATCGTTTGCTAAGAAAAAATGTATAATTAAATTAAAATGTTAGAAAGTCAAGTTGTAAAGTTGTTTTGCTAATTCCGCATAATATCCTATTGCGAACTCACTGTACTTACTTATCTCTCCATATTTTCCGTCCTTCTCTACTACTATTTTCTTATTACCATTGGATCTCATTATTCTCACTCTGTACCCTGCGTTTGTGAGGGCCCTGTAGAGTGCTTTAAACTTTGCAGCTTTCTCCCTGTGCATATTTGTGAATGTAGCGTTAACATTAACGACATTTTCGAACTTCTTACTATCAACAAGCTTTTCCGTTCTGGCATAACTTTCTGGATCGTCATCTTCCCAGGAAGAGTAGAACGTTGGCACGTATTCATATATTATTTTGTATGTTTCAGTTGCCACAATGTGCTTCCCGCCATCAATGTAATACTTCACAATATCAACGTACTCATCGTCATCTTTCTGGTATTCTTTCTTCTCCTCATTCACTTTTATGAATTTCTTTGTGTCGTATGAGTAAGCATTGACGTCCTCTGGTAGTTTCTTAATATCTTCTACATGTAAAGAATTTATGTCAGTTGGCACCAAAACGTTTTCAATTTCATGATAAATTATGTTCGGCTCTAACTTGATACTATTTTCGTTTAGATACTTTATAATAGTATAAGCGTCGACAACATTATCATCACTGTAAGGAGTATAAACAATATCGCTGCCTGTACCAGAGACAACAATATCACTGCTGATATTTTCTGGTATTTCTTTTTCTCTTCTCATTTTACAAATTTTGCACTCTTCGATCTTAATCACGATGTTTGAAAGTGTGACGGTATAATGATCACTGAATTTTTGAACAGAAAGTTTTGATTTGTTTTCATGATGTACTGCAATAAACGGATGATAAATTTCTTGAGAACGTGCTACACCGTACTGTCTACCTGATTTACTCACTCTTACTTCGTATTCTACAATGTAGGGGTGTTTATTGTCTTCAATTTTTTCTGCAGGAAATACTATCAAACCGTTACAACTAAAAATATAACCATTTTTCTTCTTGTCTTCTATTACTTCACAAACCGATCTCATAATATACTGTTTGCTTATCAAATATATAAGCTTTAAGCTTAGCAATTAGCTAAGCAAAATCGTAACGCTTATAATTAGCAAGTGTATAATATAAAATAGAGGTGGTGTGAGTGAAAAGAGAGAGGAAAAAACTACTCAGGCTAAATGATGAAGAGAACCAAATGCTATTAGAAATTAGCGAGTTTTATAAGATGTCTATAAATGAAACTTTAAGGTTTTTAATCAGAAAAGAGTATGAAGAAGTTGCACGAGAGAAAAAGAAAGAAACTATTACAGAAAGGGGTTAAGGGGGCGGAAAGCCTCGCCAGATGGATAGCCCCCTTATATTTAAATACCTCTTTGCCAAAATTTCTCTTAGTAACGCTAACGACGCTCCTCTCCAGCTCGATCGGGGGCTTAATGGGACTGTGGGAGGAGCAACCAGTATCTCTTTCCTTCAAGGGACTAGAGCTCGGCGATGAAAGTCCCTCTTTCAAATGGGAGTGGTTCTCTGAGCCACTCGACTGCCCACCAGATGAGAGATGTAAACCCGAATCAATGGTGGGAACGATGAGCCCCCTGGGAGGGAACCCTCGACCCTTCCAGGGTGTGGAGGAAGTCAGGCTTAAATGAGAAAAGTAGAAAGCAAATAATTTTTTCTTCATTTAACGTTTAAATTCGGGTAATTGCCAATCTCGTTGCAGTACTCCCAATTATATCCGTTGTACTTGAAGCCTATTTGTTTAAGTTCGTTAGTAAGCTCAGTGAATTGTTCACGCGGCAGTCTCTTCATAATTTTTATTGTAATGCAGTAGTGCCCTGGATGATTCACAGCGTTATCGTCAAACTCACTCAAGAAAGCATTCGCATTGTACTTACTAATTTCACTATTTATTTTGTCAATTATTTTGTTTATGTTTTCTCTAAATTCGTTTCTATTCTTTTCGACTTTTTCTTTCGCTTTGATGTATTTATCGAATAAATCGGGGTCTATTTTCTGCAGCTTGCGTTCCTCCTGGGCACTTAAACCTATCTTTACCAGACTGTTAGGAGCCTTTTGTATTAATTTTTTAACCTTTTCTAGTAATTGTTCGTCGAATTTTCCCATTTTTCCCACATACACATTTTTGCTTAGCAAGTATATAAGCTTTTTGCTAAGCTTTTTGCTAAGCAAAAAAAGGCGTTAACTAGGGTGTTTGTTAGATTAAACTCCCCAGTTTACTGAAGGAAAATCTTAAACTACAATGTCATTATTTCTTCTTATTCTTAGCCTTGAAATATTCGCTTGTAAATTGATTGTTTAATCATGGCAATCTCTTGTTTTTTCATTCTTTGATAAGCATTTTTTCGTGTATGACCTCTAGCCATTTTATTTCATTATATAGTATAGATAAAGTATTTAAAAATTCTCAATATCCATAATAGATATAAGTTATATCAACTATATACATTGTTCTACTTGCCTGGATCCGCGATTAAAGGGAGAAGGCTACTTAGAAGGAGGTTGGCTGGGCGGGTGGGAGAATTTTTAAAAGGTCCTCGGATTAAAATTTCAAAAAACAAACTCTGGACCTCTAAAAAATTGTGGACCTAAGGAGGACCTTAGGAGTTAATCCTGCCTGGATCCCTGATTTTTTAGTTAAAAGAGCTAGCTCTCATAAGAAGCAAGGAAATATAACAATAGAATTAATCCTACTGGAAGGGATAAAGAAAACTAATCTTCTAACGTGCTGATGAAACCTAACAACATTTTTAATCCTATTTAAGGAGAATTTAGATTATGCAGAAGGTGGAACTTTACGATAAATTAAAGATATATATTGCCAGGAGAGGGTGTTGTACACTAAAAGAAATTGAAGAGGCTTTAGGAATTGATGAAGGAACTGCTTTAGTATATTTGTCCAGGTTAGCTAAGCAACACGTAATAACTAGGAAGTGGACCAGAGACTACCAAGGTAGAAAAGTTAGATTATATTGCATAAGCAGCGGATTCTTGAAGGAAATAGGTTTATCTTAACAAGGGGTTCAAAGGGGGCGGAAGACTCCATCCGTAAGGGTGGAGATGGATAGCCCCCTTTGTATTTTGTTGATCCCGCGTTCACGTCTATGACTTGTGCTAGGTGCGGACACGTTAAGAAAGATTTGACGTTGGCCGATCGTGTGTTTGTCTGTCCCAAGTGCGGTTGGGTCGCTGATCGTGATCATAACGCTTCCCTCAACATCCTAAGAAGATCGGGGTCGGAACGACCCTTAGTGCCTGTGGAGCTGAGACCTCTACCCTTTGGGCAAGCCTCGGCTTTGAAGCAGGAAGCCCCGTCCGTTAGGGCGGGGTAGTTCACTTTCCTTTTAAATCTTCGCATCCTTTTAGTGATGTTAGGGTTTAGTCAGAAGGAGAAACGAAAAGAGGAAAAGCCCAAGAGGCTGACCCAGGAATTTTGGTATCGGCTAGAGCCAGGGCCTTTCGAGCTCCTCTCTAATCAGGAGCGGGATCAGCTCGAAGGGAATTTCCTTGGGCTTTTGCACCAATTAGACAGGGGCACCATAGTGGTACATAGTGATTCACAAAAGTACATATATAAGAACGAAATTTATGAGGTTCAGTTCAATAAGTTCTATTTAGTAACTGACAAAGAATTGAATAATTTGCAAAGGACAGAGAAATTAATTAGGCCGAAGATAAAGAGAATACATCCGGATTATCTAGAGCTCGAGGATAGATCTTTAGCTCAATCGGCAGTATTCTATAAATTCTCGGACGTTATTCCTGAGGGAGTCCTGTACGAATATTTCGGACTAGGGGACATAGTATTCAAATTCGAATCGTTAGATCCAGTCAGCGCTGCCCAAAACGTTGACGCTGCACGAAAGAGGTTGGAGGGGCTAGGATCCAACGATTCCTTCTCGATAAAGAAACTACAGAAAGTCCAAGACCTTCAGGCTCTAATTGGGGGTCAGGCAAAACTACTGAAGTTCTGGGTATGGATAACGTACTTCGGGAAAGATAAGGATGAATTGAAACAAAAATTCTATCAGATAAGGGAGATCGCACGAAAGTGGCTTTTCGACGTTGATGTACCGCGTTTCTACCAACATGTTCTATATAATTTCAGGACTGAAGTCAACTCCTTCTTTCCGTTCGCGAACTTCATTACTCCGAAATACGTGGATACACTGACGGCCAGCTGGGCGTTTTACCCCCTTATCTCGGAGGATTTGCTAGATGAAAACGGTGTGTTCGTGGGTTTCAGCGAGACCGGAAGCCCAGTTTTATTTAATCCCTATTTGAGAAATAACTACAATATCGTCGTGTTAGGGGAAACGGGAAGCGGTAAGTCCATGACGGCCAAGATCTTATTGAAGAGGATGAAAGAAAAATATGGAATCAAGATCTGGGGAATAGATCCCGAAGACGAGTACGTGAAGGTGGCGAAGGTATTGGGGCTGGAGCCGGTAGTGGTCAAGAAGGGTCAGCCCCTGGGGTTGGATCCGTTCAAATTATCGAGAATGGAGACGGAAGAAGGGAAGCTGATGGACGTAGAGGACGTCGCCGAAATACTCGAGGACTTCTATTTGCCGCCCGACAACATCGTCCTGAGCAACAAGCTGAGGAGATATGTTTTCGAGTACGCGGACTCTGGGTCGGTCTTCGAGTTCCTGGAGAAAATAAAGGGCGACACCGAATTGTATAAGCATCTGGTGATGATCGATACACCGCCAGACAAATATGTGTTCGAGGGCACCCCTCCCACTAGGATCGAAAACGTAGTGTTTGGCTTAAAGGGAATCGGTGGATTGGAATGGTCGAGGCTTAAGGCGATCATAACGACCCTGCTGAGCCTAATCTACCAAAAAGAGGCCTTCGGGGACAGAGAGAAGGGCTATATATTCATCGATGAGGCGTGGGTATTTGTAAAATACAACATCACTATGTCGTTGCTAGAGAACCTGGCGAGGAGGGCTAGGAAGTATAATAAGGGTTTGCTGTTCGTTACACAGAGACCGTTTGATGTAGCCGCGAATGAAGCGGGGAGGACGATCTTAGAACAAAGCTCCACAGTGTTCTTGATGAGGCAGAAAGAAGCTGGTGTAAAGACCCTGAAAGAGGTCTACAACATAAGGGATGAGGAAGCACGGGAACTCATTAAGGCCGAGCAGGGCCAAGGGATTCTGAGGACAGGCAACTATTTGCTCAGGATCCACGTTCGGCCTTCGGCTGAAGAATTTGAAATATTTAGGACAATAGGGGCGTGGTAATGATGAAGAAGCAAGTTATCGTTTATATTGATGCCGAAATTTATAGCAAATTGAAGGAACTGGCGGAGAAGAAAGGGGCTTCTATTTCTCAAATCGTTAGAGAAATAATCTATGAGGTGATAAGGAATGGCACGTCTAAGGGAGGCTCTAATTCTTGATGAGATATCATTCCTCGATGAGAGGTTAGGGAGCAACCCGATATTGACGTTGAGGAACATATTCTATTTCCTCGGCGGGGGATTGATAGCCTACAAGCTCTACAGTACGGATAAAATAGGCCTTCAGCTCGTGGGGATCCTGATCTTCGTCTTCGTCCTAGCGTTAATTCTCTATCCTAAGAAGTCCACCACGCTGGAGAGCATCCTTGTCGGATTGATATCACATCTTATGGGCTTCGACAACGAGAACGTAATTCGGGAAGAGAAGAACAAGCGGGCACAGAAGAACAAACACGAAGAGAACCTGAGAAAAAGATTCGGCCAAGGAAAAGGAAGCAGGCCAAACCGACGCCGAAGCCCTCCCTTGGAAAGTCTCTAGGAATAGGAAGAATACTAAAGATCTTGGTGGGAAGATGGAGGAGGCACACAAAGCAGTAATTTGGTTCGTTGTCATGATATTAGTATTAATGCTTATTCTTAGTCTAATAGGGGGCTATAATTTAACTGTTGTTGTACCACAGATCGCCATAGCCCAGAACTACAAGAAGTTTTTGATCCCCGCCAGCGAGATGCTAGAATATATGGTCCAGTTGCCCGTGACGGCAAATTCCTCAGCTCTCACCGCGTATTTTCCTGAATATATCTTGATTAGTAATGGAAGTGGGCAGAGCATAGAGGATGCCATATTACATATATTAAGTATGAACGCAAGCCTGATCGCTCCGGGCCCGTACTGGGAAGCCGCGAATTTGGCCGGCCTCCTGAAGGCAAACGTAGCATCCCACAAATCTTTCCTGATCGCGATAACGAACGGGACTGACATGAATAACGTAACCTATTATAACATGACATTACCTTTCTTCAGCGCCAGTCCTCTCAATGTCTCGTACCCTCCATCAGTTAATGTGTCGGCTGGCTCGCCGACCTATCGCATAATCAACAAGTATTCCGTGACGACCAGCGTTCAGGTGTATTACATGCAATCTAAAGAACTGGTCGGTTGCGTCTCCAGACAGGAAGGGAATACGGTATACGTGTATGAATATTACGGATACTCTGTCTCAGGAACAGCATACCTATTCGCCAACAACAATCTGATCAGCTCCCAGAGCTTCTCGTTCTTCGTTGGGCCGCAGGGTGGAACCTTCAAGTATACGATCTACGGATTCGTCACGGTACCTCCAGGGGTCTCACAACGGGTCTTCGGGAATTATTCGTTCACATATTGGGAAGGATCCGATAGTCAAACGGTTCAAGCGGGGAACACGACGTGCATCATCACAAGATATTATCCCGTGGGGCCGATCATTCAGACTTACGGCTATACTTTCAATTGGTATGAGTACAACGTGTCTGTGCCAATTCATATTATAGTCTATAACGGGACAAATCCACGAACTCAAGTTGGTAATAATGTATATAATTCTAGGGACAGCATTGTCAACTCCTCATATATCATATGGAGTTCGGCTCCACAACAATCGGGTTCCATCCACATTGTTACGTACGACCACATCCAAGTAGGGAATTACACTATTCAAAGGACTTGGGACGCGGGGACGGTCGGCGTTACCTCAAAAGCTTACGTGGAACAAAGCGGGAACGTGATCAATTATTGTTTGACATTCTCGACGTCATCAAATGTCGCTAAACTACCACCATGGGTATTCGACCACATGTCGCAAGCCGAAGTTTACGCTCACAACTACGCTTATGACTTCCTCAACGGCCCCGCCTACTACTACGCCCTGGCAAAGATCCTCCTGGCGAACTTTAGCGTCCTTCAACTTTTCGAAATAGCTCGTGGCCTACAATCGTACATAACCCTCAGTAATAGCTCATGGCCCCTCGCGACCGCTCTCAAATATGGTAACGGCTCAATGATGGACATTTACTACCAAATAATGCCCTTGCTTTTCAATATTCAATACCACAACTTTACCTCAGAAAACGCGAGTATTTTGATAGGTGCTTTCAACATAAACGCTAGCTATAGGACGATTATTATAGAAAACAATACCGTCACTCTCACTGGGACACCTATGGGCATGCTTCTCAGGAGTGTATATGACAATATTAGTGAGGTTCTCATAAATGGGACTTATCCATTCTATGAATGGCCGAACTATGGCTCCCCTACGATATTATTCGAGGCCTACTCAACGGAGAACTATAGCGTGGAGTTCCTATCATAGAATCATGGCCTTATTTAAATTTTCTCATATTCTTATTGAGGGAAGAATGAATGGTTGACATTAACACACTCATAAATTATCTGGCCTACTTCGCGTGGATCGTAGACGCTGGAGGAATCATAGTCAGTGCCATCCTAATAGGAATGGGAAGAGAAGAAGGTAAGAAGATTCTCTTTGGTGCCGTAGCGGGGGCCTTCGTCTTAGCATTTTTCTGGACTATACTGACAACGACGATACAATATCAAACTGTTAATTTGCCTTACTGGAGTTACATTGTAGAATTCGCTTACGCAGGAGCAGCAATAGCAACTATATTTGCGGCAATAGAGTTCGTACGAGGGGAACTCAGGGAAGGGTTAGGGTACTTACTAGCAGCGATCCTTGTAGTCTTTATGGTGAATTACGGGCCACAGATACTCGGGGTACAGAGCCTAAACTTACAACCGGCTAACCTGAACGCTGAAATCGGAGGTATAGGGGTAGCGGGGTTTAACTTCGGGGGAGTCCCCCTCAGTTGGTTAATAGAAATGCCCAACCCGTCAACTTTCTCGGCATTTCAAAGCGTATTTCAGCTCTCTCAGGAGGTCGCATTAGGGATCCTGGGGATAGCGTTTGTATTCGCTCTCATAATTAGGACTTATGATACCGAAGACGTATTTACAGCACTTAAGCAGACCTCAAAAGACACGATAACAACTGCAATCCTAATTTACGGAATTGTTGATCTGTATAACATATTTGCACAAGTGATCAATTATGCTGCTACTAATATCGTTGCACCTTACCAGGGTGCTCTCGAATCTATAGATAACATAGTAACCGGTATAATCACCGGAGGGTTTGCAGGAGGATACTTCGTACCGGCGCTTGCAGACATATCCAGCGATCTGTTGTTCAGCTTATTTCTAGCAGCTATGCTGGCGCTGATTAGGTTTTTAGCAATAGCTTCAGCTCTAGCAGTAGCGCCTATCCTTATCTCGCTCTGGATAGTACCTCCGCTCAGAGGGGTAGTGAAGTTCATCGGCGATATTATCATAGGGCTAGGAATATCCGGGCTAATATCAAGCGTTATCTTGGCATTGCTCTCGAGCTTCATTAATCAATATCCAGAGATATTGATAGCATCGCCAGTTTTGTTCGGTTTTTTACCTATGATGATAGGCTTTGGTGCTACCGGGCTATTACCTGCAGGCGCTGGTAACCTAATTCCGTTCAGGAGGGGAAGGAAAAGCTCAACTCAGAGTAGTAGTTCACAGGGTAGCGAAGTTGCTGCAGGAGTAGCAGGAGGTGTAGCTGGAGGTGTTGCAGGAGCTTCACAAAAGACTGTAGGAGAAACCAAACTTAGGAGGAATACTCTACTGAGGCATTACGGTACGGCACAAAGTACAGGTTCTGTGTCTCCTCCTCCGGCTCCTACTGGGATAATAGGGAGAGTTAGGAATAGGCACGCTGAGTCGGTAACAATATCGGCAGAGAACCCCTTAGACATAAACGTCCCTAAGGGGTATAAGGTAAAGGCAAAGGAGTATACGGATTACGGGAAATTCCAGCTTAAACCTTCAGACCATAACCTAAGAATAACCGGGAATGACATGTCCAACGTTACTGCACTCTCGGCTATGAGTAGTGAAAAATACAGAGGTGCTACAATGTTCCCGGAGACTGCTACTAACCTCAGAGTTAAGTCGGTAGAAGTCAGAGAAACGATACCCCACGCATCGGTTCACGGAGTCGCTGGGAACCTGAAGGCCGGGGCGATAATGACCACAGAGAAGTTCGGGCAGAAGATGGACGACTGGCTGAACGAACAAGGTGTAAACGTAAGACCGTTCGAAGCTGTAGAGAATACGATCAGGGAAGTGAAACTGGAGAGGGCTAGCAGGAAGAAAAGGCAGACCTTTTAAGCTATTTATTTTTTATACTCGGTCTTCTAATTTTATTATATGGAAGAGTCCGCAATTATAATCCCAGATTTAGCAGACGTAGTTGAGAAGAGACAAATAATGGAAGAGATATACGCTCCAGACGGTACTTTATTGATGAAACCTTACGAAGTTATAGCAGAAAACCCATTGATAACGAACCGTAAAAAATGGAGGTTGTTCGCAAACTATACTCCGATTGAAAGTAGGCCAGACGAAAACACGTGGGTGGCAAAGATAAACACTACTGGACAGACTGTCGTACTCCATGATAATGATCTAGTTGGTATGCTTGGCTACATCAGACTGGAGAAGCCTGGTGCTACAGTGGAGGAGGTAGTAAACGATGAATTAGCTAGAACTGTGGAGGAGACCGGCGACTTCAAGGATGACGACGAAATGGGAGCTTACGCAATGCTTTTGTACATCTCATTAGCTTATGCCATTCATTACGGTCTTCTAATTCTCGTAAAAGATTAGATTTTTTGAATAAACTCCCCAGTTTGCAAAGAAAGGGGGTTAAGGTGGCGGAAACCTCGCCCTTTCAGGACGGGAGGAAGTCAGCACATAAGCTCTAGCTTTATAATGCCTTAAGAGTGCAGCATACAGATTTTTGTTCTCAGTCTCGACCGTAAGCCTCGCTTTCACATTTTTATACTTCAATACCTTTATCATCTTCTCTATTTCTTCTAGGTCATCGATCTCTATAACATACATACTATGAAATAATTGCAGTTACAGGCTATAAAGATAACCTAATCAACTTGAGTATTACTCATGTGACGCACAACTTACATTGACGTTCTGCATAATTTTTCGTAATATAAATTAAACCGAATCAAAATGATTTGAAATGATATGCAAGAACTGTATCCTCTCCGTGAACTAACAAAATATAATTACGTTAAGAACGAAGTGAAGAGTGCTTATTTACAACTTTTAGATATATACGTTCCAGACTACGTCCTGGAGAGGGCAATATACTTCCTGAGGAAAAATAAGATAAATGTAAACTTCGTGTCCTTAAGTTACATAGTATATTTGATTCTGAAGTACAGGGTAGGTATTAGGTATAGAGAATTCAAGTATATGTTAGATCAAAAGAGGTTGCAATATAAGAAGATACTCAGGGAGACCAAGAGAAAGGTTTTTAAGCCGATTGCTTAGCCCGCTTTTAAATTTTCCTATTCTTTTAACGATGGCAGTAAGGGATTTAATAGTATATGCAGGAAGTGCACCTAACATAACCGTAACGCCACAAGCATTCGCTGGAAGCAGTGCTTTGGTACAATTCTTGGACTACGCAATGTACGCCGCGTGGATATTCGTCTTCGGACTCATAATCTATGCGGCATTTGAAGCTAGAGAGGGCATATTGAGCCCTGGAGTGAAGAAAGCGCTAGGTGGCGCAATAGCTGCAGCGTTCCTGCTAACCTTTGGTTGGACCATCTTAACTGGAGTGATTTAAATCAAGTCAACTAAATTTTTTCTATCCTCCTTTTGAGTATTTAAATTTTCGCACGTCTTTAATGGTGATAAGAAATAGACCCGAGTACTATTGTAAACTACTTGTTCTATGCATACAATTTTCTAGTACAGTTAATAACGCAAGCGCTGCAACAGAGTATATTCAAAGCTGATCCGCAACTTGCAAAAGAATACGCTCAACTAATAGGTATTCTAATTCCATTAACTGCAATATACGTAATTTTAGTATTTGCAAGCGCTTTCAAGAAAATTCTGGGATACGCTATAGCTGCAGGCTGGATATTCATCATACTAATGTTAATCCTAGCCAAGGTGGGATGATGAAAAATGAGCAGAAGAGAAATAATATTAAGAGGGGTAATAACGACGATAGGGATAGGGCTTCTGGTAGCAGGGATATTGATGCTGATCCGCTGACAGACTTCGTCTCATATGCCTTGTCGCAAGGCAAATTACCTAGAAGGGTTAGAATTTTCATTTTTCTTTATGGAATTTATTGGAGGTTGAGGAGGCTTG
>Ga0208549_100253_pt1 | contig 25897 bp, 28 predicted proteins | sample BED_host_MetaG_FD_187135 | JGI IMG/M metagenome (GOLD analysis project Ga0208549, IMG submission 187135) | Hot spring microbial mat communities from Yellowstone National Park, Wyoming, USA - BED_host_MetaG (SPAdes) (version 2) | ecosystem: Environmental > Aquatic > Thermal springs > Hot (42-90C)... | reverse complement strand
ATACGAGAACAACTTGAAGGGTTATGAAGAAATCCTCAAGATGAAACCTTGCGCAATAGTCCTAGAAACGCAAGAGAGGTTGAAGGAGGATGATTGAGGGGCAGGTCCCTCAAGACCACGTCCTATTGACGATACCGGGTGTTGGGAGGCTTGCAGCTGGTATTATCTTCGGCTAGGAAGTTGGCAAGGGTTGTTTGGAGTGTTTGGTATAATAATAAGCCTTATGAGCCTAAATAGGTAAGCCCTCCCCCGAATCGCCACGTGGGTTGAAAGGACCCACGTGGCAATGTTAGCTAACACTATGCTTGAAGTTTGAGCGAAAGATTTATTACTGAACGCCAATACCCTCCCATCCACACTCCCACCCTCGTGAGCAATGCCCGTCATCACATAGGGGATCATCAATAAAAACTACTTCGATAATACTATATAAACACAACTTGTCAAAACGATATTTAGGAGTAATTAAAAATAACGAGTAGTTACGTAGAAGCGTTACGGTCTCTGGTGAGCCATTAGGCAGAATAGGAGCAGGAAAAGTGGAGATAGATAATAAAGTGGAAAGAAGTATATAAATAAATTCTTCAAATCTTATTACGATAGAATCTTTATAGAGAATAAGGAAAAAATTATTCTATCTTAATGGATATTATTTCGTAATTTCTGTAGTTAAATGAGATTTCGTCCTTGTTGATATTAACGTCCTCTAATTTTTCGTTCTCTAAAATATTAGTTTTGTATGCAGTGTTAGGACTTTTCCAGAGCTTGATTTCTCCTATTCCCCTATTATTTTCTACATTGTATAATCTTAGTACTATTCCATTACCATCTTCTGAAGGCTTTAAAGCTTCAAGAATTATGTTTCTCGGATTTACAGATACAAAACTCTTCTCTCCTCCTTTTCCTTTTGTAGCACGTATTGGATAATTAAGTTCATAAGCTCTCTTATATACTTCTGCAGAAATCCAATTTCCTTTATGAGGATAAATGGAATATGTAAATACGTTCTCCTCAGAGTCTGTCTCATAGTCTGGATAAACTGGAGTCTTTGCTAAAGATATTCCAACATTACTCCTCTCAACTGCTATGCCGTATTTGCCATCATTAAGTACTGCAACTCCGTAATCATCTTCATAAATATCCATCCATTTAATGAACGGTACTTCAAATTTAGCAAGTTCCCAGCTATTCGATGCCGTTGTTTTCCTTTTTATAACTCCAAATGGTATCTCATAAACTGCCTCGGTAGAATTTAAGTCAAAATAATACCACGCTTTCAGTAAGAGTTCTCTATCAGGAATTTTAGTTCTGGTCTTAAAGTCTATTCTCCTACTATTTGCATTCAAACAAACGTCTTGAGTAATCTCAGAATTCCTAAATTTATAGTAAAATCTTACACAAGCCCTTATAGGCCCTCTTTCTTTAATTTCATATTTGTAGGCCTTAACCTCGAAGTGAGTGTCCTTATACGATTTTTCTATATCCCAAGCATCTGCCCAACCAGGGATATTCTCGTAAAAGATAAGCTTAGACGGATTCTTTATTATTTCCCTATTCTCTTCCTTATCAAATATTGACAATATTGAACCGTTCTCGTCAAGTTTCACTTTCAAGTAGTCATTTTCCATGAGTAGTCCATCTACTTTTACAGGAGAATACTTTACTTCTTTATATTCACTATATCCAACTGAAGGAACTTTCACTATAACTAGGTAACCTTCGTCGACCTTCTGAGAGTTTGGTAATTCTTCATTAACAACTGCAACATCTTCCCTATCCCAAGATAGAGAATTGAAGAACATTAATCTATCACCTTCTCCTGCAATTGCCTTAATAGACTCGTCTATTATCTTATTCGCTTTACTAATTATTCCTTCCAGTTCAGGATATACTATCTTATAAACTTCATTAATTGCAGAACCTGGAAGGACATCGTGGAACTCGTCCTTTAATAATATTTTCCACAAATTAACAATCTCCTTATCATATCTACCTGCAATTGTTGACCAGATTTCCGCATCCCTTAATGCACACTCTGCCCTCCTGTGAAGGTATTTCATTTTGGAATGTGAAGTGTAAACTCCTCTGTGGGTCTCTACATAGAGTTCCTCGCTCCAAGAATTTTCAGGCTTATATTCCGGAATTCCTCCAGTAAGTTTCACTTTAGGTAAAGAAGGTAATTCGTTTATCGCCTCAGCAAAATTTAGCATATCTTCTGTAGGCCCTCCGCCTCCGTCACCGTAACCGTAAGAATAGAGCATTGGTTGATCTTTATCCTTCCAATTATTCCATTGGCTCATTACACTATCTACCGTAAATTCTGAGTTATATCCTCCTTTTCCGTTCCCAAAAGCAATTGAGGGAATTGAAGTTCCATCAACTCCTATCCAATTAAATACGGAATAGGGAAATTTATTAGTATCATTCCAAAATACCTTATGCGTAGCAAAATACTTAATTCCTGATAATTTCATTATTTGTGGTAATTGAGCAGAAAAACCGAAGGTATCTGGTAACCATAATATTTCAGCAATCTTTCCGAAATTGCTTAGATAGAATTCCTGAGAATATAATAATTGTCTAGCAATAGATTCCCCTGAAGGTAAATTCGCATCAAACTCCACCCAACCAGCTCCTAAGATCCATTTACCTTCTTTAACCTTTTCCTTTATTTTATTAAAAAGTTCAGGGTAATCTTCCTTTATCCATTCATAATATAAGGCCATACTTTGAATGTACTGAAAATCGTACTTAGACATTAAGTTTAGCACTGTAGAGAAAGTTCTGGCTACTTTTCTCCTAGTTTCGTCAAAATTCCACAGCCACGCTGTGTCCATATGTGCATGAGCAAAACCTATTAATTCTCCAGCCTTACCAAAGGTTTCCCTCAATTCGCCTAGCTTTTCTTTTAAATATGTTAATGCTTCCTTGTAATTTCCTTCGTGAAACTCCTCGTATTTCATTTCTTGAGAGAATTCTAATAAATGACTGGGAAAATCATTCCAGTATTTAGATGCCAATAAAAGCTGATCTCTAGAAACTGATACAAAAGGCACTAGGCTTAAGGTTTCAGTAAGTACTTTAAGGAGTTTTTCTCTTAGATAATCTTGAGAGTTTTTAGCGAGTTGAAGTGTCGCATTTAAATATGCCCAAAGTTTGTAAGCGTCTTCGTTTCTTCTAAAGATTACTGGAGTTCCAGGGTTTATCTCAACTTTTTGCCCGAATGCTTTATAAGGAGAAAACAACGCATTAACTCTTATTTTTCCTTCTGGTAAGGGAAATGTATTATGATAGCCGTCGAGTGCATAATAAGGTTGTGAGTTAACTTTAACCAAAGCTGAACCTTCATAATTAATTACGATCATAAAATATCCGTTATTATTATTAATATCTACATAGAACTCATTTTCATTCTCCTTGCTCCATTTAAAATATTTGATATCATAGAAAGAATTTGCTAAAATATATGATATTCTAGATAAGACTTCTGCGTCATTTCTCATAATATGAAATCAAAGATGCAGATAATAAGCGTTAATATAAAGTGATCGTGATATATATCTTTTAGTCTATATGAGTAATTAACTTACAAAAGATTGAAAGCCTAGCCCCTTCTAGGAATGGTATTGTTTTTCTAAATTTCTTTCATTGAAGCTTATTCCCAGCTCTACTGAGCGACCGGAGGGCTAGACTTAATTAATGGAAGTTTTTCCTCAGAGCTATCTGGCTATTGCCAATTGAGGGTAATAATCTCGAACCGATAGTGGTGAGCCTCTTAGAATAGAACTCCCGTCCCTTCAGGATGTGAAGAGATAAACATTCATGATACTTCTATAAAAAGAGATTAACCCTTTGCTAATAATTTCAAGAGTTCGTTCCTGAACTTTTCGTCAGATTTAAAGAGCCTCGTATAAATTTCATCGTATGTATTTTCCAGGAATATTTTATCTTGTCGAATACAAATTTCTAACCACGTGACCTTATCGTACTTGTTGTTGATTATATCGAATAACCTCTCGTACATCTTACTAAAAATTCTTCTCATTACTTTCTCAGTTATTTCTTTTTCCCTATTCTTAATGAATACTGACTGATTATAAAATATTGATTCAAAAACTTCTGAGATTTTCAAACTCTTAAAATCTTGCTTGCTTACTTCTTCATAACCTTCTCTCATTAATGATATAATTAAATCAAAAGGTATTGGCTTTATTTCGCCGGTCTCTTTTCCCTCTTTTTTGCTTCTAATTAGTAAAATTCTGTCCTCTTTCTGAGAGATCTTGTCTATAAAGTACGCATCTATCATCAAGTTGGAGATTACATAAAATGGGATTGACGGCATTACCTAGACCTTAACCTTGGATTAGAAATTTCGTCTATTCCGTAACTTAGAAATATCAACCCTACCATAAAGAGAACTACGAAAACTGAAGGCCATAATAAGTACCAGAAAGCTGAAGTGCCGTAAATAGCTGCAGAATTTAAAGCCTCATTAATCATTACACCCCAGTTATATTGATTTACCGGCAATATACCTAGAAAATAGAGCCCCACTGAAGCATAAAGGGCGCTCTCCACGTTTAGTATGAAATGTATTGCAATGTATGAAGCAATGGTTGGCATTATTTCCCTAAATACTATATGAAAGCTACCTAGATCAAGGACTTTTGCTACTTCAACGTAAGGCAAACTTTTCATTAACAATACTTGAGACCTAATAGCTCTGGCTAACCCAGTCCATCCGCTTATGCTTAATATTCCAGCTAATATGAAAGGATTAGTAGTTTTTATCATAGTTGCCAATATTAAAATCAGAATTAAACTTGGCATAGTCATCACAATATCGTTAATCGACATTAGAACGTTATCTAAAATTCCTCCTTTATATCCCGCTATCATACCAACTGCAATTCCTATTAGGGTATTAAATAATCCTGCTAGAAAACTAACCTCCAGAATAAAAGTAGAACCCCAAACTATATCTCCAAGTATACTACAACCTATAGGACCGGTACCTAATATATAATAAGGATTTAACATAGGAGGTAGGAAAATCATGTTAGGATTAACGTTAACTATTACAGGCTTAGGAACAATTAAAGGCCCAACGGTAGCCAGAAGAATGTAAAATATCGTAATTAAAAGGCCTACTCTGGCTTTCCTATTTTTCCATAAAGGCTTTATATAATGCAGAAGTGTAGAAATAACCCTAATCTTTCGTTTCTTGTTAATTGTAGATTGCTTAGAAACTACAATTGCCATATCAAGATAACTTTGCTTATTATAACTAAAAAATTTATGCATAAAAACAGTAGACGATGGAAAAATTTATCTAAATAGATGTGAACGTTATACTATGGAGGAATATAGAGGATTACTAGCTATAGGTTATATATTCCTATTTTTATCAATATTTTCCCTCATTTTTGATTATAAGGTACTTTCTTTAGATATAGTAATATCCTTCACTATGGCGTTATCAATTTTTGCTATAGTATATTCAATTTATAAAATAAGAAAAGAAAGTAAAGAAATTTAAATAATTTCATAATTGTGATTTAGAGCGATTTACTTTAATATTCCTTGATTTACTTAACGCTTTATAATACCCAAGAAATATTAACCCTAGAAATATGAATATCCCTACTATTGTATATCCTATTGGAGAAAATGACGTATTATATACTATTATCTTTGCAGAAATGCTGGCAGGACAATTACAGCCTTCAAATGTTATACATTTAAAAGTTAGCGCTGTAAAAGTTTTACTGAAATTTCCCTTAAATGATCCCAGCAATATAGCTCCCCCTGGAGGGTTTAGCTCCAAAACTTTAATAGTCGAATTTGAATACCCAAGTAATACTACTTCATCCCCAGTTGAACCTTTATATGGAATACTAATTCCTCCACGATCTGAGAGCGAAATTTTGAAATGATTACAATATACTATACTATTTGAATATAAAAAAGTAAAAAATGACATAAAAATCCCAAGCAAGAGAAAAGCAATAGTAAATAACATTAATTTATCCATGATTATCCTCCATAAAGGTAACAAGCTACTTTCCTACCATCCATTGACGTGTATCTTGGAAATTCTTTAGTGCATGCATCTTTAACGTAAGGGCACCTCTCATTAAAAGGACAGCCTTGACTCGATATACCACCTTCTTTGTATTTTAAGAATTCTAGGCTGTTGTAGTTACCATTAATGTCAATATATGAACTAACCAAAAACTTGGTGTAAGGATGTAAAGGACTTTTTATTATATCACTCACGTAACCTTCCTCAACTAGTCTACCTCCATAAATCACAAAGCTTTTAGAACCTCCAACTTTATAGTCGAAGTATTTTGCTATTGCCAGATCGTGAGTTATCATTACTAATGTCATGTTCATTTTTTTCTTTAAATCTGCTAATAAATCTATAATTCCTATCCTATAAGAAGCGTCAAGCATAGTGACAGGCTCGTCAGCAATCAACACTTTAGGATTAACTGATATAGCCCTAGCAATATTAACCCTCTGTAACTGTCCTCCAGAAAGCTCACTAGGATATCTGCCTGCAATTGACTCGTCAAGTCCAACTGCATTTAGTAGTTCAAAAATCTTTGAACGTAAAGCTTCACCTTTTAATTTCAAGTGTTTTTTTATCGGATAAGAAAGAGAACTTCCTATAGTTTTTGAAGGATTAAGGGCACTTATAGGATCTTGATAAATGTACTGAACTTCCTTTCTTATTAATTTTCTAGCTTTCCTATCTTTCCATACGTTTCTTCCCATAAAAAGGTATTTACCAGAGGTTGGTTTCTCTAATGCTAATAATACTCTCGCTAACGTAGTTTTTCCGGCACCGCTTTCTCCGAGTATTGTGACTGCCTCGTTCTCATTAATACTTAAGCTCACATCTCTTAGTGCATAAATAATTCTCTTATTAAAACTACCTTGAGTAAACCTTACGGTTAAATCGTCAAGCCTTATTATCTCCATATAAGAAACACCTCACCTTTCTATTATTAACATTATATATAGGAGGTTCTGATAATTTACAAATTTCCATAGCCTTTTCACATCTAGTGTTAAAAGGACATCCTTCTATGGAAGCGTATCCTTCCTTAATTGGCTTAATTTGGCTAACATTGCTATATATTGATGGAACGGAGGTTATAAGCCCTGTAGTATAGGGGTGCAAAGGATTCTTTATAACTTCTTCAGTTTTTCCTTCTTCCATTATTTCTCCAGCATACATCACAATTATTCTAGAGGAAATGAAGGCTGCAATGGAAATATCATGTGTTATAAAAATTATAGATACACCAGTCTTTTTATTTATATCCTTAATTATTTCAAGAATGTACCTCTGTGTTGCTACGTCTAAAGAACTTACCGCCTCATCCATTATAATCAACTCTGGATTTAAAAGAAGGCTTAGCGCAATTATTACTCTTTGTTTCATTCCTCCACTAAGCTGGAAAGGATAAGCTTTACCTACTCTATCGGGGTCTAGCCTCACCATTTTTAATAATTCTTTAGCAGTCCTCTTAACTTCTTCCTTATCATTCACTCCGTGGGAAACAGCAGTATCGTAAAAATGATCTATTACTCTCATAGTATTGTTTAGTGAATTCTGAGACGATTGAGGGACGTAAGAAATGCGTTTCCAAAGAATTTCTCTCTTAAAATCAGATTCCTTCATTGATAAAATATCAGTACCATTAAAAAATATTTTAGAACCTTCTTCTATTTTGCCTGGATATCTTATTGCTCTTAGAATTGCTTTAGCTAAGGTAGACTTCCCTGAACCACTTTCTCCTATTATGCTTAAAATTTCACCTTTCTCTAAATCAAATGTAACATTTTTTACTGCTTCAATTTTACCGTACTCCATGTAATAGGATACTGAAAGATTTTCAACCCTAAGTATCATTGTATATCACTCATGCCTTACTCTTGGGTCAATCAAAGAATAAGTTAGGTCAGCAATTAATACACCAAATACTACTGCAGTAATTATTATTATAAATATACCCATTTCCAAAGTATAATCATTGTTAGTTATTGCATTATAAAGTAAATTACCTACGCCAGGATAGCTGAATATTTCTTCAATAAATACAGATCCTCCAAAAGAGAAGCCTATGCTTATGATTAAACTAGTATAAAGGGGTAATAATGCATTCCTACCCACGTATTTAGTTTCAATAGTTTTATCCTTAACTCCTCTTATCTCAGCAAAGGTTACGTAATCCTCTCCAAGAGTATAAATTGTATTAGCCCTCATGTGAAGAGCCCAAGTGGCCAAGTTTGCTAAAGTTAAGGTAAGAATTGGAAGAGCCGAATGATACAAAACACAACCTATGAAGGTTAATCCCATAGGAACACATGGACAATAAGCTCCCCCAGTAGGAAACCAATGTAAGTTATATCCTAAAATATAAAGAAGTAGTGCGCCACTAATGTAAATGGGAATTGATTTCATCACTGTAAAAGTAGACATAAGTGCGGAATCTATTTTAGTTCCTCTTTTATATCCCATCTTTTGCCCTATTCTAATTCCCAAGAAGAAGCTAATTATTAATGAAGTAGACACAACAAATATTGTCCAAGGTAAAGCTTGTGCAATTAGTTTTGTAACTGGAATCTCAGTTATTACGTCAAGACCGAGGTTTCCTCTTAATACATTAGCAATGTAAGTTAAAGCTTCAATAACTGGATTACCGTGTGGGATAAGACTCTCATAATACTGAACTTCAGATTCGTATATTTCTGCAAACTTGGGATTTGCGGCAAGATTAGCCCTTATATTACTTAATATCGAGTTTGCAGGACTTTCTGGAGAATATTCAATTAGAACCCAACTTATTATAATGGTAATTAGAATTGTTATAAAAGACATGGCAATTCTTCTAATTAGCCACAGTTTGTTCATAATAATCTATGTGTAATATAACTTTTTAAGTCTTTCCGAATCACAAGTTATGGATATATTACAATTATCTCTGATTAATTAGACATTGTGTAAATAATGAAGTTAATAATTTTTACGACTTTAAATTGACGCGTATATTAAAATAATTATATATATTACCATAATTATTCCTGGCATTCACTATAGTAAAGTCGATAATTAATAAATCGCGACTATAATGGTATTAATTGCCATTGGTGACTGTTAGAAAATTCTAATTGATTAACGAACTTCCATAGATTAAGAATTGCAAGATGTAAAATTACTGCTTCATAGTTTTACGCTAGCTTCTCAAAATAATTTATTTACTTATAGCTTTTTGTTTTGGGATATAAACGATAACTAAGAATCTCTTATATTTAAATTTTGTAAAAATAACTACTAACTTTGCTTCATGTAAATTGGAACTAGTTTTACATTCATATTCTCTCCTATATAGTCCAGTAAATCCATGTCATCATAATATACTTCTCCAATTACGTTAAACCTAGAGTCTGCTTCTACTTCTTTCTTAAATATCCAAACTTCCACAACGTTTTTTCTACAATTCATTACAGTTACTGCGCCTCTGAATCTCCTTACTATATTTCTAGGTTTTATGTTATTTTCCATCATTTTACTTAATCCTATAGTATATTCCTTGACCCTAACATCCGAGAAAACAGCAAATACCTTTTTCTCCTCCTCCGTTAAGCCCGGGTATACGAGGACTCTTATAGTAGTATATTCCTTAGCCTCAATTAGCTCTTTCAATTCCTCATCTGTAGGAAAAGGATGTCCTAATATTACCCTATCAATATATCTTGAATTGAATAATATGGAAGCAGCTTTGCCTATGCTTTTTCCCCTAAGTGTTTCTATTGTATTCCTACCCTCAATCTCCCTTGGAGGTGCTACAAAAACTGCCACCGGAATTCCCCTCTCCTTAAATTCCTTAGATTTAGCAATTGCACTCTCTAAAGATAATCCCGTGTACTTTATCGGGTAAAAATCGTGACTTGCCTTAAGATTTTCTATGTCTTTAACATTTTTAACTACATAGTCCAATTTATCTAAAGGAAATATGCTTGCATTGAGCTCTATTTTCAAACCTAAATCATTATTAGCCATTTTAATAGTATCCTCAATTGAAAAACCATAATCCAGTCTTATTCCGCCTATTTTTAAATCCTTAAAAACTTTTAAATTAGTAGGCGAAGCTCCGAATCCTCTCATTATATCAGGATTTATGTCAATAAAGAAATACATATTGTATTTCTCTGCTACAGCAGATATTTCCTTTATACCTTCAATATAATTTGGATCTACTCCTGACCATATTTCATTATATCCCATTTTTCCAGCTTTTTCTGCTATCTCTTTAAGTTCATTTATTTTTTCTCTCCTCCAAGCTTGCGATAAAATACCTACAGATTTCATAGATTAAATGTTGATTTGAATTAATTAAATCATGCTACAATACTTAAACTTGTTGATTACGCATAATGCGAGAGTTTAAAGTTTAAATACACTTGTAAAAAAAGGTATATATGATATGATATGAGTAATCAAAAGTTGTTAAAATATATCGGCATTGTTGTAGTTTTATCATTAATAATTATACCAGCAGCCAGTTCAGCATTATCATTAGCCGCTACATCTTCATGCCCTACATTATATTTAGCCTATGTGACGACCTCACCATACCAGAGCTTGTCGACTTTTAACCCCAACGTATTTGAAGGCGGATTAGGAGGAGACTTCTACGGGTTAATATTTGCTTACACGATAACGCTTAACGTTTCCAACAATGAGGTAATTCCATGTTTAATATCTAATTGGACCTTTTCTCCATCAAATTGGGAACAAGTATGGCAAAATGAGACCGTGAATGTTACAATAACGTTAAGACATAGCGGATGGGCAAACGGTCAACCAGTAACTGCGTATGATATATTAGCAACATGTCTAATTCTAACGGGCCTATTCTCAGCACCTCCATATCCTAACTACACAATTGTTAATAATTATACTATAATAATTTCAGAGCCTCCGGGCAAAATGTCTCCCATACTACTATCTCATACATTAATATGTTCAATAGGATTAGGGGAAGTTGCATTAATTATAAGCTATCAACAATATAAGCCTCTAATACAGCAAATTGAAAGTAATTGGACTCAAATACAGCATGGCGATACTAGCTTGATAAAAGAACTTAAGGATGAACTACATAATTATATTCCACAAGGACCTATCTCCGCTAACTATAACGGTCCATATTATGTTGCGTCAATAACTCCTAGCGAGATAGTATTGGAGAAAAACCCATGTTACTTTGCAGCAAGCAATGTGAAATTCAATAAAATAATTGTATATCAATATCAGTCAACAAGTGATTTTTACGCTGCACTGTTAAAAGGTCAAATTTCACTAGATTTGCCTAGCGTAGTGTCTGTATGTCCTAAAGTATTAAGTGAATTACCGTCTTGCTATAAGGTAATCAGTATTCCAAATCCAGGTGGATGGGCATTATACTTTAATTTCAAGAATCCATGGTTAAAAATGGTACAAGTAAGGCAGGCAATAGCTTACGTATTAAATAGAACGTCGATAGCACTAGCTGGAGGATATCCAAAGTTCACTCCAGTGAAAGTACCCAATGGAATCCCATGCTGCTTTAGTTATCTAAAGCAGTTTATAACTCCTGCAGTGTCAAACCTTAATCCTTACTGTACTAACTTGAGCAAAGCTAAGCAATTATTAGAAAGCGTAGGATTTACATGCAAGAATGGACAGTGGTATACTCCCAACGGTACGCAGTTTACTCTGACAATCCTTGAGCCGTTTACTCTCAATCCCTGTATATACAACATGATGAACGTAATAAAGGACGAACTAACATCCTTCGGAATTCCAACTACATACTACGTTTGCACTAATGTGAAAGTTGATCATGAACATTACGATAATGGAACCGGTTACGATCTAGTATTCCAGCATTGGGGAGGATTCTGTATTGGTACTGTTGATTGGTATTTAGAAACTCAATACCTTAATGGAATTCCATTAAATGTTACTCAATGGGATGGAATAGTAACATTGCCAAATGGAACTCAAGTAAACGTTGTAAAACTATATGAAGAAACCGTATCTCCTAACTCAACGTCTCAGTTAATAGCCGCAAACGATGAGATGGCCTATGCACTCAATTACTACTTACCAGCTTTACCGTTAGTTTTCCAAGCATGTCAAATAGTAGTAAACACTAAACAGCTTAATGTTCCTCCAAGTAATTCATGGTTCTGGCAAGAATACTTCTACGGAATAGCAGGTACTGCAATTTACCAGTTAGGGTTTACTGACGGTTTTATACAACCTGTTGTTACTACTACTACATCACCTACAACAACTGTAACGTCTACATTGCCTGTTGTTGACATTGCAGTAGGAGTAATAGTTGTCATTATAATAATTGCCGCAGTAGCAATAATAATGAGAAGAAGATAAAATAATACTGATTTGTATTTAAGATATTTATTTTTCTTTTTATATAATTAATGAGATAGTTTATTGATAATATTTTTATGATTATATGAAATTAATTATATATATTTATTTTTATTGTAATTTCTTAATTCTTATACATTCGTTACATTTTCAAAGGCTATAGCATCCTTTAATCACTATTACTAAAGAATATTTAGGTGCATTTTAGAAAGTCTTTTATTTTAAACAGATAACTAACTTTCGTACATGAGGAAAAATTTTCTCATAGCATCATGGTTATTTGGGTTGGGTAACAGTTTCTCTTCACCTATAATAGGACTTTATATATACATAAATTCTTCCATAAATTATATGCTTAAGTTTTTATTAATTTCTTCTATATTTATTTTACTAGGATATATATTGGTAGGATATTTAACAACGTTTTGGAAAGAAGCACTAACCTATTATAAACTCGGAATTTTACTATTTATCTCCTTTTATATTTTAATGTTCATATTAAATGTAGAATCTTATAGATTTATCTCCTTTTTAGGAATTTTATACGGTTTAGCGCAAGGATTTTATTGGTCAGGGTGGGATATAATATTTTATAATATCCCGCATAAGTTAAAGTTCTTCAATAAATCTGCCTATTTAGGCTTTTTCACAAACTTAGTATCCCCTGCAGTCTATGGTTCTATATTGACAATTTTTCACAATAACGGTTATGGAATATTATTCCTGTTAACTGCCTTAACTCTATTGTTAAGTGCTATTTTAGCTGAAAGCGTTAAAGTATCCTCATTTAAATTTAACATTAGGAGATCAATTTCGGTATTTAACGAGAATAAAACATATAGATATACAATGACCGCTTTGGCAATAGTTAGCGGTGTTAACTACATTTTAACAAATGTCAATACGATAATAATATATAAAATTGCTACAGATTATTTGAATTTTGCAATAATAAGCTATAGTATGTCAGTTATTACGCTCATCTCGATATATGTAATTAGGGATAAATTGTCTGACATACTTAAGCCTTATAATGTAGTCCTTTCTTCTTCATTATTACTTGGAATTTCCTCAGTTTCAATAATTGTAGGATTCCCATTATTTTATTTAATAGTCTTTAGTCTCACTTCTCCTTTAATTTACCCAATAATTGACGTATATAATTGGAATAATATGGATAGAAGATTCCTCACAGAATACCTAGTAAATAGGCAAATATTCCTAAATTCTGGAAGGATACTATCATCGTTATCCGAAGTAATCTTAAGTCAAATATCCGGGTATGAGATTTTGCCATTAATACCACTTATTATTATAGCTTCAATAATATTTGTTAGATACAACTCTAAGGAGAAAATACAACAAGATGTCCTATAAGGAGGTTTTAAGCTCAATGCTTATATACTAGCGTACTTAGGTAGTTATATGAAATATTCCTTCACTTACAATATAGGCTCTGGGATACCGTTAGGCGGGATAGGTACGGGTTCTGTTGAAATAAGGGCTGACGGTAGGCTTTATGAGTGGACAATTTTTAATAATGGAGGATACGCAGAAAGGCAGGACTTAAGGTTCACTTATTACTTAGATGAACAAGACTCCTTTTTTGCGGTAAGACAAAAAGGTATCGTTAGAGTCCTTCAAGCATTTGATTATAACTTTGGAGGAAGTCCCTATATTTTACCTTGGTTAAGGCCGGTAGAAAGAGTAGAATTTAATGGAGAGCCTCCGATTGCAAATCTCGAGTTTGTGGATAAAATATTAGTAAAAATGAAAGCTTTCTCGCCTTTTATACCAACAGACTTAAAGAACTCATCATTACCTTCTGCAATATTTACTCTCGAAAGCAATGAGGAATCAGACTTTATGTTTGGAATAAAGAACCCATTTAACGAAGGTAACGTAGATTTTAAGGACAATACTCTCATCTTAAGTGGAGAAGTTGAACCCAATGACCCTAGGTACCAAGGTAACTTATGCATAAAAATTTTAGCAAACTATCCCTTTGCAAGATTAATTGAAAGGCATCCCAGTGAGGAATTTCAACTCTGGCACGAATTTAGAGAAAACGGGAGACTTGAAAATAAGTTAGGTAAAGGAAACTTCGCTTTAATCGGAGGCAAAGGAAGAAAAGTAACCTTCATACTTTCATGGTACTTCCCTAATCATTTATTAGCCGACGGCAGGAGAATAGGTCATTATTACGAGAACTTCTTTAGTAATTGTCTTGATGTAGCAAAATACGTTGAGAGCAATTTGACTTACCTAGAGAGTAAAACTACAGCCTTCCACGATTTGCTTTATAACGTCAAAGGAATTGATTCGTGGATTGCAGACCTAGTAGGCTCGCAATTAACTACTCTTATAAAATCTACTTGGTTAGCTAAAGATGGATTTTTCGGCATATGGGAAGGATATCTTAATACGACAGACAAGAGAAAAACTGCAAATCAATATCCTTATTCAGATGGTCCTCTTCACACTGCATTAAATACTATAGATGTCCTTACGTACTCCCTGCCCACTATATTAAATTTATTTCCTGTACTAGCTGAAAAGGTAATCTTACAGTTTAAAGACAAATTAATAGAAGAAAATACTCCTGAACACGTGGTTTACTCATTAACCTTCGAAGAAAATAGGGAAAAATTCCTTGAAAAACTGTCTAAAGACCCTTCGTTACCTACTGATGGAGAAAAGTTATATTCCACAATAAATGAGATAGTAAAAGAAACTGGAAAAGATCCTAAAGGTAGAGTTCCGCACTTCTTTACTGATAATTTAAGAGTAGACGAGTATCATAGAGTAGACTTAAATCCAGAGTTCATACTCATGTCCTACTTAATAGCGAAAACTACTGGTGACCTCGATTTCCTAAAAGAGATTTTTCCAAAAATGAAGGAAGCTTTAGAATCTACAATGAAGACACAAACTTATGACGGCTTAATTTACCATACATTACCTGCAGGAATTGAGTGGCTAAGGTATCTGAATAACAAATTAAATTTACCAAGAGGAGATAATAATTCAGTAAGCATTTTAGGTCACAACTTAATTCCATTATCAATGCAAACGTTTGACGACTGGAGCATGATAGGGATTACTTCATTTACATCGATGCTTTGGATATCTTCAATTCAAGCAGTAAACGATGCTTGTTCTAATCTAAAAATTAACTGCTCTTACGATTATGAAAGTCTGGTAAAGAAATTAATAGACTATTTATGGAATGGAGAGTATTTCGACCTCTGGTATGATCCAATTTCAAAAATGAGAGACAAAGCATGTAACGCTTCACAGCTTTTAGGGCATTGGTATTCCACTCTTCTAGGCTTAAGATTTCTTGACGACAGCCTGGTTAAAACTACGCTAAAATCGATAGTCAAATATAATTTAAAGGAAGAAGAAGGTCTTCTCAACGGTGCATATACCAACGGCTATAGGCCTTTAAAGAGAAACTACCAAAACCAACTCAATTTACCTGCAACGACACAAATAGACACTCCTTGGAGCGGAGTAGAATTCTATGTAGCTTCTCATTTAATTTATGAAAAATTAAGGGATGAAGGAGAGAAAGTCCTAAGGAACATTTACGACAGGTATAAATTAGCAGGCAATTTCTGGAATCATTTAGAATGGGGTTCTCACTATTTAAGGCCGTTAGATTCGCTAATGGTAATCCACGCATACGAAGGACTAAAATACGACGGAATTACTAAAACTTTAACTATAGATCCTGCAGTTGAGGAACTAAGTTGGATAATTTTCCTTCCGACGGGCTGGGGAAAAATAGAAATTTCTAAACAAAAAGTGAGTATTAAAATGTTCCACGGAGTACTGGAGATAAATAAACTAAAGGCTGAACCTAAGAAGGTTCTACTTAACGGAAAAGAGGCAAACTTACCGATAGAACTTAAGGAAGGAGATTCACTTGATATCCTCTATTAACTTTTATTTCCTTAATTTCTTCATCTAAAAATACTAAAGTTCCTAAGGCTAAAGTTCTTCCATCTTTAATAGTTGCCGGAGGTAATAAATACTCCTTCAAGCCTATAGGGCTTCCCTTACTTGATATCACGAGAATTTCAGCCTCCATTTCATCAAGCTCCAGTTCAAGGTCTTTTAAATAGCCGTGCTCACCTCTAATGACCATGTAATACATAAGGTCACCGTTAAGAGGATAAGGAAAGTCTTCTGCTCTTATCTTATCCTTAATTCTCCTGCTATTAATATTAACAACAGCAACTACGGGAATTCCGTTAGATTTTGAGGCCAGCTTAAGCAGTTTCTCTTCTCTCAGTGGATTTACGAATAGGATATCCTTAGTTACCAACCCAGGGAAGTCGACGGTCAATATTTTATCCTCTATCATAACTTTTCTCAATAGCTCAACGTTAGTTCTTGAAGGGTCTTTATCTGTTATGTAAACTGGCCCACCGCTAAATATTCTAAATATTAAATGAGGTAAAGCATAATCATCATAACTAACGAACATGTCGTAGTCCGGGTAGGCTATGTTACTAAAGAACAATGAATTATACGCATTAAATAGCAAGTGTAACTTAGTGTCGTCCTTCCACATAGGTATGTAATCATTGGAAGTCCTCATTATATTACTTAGGAAATAGTTAGTGTAGCACTCCGGAACCATAGACATGCAGTTCATAACCTCTAAACCGTTCAAGCTAGCAGAGAGTTGTACTGCCTCCTCTATTTCGTCTGGCTTAGGATACTTCCTTATAACCCATTGGTTATCTACCTTAACAAAGGAGAAACCGTTATCCTTAACCCTTTTGTGAAAATTATAAAACACCTTTAAAACCCTATCAAGTTGGTGGGGTATTTGATAACCTCCATTTGTTCTCTCACCGTCTCCTAGCTCTTCCTTCACTTTCTCGTTATATCCGTTCCAGTAAATATTTATTGTATGCCATAATCCTACTTTTTCTATTCCCAATTTCTTTAACTCATTAACTGTCCTTTTAAATCCTCCAGAGAATTTGGCCTCGTCGGGGTCTATTGAAGCCATTACCTTATTTTCCAATTTTTGCCAACCGTCGTCTATTAAAACATAACTTAATTTAATTCCCTTGTTCAAGATACCTTTAATTACGTCAAGTACCTTATCCTCGGATAAATTAGTTAAAAAAGCGTTCCACGAACACCAGCCTAACTTGCCTAAGATTGAAGGCTTCAATTTCTCCTCCCTAAGCTTCACATTATCGCATTTACTCATTTCCTTAAATGCTAACCTAATCGACTCGTAAGGGTCTTCGCTCCTTCCAATAAATAAAGCCCAGAATACCTTGTTAGGAGTATACTTCCCCTCAATTATTAACTTATTCTCTCTTATAGAAGACGTGACCCCTTCTTGACTGTTAACAAGGTAAGTCACGTAATTATTGCTTTTCCCCTCTTCTTTAAATAGGACAGCTATAGTAGGATAAGCTAATTCTCCTTCAACGTATGAGTAACTCCAACAAGGGCCTACTTTATTTATATCATCAAAATTCTTAAACTCACGAAATACAGGGTAGGATAAATTGCCGGGCTTAACTGCATCCGTTCTTCCGTAAGCGTATAATTCATTATAATATTTATAGCCACTACTGTAGTCCACAATAGGTGATATCGTTAAAGCTAGGAATTTTCCCTTTGGAACTTCTATGCCAATCTCTGCATAACTGAATTGTAAGGAAGACTTAATCCCTATCTTTTCATCAAAATTTAATATAGTAAAGGAGTCGTTATGAACTCTGTATTCTAAGTATTTCTCATCACTGAAGGAAAGAGTAGGAGAAACGATATCATCTACCTTCTCTAGTGATATTTTCTTCATCTTGATGCTCATACTTTAGGAATTATTAAATGTTGCGATAGTTTTCACGTAAATGCTACTAGCGGTTTATGCAACGTTTGAAACCCTAGATAATATTTACTCTTACCTAACCTAAATTAGCTCAAATTATATGACTATTATATTACGATCTACCATATTATCCCTACTCTAATCTTTCACTTATTATATATTTCCTTATTTTCAAGCCAATAAATGTAATTATCTTACTCATATGCAACGTCAGATGATTGGAATAGGCTTATTAAACACGAAACAAATATAATCGCGATGAGGACATTATTAAAGATAGGCTTAATCTTCATAATCATCAGCTTCGTAGTAGGAGGCGTAGGAGCATTCTTTACCTTAAGGACAATCACCTCATTTTTCGTAACGCCTACTAACGTTACAGTAATTACTATACCCAGTGACTCAAACTTCACCATACATTACGTCAACAACGGTAGTGCAATTTGCTTTTATTACACCAATACCTCTTGCGTAAAAATACTCGGAATACCCCCTTCAGCGACGAAAATAGAGAATAACATAAACGGTAAGACGTGGTCAAGGAGTTTCATATTCCTACCTACAGAGAAAGAAGGAAACATAACTATAGTAAACCCCAATCCTTTCCCAGTTAAAGTTACTTATAAGCTTTCTTACATACCTCCATCCTATGCAAATCCCTTTATGCCATTTTTAGATCTACTGCTATCCTCCATCATAACCCTTATTGTGGCGGGCGTCTTGCTCATAGTAGGGCTTATATTAATAATATTAGGAGTAGTACTTAAGAGCTAACATATGACGTCACGCGTTCAAGAATCAAAGGTTTCTCTCCATAAACTTCGTCACTAGTAAACTTCAATTTAAATCCTAGTTTTTTACCTATTTTAATCATTGGAATATTTTCTGGCAAAGTGTAAAACCTTATTTTCTTCAATCCCATTTCCTTACCTAGTTCTATTAACTTCTCAACCATTGCAGTCCCTATTCCCCTCATCCTAAAGTTCGGATCAACAACAAGTGAAAACTCTCCGTCGTCGTAAATAGTCCCCTCGGCAATTACTTTACCTTCCTCGTCCTCAGCAATTATAGTAATGTGATCTCCCTGTTCAGTCACTAAATTCCTAACTTCCTTATATAAAACATATTAGTCAGATCTGAGTAATACAGATCTGACTGGGGTGTAGGCCGTTGACTTCCTTGGGCTTAAAGCCCGTCGAGGAGCTTGGCCGCCTCCAATTCGGACCGGAAGTTGGGCAAAAAGCCCGAATAAAACATAAGGGTGAGTATAATTGGAGGCCCCAGTTGCAGGAATAGATGTATCAAAAGATAAATTAATCATGTATTTTCAAGGTAAACTCTACGAGTTTACTAATGATAAGCGAGGTTATGAGGAGATAAGGAAGATCTTGCCTAGTGGTTGCAAAGTGGGTATTGAGAGTACTGGAGTTTACCACGTTAACCTAGCAAAGTACTTGAATAATGAGTATGAGGTTAGGATTATTAATCCCTTTATACTCAAGAAGTCCAAGGGTCTTAGGGGTAAGAAGAGTGATAAGAATGATGCTTGCGGAATTAGTTGTAAGTATGGGTAGTGGGTTTACAACAAGTGATGCTAGGGAGTTGACAAGCCAGTGGGATTTTGTTATTAGGAGTATTGCTAGGGTTAAGGTTGAGGAGGGATTTGGCACTTTTGGTAGGGATAGTTTGTCAAAGAGTGGAGGAGGTTTTGAGGGGTGGGGATAGTATTGTCTTGGCTGAGGTTTCTTTTGGAGGAGCTTGAGAGGCTTAAAACTAGGAAGAGGGAGATTGAGAAGGAGCTTGAGAATGTTGTTTCCAAGGATAGTTTGATTTTCACTATTCCCGGTATTGGTAAAACCTTGGGTTGTATTATTTTGGCTAGGGTTGGTGATGTTAGGCGCTTTAGTGATAAGAAGAGGTTTGTTGCTTATTGTGGTCTCGATCCTCTTGTTGAGTCTAGTGGTAAGAGTGTTGTCTCAAGGGGTATTTCTAAAAAAGGTGACGCTGTTTTGAGGAGGGCTTTCTATCTTGCAGCTTTGACTGCCATTAAGGTTAATCCTGTTATCAAGCGTTTTTATGAGGATCATAAGGGTAGGTTAAAGGGTAAGAAGTTGATTACTGCTTGTGCTAGAAAGTTGGCTGTTATTACTTGGGCTGTGCTGTATTATAATAAGCCCTTTGATGCTAGTGAGTAAAGCAGGTTTCATCACTTGCGTAAGTAGTGTGGACTATGCTCGATTTTCAAGGAAAGGTTTTTATACCGGAAGCTCCTCGCTTGGCCTATAATAGTGGAGGAACCTCAAGTAAAGATCATCGTCAGATAACCTACTGTAAAGCTCGTAAAATTTCCTCCAATCGTCAGCTTTCTTCATAACAATTTCCTTCATACATAATACTTTAGAATGAAAGTTTAAATATATATTGGAATCTTTATTCCTCGTCATATTAATTAAAGTGAGTTCAACGTGATGTATGAGAAAAAATGAAGTAATCCACAGAGCAGTACTAATAGAATATTTTAAATACTTAAAGTACTACTGTACTATTGTATGCCAGAGACTGTAGTTACTAGGAAATATCAGATTACGATACCTAAGGAGGTAAGGGAAGTACTGGGCATAAAAGTAGGTGATAGACTAATAGTTAAAGTAGAAGACGGTAAGATAGTTATTGAGCCAGTAAGGGCTTCAAATGCACTAAAACAACTATCCTCAATTGCGGACAAATACTTAGGAGGACCTAAGAATATTGATGCGGTGAAACTTGTTGAAGAATCTCTTGAAAGGGAAACGGGTATGCATTGATACTAACGTTTTTATTTACGTCGCATTAGAGAGCAAAGATTTTTACGATGCATGTTATAAAGTTTTAGATATGCTTGTATCTGGTGAGTTTGAAGGTTTCGGATCTCATCTAGTTCTATTCGAGCTCTTTGGTAGTCTATCTAAGGTAAATGCGAAAGCTGCATACGAGGCAGTTAACTCTTACCTAAACCTTCCTATAACGGTCTTAGAGATAAATAGAGACACGTTTAGTTATGCTAGAGAGATAGCGGAGCTTTCTGGAGTGACTTACGATTCGATACATGCAGCATTAGTTGCACAGAACGGGATCGAAGTGGTAGTTACTGAGGACGTGAGTGACTGGAGTAAAATAATGAAAGCTTGGCCCAAAGTGAAGAAAAAGCTTAACGTTAATGATATAATAATTGTTTCACCAACAAAGGGCGAATGTAAGTAAATTAGGTGTTATCTGCATTGGTTCTTATTAATATTTGATAGGCTTTCACATACTGTCGTCTGCTCTGTGGCTTAGTTCAGTATATTTCATTAGAACGATAAGGTAAAAATATGATTTCTTAGAAAATAATAATATTACCAAAATTTTACTATATCAAGACTTTAACTCCTTTAGCTCGGCCAACAACTTAGCCATGTATCTCATCAAAGCATAAACCAAACTAGCTTAGCATCAAGCTCTAAAAAACTCGTAACCCTAACACCTTCAGCAAAATCATCCTATTGAAATATATTGAACGAACCCACAAAGCATATTCATTGATATTAAGTTAAAATGAAGTTTCTTATAAAGAACACTTTTTCCAATAAAAACTCTTTTAAAAATTTTCTATAATGAAACTTGTGAAACTGCAGTTTCATAGTAATTTAACCATAATTGATGTAAATATTTTTAACATAATTTTTCTAATTTGTATTTTTAACAATTTATTTATATACAAATATGTTCATATTACTTTCTAATTTGGTTTTAATTATTTTCTAAATATTAATTTAATCATAATATAACTATTATTCTAAAAAGTTATTAGATACTAAATAGTTATTATTAAGTCTACATCACCTACTGCGGCATAGAAATCTGGAAAACAGCCTATCTTCGCTTCATCAATTAGGGAGTTAGCTAAGTTCCTCATATAAGTACACTGGTCGCAAGCTTGCAAATATATTCCTTTTTCATGAAGTTTTCTCAATCTTTCAGCGGTGTCAGTATTCTTTGTTAGCATGTATACGTTATCATGAACAAAGAATATTCCTTTAACTTCTACGTTATGTCTCCCTTCCTCTAATTGAGGAATTATCATATTCACTAGTATATATTGTGCTAGATTGGTTAACGCAATATACGCTACTTTCTTCATTGAATAACCCTCGTAAAAATTTCATAAACCAAATTTTTTACATCTTCTGTTATTTTGTATCCTTTAATTTTGGATAATTTTTCTATAGCTTCTTTAGCGTTTTTCACTTCACCATTGTTTACCCATTCGCAAAGTGCTTCTAAAGCTATTTTTGTAGTAAAACAGGAGGGAGAATAGTATCTTAAATCAATTTTTTCTCCTTCTTTTTTCCAAAATATTTGGACATTACCTTTTTGTGTTTTTATTACTTCGCATTTGTATCCTTCTAGGTTTCTTCCTACATATTTTTGACTCATTAGGAAATCTGAGGCTGATTCTCTTTTTGGATTACAACAATCATCAAATTTTTTCATTTAGGGTCACCCTAAATATTACTTTAAGGTATAAAAACTTTTCTTAAAATAGTACGTTGTGGATCGCTTCAGAATTATACAAAAATTTTAAGTAATTATGCAGAGTATTACCCATGAAGAAGAACAGTAGGGATTGGAGCACGACGAGAACGTGGTAACAAGATACAAGCTAATGTTCCCCTTCTACGTCTTCGAACACTTGTGGGAATTACTCCAGGAAGAGAACAGGTATGCTAAGACCAAGTACAAGGCACCAAAGGAGTTCAACGACTAGCATTCCTACACTTATTCTTACCTTACAGAGTAGAAGGAGTATTAAGCGCAAAACATATTTTTACTGTATCATCCTATTGAAATATATTGACCCACAAAGCAGTCATTGAGACAATATTTTAATTTCTGTAACTCACTTTCCAACATGCAATGTCTTTATGTGATTAGGTAGGTAATAAAAAATACTTTGAAATTTCCGGATAATTTCTAACTCCTCTTAACAGCTTTTCATCAGTAGTTAATATCACGTCATTTACCTTCTCGGCTAAAGCTATTAGTGCAGCATCGTAAGTTGTTAAGTTATACTTTAAGCTCAGCTCGTAAGTTTTTCTAGTTAATTCTCTTCCTTCTACCAATTTACACAAATTTATATACGACAGCCCTCTTTCTAATATTTCCTTACCCTTATCTTCACTTAACTCATTCCTTACAATCCTTTTTCTTATAACGTTAGGAAATTCGTAAAATATTAAGTCCAGAAAATAGCATTCATCAGTTTTCTCCAATTCTTCTCTTACAAAATTGCTTAATTTTTCTGGGACGTAAAGTGCAAAGAGCGCGGAAGTATCAATGATAGTCATCTCTATCTTCCCTAATCAATTCTGCAGAAGAAGAATAATAACCGTGAGTTTTTAAAAGCTCTTCCCTTATCTTGTCTGCCTCTTCTAATTCCCTCCTTTTTTTCTCTTTTCTTACAACTTCCTCCAAGTATTTTCTAACAAGCTCGGCATAATCTATCCCTAATTCCTCCAAATCCTTCTTAAGCTTCTCGTCAACTCTTATCGATATAACAGTGGTGGTCATATTGTTTTCTTTTCTAGTAAACATTTAAAGTTTACTAATAACGGGAAAACTAGACCATGCAGCTTTAGATCGTTAAGTCCCAGTAAGGTTCGCAAAAGTGAGCTTATTTCTAAGCTTTAATCCCAAACTACAGTCCGCTACCCTTCAACTCCAGTGACCATCCCTTCTTGATATCCCTAGGCCTTTTAACCAATTTATAAATTAAGAACCTTCATTAACTAAAATTCAGCCTTTACTTTCTTTTTTAACTCGCTATCATTAGATATGATTTCGAGCCCGTTTTCTAATGCAGTCGTAACGTGGATCGAATCTTCTAGATCTATATCATATCTTTTAACGTTATCCACAATTTTACTCCATTCCGGTAGTTCTAAGTATTCTATTCCTAGGCTCTCCAGTGCCTCATTTATTGTTTTGATAAAATCGTAATCCTTTAATGACCTACCAACTATTTTACCTAATATGACGTTCAATAAAAATGGAGTCACAACAGAAGTATATTTATCGTCTTCCATGCTTAACCAATTTTTTGCTCTTTCACCGTAAGTTTTATCTCCAGTAAGGTAATATACAAACACATTTACGTCAAAATATTTTCCCTTATTTGTCATTTAATAATACCTCAGCTAATGCTTTATTCAATATCTCATCTATGTCCTCATTTCCTATATCCTTCTTAAATATACCATAATACTTGTTAACATCTAATACCACGGGCTCCAGTATAATTTTTCCATCTTCTATTTTTAACTTAAGTCTCTTGCTTTTTAATAATTCTCTAACTTCCTTAGGTATCGTTATTCTACCTCTATCGTCAATCTTTAGTATAAACTCCTTCTTCATATTTACCCCAACTGAAACCCACTAATATAAGTTTTACTCGAAATGTTTGCAAGTCTCTTTATCAAAGCTAATGATGAAAGGATATGTACGAAAACATGAGTAGTTTATTGTCTAGAAATTACACTACTTTTAAATCAACGCTTAATTTTAATGAGTAATCCACAAAGCATCTGAAAACTACCCTACGGAATCTTCGATTCTCTTGCAAAAATTACGAGCTTTACAGTAGGTTATCTAATGAATACCTTCTTCCGCAGGCCTAGCGGGGTTTGTGACTGAACAGGATGACCATATTACAAAAGATTAAAAGCCTTACCTCTTCCAGGGGTGGGGTAGCTCACCAGCTTTCAATCCCTTTTGGGATGCGACATGGCAATAGGAGCTAGCAATGAGTTACCATCAGAAGTCTTTCAATCCCTTTTGGGATGCGACTAAGGATAGCCCTACAATTCGGAAGACAAACATTACTAAACTTTCAATCCCTTTTGGGATGCAACTGTTTGTTTCATTTACCTCTATCCTTATTTTTCTCTTTCCTCATTAATAAGTTTTCATCACTTCTCTTAGTTCATCATGCGACCAATTTTCCTAGTAATTTTAACTTCGTAATACGGTCGCATGGTCTTTTTCACTAATTGAAAGAGAAAATGTATTTATAAGGCTTCAATTCTTCTTTTGATTCTCGCAACAGTCGCATTGAGACTGAAACTTTATCGTTTTTAAACTATAAATGAAAATATAACTCTTTAGGTTTACCTATCTACGATAAACAGTTCTAATTCCTTTCCGTTCGTTATATTTTATTCATTAATATTTCGTATTTTATTTAATATTATTTACTTTCATGCAGTGTGGTCAACAATTTTGTTAATTTAATATAATTTTATTCAACAATCTTTTCTCGTTCTGTAAGAACTTGTTTTCGCGTAATACTATTTAAGGGTGAGCACGGGGTTTTTATCTTGGTGAGCGCATGGGAATCAAGTGGAAAGTTCCCGTGCTCACCCAAATTATATTATTGTTATTTGAGTATATTAATGTTAAGCCAAGGTTTTACACTAGAGAGCAAGTAGCGCAAGCGTTGGCAGAATACTTGTGTGGTTTGTCCTCTTGGAGGGTTAGTTTACCACATTCTACAC
>Ga0208549_100251_pt1 | contig 25937 bp, 27 predicted proteins | sample BED_host_MetaG_FD_187135 | JGI IMG/M metagenome (GOLD analysis project Ga0208549, IMG submission 187135) | Hot spring microbial mat communities from Yellowstone National Park, Wyoming, USA - BED_host_MetaG (SPAdes) (version 2) | ecosystem: Environmental > Aquatic > Thermal springs > Hot (42-90C)... | reverse complement strand
CTCACCCTCCCCCTGCTAGTTGTTCTTTTGATACGTCTACCCCTACCTCTTTGTCACACCTATATACGTGAATTTTATCACAATGTTCAGTCCGACGGTAGGGGTTTGTCACGCCACTACCCGAAGACTTTGCTTCAGTTTCCCTCTCGACCATGTTTCCCCAGTCGAGGAGAGTAATACTCTCCTCGACTAATAAACCTATATAGGTGTTTCCCTCGACTAGCCCCAATGGGTGAATGTGTATGATCCTTTAAGAGGGGTGCCCGGGGCGGAATTAGAGGATAAGTTACGCCACGGGTAAACACCAATCTATTGCTCCCGTAAATGCTACTTGAAGTAAGGTATAAAGTATTATTCCTATTACTAGAGCTCCAATTACAGCAAATGGGATATCCTTCTGAGGATTCTTTCCTTCACCTCCATATTCTACCGCTTGCCTAAATCCTAGGTACGAGAATATAACTCCAGTAGTAGGTATTGCATAAAGTACTGGTGCAAAGCCAGAAAAACCTGAGGCGTTCATTGACGCACTAGGGAAAAAGCCTCCGCCCATTGTAAAGTTAGCAGGATGGAAATAAAACGCTATCAGGAAGAGAACCGTAAGCACTGGAACAATTAATTTCCACCAACCTACTCCATGAGTAACTTTACCAAGTATTCCTACTCCTGCGTACTGAAGGAGGAAGAACAATATTAGGATTATATATGCAGACAAAATTCCTAGAGGAGTTAATACTCCATTCGGATATATTAAGCCCGGAACAAGTGCAGCCAAATAAGTAATTGTCGCTGTCGCTTCTATTGCAGGAACAGATGCAGCAGATAGGAAGTATGCCCATGTTATTATATATCTTGTAACTCCGCCGTGAGTATAGTGAGGATATCTTACAATTCCTCCAGATTTTGGTATTGCGGCACTTAATTCACCATATGCCAATCCAACAAACATTACTAGAATTCCTGCAATTATTCATGAGAGTATTCCTGCACCGCCTGCATAGGCCGCAGTATATAATGCTCCAAATAACCAACCTGAACCTATTACTCTTCCTACTGATAAAAATAGTAATTCCCATTTATTTAAGCTCCTCCTTAAGAGCTTATCTGAAGTTGTCCCATAATCTTTCGCTCCGCCGACTTCTCCTTTACTGCTAGACATATTAAACTTTCTAAATGAACTTTCTTAAAAACTTATCTGTATTTTAAACATAGATATATTCAGTGTTAATGCAAATGAGAGTTACTTTTATTCATGTTTTATTAAAATTATAGATTGATGACAAAAGTGACAGACTTAAAAAATTTTAAGCTAATTTAACATTATCAACCTTTTATAAAATGAAAGAAGAAATAGAAAGAAAGAAGAAAAATCATTGCTTTGAAACTTCTTTCTTAAATTCTTCTGCAGCCTTCTTTATTTCTTCCATTGATGCCTCATCTTCCATAGTTGAAATATCTCCTATTGAAGATCCCATCATTACGGCCTTGATTACTCTCCTCATTACTTTGCCCGATCTAGTCTTAGGTAGTTTATCAACGAAGTGAATCTTAGGAGTAACTATAGGTCCCATTACTTCCCTAACGTGGTTTTGAATATTTCTAGCCAACTCGTCCGAAGGAGTATATCCTTCCTTTAAGACTATGAACGCATGAACTTCTTCTCCTTTTACAGGATCTGGAAGACCTACAACTGCTGCCTCTGCTACTGCTGAATGAGAAGTTATTGCAGATTCTACTTCTCCTGCACCTATTCTATGCGCTGCAACCTTTATTGTCTCATCAGCTCTTCCTAATACCCAGACATAGCCGTCTTCGTCAATCATTGCATAATCCCCTGGGTAATAAATTCCGGGGAATTTGGAGAAGTAAGTTTTCTTAAGCCTCTCGTTCCCTGGATCATTCCACATACCCATCATCATATATGGTGGGAAAGGAGGTTTCATTACTAGATAACCTCTTTCCCTAGGCTTAGTGGGATTTCCTTGGTCATCTAAAACTTCTATAAAGTTACCGGGCAATGGATAGCCTGAGGCTGGACCTGATTTCATCGGCATGTAAACTAAACCCGGCAAATAACCTAAGTTTGGCGCTCCAGTTTCCGTCTGCCACCATTGGTGAGACATAAAGACTTTGCCTCCTCCAACAACTTCTAATCCCCACTTCCATGGAGAATAATTCAATACTTCACCATTAGTTACTATTACTCTTAAAGAAGAGAGATCGTGAGCTTTAACGTAGTCATCTCCATACTTCATGAAAGCTCTCAAAGCTGTGGCGGAAGTCCCAAATGTTGTTGCCTTATATCTTTCTATAATCTCTGCCCACTTATCTGGATAAGGATAATAAGGAGCACTTTCATATATTACTACTGTCCTTCCCATGACTAAAGGAGCATAAGTTATGTAAGAGTGACCTACAATCCAACCTATATCTGAGGTATTAAATAGTACATCGTTCTCCTGACTTAGACCATAACTCCATAAGAGCATTGTTGCAGTTCCTACTAAATAACCTCCAGTGGAGTGAACTATTCCTTTGGGCTTTCCAGTAGTTCCTGATGTATATAAGATAAAGAGGGGATCATTAGAGTCCATATGTTCTGGCTCTATGTACTTATATTTACCTACCTCATCAAAGTACACGTCTCTTCCTTCTTTGAATGGAATTTCTACTCCGGTTCTTCTATAAACTAAGACCTTGGATACAGGAGATTTATCTCCTAACCTATCTAATGCCTCGTCAACTATCTTCTTTAATTCTACTAGTTTTCCAGTCCTATAATACGCATCTGCAGTTATTACTACCTTTGCCTTTGCATCGTCAATCCTATCTGCAAGAGCTTGAGAACCGAAGCCTGCAAAAACTACACTATGTATTGCACCAAGCCTTGCACAAGCTAGCTTCGCAAATATCCCTTCAGGAGTTAATGGCATGTAAATTGTTACTCTATCTCCTTTCTTTACTCCTAGTTCTCTAAGTGCGTTAGCCCATCTGTTTACTTCATAAAAGAGGTCTTGGTAAGTTACTATTCTTCTCTCTCCTCTTTCACTTTCCCATATTATTGCGGCCTTAAATTTCCTAGGTGAATTTAAGTGCCTATCTACGGCATTATAAGAAGCATTAAGCTTACCTCCTATAAACCACCTAGTTAAAGGATCTTCCTGCTTCATTGTTTCCTTCCAGGGCTCAAACCAAGTTATTAATTCTTGAGCTAAATCGCCCCAGAATTTTGCTGGATTCTCTTTACTAAGCTTAAACAAATAAGAATAATACCTCATGTTATAATCTGCTTTTTCCTCAAGTTTTTGTTCGCTAATCTCTTGTGTTTCAACCATATCATATCGTTTAAATATACTTATACTTTCTTAAAAAACATTACCATTTTATGACTGACTTTATCTCGCCTTTAGGTTTATTTTCCAAAATCTCCTTCGCATTTTCTGGAGGAACTACAGTAGTTATCATCCTATTAAGTAAGTCTCCATATTTTTCCTTCCACATGGTAAGATAATTCACTGCAGATTTGAAGTGCCACTTATTTGCATTAACGCTACCTACAACAGCTATATTATTCTCAACCATAAAAGTTACAAGGTCAGCGTCTATTTGCACTTTGTCTCCAGTTTGAGTACCAAATAAAACCAAGATAGAATTCTTGTTCATTTTATGCATTAAAGGAACGAAAGCTGATGGAAAACCGCTCGTATCGACAATAATGTCTGCCTTAGGAAGACAATCAACTCCCTTAGTAGTATTAACGAATTCTGCCTCAATTCTAGTAGAAACATATTCTTCTGCAGGCGAAGGGTCTCTCCTATTTAACATGTAGACATTAAAGCCGTAGGTTCTTAAAAGTAAAGAGAAGAAAGTCCCAATAGGGCCAGTACCAACTACATAAACATTCCTGCAATCATAGGCACCGTCTTCACAATTCCATACCATTCTCTGTTGTATGTGCATTACTTCCTCTATCGCTTTAACTACGTTTGATAATGGTTCCGTCAAGACTGCTATATCTTTTATTGCTTCTGGAACCTTGACTAGATAAATTTCATCATCAACGAATTCTTCTCTCATAAACCCATTTTTACCTCTTATTCCTGCCTCAACAAAATTTCCAGTTTCACAAAAATCTTGTTTACCTATTTTACAATTTAGGCAAACTCCGCAACCTCTTCTAACAACGGGAACTACATAATCTCCTTTCCTCAGCTCTTTTACTCCTTCTCCTACTTCCTCAACTTGTCCAAACGCCTCATGGCCTAGAATTAATTCACTCCAACCTTCTTGGGGTCTTGTGAATGATAATTTATTTCCTACAATACCTCTATCAGTACCGCAGACTCCAGTATAAAGAGTTTTAACTAGCACTTGACCTTTGCCGACTTTTTCTTCAATATTTACATCTTTTACTTCCATTCCAGGTTGGTGAGGTTTAACTACTATTGCTTTCATAATATATACTCATAAAGGAAGTTAATAAAGGAAAATTCTAAAATACCATATAGAACAAAAAATCTCTTTTGAATAATAAAAAAGGAAAGAAATTCCTTATTTCTTTCTTGCAATTACCATAATTACGGCTATAATTAGTATAATGACTACTATAGCTATTCCTAAAATTTCAGTATTGCTAAACGAGGGTGATGGTGAGGTTATTGCTGATGGAGAGGAAGAGCTACTTGTTGATGAAGTTGAGGTAGTTGGGGTATATCCATAAACTATTAAGTAAGTGTTTGCAGGGTCAGTTAACACTACGATAGTACCATTTACTACGAAATAGTCACAAGAATTCAACTCTACTAAAGAACCATTGCTTTCCTGTTCAAATACTACGAAGTTCTCATTACTTACTTTACTAACGTTAAAAGTAACATATCCGCTGGCGGAAATATTTACAATCTGTGTTAAGTAACTTTTACCTTGTATAGTAACATTACTTACTACTACCGCAGTAGGCTTTACAATAGTAACATTGACGATAGTAGAATGTATAACGCTTACATAAAACGCTGAGGAGTTTAAGGATAGCATTAAAAGTAGACCTTTAGCGTGGTTTACGTAAACTTGGTGCTGTATAACAACATTAGCTGTAGTTTCTACAGTATTATTTGTACATACGCCTAGAATTACTGGCACTCCCTGATGATAAATTACTGAAATTAACGAAGGCTTTGCCAATGCTGTTGCATTAACTATATGTACTATGAGTAGTTCTCCTGCTATAAAGGAGGAATCTTCAAAAATTCCATGATATTCTGCATTTATATAAGCTGAATGAACATATCCAACTGTAGTTCCATTAATTCCGTAAAATTCTAAAGTAGTGAAGTTAACCCTACCGCTCATTGGAGCATGCAATCCTAAATTTAAGTTTCCTATTCCTAATCCTTTCCATTCTATAGCTGGCATTAATTTACCACAGAAATACGCTGTAGTAACAGTATAACCTTCAGCGCTAGATGAAAAACTAGAACCATTAGCAATGAAGCATTCACTTAATGGTGAATATTTTCTTGGCATTTGGACATGTAACATAAAAGACGAGCTATATTCAGATTCACTTGAAACACTAACCTTAGTTAACGTGAGATTTACGTATTGAACTATTGAGGAGTTTTGTTTAATTCCTATTGAGATATTAGAGATCGAAGTACCGTTAATGAATTGTAAGATTACCTCGCCAGATCCATTTATATAGGAATAAGTATGAACATAAGTCTCGTTAAATCCTGCCCACACTATTTCCTCCATGCCAGAAGAAATTACTATTATTCTAGCTAATTGAGGTATGTTAGTCCTAACATATAAGTTCCCACTTACAGAGGAATTAATACATATCTTTCCATTTATTGTTTCAGCACTTCCAGTCACTAAAGTATAAATTGTAGTATAGTGATTAACGTAGGTATCTTTATCATTACAACTTAAATTTCCATAATATGTAGAATTGCTAACTTTATATATTTCTACAGATAAAATACCCATTTTTCCAATATGTAAATAGCTGGAATACTTGCTATATTCTATAGTATAGTAAGTATTACTAGATACAGACGAATTTGTTATTGACATGAAAAATATTGGAACAAGTAATAACGCTATTATTCCTATTGGAATTAGTCTCATGAGCTAAACTCCTATATTCCACTATTAAAAATAAGCTTTCCGCGATAGAATAAAATGGTTGGAATGAAATAGTTTCACTGCAAATTTTTGAGGAAAAAGGATTATATTTATGTGGATGGTTATTTATGTCATAAAATAGTCAATCTCTTTAATTTATACACATATTTCTGTTATGACATCTGTAGTTACTGGTGGGGCAGGGTATATAGGAGGGCACCTCGTTGACCATTTAATAGAGAACGGAGAAGATGTAATAAGCATAGACGATTATTCTTCTGGAAGGTATGTTAATGAAAAGGCTCAGAATATAAAATTGGACTTAAGGATAGCTTATCCCGAAATCCCTAAAGAAGCAATAATTTATCATTTAGCTGCAAATCCAGACGTTAAGACGTCGATGGAAAACATTTATGAGCATTTTGAACGTGACGTTAAAGTGACGTTAAATGTAATGGAAATGGCTAGAAAATATGACGCTAAAATGGTGATATTCTTTTCATCTTCAACTGTTTACGGTGAGGGAAAAATACCTACTACTGAACTTGATGAAATTAAACCTATTTCTAATTACGGTTTATTTAAAGTTCTAGGAGAAGAAATATTGAATTTTTATGCTAGAAATTATGGAATAAGAGGTGTATCTTTAAGGTTAGCAAATATTACTGGAGGAAGAATTTCTCATGGAGTAGTTATAGATTTCATAAAAAAGTTAAGGAAAAATAAGGAAGTTCTGGAAATCCTAGGCAATGGGAAACAGAGGAAAAGCTACCTTTACATAACTGATTTACTTTCAGCAGTTGACGTAATAGTTAGGTACTTTAAAGGTTTATACGACTCATTTAATATAGGAAACGACGATTGGGTAACGGTGGACGAAATAGCTAGAATAGTTGAGGAAGAAATGAGTTTATCCCCAAAGCACGTTTATATTGATGCAGGAGAAGGTAGGGGTTGGAAGGGTGATGTTAGGTTTATGTTACTTGATATATCGAAAATAAAATCTTTTGGATGGTTGCCAAAATATTCTTCAGCTCAAGCTATAAGACTTGCAGTGAGGGATGTCCTTGATAAAATATAAACTAATGGGGGTAGGATTAATTTTACTTTCTGCCTTAGTTATATACATATCCTTCTCAATTTTCTTCTTAGGGTTAAAAATAAAACTAGGAGGATTAGATATTTCTCCGATAATAATAAAAATAATAAATTTTGCAATAATCTTTTTAGTTTTCATTTACTTAGCATATGTAGGATATATTATGATTTTCCATGCTCAAGAGAAATAGGGAAAATTTCTTAAACTTATCAGTAAATTTTTACATATGCCACTATCTAAAGATGATAAGAGAAAGTTAATTTATGCAATAGTATTTTCTGTAGCTTCTTACGCAGTATCTGCAGGATTAGCTTTAGGAACTGCTGCTTATGCTCTTAATATATTCACTGATCCGGTGGTAACACTTACCATTCCGTTAATAATAGTAGCAATAGGAATCCAAGCAATAAACGCAAAGAACGGACCTATCCTCATCTTAGTAATAAGTGCACTACTTTATGCTACATCTGGTTTAATATTCCTAGTTCCAACCTTCGTAGTAGCAGGGCTCGTAGTAGAAGGTGTGTCAAGAATCGTGGGATATAGATCATTCAAGGCTGTCATGATAAATACTACGTTAGCTGGTGGGTTAGCAGGAGTCTTCAGTGTAGTTTTTGGAGTACTATTTGTACCTTCAACCGCCTCGCAATTTGCTTTAGATCTTATGTTAGCCTTTACAGGAATATATTTTGTAGAATCGGCAGTAATGGGAGTAATATCTTACTACTTGGGTAATTTCCTAATAAAATCAGGGGTATTACATTGAAAACCTCTTTTTTATACTCAGTAATTTTTTCTGTGCTAATATTTCTATCAACTTACGTATCTTTAGGCATTTACGCAATGGTTATTACTATAACAATGTTATTCAGAAGGAAAGGAATTTTCATAGCTGAAATTCTGATAACAGTATTTTCATACTTTATTTTATCATACTTTGATAAAGCTTACCTTTACGTATTTACCGTAAGAGCAATAACTTACATAAATCTATATTTTATAATTTCAGAATTGGTCGATAAATCAACGGTTCTTGATGCATTAGGAGAGAAAGGGGTGCCAATAATTATTGCTTTAGCCTATTATCCATATTTCTTCCAACTTTCCTCAGAAGTTTCATTTTACGCAAAAGCGAGAGGGATAGGCTTCAACCCTATAAAAATCTCAAGGCCTCTGCTAGTGGAAATGATTAAAGTTGCCGAGAACCTTTACGTCGCCTATACTGTAAAACTTTTTGGAAATTATTCTGGAAAAAGGAATTTAAAACCTAGAACTGCTGACTTAATACTTCTTACTATAGGAGTGGTTATATTCATATTATCACTCGTGTTCCCTTTATAGGAATTACATGAGTTATTACCATTATTAATAAATATTTTGTAGCCAAAGAATACTCGTGCTAACTATTATTACCAGCAAAGGTAGCGTAGAAGTAGATAAACAAGAAATTGTTGGATTACTGGGAAGAAACGGAAGCGGAAAGACAACAATGCTAAAGTCCGTTCTTTGCGACTCTCAAAATCAAGTTATACTTGATGGGAAAGACTTTTGTAAAGAAAAAGATTACAGTAAAGTTTCTCTTGTACTGCAAGAGCCTTACTCTCAGATTTTAGCAGAAACAGCAAAGGAAGAAGTGGAACTTTTGTCTAGGTATCACAGAGTAAACGAGGAAATCGTTAAGAATATTATGGGAGAATATTACGATAAGAAATTCCTAGAGCTCTCTGACGGTTATAAAAGGAGATTTGTAATTTCAACGACCTTAGCTTCAATGCCGGAATACGTTTTACTCGACGAGCCCTTTGCGAATTTAGATAAATACTCAACTGCCGAAGTAAAGGAAATAATTCCTAAGGGTACTTTAATAGCAGAACATAGAGTTAAGGAAATAAGAGATATGCTAGATAGAGTTTACTTGCTGGAAGATAAAATAGAAGAGATCGATAAGGAAAAACTTTACGATGAAAATTTTTTAAAATCTCATGGATTAAGGGGATTTAAACTTTCTAAAATTGAAAGTAAGCTAGGAAAAGAAATCATCGACGTACAAACTACTAAGGCCAGGATAAAAGTTAGAGAAAGCGAAGTACTTTGTTTAATTGGAAAGAACGGAGTAGGCAAGACAACTACATTAAAGCAATTAGTGGGAAAAGTTTACGTAATTTTTCAAAATCCTGACTTACAATTCTTTTGCACTACAGTAAGGGAAGAAGTTAAAGGAAGAGAAGATGTATTATCGCTCTTTAATCTAAAAGATAAAGAAGAGAGGAACCCCTACACTTTAAGTTACGGAGAAAAAATGAGGGTCTTAATTGCCTCAGCTTATGCCTCTGGTAGGAAGGTGATTGCGTTAGATGAGCCAAGTGTAGGAATGGACGGAAATTCTTTGCTTTCATTTTACGAAATGATTAAGCTATTAAAAGAGGAAAAGAGAGGAATAATTATAGCTACTCACGACGAGGATATAATAGGCATGTGTGACAGCATAATTAACTTAGACAAGAGCTTTTAATACATTTTGTGCAATTCTCTTCACGTGAATAAAACAATAGGTAGAAACGCGGAAAGGGAATTAGTTAAGCTTCTTATGCATTACGGTTTTAATGCGGTAAGAATTCCGACGTCCAACTCTTCTCCTAATCCTTTGCCAGATGTATTTGCTACCAAGGTAATATTTTACTTTCTATAGAAGTTAAAAGTACTTGGCAAAAGAAAGTGAAAGTTGAAGAAAATCAAATTAGAAAAATTTTAGACTTTCTGAAAATGTTCCCAATGGAAGGTAGAGCATTGATTGCTGTAAAATTTAAAGGAGGAATTGGATGGAGAGTGAAGGAAGTTGAACTAGCGAAGGAAGAGGAAGTTAATGAAGAAAACTCGATTTCGTTGAACGATTATTTGCTTAACTTACAGAGTAATCTATTGCAATCATTAAATCGGCGTCCTTATCAAATTCTCTAAACTTAAAGAACTCCTCTTTTACTTCCTCTAAAGAATCTCCGATGTTAACGAATATTCCAGCAGTATCATCACTTATTTCCCTGAACATTTGCCTAGCAAAGAATTTTCTACCTATCTCCACGTTATGGGTAAATACTGCATACATGATCAAACCTGCCTTAGTTAAGTCAATTTCCGGAATTAGCCTAATGAAGTTTCTAGAATAAAGGTACCTTATATGCCTCCTAATTGTCTTACTCGATACCTTCATTTTATCTGCCAAATACATTGTGTCTAAAGTGGGTTCTTCCTTCATTATTGAAACAAGCTTAATGTCGAAATTGGAAGGATTATAAGGCTGTTGCTTGGGAATGTATACCATCCTTGGATAACCCAGACTCTCGCTCATTATATCGATTTTCTTCTTTAAATCGTCTAAACTACTACCTTCAATTTCATAAATATTCGTTTCTTCTAGACAATTTACCTTAAATATGTACTCTCCTTCCCAGTCCTTAATATTCTTAAAAGCAACGTATGCATGATATTTTCCATAAAAGTTCGGATTAACATAAAGCGACACCTTCTTAATTACCTTATCTTGGATTAACTTATCTACCCTATAATTCACTGCCGGAGAAGATATTCCTATTATTTTTGCTATTGACCTTTGTGACGTTCTATAGTCTTTTAATAGGTAGAACAGGATTTTCTTGTTTATTTGATCCATACTTTAATATATTACTCATTAAATATATGCTTTCGTTAGAAGATTTTTTATAAAAAGTCCTCAATTTTTCTCGGTAATATCCAGTAAAAACTCTTTTAACAAAAAAGGTGAAGCCTTAAATCATGGCTAGAAAAATGTGCCCAGTATGTAAAAAGGTTGTAGAAGAGAAAGTTGTAAAAGACGTAGATGTAATATCAAAAGTCTGCCCAGAGTGCGGATATGTTTTTATATCCTACCAGAAGGGAAAGGGAGTTTTAGTACTTAATAACGTAAAATTGTCCGAAAGTCGAACTGTTTAATAATTAAGATTTATTTTCCCCTCCACTTAATTGGAAACCATGCCTCAGACTCTTACAGAGAAAATTCTCAGCAGAGCTTCTGGAAAAGAAGTTTCTCCAGGAGACGTAATAGAAGCAAAAACTGACATAGTAGCATTCCACGACTTAACAGGATATCACGTAATAGAAGTAATGGAAAAGGCAGGAATTGAGAAAGTATTTGACAAAAGCAAAATAATAATAGCATTTGACCATTTAGCACCGCCTCCTGACATAAGGAGTGCAGAAATACAAGTAATGATTAGAAAATTCGTGAAAAAGATGGGATTGCCTAACTTTCACGATATTAATTTCGGAATAATGCACGAAGTTTTGCTGGAAAAATATGCCCTGCCCGGTCAAGTAATAGTAGCCGCAGATAGCCACACAACGACTTCCGGTGCCGTAGGAGCCTTTGCTCAAGGAATGGGAGCCTCGGATATTGCAGCAGCAGTAATTACTGGGAAAACGTGGCTAGTCGTTCCTACTCCCTTTAAAGTAGAACTAAAAGGTTCACCGGGGAAATGGATTACTGGGAAGGACGTAGCACTGAAGTTACTACAGGAATTCAAGGCTGATTACTTTAACGGAATGTCGATAGAAGTTTACGTAGAAAACCCCTCTGCATTCCCAATGGATTATAGAGCAACAGTATCTAACATGGGAATAGAAATGAACGCAGACGCATTAATGTTTATTCCAGATGAAGAGACTAAAAATTATATAAAGACAATGAGAGGATACGAACCCGCGTTAGTTACTCCTGATCCCGGAGCAAAATATACTGACGAGTACACGATAGAATTAGGCAAATTAGAACCATTAGTTGCCGCACCTTATAGCGTAGACAACGTAAAAACCGTTAATGAGGTTGAAGGTAAAGAAGTGGATCAAGTTTTCATAGGCTCTTGCACAAACGGTAGATTAAGTGACATAGAGATTGCAGCTAAAATACTTAAGGATAAAAAAGTAAAGACTAGGTGTATAGCAATTCCTGCGTCTTACGAAATGTTCAAGAGAGCAATGGACTTAGGTTATATAGAAACATTGGTCAATGCAGGCTGTATTGTAACTTACGGAACTTGTGGCCCTTGCTTAGGTGGCCACTTCGGAGTAGCAGGACCGGGAGAAACCATAGTTTCAACCAGTAATAGGAATTTTAGAGGTAGAATGGGAAGTAACGACTCTAAAGTTTACTTAGCTAACCCTGCAGTTGCAGCAGCTTCTGCATTAGAAGGGAAAATAACTGATCCGAGGTCGATAGCATGATAATAGAAGGAAAAGTCATGAAGTTTGGGGACAAAATAGACACTGACGTTATAATACCTGCGAGATACTTAAAGTATACTGACCCGCAATACTTAGCACAACATGCTATGGAGCCTCTAGACCCAGAATTTTACAAGAAAGCCTCCTCAGGAGTAGTAATTGTAGCAGGAAAAGTTTTCGGAATGGGCTCATCTAGGGAACAAGCAGCAATAGCGTTAAAGGCTGCAGGAGTTAGGGCAATAATTGCAGTGAGCTTTGCAAGGATATTCTATAGGAACGCAATAAATAATGGATTGCCGGTAATCACACTAAAGGATGCAACAAAGTTAATAGACGAAGGAGAAATAGTAAGAATTAACGTTGAAACTGGAGAAATTGAAGTTAATGGGAGAAAATATCAAGGAAAAGGAATAAGCGGAATGGCGCTAGAGATACTGAAGTCTGGAGGAATAATGGAATATTTAAAGTCTGGAAAATTCTAAATCTTAGCGGAATTCAATTTTTCCAAGAGTTTTTCGTTAGGTTTATTGCTGTTTGTCCCTACACTTTCATTTCAATCATTTTATGATAATTCATGATCGAGTGTAGAGACTTAGCCCTCAACCACTGTAGGTGGGTCATGGGACTCAACGGCACTGGGTTCACATCTCTGCAATCACTCCCATCATTTTGCCAACATCGGTGTAAGAGATCATTATTTATCAACAAAATTTGTTATAAACAGACAAAAAGATTTCTATTAATGTGAAAAAGGATTCAGCCCACCTATCCTCAAATACTACCTCTGATAAAGGTAATCTGTAGTTCCAACCTTTTTCTTCTAACTCCGGCCTTTCAGGAAATTTTGTAACATAACCTAACGTTAGATACGCTATAAATTCTACATTTGAAGGAATGCCAAGGATTTCCTTTATTTTATTTTTATCCAGAAAGCTAACCCATCCCTTTCCTAAATTTTCTGCCCTTGCTGCTAACCAAAGATTTTCTATTGCTAAGTCTGTACTATAGTTGCAGGTTTCCGGTATCGTTATTCTTCCCAGTACATGAGGACCGAATCTAGAAGGGTCACACGTCACTGCTATTGGAGCCTCCATAATTCCTTCTATTTTAATAGTATCGAATAATTTTCTCCTGCCTTCGTCAAGTAACTCTCTATATCTTAGCCTCTGACTTTTAACTTCTTCCTTAACTTTCCTTTCTATATTCTCATCTCTAATTATAATGAAATTCCATGGCTGAGAATAACCTACTGATGGAGCTGAATGTGCAGCTAATAAGATCTTTGCTAGAACTTCATTAGGGATTGGATCAGGCTTAAAATAACTCCTTATATCTCTCCTACCTTTAATTGCGTCGTAAAGATCAATTTGGATAGCTTATCCAAAAAGGTATAAAAGTTATCTGATAAGGTCACGGATTTTTCTAACGTCTGAGATTAAGATCATTATTTCATTTTCATCCATTAGATAATTGTGAAAGCAGTCAACGTGTAATTTCCAAGCGGATCTCCATAAATCCCTAACACACGGAAATTTCTTTGATTCCTTAAATAGCGCCCTAGAATCCCATCTTCGTATATTTGCTTTAGATAAATATTTTATGAAATCCTCTGCTGCCTTATAATACTTCTCACAGGCTTGAACAACTTCACCCTTAGAAATAAGATCGTCTGCTTCCTTAAGGTAATTAAGTATTAACTCTTTCGTTATCTGTAATGAATACAAGTCTTTCCACGTCATTTTTATAAATTTTCACTAGTTCTTGATCCATATAATCCTTAGCAGTTAATAATAATACAGCAGTTGCCCAATATTTTACAATTGCCTCACCCAGAATTTTACTAAGCAAGGAAACAATACGCTCTAGGGATGCTTCATCTTTTTCATTTATATTGGAAATTTTGTATTTATTAGCCAGAATTAATATGGCCTCCTCTGCTGCCTTATAAAACTTCTCACAAGCTTGAACAACTTCACCTTTTGACAAATAACCTTCAGCTTCTTCTAAATAGACGTCTGCCGACGTTTTTGGCTTTAGCATTACATTTATTATCATATTTCAAGTTTAAGAATCCTTCTCTGCGAATCAAAAATTAGCCCCAGAAACCTTCTCGTCCTTCTCCTTGGGTACTAAATAATGCGTTCGAGAGCTTTAGTATTATTAGCAACATCGTATCTTAAAACTTTCTAGATAAACATTTACGTAAGTTTTTAGTATCAAAGTTCTATATAAAACTAGAGAATATAATTATTCAACAAAAATTGTATGTGTGTTACCAAATAAAAATTACTACTTAAAAATGATTAGTATGTATAGTTTGCAATAAATACACCAGTGGGCAACTGGTAAAGCCCCCCGTTGATACAGTATTCTGCAGTAAGGTTGGAATAATAGAATGCCAGGTTAGCACCAAGATATTGGTTGAGTATGTTCCATATGATAAGAGATGCTTCGGGAGTGCTAGATTCCCACCCAACTGCGATATTTACAGTACTTAATGGAGCAACCAAAGGAGCTAAATCTGGATCATTTGTCGAAGCAATTGCAACTAATGCACCAACGTTAACCCCTATGCCGAATAAATAATGACCAAGATCGAGACTATCATTACTATAACATTTCTTAATATTTCTTATTCCACTATTTCTATGTACGTGAGTAAATTCACTTTCCAAATAAATGCTTGCCAACAATCTTAAGAGGCCTTTTTCTGCAAATCGAAGAATGCCCTCCAGAACGGGTCTTCAGTAGGTTTTTCTATCCTTTTATTTCCTAAGTAAACTCCTTCTTCTCCTTCCACCACTTTCCCAATTATTTCTGCCTCAATTCCTTCCTTTAGAAGGGCATCCTTAACTTCAGCTTTGTCAGTTATTATTATCATCGTACCTTCGCTTATGGATATCCAAGGATCTATATTAACTAAAGACGTCACTTCCTTTACAGCCCTATTTATAAATAACTTGTCCTCAAAAATCTTTATTCTCTTCTTCGTTACTTCTGAAACTTCAACTAGCGCGTTCCATAATCCCCCCTCTGTTGCATCGTGCATTAAATGAATTCCTATTTTGCTAGCAATTAAACCGTCTTTCCAACAGCTCATTTTCCAATACATATCATAAGCTTCTTTAAAGATATCTGAGGGTAACCTCTCCTTAAAATACTGAGGATACAAATTAACTAGTAGGGCAGCAGCTTCTATTGCAGGCCCTTTGGTTACTATTACAACATCACCCTCTCTCACTTTTTTAGGAGAGCCCAGTTTTTCTTTCTCCCCTATACCTATCATTGAGAAACCACCTAACATTGGGTAATCAACTCCTTCATATCTTCCCGTATGGCCTGCCGTAACCATTACTCCTATTTCTTTCATAGCCTCGTGCATGCCTATCCACATTTCCTTGAATTGTTCATCTGTCATTGATGGAGGCAAGTTAAGATCTATCATCGCATATCTCGGTGGAATTCCTGAAGTCATTACGTCACTCGCTAATATGTGAACTGCAAACCATGCTGCTTTTTTAAATCCAAATTGAGGCACAATAAATACTGGATCAGTTTTAACAACCATTACTCTCTTCTCATCAATTTCTATAGCACCGGTGTCAACTCCGTTCATAGGCGGGATAATTACTTCATCGTGAATTTCTCCAAGGTGAGGATAAATCACTTCCTCAAATGTTTTCCTATCTATTTTTCCTAACATAAGAAGAAAAGTGAACAACTAAGATAAAAATATTCTTTTCATAACCTCCTCTATTGACGAATAGAAAAGGTGAGTTGGTGAAGTTTCGTCATCAGTATTTCCAAATCCTTTTATGCCACGTAATGAGGATAATCTTTTGACTATCTCTTTTTCCGAAAGTGGCAATACAATAACTCCTAAAGGAATACAAATTGACGAAATATAATCTACGTGCCAATGTTTCTTTATTTTTTCCTCTTCGGATAAATGCCTTGATATCCTTTTATCGCAGTGAAGGCCACACGACCCAGCGTATGCATAGTACCCTTTCTTTAATTCAAATTCCTTCCTGCTATTTACAATTATATTTACGTCATTATCACAGTAAAAGAAGACCACATAACCTTTATACTTTATCATGTAATCTCAATTTATGAAAAGAATTTTAAGGATTCCTAGGTTTACAAAAGATGGCAAACCAAAAACCCTGGAGTTGCTAATCGATTCAGCATCAATTAATGATAAAGGATTCGCACAAGAAGCAAAATTTTTACTAGTAATTGACGATGGAAATAATAGAGTAGGCTTTCAGTTAACTACTGCTGAGGCTTCTCTACTTTATCATAGGCTTGGTTATGCATTAAATGAGGCTTCAAAGGAGTACATAGAAATGGAGGAGATAAGCAAAAAGAATTACGAGGAAAAGAAAGGGAGCAAAAAGTCTGGAGAAGAGGAAGATTTCTCAGATTTAATGGATGAGGAAGAATAATAACATAGAGAAAAAATAAAAGAGACTGAATAAAAAATAAAAATAACTTTAAATTTCCAATTCAAGGATCTTATTATTAATTATTTGAATTATCTCGTTAGCTATGTTATATTGAGCCGGTGGATCTGAAGAACCTATACTGCTGAAGGACTCCTTCACGTATACATAATAACCGTTAAAGTTTACGGTACTATTCTGCAACCCTTCTGCTGAGAAGGTCTCTTTGAAACCTTCACCGTTAACAAGCCAAGTTGAAGTCAAGTTCTTTATTGTCATAGCATAATTTGAAGATAGCTTAACTAGAACTGCCCCTCCATAACTATTTATTATTTCTATAATTCCTCCAAACCCTCCTACGCTGTATAAGCTTCCTGTAGTATTAACCTCGTGGCAGTAATCTCCAAATGTCCATTTCATATAATAATCTAACCCTAATGATATCGTACCGTTTTGTTCATATGTTAGATTGAATGGAATTACGTGAGGATTAGTTATAGGAACGGCTACGGTGTCAAAGTTAAGAGTAATAGGATAGTTTACGTCGTAGCAGAGCGTAGCATTATACATACCGCTTTCTACAGCTTTCTCCATGAACTTCTCGTCTAAGAAAGCATACTCATAAACTTCTGTAAGTTTTTGTCTTGCACAGTAAAATCCTTTTTGAATTACTTGAGAGTTCTCAACTCCATGCTCAAATTTCAATTCAGCAGAATAGTCTAAATAGTAATGCCCATCTTCTAGGTAACATTCTCCAAAGAATACTGGGAAGAACATTGGGCCTGAGTCAATAAATTCGTGCTTCGCAACGTTCAATTTTCCGCAAATCATCGGATTGCTTTCATTTACCCATAATAAGATTACGCCAGCAATGTCCCAATCGTGAGCCATGGACTTGGTTATTTCATAGGCTGTAATTAAATTATAAACACATACAGTAATGTTCGCCTTGTTACCAAGAGCTAAGAATGGTGTCAAATCTATTATGTACGGCGAATGGAAGGATAAAGTATTTATAGAGGTTAACGGCTTCCAATAGAATAAATCTATTCCACCAGTATATATTGTCTCATACGGATTAACTACTCCAGCAAGCAAGTTATCATAGTATACTAGAATTGGCCTAGTTGCGGGTTCACAAGCATACCAGAATTCGTCATTCCCTCCTCCTTTTTCATAAATTAGTGCCATCATTCTGTAAGTTCCGTTTGGTATTTGAATTTCTTGGGTTCTTGCAGGCATTCCTGGATAGAGTATAACGTAAGAATAATTATAGCAAATATGTTCGCATGTGGCATTAACAAATATTGGTATGAATCCGTTAGGTAAGCCTTGAGGTTTCTGCCCAGGATATAAGTAGAGTGTAACGTTCATTTCATATAATCCAGTAATTCCTATCTTAGCATCGTAATAATTCTGGATTACGAGCTCAAAAGTTACATTGCCTTGTAACAGATTCTCGAATAAAGTTACATCAGCCTCAGCTGTGGAGTTATTAATTTCCTGAGTTGAACCCCAGAAGATCGGTATGCCATTAGCGTAAACATAAGCACACCTATCATACTGCGTACCATTAAACTCCCTTATTGTGACATTAAGTATTTCTAGGCTGTAATTTCCTGGAGGTATGTAAACCCTTTCATAATAAGGCTTAAGCCCGGTGTCGTTAAATATTAGGTTTTTAGCTATCGTTACTACTTTAGGAGTTACATTAGGTGGAACAATATGGTATGCCTCAAATGAGTAAAACGCAGGATCTTGAGTAAATGGCATTGCTGACTTAGATATTGTCATATTTAACGGAAATATTGGCTTATAAATAATAGTAGCACTAATAGTCCCTGCTGTGCTTGGAAGTACTAATGAAAATACGAGGACAAAAAATAGGAAGGAAGACAGTATTGGAATTATTTTCTTCTTATTCATTTTTTCTCACCCCTTCCTCTAAATACGAATAAAAGTATAGCAATTAAACCAAGGACTATACCTATTGATCCTAAGATTTCCCCATCTGTAGAGGAAGCAGACGCTGAGGAAATATCGTGAGATAATGATACTGAAACTGAGGAGATTTCGTTAGACAAAGATGTTGAGACTGAGGAAATATTACTGGATAATGACGCTGATACTTTGGCCTCTTCTACTTCATGATATGAGTTAAATATTATTGCGGATAAATTATACTTAAGTCCGTCACACACTTCTATTGTGACATAATAAGCTCCAGATGGTTCTACGCTCGCATTAAACGGAATAGTAACTAGTATTCCACTTGACGTGGAAGTTGAACTGAAGCTTATAGGTTTGCCATTCATGTAAACTCCTATAACTTTCAAGTTCTTACCAGAGATATTAAATTGTATATTTGCTGATGGAGTAGTCACATTTACTGGTGAGTAACTAACTATAGTTGGAGTAGGTAAGTTTGATACTTCCGTCACGTTCTTGTAATATACTCCCTCGAGGTTTACTTTACTGCATGTGATATTAAACGCATATTTAGAATCTTCAATAACAGTGGAAATTAACGTTGCATTTGACTTTACTAAATTCAACGGCGATGCATTAGTTACATGACCTATCATGTCTTGAATTAAGCATAAAGATGAAGATGTAGCGTGAATTAGCGTTACTTGCGATTTCTCAACTACCAACGTAGAATTGACAACATACACGGAACCAACTTCAGAGCATACAATAATTAGGCCATGTAAGTTCTCTATCGTTAAACTCGGGCTGTATATTCCTTGTAAAATATAGTTAGTGCCGTTAAATATTATTAGAGGAACTTTACTAGCATTTTGTGGAGTAATTATCTTACTGCCTATGTAAGTATAAGGTAGTACATTAAAATATGAGTAATTAGTAACTACATTATTCCCACTGCTTGATGTGCCTTCAATTACCACATCCCAGAAACCAGATAAACTTTGAGTGGGTGCGCCTTCATAAATTGTACATTGCTCACTTAGTATAGAAGGAATTTGATAAATTGTCTCCCATTCTCCAAGAGTAGAATTATATTGCATCGGAACTCCTGCATAAAATTCCACTAGTAACTGTTCGAAGTTTAATTCTGTTGGAATAAATCCAGCAGTAAATTCTCCGTACTTAACTTCAGTACCGTTAGAATAAGTTATATTAGCAAATACCTTAATGTATTGACCCTCATAAACTTCTGAAACACTCCTTACTTGATAAGATAGTCCAGAATTACTAATGTAAATGAAAGTCGTGAAGTTGCCATAGCTTGGACCAAATACTGCAGGCAAGCAGGAAGTTACTATTACTTTATAATAACCAGGGGTAACATTGCTAGGAATCGTAATATTTGCTATATGGAAACCAAATAGATTATAAACTCCTAAAATTGTTGTATCTGGCGCTAAAGTCATAGGAACTTTCTCTATTACTTGCCCATTAAGTGAAACTAATTCTGCATAAGCTTTTGCAGTAAATATACCTTGTAAACAAGGATTGAAAATATAACCTAATACTGTAATATTTTCACCAGGATAGGCAGAGGTCATTCCATCGTTTATTGGAGGAATTACTGCACCATAAGTAACTAGGCCGAAATACTCCCATTCATAAGCATAACCGTAAGTGCTATTGGCTTCAATGATATACGTGCCTTGGGGCTGAGGATATAACAATATGAGAGTTCCACTGTAATCGCCGTAACCCCCAGTATAGACTAAGGGAGTAACTGAAACTACCTTACCGTGGTACATCATTGTCATAGTAACAGTATTATTAGTAACCGGTTGACCTTGTGGATTATAAATACATACACAAAAGCTAACGGGGGCGTTAACGGGTATTACGGTCTCTGGAGGAGATATTATATTAAAAGAGTAACCTACGTCGACGTCAACTTGCGATATTCCGGATAATCCTCCTGCAGTCCCGTTAACTACTATAGTCCAACAATTTGCAGGGTCTCCTTTACTTATTGTGAAATTGCCTACCCAATAAGTACCATTATACGTTAAAGGTACACTAGCCAAGAAGCCTTTAAGAGTGTAAATGTAAGCACTAAAGGAGCCATTCGTTACTATTGTTCCGTTCGGATAACTTATCTCAGCTATTATATGGAAAGTGGTGCAATAACAATACCATGGCATTGTAAAACCAGGTTCGCAAGTGCTCAGTGAAATTTCCAATTCTGGATGGGAACTTAGGTATTCCTTTATTACTTCTTCTAGAACGCCTACATTCGGTGTACCTAATCCAGTAACTAAGTTATAGCCTGCATGAGCTAAATACTTACCATTAAATCCTTGAGTAACCTCGTGGAAGGCCTCTTGGTAAAGTGTTGAATTCTCATATATAGAGTAAAGAATTGGAGCAACGAGTCCTAATGGATGGCCTATGTAGGAATCAATATCTGCTATTGCACCACCCCATAGTTGAGCAGATAAACTAGTACCTCCAATTACCTCTTTAGTACCCAGTACTACGGTTATAAACCCAGTATAAGGATTAGCGTCAGCAGATACATCTGGAGTCGCCCTGGTATCTGATTTAGTAATAGAAGCTTGCCAGTAAGGGGCTGGGAAGAAGGTACTATAACCTCCTCCTGAAGCTACAGTTGAAGTACCTAAACCTAAATACTGTGGTAATACGCTCCAAGCATTTTCATAACCATAAACTGCAGTAGAGTTCATTGTGGCAATGTAACCAGAAGTTATTTGCGGATATAATGAAGTACCGCCAACTGATAATACAAAAGGTGACGAAGATGGGAATGAAACTCCTCCAAAAGTTGTGTAAGTCCCTTCATAGGCACCCTTGTCACCAGAAGCGGCTATAAAGGTTATCCCTTCTGCACTACCTAGTTCAAAGTAATAGTTTACTAAGGGATAATTGACTAGAGGAACTCCTCTATAATACGCATACATTCCACTGGCTGTAAATTCATTCTCTATAGCTCCAAAGCTCATGTCTACAACTTGTGCACTATCTGCAGAAACAACGTATATTATAGCTTGAAGAATATCACAAAATGAGCATCCATGAGATAAAACAAGCTCTATATGAGCATACGGAGCCATTGCGTGAACTGCTTCTACATCTAAGGCCACTTCACCGTACCAACCAGTAAATAAACCAAATAGTGGTTCATATGGACCTATAGGGACTATAGTTAAATTTACCGGGGGTAAGTGAAATTCTTGGTCAAATTCTTGAATATCTTGGCAGATCAATGGGTCTCCCCAAGCATCAATAATTGCCACAGTAACGTTCCTACCTTCTGGACCAGTAACGTTATAAGCTCCTTCAAGATCTTGTGGAGAATACATAGTATAAGCAAAATTCAAGCCTAGTGGAACTTGTCTAGACGAGTTAGTAGGTTTTAAGACTCCATCCACCAATTTTCCTAAGACTAAATACTGAGTTTCTACTGTAGTATAATTAGTTAAACCACCTATCATGACATTTTGAAGGACAGAAGGAATATTAGGATTATTATACGGCTTATAAAATATTTCTTGTCCATTTTTATATAGGTAAAGCTGAGTTCCAAATAACGCGTTAACCTTACATGCTGGTGCTTCTGCCATTAAGGAGAATGGTGTAGTAAATACTACGTTAAATCCGTTAGATTTCAAATAGGATGAAATTTCATTAATTCTCTGTTGGTCTCCAAATTCATTTATTATCTGTTGTCTACTTAAATATATCTGACCATGATATTCTTCTTGCATTAAAAGTAATAATTCATTCATATTTTTTGGTGGTAGGAATATATTTATATAGATAGGAATATTTGAAGGAAGTTTACCTAGAGGAGTACCAGTAATGTCTGGAGCAATATAACAGTCCTTGGCAGTTTGGGAATAAACTATTTCGATACCTCCTGTTACACTACTTAAAAATATTATAAAGACTAACAGAAAGACTAATGCACTTTTCATAGGAATAATGAATTACCATAACTTTTTAAACATTATGTTTGTATTCTACGTAAATCATTAAATTAAAGTAAAAGAAATAAGGTAAAAGGTATTTAATATTAAGAATAGAAGACTTTCAGCATGAGGCTAATATCCTGGAACGTTAACGGATTAAAGGCTATTATGAGCAAAGGATTCATAGATATAATAAAAAGTTTTAATGCAGACATTTTAATGTTTCAGGAAATAAAAACTGATGTAATACCTTTAGATCTTCAATCATTAGGATATGAAATTTACGTTTTTCCGGCTAAAAGAAAGGGATATAGCGGAACAATGACCATGACCAGAATTCATCCAATTTCAGTTTCTTATGGGTTAGGAAAGGAAGAATATGATAGTGAAGGAAGAGTTATAATTCTAGAGTATCCTGAGTATTACGTAATTAACACTTATTTTCCTAACGCTGGAGAGGGATTAAAGAGATTAGATTTTAAACTGTCTTTCAACAGAGACTTTGAAAAATTCGTGACATCACTTAAAAAACCTTGTATTATCTGCGGAGATTTTAACGTAGCTCACCAAGAAATAGATATTGCCAGACCTAAAGATAACGTAAATCACGCAGGATTCACGCCTCAAGAAAGAGAATGGTTTTCTCATTTCTTATCTTTAGGTTACGTGGATACCTATAGAATATTCGTAAAGGAAGGTGGCCATTATAGCTGGTGGTCCTACAGATTTCATGCTAGAGAAAAGAACATAGGTTGGAGGATAGATTACTGCGTAGTTTCTGAATCTCTCAAAAGCAAAGTAATTAAAGCGGACATACTTGAAAAGGTGATGGGTTCTGATCACGCTCCAATATTATTGGAAATACAATAACTCTTTATATCCGATATCGGAATCGATAATTAATGAGAATAGCGATCCCAGTAACTAAAGGGAGAGCTGACGGTACTGGTGAAGGAGAGGAAGTGCTAATCTACGAAATTGACGGAGACGAAATAAAGCTTGTTGAAAAATATGAGAATCCAGCACTAAAGGCAACTGCTGCAAGAGGAGCTCATATGTTAAAGTCAGCACTGGATAAAGGAGTTAACGCAGTAATAGTTGCTGAAATAGGTCCTCCGGGAGTTAGGCTACTTAAAGGTAAAGCAAAGATCTTCCTGGCAGAAGGATTAACTGCAGAGGAAGCATTAGAGAAGCTAAAGAGAGGAGAACTACAAGAAACTGATAAACCGACACATGACGAGCACCATCATGGGTTTTAAAAATTTTTATACGTTAAACTTTTTTTACTCTAAAAATGTTTTATCTTATGGCAAAGATCTTCGTTATTTCAACCGCAGGAAAAGATGATATTAATAGAGCAACGATGGCAATGAATTTTGCACTAGGAGCAAGGAAGAATGCAGGAGCTACAGTTGCCTTTATGTTCCTTGGAAGAGGAGTAGAAACTTTATTAAGAGAAGCTGCAAACGCACCACAAATGAAGAAGATGATAGAAGATATGATTAATGCAGGAATTGATGTAAGTTATTGTGGTATTTCACTGAAAAACCTAGGTTTAAACAAGGATTTAATATTCGATGGAATAAGGGAAGTAATGGGCGGTGCAGAAACTGCAAAAAGAATTGACGAAGGCTACGCAGTAGTAAGCTTCTGATGAAGAGCTCAGCTCACTCGGAAAAGATGAAGAAAGCTAAATAGCTGATTATATTTTTTTCTTACCTTCTCTTATTAATTTATAATCTTCTTTAGATATCATTCTCTTATGACAAGAAAAATTTTAATGCATGTAGGTCCTGAAACAATAGACTATGACGTACTTTTAGGAGGAATTAAAGGAGATGTAGGATTTACATCTAAGGAATTCGTTGACGCAATGTCGTTTTCCTTAAATTACTTAAGGAAATTAATGGGAGTAGGTGAAAGTTACCAGCCATTCATAATTCCAGGTGGCGGAACTTCTGCTATGGAAAGCGTAACCTCCTTACTCAAAAAAGGGGATAAAGTCTTAGTAGTATCTAACGGAGTTTTCGGTAATCGTTGGATAGACATTTTTTCTAGATATCCGGTTAACGCAAAGGCGCTGAAAGCTAAAGCTGGGTATTACGTTAAGCCGGAGGAGATTGAAGAGGAAGTTAAGAAAGATCATTACACCATGGTCACAATGACTCATGTAGAAACTAGTACCGGAGTTAGAGAGCCTATTGCTGAAGTTACTAAAAGAATAAGGGATTACGTAGACCTCATAGTAGTTGATGGAGTTGCAAGTGTAGGAGGAGAAGAAGTTAGAGCGGAAGACTGGAAAATTGACGTATTTCTAACAGCCAGCCAGAAAGCAATAGGCACTCCGCCTGGAGCAGGCTTACTTGTACTTTCAGAGAACGCTACAAAAAGATTAGGTGAGGATAATATTGCGGGTTATTATCTTAACTTAAAGAACTGGATAGGAGTAATGCAGTCAATGGAGAAAGGTAAGGCTTCCTATTTCTCAACACTACCCGTTCATTTAATTTTAATGATAAAGAAGGCATTCGAACTAATAGAAACAGAAGGTATTGGAAATAGAATAAGAAGGCATGAAATTGTTTCTTCTGCAATAAGAAAAGGGATAGAAGCTTTAGGTTTAGAAATAGTGGCAAAAACTCCAGAAGCTTACAGCAATACTGTGACTGGAGTAATGCTGAAAAAAGTTAATCCTAATGACGTACTTTCAATGTCCTTAACAGAAGGAATAGAATTCGCCCCCGGTGTTCACCCAGATCTGGTAGGAAAATATTTTAGAATAGGACATATGGGATGGGTTAACATTAACGACGTAATATCAGCAATAGCAGTAATTGAAAGAGTACTTAGCAAATTAGGAGAGCCAATAAACTTTGGAGAAGGTGTTAAGGCCATTCAAGAATATCTAATTAATGGTATTTCCATCTCCTCTTCTAACATTGCACCATGATGGCCTTTATGTCCTGCATAGCCGTTGTCAGCAGTTTCCGATAAACCGTGAAGTTTATATACTTTAATGGTAGATAGGAGTAAAGTCGCACCAGATGTGGATGGGTTTTCCCGAAAGATGTGGCTAAAAGATGTGCGGGTTTCCCC
>Ga0208549_100250_pt1 | contig 25990 bp, 14 predicted proteins | sample BED_host_MetaG_FD_187135 | JGI IMG/M metagenome (GOLD analysis project Ga0208549, IMG submission 187135) | Hot spring microbial mat communities from Yellowstone National Park, Wyoming, USA - BED_host_MetaG (SPAdes) (version 2) | ecosystem: Environmental > Aquatic > Thermal springs > Hot (42-90C)... | reverse complement strand
AACCTCCACGCCCTCATCGAGCAGAGCCGAGACAACCCTGATACTGGGCGCCTCCCTAACATCATCCGTGTTAGGCTTAAAAGCCAAACCCAGCACCCCAACCCTCAACCCCCTCAGAGAGGGGCGCCCGTGCCTCTCACGCACACGGATCCTAAGCAGATCCACAAGCATAAGCGGCTGCCTCCTATTCTGCTCGAGCACAGCGTCAAGCAGAACAGGCTCATAACCCAGGTCACGGGAAAGGTGGATAAGCGCCGCCAAATCCTTGGGGAAACAGCTACCGCCGAAGCCGATACCAGCATTCAGAAAAGCCCTCCCAATCCTACGATCCAAGCCAACCGCATCCATCACCCTGTATACATCAACACCAAGCTTCTTAGCGATGTTACCCACCTCATCGGCGTACGCCACCTTCAAGGCTAGGAAGGCGTTGTTAGCATATTTAACAAGCTCAGCCTCCCTAACACCCAGCTCGAGTTTTGGAGCGTTAAACGAAGAGTAAACCTTACGAAGAGCCTCAAGAGCAACCCCATCAGAGTAGCCAAGCACAATCTTATCAGGGTTAAAGAAATCCCTGAAGGCGGAGCCCTCAGCCAGAAACTCCGGGTTATAACCAACATGCTCAAAGAGCGGTGCCACAACACGCTCAGTTGTCCCCGGGAGAACCGTACTCCGAGGCACAACCACACCCCTGAAGCCAACCTCCCTCAGCATCTTCACGGCGCCCTCAAAGTATTCAAGGTTCTGCCCCCCACCCTCCCGGGGAGGCGTACCCACAGTTATGAACACAACATCACACCCAAGGAGCCGGGTATAATCAGTCGTGAACACGGCCACCCCACCGCCGCCCCTACCCCCAGCTCGATCCATATTACGCTTCAAATACCCCTCCAAGCCGGGTTCGAACACCGGCGGCCTACCCCTCGAGAGCGACTCAACCCTAGCCGCATCCACATCCACACCAACAACATTGAAACCCAACTCGGCGAAGCCCAGCGAACTCACTATACCAACATAGCCCAAACCTACGACTCCTAGCTTCAACACACAAACCAATAAATAACAGCCCTTATTAGCCTTTCTCAACGGTATGCCCAGACAGCGTTCACGACGACTAAGAAGCATACGGTTAGATGAATATGCAAAGCTGATAGAAGGTGACAGAATCCACCCGCTAACACAGAATAAGTAGAGAAATGGTTCTAAACAAAGATGAATCGCTAAAGAGCACGAACACTTAACTTTAGGCGTGATCTCTCCTTTAAGCTTGGGTTCTTACTTTCACAAGAGTATGACGTTTTAATTCTGGAGGACTTCGAGGTCAAAATTTGATCCAAAAAGGTGAGACAAAGAGGAGGAGGCTGAGGCTACACGGCTCCCAGTTACTCAGATCTGAGGGCTGTGTTGGAGTGGGAGTTCCAGAAGCGTAGGGGAACATTACTCGCCCTCCCAGCGTACAACACATCCCGCGAGTGCTTCCAGTGCGGGAGAGTCAACCAGAACCTGAAGCTTGAGGACAGAGTCTTCCACTGCCCCCCACTGCGGTTTCACCTTGAACCGCGACCTCAACGCTTCTCTCGCGCTTTTGAAGCGTGCATGGTGGAAGCCACCTTCCAGGTGTGCCTGCAGTGGAGCTCCACCCAAAACCCCCTCTCCCAGCCCTAGGGTTGGCGAAGAGGCATGGTTGGGTGGTGATTCAGGAAGCTCCCGCCTTCAGGCGGGGGTAGCCCACCCATATCCCCATGGTTCTGCATAATAGGACTCTTAGCGATACTTGCAGGAATACCAAAAGAGGCCTTACCCACATGAATAATGATCACTCTCCTATCATGTATACAATAATCAGGGAGGGGAAAGGGAGAAACCAGAGGAGGTATGGTTATTCGGCGAGCTTTTAGGCTGGGAAGAGAAAAACAAGGAACTTGGCAAATAGACGTCGAGGCCAGAGCTTAATTCATCTTAACGGGGGTTAAGGGGCGGAGTGAAGCCCCGTCCGCAACTGTGGACCCAGAATTCATGGGTAGGTTATAATCAGCGCTAAGCGCTAATTTGGGTCCACCGGCGAAGGCTAGGTAGCTCACCGTATTCATATACGTCAGAACGATACCGATGGGGTGTGGATCCATCAAGGTACTTGGAGATATGATTCTAGGTCCACTAGTACGTCTGAGACTAGAATAACTCGGCTTTTATCTTAAGCCTGTCAGCGTTTTCCTTTTGTTTTCTGTCACGTGTAAGAAGTTTGTCACCTGTGTGCTGTGCAAGAGCGATATAGACCGCGTCGTATATCGTCACACCGCTCGTTATAGCTATTTTAAAAGCGCTATCCAGTAGGTCGAGCTCTGGGTAAAAATTCAGATTATAGAGCGATGCTTCTTTTAGTGCTTTGAATGAGAGTGCTGCTTGAGTCTTATCGATAAGGCCTCTGCGCGCGGCCGCCACTATTGCGTTACCAGCCTCCTTCACGCAAAGCTTCACGGTTGTGGGGAGTACCCTTAGCTCCCTAAGCACCCTGTCATACCCCTTTTCACGAAGACTGAACGCTGCAACCGCGCTCCCATCAATGATTGTCACGATCTTCTCTCACCAAACTTGAAACCGTTCCCTCGGGCAATTCTGGTAGCTTTGAAATGCTCTCCTCGAGTCTCTTCAAATTCTCCTCAGCCTGTACAAGTCGAATCCTATTCGTGATGAAACCCCTTATTTCCTCTGCCCAATTTATCTTCCCAGAAAGCTTCTCCATCTCCTTCTTTACTTCTCGTGGGACCTTGACGCTCACAACATCACTCTTCTTCCCCATACTTTAGCACACGTAAACCAGAATTTAAACCATTTAGTATTCAGGAGGTATACCTCTCTTAATCGCTGACTCCCAGATTACAGTCACCACACTCGTGTGCCCACGCCCTATAAGTATTTACCCGGACACTATCCAACCATGAGCCTTTCACCACTCCGCATAAGGCTTTCAAGTTGGTTGGTGTACTTCAGAAGCAGTGCAGAATCACTAACATCCGCAGGCAGAGAGAACACAAGCAACTCGCGCCCCCATGAGAATTAGAGGCTCGAGCCGAAATAACACTCCTTATAGCCGTGGTTTTACCAGCCCTAGGCGGCCCGGTCACAATAACGTTCTCCCTAGTGAGAAAGTCCTCAAGCTTTGTGTAGCTTGGAAGATAGAAACCTGCGCTGCGCACTTTGACGTTTAGTAGTTATACTCCTTAAAAATTTTTTAGGGGTTAGGTCACAAGACACTGAGCTTGCATTATCAAAGTAGCGTATAAGAACCCTTAGGGGTCTACAGTGAACCTACGTGTACACGATAAACATGCGTACACAAGCCATGGAAAACCAGCGACCCTATAGTGTATTCGCTATGGCCTCTTATGTTTAAACACTTGTGTGGAATACATGGAAGCTCTATCCGAGGACACAATAACTTCTCTGGCGTGGAGAACTTGGTAGCCATTTTCTGTTAAGATATTGACTGCTCCAAATAACACACCTCTGACAGTCAAAATCCAAGAACACAACACAGAATGTAAGGGGTGATACAATAGACTTGAAACAGTCACCATGGCGGGTAGTTGTTATGACATCATACAGCTGGTGGCAACATCTATAGCTATTGGCAGAATACCCTTCCTCATTTTTAATGTAGAGTATTATTTAGGGACTCCGATCCTCCCAAACACTGTTAATTTAAGTACGATAAACATCATACTCCCTATTCATCATACGATTATCGCACCGCTTATTAAATAGTATCTTCTATCCTACGTCATTGTTATAACAATATGGTGTCCGGAATTAGGGGATGGATGAGCGCGGCATCCAAGAATGAAAAAGCTTTATCCGGACACTGTCAACAATGGGCCGTGAAGTCTAAAAGGATGCTTGAGTAGCCTTACTGGATGGCTAAAAGAGCATCTGCTGTGGTTGTGGGTGCTGGGATCATTGGGGCTAGTATAGCGTATAATCTGTCAAAGCGTTTACTGAGACCCATAGTGGTCATCGAAAGAACGCGTGCCGGGTCAGGAAGTACAGCCTCAGCCCTAGGGGGGTTCAGACATCAGTTTTCAAGCAGAACCAATGTTTTACTCAGCATCGAGAGCGTAAAAATATTAGAAGCATTCAAAGCAAGTATGGGTGTTGATCCGATGATTAGGTATGATGGGTACCTTTTCTTGTCGGAGAGTAAAAAAGGCGTTGAAGGTTTGAAACGCAACCTAAATCTTCAAAGGTCACTAGGAGTTCCAGTAGAATTCTATTCAGGCGATGAGTTACAGCGGCTCTTCCCATTCTATGATTTTAGGGGGATCTTGGGTGGCACGCTTTGTTACCGAGATGGCCACGCCTTAACCTCAGCGGTCCATCAGGGCTACTTATCACACGCCCTAAGCCTCGGGGCGGAGCTATTAGAAAACACGGAGGTTACAAGGATAGTTGTGGAAAACTCCGAGGTGAAAGGGGTTGAAACCACACGGGGCGAAATAGAGACAGAAAAAGTGATAATAGCCGCGGGCGCCTACTCTGGGAAAGTGGGGGAGCTTGCAGGCGTGAAAATCCCAGTTTACCCATATCCCAGAAAGATATTGTTTACCAGAGTACCCCCTGGTATCCCCGAAAGTTTCCCACTAATGGTTAACACAGACTCAACCCTAGCGATAGGAAAGGAGCCGCACTCAATATTCTTTTCGGATAATCACTACCAAGCTCAAGGATTTAACATAGATTTCCCCCGCGAATACGATGAGGAAGTCTCTGCTAAGGCGGTGGAGAGGTTTCCAGCACTTGGGGATATGCCTATTGGCTACTCTGTTAGTGGACTCTATGAAGTAACACCTGACTCCAACCCCGTAGTATCCGAGTGCGGAGCTGAAGGCCTCTACTGCTGCGCTGGCTTCGCTGGGCACGGCTTCATGCACGCCCCAGCTGTAGGTATCCTTATGAGCGAGTTGGTAAGCGGAGACAAACCGCACATCGATATCTCCGAGTTCAAATTGAACAGGTTCGCTAACCAAAACCTAAACGAGAGCTTGATCATTTAGAGCTCATGAACTGTGGGGCACTCAGCGTTTGGGCGACTGATCTATCATAGCTTCGGCCTCAACCTCTAAGAGTGCGGCTGGGTCGGGAAAACCAGACACATATATCAAGGAGAGTGCTGGCTTTATGGGTGCGAAGAACTCCTGATATGCTCTCCGAAACTCGCTGAGAACCAACTCTTGCTTTGCAAACACCCTCAGCCTTGCCACGTCTCTTAATGTCCCACCAGCACCAACAAGTGCTACCTGAATTTTCTCGAAAGAACGTCTCGTTTGATTGTACGTATCAGCCACACTCCCAATATTATCTGTGCCGGCCGTCGCCAACATAAAAACTAACCCATCAACCTTTACAGCCCTCGAGTATCCGAACTTTGCCTCATAAGTGGCGCCACTACTCAAGTATTCTTTCATAACAACCCAACCCACCTAATACTAGGGTGCATTAAGAATCATGCACACGGAGTAGTAGCGTCCGAATAAAAAGCATTCACGCCTAGCCACACGCTCACGCCACCTAATCCGCACACCATACAGAGGATACCACGACAAGACCATTGTGCCACTATCACTGAGACTCACTAGATAAAGACTGTTAGACATTCCCTTCAAAATCTCAGTTGTCAGCCGTTCCCTGAAAAGCGTAGTTGTTTTCCCATAATCCCCTTTTGTACAATTCAAACCAACTCATATACGCTCTACTATTTTATATACCCCTCATCCCTTTTAAAGCAAATGTCCTATGAATCGTACGAATTATCCCTATTAAAGCAGAAGATATCGCTCGTGCAAAACGTTATGTGTGACTCTGGGATTGACATTTGGTTATTGTTTACGAGAGATGGTACACCTGACCCAATTGCTTCACTGATAGGCCTTAACGGTATGATGGCGAGAACCGCTGGCATAATAGGTGCGGACGGTTCAAAAACCGCGATCGCTTGGAGGCCGGATGCCGAACTTTTAAAAAACAGCGGATTATACGATCAGGTTATTTCCTATGAGGATGAAGGTATCATCGGTAGACTAAAGGATTGGCTCAACTCAAATAGACCGCACAGGATTGCGGTGAACATAAGCGAAGACTTTGGGATAGCCGACGGTTTGACGGCAGGCATGAAGGTTTATCTCGACCGAGCCGCAGGAGAGCTTAACGCAAGCTTCGTATCCTCCGAAGACTTGGTTATAACCCTTCGAGCTAGATTGCTTCCAGCTGAGGTAACACATGTGAAGGAAGCAATACGCAATAGCGAGGCTATCCTGAAGGCTGCCAGCGAGGAGTTTATTAAGGCGTGGAAAACAGATCGAGACGTCTACCAAAAGATATTAATGAAAGTTAAGGATGAAGGTCTCGAAACAGCGTGGTCTGAGGACAGGTGCCCCGCAATAACTGTGGGCAGAGACCCACCAAGCCATATGGGCTACCACAACACGACCATAAGGCCAGGCGACTTTATAAGGATCGACTTCGGCGTCAAACACAACGGTTATTGCAGCGATATTCAGCACGTCTATTACGTCGGCGGCAAACCGATGCCGCGAGATATAGATAAAATGTTCGAGGTAGCCTCAGAGGCCAACGATGCGGCGATACGCGTGATGGGAGCTGGAGTACCAGGATACGTCCCAGATGAAGAGGCCAGACACATTGTTCTAGAGTCTGGTTACCCCAATTACTGGCATGGTACGGGGCACGCTGTTGGCTTACTAGTGCATGAAATAGGTCCACGTCTAGCGCCCAAGGATTCAAAGGATTACGCCGCAGCTGCCAAAAAAAAGCTGCAACCAGGCATGGTGATGACGGTGGAGCCCTCTGTATTCGGAGAAAGCGGTCTGTGCAACTTGGAGCAGGACGTACTCATAACGAACTCGGGAGTAGAGCTTCTTTCAAACCGCCAAGAATACATCACGATTATACCTTAAGGGTCAAAAAGGATAACACATCAACCCGTAGCCTGTCACACACATCATCCATAGGGGCATCATCCCGCCAAGGTGGCGCGTAAGTAGCAAACTAATTTTGTGTTTTTCGCACACCACTGACTGATCACTGCTACACAACCTTCGAAAAGTATGGCAGACTCCCTCGTGGGGTCAACGCCGCTCCGTTAATGGGCTATCCACACCTGTTGATGTTCGCATAGTGCATAAGCGGACTAAGAAGTTTTGAACCTTTGTAAAGTAAAGCCCTTCGTGCCAACTATGACGATTTTTATGAGGAACTAGGAGTAATTATGCGTTTTATGACTCATGGTTGTTAAGTAATACTTATAAACACATATCCTCGCTATGCACACTATGAAGCACAGTAGAGGTATTGTACCTGAAGACCTATATGGTTTTAGATTCCTTCACAACCCACGTTTTTCGACAAACCGCGAGGAACTACTCTTCGTCGCCACTCGTCCTAACAGGGTGGAGAACGCTTACTCTTCAGAGGTTTGGAGATATGTTTTTTCAACGAAAGCGGCTTCAAGGGTCTTTAAGTCGAAAACACCCATCACCGCGCTAGAATGTTCCCCAGATGGATCAAAGCTACTTTACATGACATCTACTAAGGCTAAAAAGGGTCGTGCCTCGGAGATCTGGGTGTATGACTTAACTACGTCAACTAGTAGGCGGCTCATCTCACTCAGGGTCTCCCGAATCGCTGAGCCTAAATGGTCCGCTGACAGCAAACACGTGTATTTTATTGCTGACATCGACGAGGAAAGCGTGAATCAGCCTAGGGCCAGCTTTAAATTCATAACCCGTATGAACTACAGGTACGACGGTGTCGGCGTTTATGGTGACACGTACACACATATATTCAGGGTGGGATTAGACGGGACGCTTGAAAGATTGACCTCGGGAGCCTTCGACGTTCAAACGATGTGCGTCGCACCCGACAGCGAAACACTATTCTTTGCGGCTAACACTGAACAGGACGCTGACTTCCGAGTTGACACGCAAATATACTCATTCATGCTGATGACTGGTCAGGCTGAAAAAATATTTTCAAACAGGGGTGCTATCTCGGCTATGAGCGTCTCCCCCAACGGCACATCTTTGGCCTTTGTGGGGGATGACTATAGATATAGGTTCAATACACCCGCTGAGTTATGGCTACTGGACCTTCACGTCAACCAAGCCAAAAACCTTACATCAGCACTCGACCGGCCGCTCTTCAACGCAATGATCGGGGACTCAAGTTTTGATGGTTTTACATTCCCACCATCATGGAGCCAGGATTCATCACGTATATTTTTCACAGCAACAAACAATGGGAGCTGCAACGTATACAGCGTAATACCTGAATCGGGTAAAATCATTCGGTTAACGCCCGAAAAACAGGTAGTCACAAGCTTAACGGTGTATGATGAGGAGAGGATAGCATACATTGCGAATGACCCTACACTCCTAGGGGAGATTTACCTTTACGATCATGGGAAGATCTTGCAGATAACACATATCAATGGGCCACTCCTATCTAACTTAAGGCTGAGCTACCCAATAGAGTTCTCTTTTAAGGCTCGCGATGGTGAAGAAGTTAGGGGCTTCTTTTATCCCCCGATAGGAGCAAACCCACCCTATCCCTGTGTCGTGAGGATTCATGGAGGTGGCTCTGCAGAGGGGTACTACTTTTCTCAAGAAACACAATCTCTGTGTTCCCTAGGATTCTCAGTCCTCACATGTAATTTTAGAGGCACAAAGGGTTATGGCTCAGCTTCCATGAGAACGCTCACCGGTCACTATATGGAACAGGATTACACAGATATAGTGGATATGGTTGACCATGCAGCCAAGATGGGGTGGGTTAATCCCTCTAAGATCTGCGTCACAGGCGGATCATACGGCGGCTACCTCACGAACTGGTTAATCAGCCATGAAAAAATATTTAGAGCCGCTGTGACTGATAGGTCCGTTGTAAACCTGTATAGCTTCTACGGTACAAGCGACGATTACAGGCTAATCGAGGAAGATGTGATCCAAGCTCTCCCATGGGAGAGACCAGAAAAGTATTTCGAAAAATCACCAATAACATACGTAAAAAACATTGACACACCGCTACTAATAATCCATTCTGAAGAGGATTACCGGTGCAGGATAGAACAAGCCGAACAACTTTTCGCGTTCCTTAGACGGATGGGTAAGCCAGTAGTGTTCGCCCGATTTTCGGGTGAATCCCACTCACTTTCTAGAACAGGTAAACCCGAAAATAAATTGATGCGACTCAAACTAATTCTCTGGTGGTTCACATCACACATAGATGGTGTTGATAAGGTTCCAAAACCCTTCTAAGGACAATTTAATAGATGCCACAACCGGTACACACAGCTTGTCAAGCACATCGACTTGATGGTGGGCCACACTTTATAAAAACACTTAGAGGGCACAACACCCTCTTAATCAGAAGGGCAACTTAGGCTCTTAGCGCCCACCAAAAGTAACACAGTGAAGTGTAACAGGGAGTTGACTAACACATCCTTAAACGCTTTGTCCAGTCTGAGCCTTTCCAGATTCCAGAGTGCGCCCAGTTGATCAGGTTGACCATGTTATCGTTGACAATCGCACTCAATACATTCAGTTGAAGCATAACTGAGAAATAGCAAGATGCCCTAAGCCTAATGCACTTTATTCCACCGTATTGTTCTAAAAATACGCGCGGTGAAACAGCATCCTCTCGCGACCTATCCTTAAACATTTGGTCACAAATCTTGATTCCAGATCATCCGCCTTACTCTAATTGGACAATGTTTTAGAAGCCTTATAAAAGACTGTTAAGACGAAGGTTCTAGGTATGATATCTGAGAAACTGGTAAGCTCCGTAAAGTCTTATGAGAACGAAATTGTGAAACTCTGCTCCGAACTTGTGCAAATAGACACTACGAACCCTCCCGGAAACTGCTCTGAAGTTGTGAACCGGCTGAAAGAAGAATATGGTAACCTCGGAGTTAGATCATTCGTGGTTTCGGAGGATAAAGAAATACTACAGGAGCTTGGCTTGGAGTACCCACGCGAAAACTTTGTTGCTAGGGCTGGACCAGCGAACACAACTGTGGGTCTTTTGATTGGTACACATATGGATGTTGTACCCGCCTATAACACTGAAGAGTGGAGGTACCCGCCATTCTCGGGGGTGATCTCTGACGGCAAAGTTTGGGGAAGGGGGGCATGTGATGCCAAATGTTCGCTTGTGGCCCAGCTTTACGCGGTAAAAGCACTCGTAGAAAACGAGGCACCACTGCGGAAATCGCTCGTAGTGGCGGCAACCGTGGATGATGAAGCCCCAGGAAACAAGAATCAGGCTGGTATGCAGTTTCTTGTGGATAAAGGATTCGGGAAAGTGGGTATTCCGCTTCCAGAGTATGCGATTAACGCTGAAGCTAGCGGTCTCACTGAAATATGGGCTAAGTTCAGCGGCCACCTGACCTTCAGTGTTGACATTAGGGGTTCAGCTGCACATCCACCCATGGGTGTGAACGCTCTCAACCACATGGTTCACCTTATGGAGAGAGTGCTCAACATGGATAAAGGGCGCGTGAACATCCTACACATCTCTTGCAGAACACCTGAAGATGTTGGTTCAACACCCAATTTTGCACGTGTAGCTACGCGCTGGTCGTTCAACGACAAAAGCGTGCAACAGGTTGAGGGTAAAATCCTAGAAGCCATCCGCATATATGAATACGAAAATAAAGTCACTTTGAGCTTAGAACCCTTAGAATCTGTTGACCCTGTACGCATTAACCCTCACTCTAAGATTGTGCGGGCCGTTAAGCAGGCATCTGCAACCGTTGGAGTCAACGCAAAGTACGGTGGAGGAATAGTTGGCGCAGGCGACCTCTACCACTTACTAAAAAACGGAATAGCCGGAATCACATATGGACCCGGAAACTTAAGATATTGTCATGCCGTAAATGAATTTGTCAGCACAGACGAGCTTGTTAAAGCCACACAGATATACGCTTTGTGCGCTCTTATGCTCTGCTCTTAAGGTGCTAGATGGAAAATCACGGGATCGTGGTATAAACAAGCACGCACATAGCCCTTGTTAGGACATTAATCAAGCCAATCCATTTCAGCATTACCCGCAGGTCAAAGGTAGCTCTGTTCTACGTTTGCACATATATTTAGGAGAACCCCTACTACAGACGGTTTCGGCAATCAGGCGAAGTCCGGAGTATCTGTGGGTTTGGACTCCTAATATTTTACTGCGCTTACCAGTGGTTTGGCCCCGCGTTGTCAGGATTATACAGGTAGGCGTGGTAGCTAAGCGTAAAACTTCTACCGCACAACATCGACAATCAAGCGTTTTTTAAGGATGGTGTCCGGATAAGCCTTCATTCTTGTCACCTCCACTCCGTGTACCACGCAGCGAATAGCTCCAAGAAGTCCACGAGCGGCATAAACAGTGTTTTCCTGGGATTGGTGTTGTTGTAGAAAGCCCTCGTCCCCTCATTGGGGTAGCCCTGAAGCGCTCAACAGAGCTTCGAAGCCCGAAGATTTGGTGCACGTGGTTTTGGAAGCCAGCCCTCATGAATCACCGAGTCACGGTACCACGGACCCCTGTCGGTGAGGATCACCGGGTTACCCACCAGTGAAGACACCTCTCCCTGAGTCTCCGGAGAGATCTGAGCGCGTTAGCCGTGGTCCTGGTGAGGGAGACCACGAACCACACGGGCCGCCTCGTGTAGGCGTCCACCCACAGCGGCCCAAACATAGAGTGGTCTGCCCTCACACTTCACCACACTCCCATAACCGCGGTCACCGGGTGCTCGCCGAGCTCCGGCTCAAAGCTGAGCTTCTCCTCCGAGAACCTTCCTCGTCCAATCCTCAACACTCGACTTCCAGAGTGGCTCTGTGGGAGAGTATCCTAAAGAACCTGGAGGTCTTCCCTCGCTGAGGCTTAATCCAAACGCGTTGAATAGCACTGCCATCACCTTAAGCTCGTGAGAACCTCTTCTTATTCCTCTCGAAAACATTTAAATTCCTAAAGAATGTAAAGATATCCACGCAGTGGTGGGCTCCACGCTTTGTCACCAATCTAAAACCGTGGAGTCCACCACGTTTAAGCCCTATCCGGACACCATCTTTTTAAGAGCTTATATTTTATATAGGAATTAAAATCTTCACCGCAAGCAGTTACCATAGAACTCGCAAACTTTTCATTAGAAAACTCATTTTTCGATACACAGTCTTGGATTCTTATGAAAAGCTTAAATAGTATTGTAGAGGAAGGCTCTCCATGCAAACTTTATCTAGAGGTGTTAGCAGGACATTGGTTGTTGCGGTCATAGTTGCCATCATAATTATCCTCGTAGCCAGTATTATTCTCGTAAGCAGAACCTCTACTCCAACAGCTCCCACATCATCCTCCATATCCACCAGCGCATCATCTACCAACAGCACCACTTACACTTCCACTTCCACCACAGCCGTCATCAACAAGTCCGTTTTCACACTATCGCCTCCGAATTCAAGCGAGCTCATAGACGTGGCACAGTATGCTCCCCCGGGTTCGCTCGACCCGCAAACGGCCGATTTCGCTTTGAATTTACCGATAGACACTGCAGTATTCCAAGAGTTAGTTGAGTATAACGGTTCAAGCATATCCCAAGTGATCCCAGCTCTCGCATCGAGCTACAATGTATCTGGGAACTATGAAAACTATACCTTCGAGATCAGGTCTAACGTAACATTCAGTAACGGTGACAAGCTCAACGCATACGACGTGTGGTTTAGCTTTGTACGTGTACTGTTTATGGGTCAGGAGCCTAGCCTGTCTAACTATGGAGAACTCACGGCAAACTTAAGCACGGTGGCTCAAACAGGATTCATACTTCCATGGGGGATTAGACATGCGCTTGCTTACGCCACGGCAAACCCCGCCGTGCTTACCAACTCAACCCTCATGAATGAGACGCTTAGCACACTGCTTTCAAACTATAATACATCTAACCCCATACTCCAGAGACTCGTGACCTACAGAGACCAAGCATACGTGGTCACAGGTCCCATGACATTCCAAGTAAACCTGTTGGTACCCTACCGCTACTTCCTCCTCGACATCGCGGGTGCATGGGGCTCCATTGTTGACCCAAGCTTCGTGGACGCCCACGGCGGCGTGGCGGGTGGTGTCTCTAATGCTTACTTCGACGCGAACGGCGGACCTGGAACCGGGCCGTACATGTTCAAGAGTGTCGGACCAGCCTACTCTACGATTGTACTCATAAAGAATCCCAATTACTGGGGTCGCAACTATCCAAATCTTCCAGTTATCTTGCAGCCAGCTAAGATACCCATAATCGTGGTGTACACAGGTCTCGCCCACAACGATCGTGTTGAACAATTCGTAAGAGACCAAGCGCAGATATCCTACGTGAGCGTACCCTTTATAGGCACAATGTATTCCCAGTACTCATACAAGCAGGAGGTAAACTTCAGCAGCATATTCCTTAATGCCGGATTCCAACCCGCGTTCTTCTATATCTCAATGAACACCCAGAAATACCCAACCGATAACAACAACTTTAGACTAGCAGTGGTTCACGCCATAAACTATACTGAAATACTTCAAACACTTTACACATTTGATGGTATTCAACTCGGCCAAGAATACATTGGTCCACTAACACCCGGGTATGGGAAGTTCTACAATCCTGACAATCTACCACTATACTCGGATAACATCAGCCTAGCAGCACACTACCTCAACCTCGCTGGCGAGCAAGAAAACTTCTCAGTGGTGATGCCTAACGGTACGGTTCTAGGAAACCCGAATGCTCCGATACTTGGACCTCAGGTTATAACCTACATTACGCCGATAACACCATTCGAACAGGAAGAACTCGACATAGTTGTAAGCAACCTAGCTCAGATCGGGCTTTCATTTTCCCTTCAAGGTGTGGAACCCGCTGTGCTTGTGAGCTGGACTAGTCCTCAGGTCACCCCTCAGTACGTCGATCTGGGCTGGATCCCCGACTGGCCTGACCCAATATTCCAGCAGATGGCTCCCGCTATAACACCGACGAGCTATATTCCTGCATGGGTTAACGTATCATGGGTTAATCAGCTCATGTCCCAACTACCCTTCGAGACAAACCAGACCCAGCAGCTTCAAGGCGTGGCAGAACTCACAAACTTCACTTACTGGTACGCACCCTACGCGTGGCTACCAAACCCAGCAACCTACTTCTTCGTGCAACCCTACCTCAAAGGATTCATATACAATGAGTTCACGGGATACTTCTACAACGCGATGTACTATCAAACTTACACTGGGTGAACACCAACTTTTTCTTATTTTCCAAAACTATTCCCCAAGAATGGGGCACGCGTCTCTCACTCAAGACGCTTAAAATAAGCCATCTAGCCAAGCGTTGTGAGCCTAACCCATAAGGCAACTTATAGTCAAAGCTTCAGTAGAAAAATGAAACACGTGGCTAGGTGAGTACCTCAGCCCTATGGGCGGATTCGCCTCCTCAGCAACTAAACTCGGTCGTCCAACATATTACGGAACTCATCCCACCATCCACAAACATGAATCCCCCTCATACACATGGGTAACCATGATACCATGTCGGGGTTCCTTTTGAACAATAACAAAATTTACAGCAACAGTTAATACTCCACGCCCCCGAACCCCTCCTTAATATACCATCCAGAACTAACGCATCGTCTATAGAGCTATAATAAGTTTTATACCTAACCATTCTATCTCGAAAACTTTTCTTTCAGGAACTTCAGCGCTTCCTTTGCAAACTCGTCTTGGTTGCGTGCAAGGGGGCGCCAACTATGCATCATTTCAGAAAACTTTTCAAAATAGGGTGTGAAGGATTCAAGTGATATCCATCCATCGTAGTCTGTCTGGGTTAGTGAACGCGAAAGTTCATTCCAATCAATGTGTCCTGTTCCAGGAAGGCCACGGTCGTTCTCGCAAACTTGTAGGTGGAAAAGTAGCTGACCCGCTTTCTTCACTGCGTCTCCAAGGGATTTCTCTTCGATATTCATATGGAATGTGTCGAGTAACAATCCGACATTTTCCCGCTGAATCATTTCGATGAGTTCAACACCTTGTTCAACCGTGTTAATGATGTGTGTATCATACCTGCATAAGGGTTCGAGGGCAATTATTATACCCCTTTCACCCGCGTAATCTACGGCTTCAGCTAGCGCATCAGCTATCCTGCGCAGAGCTATCATACGTTGTTCTCCTGAAAGAAATATGGTTTTCCCAACACAACAATATAGAGGGCCGCAAACGAGTTCCCCTCCGAGTGTGTAGCAGTTATCAATACACCTTCGGATGTATTCGAGTCCATTCCTCCTCACTGTTTCGTCTTCGGAAGAAATGTCTGTGTTCTCCGATCCCCCACCAATTATAATCGGTGCAAGATTCGTTGTGGTAAGCACCTCCCTAAGAGTTTGTACGTCGAGTTGGCCGTCAAAGGTGGGAATCTCTACACCATCAAACCCTGCGTCCTGTGCCCTATATATGGCCGAATAATTCTCATACGAGGCATCCGGGTACCACACCCAAAGGTTTACAGAAAATCTCCGCCTCACGTGGAAAACCACCCAACAAACGTCATGTAAATCACCTTATATATGAATACACATAGCAACCCTGCCCCACCACGCTCCATTCACTCGACAGGCAAGAGCAGGACGATACATGAAGGTTTCGCTGCCTACTCACACCCATAACATCACAATGTTATTTACAATGTTATTTTCCCATAACACGCCTGATATCGCCTACTGCTTGTAGAGCTGCATTGTGACCTGGCAGACCTGACACCCCTCCCCCAGGATGCGTCGCCGCGGAGCACATATAGAGTCCCTTTACTGGGGTTCTGTAATCGCTGAAGCCTGGAAACGGACGTAACGCTAACGACTGGTCGATGGTGGATTTCCCTCCACCCGGATCCCCATTAACCAAATTCGGGTTAAGGCGCTGTATGTCTTGAGGTGAAAGAACAACCCGCTTTAATATTATGCTCTTTGTGTTCTTCGCGTATTCACTCAAACGCTCTATGCAAACATCTGCGAAGTATTCCTTGTCATGGTCACGCCACGGCTTTCCTCCCAGAAAAACTGGGGCGCGGGCGAAATCCCAGAGTATGTGTTTCCCCCCTGGTGCACGTGTTTTGTCATAGCAGGAGACGTTGTCAATCGTCATGAATGGTGTAGCGGGCATCTCCCCCCTCACGCATTCGTTATAAGCCTTAGAGATTTCATCCAGCGATTCACCTATCTGAACCATACCAGCTAACCTTATTTCTGAAGGCTCATAGTCGAGCCATGAAGCGAGCGCCGCGTGTATCATCACTTGTGTAACCCTTGAATATCTGAATCTCTCTACCTTTCTGAGAAACTCTTCGCTCAGAGCTGAAGGGGGAACCATTTTTAGAAAAAGTCTTTTCGGCTCGACGTTGGCGATTATACCCCTCTTAGCGTAGAGAGTCTTACCAGCAGCGGTTCTGACTCCCCGCGCGACGCCCTCGTTTACGATCACCTCATCCACCTGTTGACCCGTAAACACGCTGCCTCCATGAGCGGCTATATAGTTCACCAGTGAGGCAACAAGCGTCTTTATCCCGCCTACCGGTACACCCACCCCTTTCTCCTGTAAGAGTCCTGCAAAAACAAGTGTTAGAAGCGCACCTCCAGGGTCTTCCGGTGAAAGCGGCACGTGGTTACTCCCCCAGAGTGCTAGAAAAGCTTTTACCTCCTCTGACTCAAAGTTTTCCTCCAACCAATCACGTGAACTCATAAACGAAAACTGCAGGAAGTCAAGCCCGCTATCCGACTCTTCGAGGACTCTCATCAACTCAGAGTAGGGTGGCGGGGGGCTGGCCATACCACCAAGCAACACGGGTTTGTTTTCAAGGTAAAAGTCATAAAACTTCTTGAATGTCTCCGCGTCACGTTTAGAAAAACGAGATAAAGATTCAACGGTTTTCTCCAAGGCGGAGTAGATTATCGCGGCTCTGCCAGCTTTAAAGGGGGTCGCCGCGACTGGCTCAGGGTTAATTTCCCTGTAGCCATATTTCTCTAGCTCCAATTCCTGCTGTATACTGCTAGCCTTCCAAATATTAATTGAAGTAGCGAACACATCGTGGCGGAAGCCCGGCAGGGTTATTTCGCGTGTCACTGCACCACCCCCAACCTCCTCGTCGGCTTCAAGCACAATGGTTGAGAACCCCTCCTTTAGAAGGTAGCATGCGGCAACTAAACCATTTGTTCCCCCACCCACAATTATAAAATCGGTGTTATAGGACACGTAAAGCGCACTTTGCGACCGACATATAAATCTACTCCCCTCCGAAGCATCATTGGTGAGATGGTGTGTAGTTGCGGTTTCACCCCTCTAACCAATTCGAGTTGAACAAGCATACCGCATGAATACGATAGCTTCCCGCGTAGAGGGATTGGGTTCAACCCCCTCACGAAGTATGGGCCAACTGTAGTGTTAACAGCCGGCCTCCCTGTTATCCCACCCGACAGCTCGAGGCGCTGTCAGGATAACAAGCTCCCACCCATGGCTACCAGACTTACAGACCATTCATCAACACACAACCCCACACCAATATTGCACCCTAAATAAGCAATGCGCTCCCATCAAGTACATCCAAACCCATACCACGACACTATACCCCGCAAGTGATATCTTGACTCAGGTGATTCCACGACCACGCCTAAACAACGATTGACAGTGCACACCCCTAACATCAGCCAACCTACTAACGTTGCAACCATCCCATTCTAAAATCTCTAATAGAGATTCAGACCAGTTTTACTAATCAATAAACATGGGTGGTGCAACAACCACCTCCCAATGGGATGTAGCCGACTCATGGGGATAGCTGTATAGACAGCGACCGAGCCTTCAAGTTACAACCTTATTTAAACATCCGCTGTTGACAAAAATACTTTTGCACTGTTTAAGATAAGGCTTAAAAAAGCGGAAGCCTTTGGCGAGAAGGATGTCTATATGGTTCAAAAATCTGAGAAAACACCGCTCATCAACACCGATTCCAGTGAGAAAGGCGAACGCGAAAACTTTACCCAAAACGACATATACATTCTTCTTAAGCTAAACGAGTGGTACCAGTCGGAGAAGCTCCATAACGCGTGGCTCTATAGCCAGTTTGAATTCAAATCAAAGGATTGGAAGGAATTCTGCTCTAAATATCCTAAAGGTAGCGATGGTTACGAAAGCTTTTTCAGTGTTGGACATTTCCTAGAGTTGGTTGGCGTACTAGTTAAGCACGGATTATTTTCTGAGGAACTATTTTTCGATACATTCTGGTTTGAGCCAATATGGAAGAATTTTGAACCAGTGATAAAAAGCATGCGAGCCGAGCTGGGGGAGCCGGCCTTAGAGGAAAACTTTGAATACCTCTATAATCGTTACCTCAAATGGAAGAGCTCACGTTCATCCGCCAAACAGGCCACCAAAGTTGACTAAACGTGCCAACTAGTTACACCTATAAAATTTTCTTTGATGCCAACCCATTAAGTGGAATTATAAATATCAGGTTTATTTTTTCAGCCAAGCAGATTTATTGATGTGGTAGATTATGGTTCAAACCTCTGATTCAGCCCACGTAGGTACAGAAAAGCAATTAGTATTGAAACATGTTGCAATAAGGGGCAAAATCAGCTATTCTTCTTTAACCTTTAAAGCTGTAGCCAAACTTTTTCTCAAGGTGGTTGGACACCCTACTATACTCGAGCTAAAGGCTATGAATTTCTGTATCACAAGCATTCGTCTTAACGGCGAAGAAGCGTCGTATACCTATGATGGCCAAAACCTGCGAGTATTCTTGGAGGGGGTGAGCAATCCAGATATTGAAGTGGAAATCGAATACTCGGTATTTAATCCGAAGCGCGGTCTCTTTATTATAACACCAGAGCGGTATGGTGCCGGTGTCCAACTACAGGCGTGGACAATAGGAGAAGACTTCGGTAAAAACTATACTGTGAGCGAGGATAACGCCTATTGGTTCCCACTCATAGGGGGTCCATCCACTAAGTGCACCTCTGAGGTCGTAATAGGGGTTCCCAAGCAGCAGATGGTGGTATCAAACGGCGACCTCCTCAAAGTAGTAGAGGATGGTGATACAAAATGGTATCATTGGAAAATGGATAAACCCCATTCAACCTATCTTATCGCTTTCTGCGCTGGTGAGTTCGACGTAAAAGAAGAATCTTATCGGGGTGTGAGGCTCCAATACTTTGTACCAAAAGGTATGGGTGTGAGCATAGATAGGAGTTTTTCATGCACCCCCAAACTTATGGAGTTCTATGAAAAGTTAACAGGTGCACGTTATCCCTACACCAAGTTCTCCCAGACGTGCGTTTACGGCGCCAATTTTGGTGGAATGGAGAACACCACAGCGAATACGTTGACTGTGCGAACACTCCATGACGAAGTTGCCCATATTGATTTCTCAAGCGAGGAGAATGTTGGTCACCATCTGGCTCACCAATGGTTCGGAGATATGGTTACATGCTCCTCGTGGACTGAGGTTTGGCTCAACGAAGGGTTAGCGAGCTATGCGTACGCCGCATATATCCATGAAACATACGGCGATGAGGACTACAACTACCATATGCTCAACAAGCTAGACGAATACCTTAAGGAAGACAATGAGCGAGGTGTGCCACCAGTTTGTCCTAGGTTCACTTCAAACCCTCAAGGATCATTTGACCGATACTCAGCTGAGAAGGGAGCACTGGTTATGCACGCTCTGAAAAACCTAGTAGGTACTGAGGCTTTTTCTAAATCCATTAAAGAATACTTCACACGCTTCTGGTTTGGTGTGGCGGATACAGAGTCTCTCCGACGTTTGTTCGAAGAGTTTTCAAAGATGGATTTAGAGTGGTTCTTCGACCAATGGATATATGCACTCGGCCACCCCAAGCTTGAAGCAACCTACTCATATGACCCCCAGACCAAGACGCTGACGCTCATCGTTCGCCAAGACGGGTCGAACAGTAGGGTGTACGCGTTGAATGTGAACATAGAAATAGTGACTTTATCTTCTAGTAGGCAGAGGTTTAGTCTCGAGCTAAAAGAGCAGAAAGCCAAGTACTCTTTTCATGTCGATTCAAACCCGATTTACGTTTGCTTTGACCCAGAGCTTTCAGTGATAGGTGAACTCGAACTCCACGAGGACCCACAGGCGCTCATAGAGAAGATTAGACGTGACAACCACACAGTATGCCGGATAAGGGCCGCTAGGGCTCTTGCGAAGGAACCATCAACCCAAGCCGTAGCCATACTCGAACACATCCTCCAAGCAGGCTTGTTCTGGGGGTTGACTGTTGAGGCGTGTAGAGCACTTGGATCCATTCGGACACCCGAAGCACTCAGAGTGCTCTTGAATCACACAAAGCACCCAGATGCGCGCGTTAGGCGTGAAATTGCTCGTGCGCTGGGTGAGTACAGTTCACGAGAAGTGTTTAATGTGCTCCTTGAGATGTACAAGAGTGAGCCAAGCTACTATGTGAGGTCAATACTCTTGGAATCCATGGGTAAGATGAATGTGGATGAAGCTACACCTATACTTGTTGAAGCTATAGGAATAGATTCACACAACCATGTGGTTGCGATAGGAGCTATAAAGGGACTTTCAAACCTCGGTAACGAAGCCGCGCTTTCACGCCTGATTGAGGCAGCTAAGAGCGACCCCCGCCCACCTGTGCGCAAATGGGCCATCAACGCTCTAGGCACGCACACGTCTCATAACGCCGTGCGGAAGACGCTGTTAGAAATGGCGGGCGACGAATCGGAGAACGATGCGGTAAGGGTTTCAGCACTAAAGGCCGCCAGTAAATCACACGACCAATTATTCATATCGATGGTTCAACGCGAATTTATATCCACGCTATACCCCCTCGATGAAAGAACAACACTCGTCTAATCAAACGGGTAAACTTAAAGAAAAAACCGTAGAATCATGAGAGAGCTGTTACATTGAACGATTCATCAAGCATGATGCTACGCCAGTAAGCGTTACACGGATTACCAAGGGCTACATGTAGCTCCGTGTATTTGGAACCCGCACTCGAAGCGCCGAATCTAACTACGAGGGATCGACACGTACCCGCGAAGCTACCCATGTACTCCATATGCCTACACACCGTGTTCTCAGAGGCGCTCACAGTATTATTCGAGGAATCATAGTGGTCAGACATAATCTGCTTAGCGGTTCCTACATCTATCTTACCCAAGTTGACTTTGACCGCGCGGAGGATCGAGTCATATCTATAATCGCCCATATCGGGGTGCTTGGCTCTAACGAGGTACGGCTCAAGCTCTTCGCATAGAGTTCTGCCAGCAGACACAATCCAGTCACCCCTTTCATCTGGAAACCTGGCGAAGGCGTGATGACTCGGCGTCGCTTCTATGATCCTTGCCCCCGCTTTACCAGTAAAGCACCAGTTGATACACGTCATATTAGGCACAGAAAGAAATCGGCTCACCGCGTCATCTACGCTCTGCGAAAACTGTCCAAGCCACCTGAACAGGAACCAGCTGGGCACAGCGCTCTCCACTAATTCAGAATTCTTCATTACGTCAGATATCCCAGTTGAGCAGCAGTATGTTTGAGTGCTGTTAACAGCACTATGATAACCTATGTAGCCCGGTACAACCGGTGACACGAAAGGGTAGCCATGATTTGGCCTAGCGATCTTAAGTACCAAGAACTGATCCATATATCTTCCCCCATCATCGTTATGTCCCGCTATAACTGAGCCGTCGAAGGTAGCCTTCCCCCACGCAGCGAAATAACTACAGAATAGTTGGGCGTGAATTTCGGGTGCAGGCAGAGTATATAATATATCTATATTCATGTTTGTAAGCAGAAGGTCTTCATAACTCACGGATGCAGCTTCAGCCATAGAACTAATCTCGTCGAGGTATTCAGATGTTGTAAACCTGCTAACATCGTTTTCCACTTTCCTAAGATAATCGCCTCTACCTACACCCGCCTCGGAAAGCATCTTTTCTAATCTCGGTACATTAAACTTGACGACCCTCTTAATTACTTCTGGAGTGGCAGAGCCAAACTGTCTGCCCATCTCACTAGGATTACCCTCAACATATATTATGGGGATGGGACTATTCCAAGGATATACCTCCGTCTCCGACCTACTAACGGTGGCCCCAGCGGATGTTTTAACGCGACCACCCAAAGAAAACTTCTCAGTCAGGGATTCTACACGTATTGACCTATCTTCCAGATGGGATGATTTCAGAGTTTTACACCTTGATTAGACCGAGAACCTAACGGACGCATTTATAGTTTACCAAAACCCACCAAGACCAATATTCTCCGCTTACCATTAGAACTCAGCACACCTTTCTCCGCTTAAAACGTCGAGATTATTCATCCACTTTGCTTTAATACCTGGTTTATCTACAGAGAAATGATTGCGCCAAGTATAATATGCCGTTTACGCAATCAGGATGAAGCTTTAGGAGTTCGTAAACACACTAACTATCGAATAAAGCTTTACCCGAATAGTATACTATCAAATAAACAAAATTGAAAAGGCTGCACACCTTTTTCGTGGATATATTGGAACATTTTCAATTTTTAAGTCAAGCTTAAGTACCGCTCTGATACACTTAACCCCATGTATACTAGAAAGGCTGGTATAAGTAGAAGCACAGTACTCGTAGCATCTATACTTGTAATCGTTATTATAGCGGTTGCTGGGGTACTCTTGATCCGTTCGTTTACAACCCATGTAACCCCCACATCTCAAACTTCTCCAATATCAACCACGGTTACCTTACCCACAACATCGCCATCCACGTCACCCACCACTACATCTACAACATCATCAACAACCCCCACAACCAAAAGTTCACTTACTCCTCCCAACTCGAGCGTGCTTGTAGATGACAGCCAAACCGCTGCTCCCGACTCGCTTGACCCAGACACGGGCTTCTCACCCGTTGACAGCCCCTACTTCACGGCGGTCTACCAAGAATTAGTAGAATACAATGGTTCTAACACTTCACAGGTGGTTCCAGTAATTGCCCAGAACTGGAGCGTCACAAACAACTACAAAACATACATATTCACAATCAGAGATGGTGTTACCTTCTCGAACAATGACAGCGTCACAGCCTCCACAGTGTGGTTTAGCTTTGTGCGCGCTGCCTACATGGGTCAACCGCCAGGATTATCCGATTACCAAGAGTTAACAATCAACCTAAGCGAATATTCGGCTACAGGCTATGCTTTCCCATGGGGGATTAGACACGCGATCCAAGCGGCCACCGGACTACCCGTGCTCTCTAACTCCACGCTGGCAGCCGAAGCCCTCAACAATATTCTCAGCAACTTTAACCCCAGAAACTCAACCATCCAGAAGATAATGGAGTACCCAAACCAAGCATACGTGGTCACAGGTCCCATGACTTTTGAGACCAATCTCCTCGAGCCATACCGATACTGGCTTCTGGACATCGCCCTCTGGTGGGGAGCCATAGTGGACCCAGCCTTTATTGATGCTCATGGCGGCGTCCAAGGTAACACTGCTAACAGCTACTATAGTGTTAACGGAGGCCCCGGCACAGGACCCTACGAAACATACTCAGTGGGCAACGCACTATCTACAATCGTGCTCAAATCCAACCCCAACTATTGGGCTTCCAAAATGACTGGGCTCCCATACATCATTCAACCCGCACACATAAACACCATAGTAATCAACTATGGACTCACCCATAACGATAGGGTTGCAGCGTTCGCAAGCAATCAGGCTCAGATATCCTATGTCAGCATACCATTCTTTAACCAGATGTATAATGCGTTCGTAGCATCCCACCCGGGCTATACTTTCAACGACATATTCGACAACCTGGGTCCACAGCCCAACTTCTACTATGTGACCATGAACACTCAGAAATTCCCAACCAACATAACCGACTTCAGGCTAGCTATAGTACACGCGATCAACTACACAGAAATGCTCAATGAACTCTTCAACTTCAACGGCACGCTTCTAGCAGAGAGGTATCTGGGACCAGTGTCCCCTGTTTATAGTGAATTCTACAACCCCGGACACCTACCACTTTACAGCTATAACCTAAGCTTAGCGGCCTACTATCTCAACCTAAGCGGCTACCAAGGAGACTTCTACGTAGTTATGCCGAACGGCACCATTTTGGGTAACCCCCACGGCAACCCGCTACCCACTCAGACAATAACTTACCTCGCACCCATAACACCATTTACACAAGAACAATTAGAGATAATTCAGCAGGGTCTCTCACAACTTGGGATATCAGTCGGCTATCAAGGCGTAACATTCTCAACATTTCTAACCTGGAGCACCCCGCAGGCGACACCAAACTTTGTGAACATAGGCTGGACACCCGACTGGTCGGATCCGATAATGCAAGAGATAGCCCCACTTACGACGACTACAAGCCTAGTGATGGACTGGATGAACGTTAGCCAAGTGAACAAGATAATGGCTACACTCCCATTCGAGACGAATCTAACCCTGCAACTACAAGGAGTAGAGGAAATATACAATATAACCTATAATTATGCACCCATGGTCTGGCTGGTGAACATTAACGCCTACTACTTTGTGCAACCCTACCTCAAAGGCTTCGTGTACAACTTTGGAAACAGCTACTACTACAATTTGATGTACTACTCCCCCTAACCTTTTTATTAAAAACTTTAAGAATAATCTCAACCGAGCTCCGGTTACGTAAAATCCAATGGACACGTGAAAGCCCCCGTTAACTGTATCCCAAGCCAGCCTTTCCCCCCCTCCTCTGAATACGAATTCCATCACCCACACCTACCAATCTTTTCAAGAATCTCCATGTGCTCCCAAACCAACTCGCGCATATCATCTCCGCTCGCTTCATAAATTCAACCCATCCATATGTTTTCGAACACTTTGAGCCACCAGAACCCCCTTGAGCCGAGATATTACCTCCTCCCACGTATTAGGTATCCCCCTATACCCATAATATGCTATCATAATCTTATGATGCGGTCCGCCCCTACTTCCAGAAAACATGGGGTGATTCGTTACATATAGAAGCTATTCAGGTAACACATTGTTCTACCCTAGATTGATGGTAGATGAGCAAAGTGGGTTGATAGAAGAATGCGAAGGCTACTCTTAGCTAAAGTGAATCCTCCGCGAGACCCCCTCAACTAGGGCTCTCGTAACGAGGAAGACGGGTAGACCAGTGCTATACAGGTTAGCGACAGTGTTGTCGGCTGGTGTATCATATATATTGAGCGGTAATCCGCCTCAACCACTCGCGGGGAGCCATTCCGTTGGGGGTTAGGCAACCGAGATGGTCCCGTGGAGCTGCTGTTCACACTGAGCCTAATCTAGTGGCTTCTATTCAGCACTGCCATTAAATTAGTAAGTAAATTTAAGTAGGGTTCTAGATATCCAACTTGATGATACCCTTATCGGGGATCAAATTCGGGTGGTCTCAGGCTGGTTTTCAGTCAGAAATGGGTTTACCGGGGGGTGAGGATCCTAACAGCGACTGGTTTGTGTGGGTACACGACTGGGAAAATATTGTCGCCGGTTTAGTGAGCGGCGACCTACCAGAGAATGGCCCAGCCTACTGGCACAGGTTCAGGGAATTCCACGACGCAGCGGAGAGAATGAGGCTAAAAATCGCTAGGATAGGCGTGGAGTGGAGCAGGGTATTCCCTAAGCCCACCCTTGATGTTGGAGTAGACGTTGAACAACGTGGAGACATGGTGACCCACGTGGATGTTAGTCAATCACAGCTTGAGAAGATGGATGCCATCGCCAGCAAGGATGCGGTCGAACACTACAGAACCATTTTCTCCGACCTGAAGAGGCGTGGGATAGAGTTCGTCTTGAACCTCTACCACTGGCCTCTGCCACTCTGGATCCACGACCCAGTGGCGGTTAGG
>Ga0208549_100243_pt1 | contig 26357 bp, 14 predicted proteins | sample BED_host_MetaG_FD_187135 | JGI IMG/M metagenome (GOLD analysis project Ga0208549, IMG submission 187135) | Hot spring microbial mat communities from Yellowstone National Park, Wyoming, USA - BED_host_MetaG (SPAdes) (version 2) | ecosystem: Environmental > Aquatic > Thermal springs > Hot (42-90C)... | reverse complement strand
CGGTGGGGACAAGCTCAAAAAGTGCCGACGATCACTATGCCACAGAAAAACACCCCCCATACAAAAAACTTAAATCGTTGAAGAGATATAGATAAACGTCCAGTATCCTAAAATGAGGAATTGAAAGCCAACGTGAGGAAGGCGTATATGAATGAAGTTGTTTGTATCCTAAAATGAGGAATTGAAAGATATGAGAAGGAGATGGAACTAATCAACACTATCGTATCCTAAAATGAGGAATTGAAAGACACTTTGATTTTTACCTTCATAAGCACTATAAAGCACTTCGTATCCTAAAATGAGGAATTGAAAGAGTATTTCGTGGATAATTTTACTTTTTTGACGCTCGTATGTATCCTAAAATGAGGAATTGAAAGCTAAAAAACTTTCGCATAAGAGAAAATGGGCTTCATAGTATCCTAAAATGAGGAATTGAAAGAAAACCGCACTTTCGCCTGTGTCTGGTTGAGTTAATGCTAGTATCCTAAAATGAGGAATTGAAAGTTTGGACGGTAATATGGAACACCTCCACGCTCTCGGTATCCTAAAATGAGGAATTGAAAGAATATCGGGATACTGCTCAACCTGAGTGAGAACAGCAGTATCCTAAAATGAGGAATTGAAAGTTTCGACTCGCATCAAATAGTTGGGTTTCATCTTATCCAGTATCCTAAAATGAGGAATTGAAAGATTTTACGCAGGTGAGTGAGATGAGCGAACAAAACATCCTGTATCCTAAAATGAGGAATTGAAAGATGAATGCTGTGGCATTAATTTGGCATACCATATTAGTCGGTATCCTAAAATGAGGAATTGAAAGAATATTAAAACAGATGCTAACGGCAATGTGCTTGCGAATAGTATCCTAAAATGAGGAATTGAAAGCCGTATATTGAAACGAGGTTCGCGGCGAGTATCACACCTAGTATCCTAAAATGAGGAATTGAAAGCTAACCTCACGGAAATTATCAACCACATATTGTTTAAGTATCCTAAAATGAGGAATTGAAAGTATACTGGTTTATAGCTTCATTATCACACCTGTTCCAGTATCCTAAAATGAGGAATTGAAAGGGGCTGACGCGCTTATAGGCTGTTGACGTAGTCGAGCACTTGTATCCTAAAATGAGGAATTGAAAGAGGTGGTTGCTGTCGGGTCGGCAGTACAGTTGCTCGAGTATCCTAAAATGAGGAATTGAAAGACTGAAAAAGTATCGGGAAGCAGGAAATCATAACCACTCAGTATCCTAAAATGAGGAATTGAAAGAGAGTTGGGTCTACTATTGCTTTTGAACCATAAGACTCTTCGTATCCTAAAATGAGGAATTGAAAGGACCTATCCTGAGCTGCTCCTCGACTGAAGCTTTAGGGTCTGTATCCTAAAATGAGGAATTGAAAGCTTCCCTCATTAGCCTTAACCAGTTCTACTGCTTTGTCCCGTATCCTAAAATGAGGAATTGAAAGAAGTACCTCTTCTTACAGTTTTCACAGCGCTTGATTACGTGTATCCTAAAATGAGGAATTGAAAGTCACACGCGCGCTATCGCGCGCATGATTCACGTAAAGTATCCTAAAATGAGGAATTGAAAGAAAACCTCTATTCTACGACGTGGACATCTGAGAAACACGTATCCTAAAATGAGGAATTGAAAGAAAACCTCTATTCTACGACGTGGACATCTGAGAAACACGTATCCTAAAATGAGGAATTGAAAGTAGTCAAGCGGCAGACCGAATTGGTCAGTACCAGGGTGCCAGTATCCTAAAATGAGGAATTGAAAGAGCCGAAAGGGATGTGGGACTCACGCTGATACTTATACTCGGTATCCTAAAATGAGGAATTGAAAGCAAACCCCGCCCCGCCTCTGCCTCATGCTTCATGCTTCAGTATCCTAAAATGAGGAATTGAAAGATGTGCTTCAAGGGAGAAAAGGGGGGAAAGTGGTGCGGTATCCTAAAATGAGGAATTGAAAGTTCAAATAGCATCGAGCACAATGCCACTCTAAACAGGTATCCTAAAATGAGGAATTGAAAGACACCAGTCATCACTCAACACCTACAAAGCAATCTTATCCGGTATCCTAAAATGAGGAATTGAAAGGATTCTTGCTCTAACTCTAGGAGTTCTTGGTAGCTATTAGGTATCCTAAAATGAGGAATTGAAAGTTGAATAAATGGTTCGGCGTCGTATTAGTTATCGCTATACGTATCCTAAAATGAGGAATTGAAAGGGTAACCCGATTTCAGGTGCCACAATCGTCGCAAACCGTGTATCCTAAAATGAGGAATTGAAAGTTAAATAGCCCAAGGCACGCCTAGGATTATCAAATGTTCGTATCCTAAAATGAGGAATTGAAAGCGGCTTCATACCCATAGACGCGGAGATATTCACGTATCCTAAAATGAGGAATTGAAAGATCACCTGAAAGACGGTTCCCCTGTCAGATGAAGGTATATGGTATCCTAAAATGAGGAATTGAAAGATCAAGGTGCTAAAATCAACCAACGACATATTATCACCTCGTATCCTAAAATGAGGAATTGAAAGATAAAACCCTGAACAATAGACACAGGAAGTTTACCCAAGTATCCTAAAATGAGGAATTGAAAGACAAATCAACGTGGTGTTCCAATATGCTGGTCAGGTTGGGTATCCTAAAATGAGGAATTGAAAGCAATCTCCTTCCCTTCAAAATATATGTCGTATCCAGGTATCCTAAAATGAGGAATTGAAAGACAATACACTTGGAGCCATTTTTAACCTTCAACCCAAGGTATCCTAAAATGAGGAATTGAAAGCATCGTCCCCCAGAGCCTTCTCAGCCTCCTCCAGGAAGGTATCCTAAAATGAGGAATTGAAAGAGGGCTACACCCCTAACCCTGATACCTTCAATATAGCCACGTATCCTAAAATGAGGAATTGAAAGGGTCAATTTGGGTTAGTTGAATTTTTGGGTGGCTTCCCACGTATCCTAAAATGAGGAATTGAAAGCAACCTCAGCTACGAAGAGAACCTCCAGCTCGTCGAGTATCCTAAAATGAGGAATTGAAAGCGTTTTCGCTATATAAACGCGTATATCGCCCCCTTCCGGTATCCTAAAATGAGGAATTGAAAGGGATGTCCTCATAGGGAGAGTCGCTTCCTTTCAGTATCCTAAAATGAGGAATTGAAAGACTAGGGGAGGGTAACAGGGAAGCCATACTCGACGGTATCCTAAAATGAGGAATTGAAAGTATATCAGTTATCTTCTCCACCTTATTCTTGAAATACTGTATCCTAAAATGAGGAATTGAAAGAAATACTAGGTGAATAGTTGTCTTCATGAAGTTCGGTATCCTAAAATGAGGAATTGAAAGAGACAGAAACATGTAAAATTGCTATTGCAACTTTCGTATCCTAAAATGAGGAATTGAAAGTAGAAGACTCCACCCGCTTCCATACTTTTCGGCAGGTATCCTAAAATGAGGAATTGAAAGTCCTCGCTGAGCTCCTTCTCCATCCACTTATCCAAACGTATCCTAAAATGAGGAATTGAAAGAAGGTTTCCCCATCCGACGTTTGGAAACTGAAATTGTATCCTAAAATGAGGAATTGAAAGATTATAAAGAAACCCTTTGCCTTCAGGGTTACCCGTTTGTATCCTAAAATGAGGAATTGAAAGTTTTTATGAGCCACGTGAACTCATCTGATACAAGGTATCCTAAAATGAGGAATTGAAAGACAAGGAGTAGTTACCCACCCCACGCCACTCGGAGGGTATCCTAAAATGAGGAATTGAAAGATAGTCTTTACCACACTTAACACAGATAAACCTGTTCCGTATCCTAAAATGAGGAATTGAAAGAGAAATATTATCCTTCTACCCTTGAGCTGACTGAAGTTCTGTATCCTAAAATGAGGAATTGAAAGAGCGTGGACGGAAGTCACAAAGTTCGCTGTAATAGCGTTTGGTATCCTAAAATGAGGAATTGAAAGTTATACTACCGCGACGACGGCGATGGAGGCTGATGCCGAGTATCCTAAAATGAGGAATTGAAAGGTTTCATGTTGTGCGGTCATGGTTTGGTCGATATCCACCAAGTATCCTAAAATGAGGAATTGAAAGCTAGATTAATCTGCCTTACTCTCTTAGTCAAGTGATGGTATCCTAAAATGAGGAATTGAAAGGTGCTGAACGGGGAGTTCCCAGGCTACTTCGTGTCCGCAGTATCCTAAAATGAGGAATTGAAAGGACCTCAACGATTTTAACCCATGTCTCCTCGGGTACCTTCAGTATCCTAAAATGAGGAATTGAAAGAGGATCGCCCTAGAGAACAGGCTCAGAGCAATTAACCAGGTATCCTAAAATGAGGAATTGAAAGCTGTGGCTATGTTGAAGGTAGCGGGGTTAGGGGTGTAGGTATCCTAAAATGAGGAATTGAAAGTTTTTATACTGCTCTGGGTTGGTGTCCCTGATTCTCCTGACCTGTATCCTAAAATGAGGAATTGAAAGGAGCGCCCATTCATTATCATCAGCCTTCTCCTTGTGAACCTGTATCCTAAAATGAGGAATTGAAAGAATCAAGTCCCCCTTCAATAGGTATTACGCTTATATGTATCCTAAAATGAGGAATTGAAAGTGGTGGACGTAAGTTTTGGCTCTTCGGTTGGTTCTCTTCAGTATCCTAAAATGAGGAATTGAAAGTTGATTTTGATGGTTATGATGCTGTACCCACCGCGAGAAAAGTATCCTAAAATGAGGAATTGAAAGACGTGATAACCGATGACTCAGCCCCGATAGAGGTTGAAGGTATCCTAAAATGAGGAATTGAAAGGTGAGTCAATAGGCAGGGTCATAACATTAGGCGCGTATCCTAAAATGAGGAATTGAAAGTGTTCAGAGTTCTGGGATCCTGTGCAGTGTTCCTGTCAGGTATCCTAAAATGAGGAATTGAAAGAAAACCCAATCAGCGACGTTCAGTCTAATAACCTCGTCAGTATCCTAAAATGAGGAATTGAAAGTTTTAAGTTTCCTAGGCTTATTTGTTTTGTTATGTCTGGTATCCTAAAATGAGGAATTGAAAGATGATCGCGGTGGGTAATAAGGGGGCTGAAGTTATTCGTATCCTAAAATGAGGAATTGAAAGAATTCACCTTTTCGGGTTGGGTAGGCAAAGACACTTGATAAGTATCCTAAAATGAGGAATTGAAAGACAATATTTGAATCCTTCCCAGAACATACATAACCGGGGGTATCCTAAAATGAGGAATTGAAAGATTACACTTCGGGGTCCATTCCTGCTAGTGGTCAGGCGCCGGTATCCTAAAATGAGGAATTGAAAGATAGCACCAACATCACCTATGCCTACCCCTGCCCCCGGTATCCTAAAATGAGGAATTGAAAGTCGGGGTAACGAAAGAGCCACTCTAGACTTCCCGATTCTGTATCCTAAAATGAGGAATTGAAAGTAAAATCCCAACTCAGCTTAGCTTTACGGGTAGCACGGCATGTATCCTAAAATGAGGAATTGAAAGACAAAAAAACGCAAAACAAAAATTTAAGCTTTACGCTGTATCCTAAAATGAGGAATTGAAAGGGACACCTGATTCTCGCAAGCACCAGCTTATCGTTTATTAGGTATCCTAAAATGAGGAATTGAAAGATGCATGCCAGGGTTTTACGCACCACGGCGTCGGTGTATCCTAAAATGAGGAATTGAAAGGGTAGAGGTCCGCTAGGAACTCGAGTGTGTTGCTTTTACCCGTATCCTAAAATGAGGAATTGAAAGATACGTCCCACTATCGGAGCTAGGTAGGATGCGTAGACAAGTATCCTAAAATGAGGAATTGAAAGGAGACGAGTAGGTTTCCTCATCCTTCTCCTCCTCAAGTTTGTATCCTAAAATGAGGAATTGAAAGGAGCACCTCGTCCACTGTGACTCCCAGCTCACCCGGTATCCTAAAATGAGGAATTGAAAGCTATCAACGTCAACAGTTTTACCTCGTCATCGCCAACGTGCCATGTATCCTAAAATGAGGAATTGAAAGCATTCTTGTTCCAGTCGGGTATCTCATCTCCCCTCATAGAGTATCCTAAAATGAGGAATTGAAAGATAATGAAGGTCTGGTCAACCACGTGAAACAGGCGCTCAGGTATCCTAAAATGAGGAATTGAAAGGTCAAAAGGTCTGCTAACCATTTGCGAAGCTCGTTGGTATCCTAAAATGAGGAATTGAAAGAGACGCTGCGACGTATACATGTAGGATGGGTTCATACGCATGTATCCTAAAATGAGGAATTGAAAGAAAATTGAGGACTTCCAGAATCTTGAGGACATCCTGAGGTATCCTAAAATGAGGAATTGAAAGTATACGAGCCATTTTGACTATGAAACCCACAGGCTCGTATCCTAAAATGAGGAATTGAAAGTTGGTGGCCCCTACGCTTTCCCCAGTGACCTGTATTCCAGACGGTATCCTAAAATGAGGAATTGAAAGATGCTCAGCAAGAGCTCTTTTAATTGGCTCTTCCTACCAAGACCAGTATCCTAAAATGAGGAATTGAAAGTTGAAACTATCGTTGGCTGCAACTGTGGTATGAACCCCGTATCCTAAAATGAGGAATTGAAAGATGTTGTTGGTGCTCGACGCTAGCTCAATCACGTACTCGTATCCTAAAATGAGGAATTGAAAGATTTCTTTTCACCTCTTAGGTAGGTACACTTAGCCTTACCCGTATCCTAAAATGAGGAATTGAAAGAAAAGAACATTTCGGGGTGTTCCTTAACCAAGGTTTTGTATCCTAAAATGAGGAATTGAAAGCCTCCCACGGTCCAAGCATGGAACTGACGGTGGAACAAAGTATCCTAAAATGAGGAATTGAAAGACGTTCAGTGGTAATTCGTCGTAGTGTAGGTACTCGTATCCTAAAATGAGGAATTGAAAGACACTTACTTTGGCATCCAGCCTTTAGTGAACGGTAACGGTATCCTAAAATGAGGAATTGAAAGCTTACCCTTTTTCCAGGCTACGAGTCCAGCGTACTTCTTGTATCCTAAAATGAGGAATTGAAAGAACACAGCCCTATACTCCTCCACCTGCGCCGAGCCCTAGGTATCCTAAAATGAGGAATTGAAAGACTATAGGGTCGAGTGCCCAGACAAATATGTTTTTGCCCAGTATCCTAAAATGAGGAATTGAAAGTGCGTATGCTTGGCTCCTTCCCCATGCTAAACCGGTGGGTATCCTAAAATGAGGAATTGAAAGTCTTGACTCATGTCTCAATCACCTTTTTCGGGTATAATTATAGTATCCTAAAATGAGGAATTGAAAGTAAGTGAAGACATCATTACTCTGACATGGATTCTAAAGTATCCTAAAATGAGGAATTGAAAGAACAATAGTGTTGTTGGTCAATATGACCGCAAACAACCTTGTATCCTAAAATGAGGAATTGAAAGATCAATAACCCGTTTTAGCGGTCATGGTCTCGACTGGTACGGTATCCTAAAATGAGGAATTGAAAGCGTATACCCACCTAATTGGACTACTCATCTCAATCTACCTGTATCCTAAAATGAGGAATTGAAAGATAGGTATATCACCTCGCCCGCCATCCCACTAATTGTATCCTAAAATGAGGAATTGAAAGGAAAATTATGGTACCGCAAACCAGGGGAGAAGGGTGTATCCTAAAATGAGGAATTGAAAGCAATGATGTCGTGTAGCTTCTGCGCTGCGCTTTCCCGGTATCCTAAAATGAGGAATTGAAAGCGATAATGTTAGCGGCGAACCCAGTTATTAGGGCGGGGTATCCTAAAATGAGGAATTGAAAGTTTTATTATGCTAAGCGTCGCGGGGCTATTTTTCTTCCCGGTATCCTAAAATGAGGAATTGAAAGAGATGAAACCCATGTTTATGATGCAAGCTAAAGTTCTTTTGGTATCCTAAAATGAGGAATTGAAAGAGTTTATTCCTTTTAAACCGCTTAACCGCTCGATTATGGTATCCTAAAATGAGGAATTGAAAGTAAAACCCACTTGAATCTCTCATACCCCCCTTAGTTTCTAGGTATCCTAAAATGAGGAATTGAAAGCTTTGTTTTTCGTGGACTTTACGCATTATTAGATACCTGGGTATCCTAAAATGAGGAATTGAAAGAAATTAATTTCAATCAATTGTGGGTTAGTTGTCTTTGGGGTATCCTAAAATGAGGAATTGAAAGGTACAGGGACATAGAGCTATTAGCCTCGAAATACGGTTTGGGTATCCTAAAATGAGGAATTGAAAGATTATATAGTTATCGCGAAGTTCCCATGGGGATCCATAACGTCGCGGTATCCTAAAATGAGGAATTGAAAGATTATATAGCGAAAAGGTACCCACCGTTCATTGATGGTATCCTAAAATGAGGAATTGAAAGGGTCTATGACTGTGAATGTGACCATCAGGAACCACCACACGGTATCCTAAAATGAGGAATTGAAAGTGCTAGCTGTTCTACGGGTATCTGTCCTTTCTTAAGCATGGTATCCTAAAATGAGGAATTGAAACTCTCCTTCACTATGAAGACGTCCTCCGCCTCCAGGTATTGGTATCCTAAAATGAGGAATTGAAACAGGTGTATCCAGTGGGACACTGTGAGTTGGAAGTACAGGTATCCTAAAATGAGGAATTGAAAACGATTTTGGTGCCAACCGCGCCCGCAACATACGTAGCCCGGTATCCTAAAATGAGGAATTGAAAGGTTTTGCTCTAGTGGTCTTAGGTGCTGGTTTTGAGGTATCCTAAAATGAGGAATTGAAAGACTACACCCACAGCTACAAATCCATTCGTTCAGGGTATCCTAAAATGAGGAATTGAAACGTATCTCTTTGTCCACAAACTAAATGTGTCACCTCAAGGTATCCTAAAATGAGGAATTGAAAGCATACTCACTCACCCACCCTTCCTCAATCACCTATCTTGGTATCCTAAAATGAGGAATTGAAAGTACGTCGCCGTGGAACCTTATTACGCCTGCACACACAGGTATCCTAAAATGAGGAATTGAAAGTTACACCACTCTAACAAGTGATGTGGGGGGTTTTGTGAGGTATCCTAAAATGAGGAATTGAAAGACGAATTGGTGACCACTTAAAGTTTCACTGTGTTTAACGCGGTATCCTAAAATGAGGAATTGAAAGTGTATAAAAGTATGGATGCCACCACGAAGATAAGGTATCCTAAAATGAGGAATTGAAAGGTTATACCCGCCACTTTTTCATAACCCAGGTTTCTGCAACGGTATCCTAAAATGAGGAATTGAAAGCGATTATTTCAATCAGTTTCTCATCAATTATACCCAAAAAGGTATCCTAAAATGAGGAATTGAAAGTTAACCTCATTTACCAAACCCCCCAGAAAGTTCGTGGTATCCTAAAATGAGGAATTGAAAACGCTGTAGAACACCTTATCGGTGGTTACGTCGAAGGTATCCTAAAATGAGGAATTGAAAATCTTCTTCGCCCTGCCCACCCTTCCCTTCCTGACCCTGGTATCCTAAAATGAGGAATTGAAAATGGAGCATTATCTTCCTTCTCATAGATTATGGAGCAGGGTATCCTAAAATGAGGAATTGAAAACTGTTACCTACGACGTGTACCTTGAGGATCCCACAACTGGGTATCCTAAAATGAGGAATTGAAATCAGGTTCGGGGGGCACTTCAAGGAGGTGGCTGAGGGTATCCTAAAATGAGGAATTGAAAACAAGTGAGAAAGTTGTACCACTTGACCCCGTTGGGGTATCCTAAAATGAGGAATTGAAAGGCGGTATCTAACTCACACAGCCTCATTTCGTCGAGTTTGGTATCCTAAAATGAGGAATTGAAAGAAGATACCTTATAAGGTATGGCTCCCTAGGCATCAAACTCAAGGTATCCTAAAATGAGGAATTGAAAGTAAAGTATTGTCATGTTTCGTATGTCTGCTATAAAAGTGGTATCCTAAAATGAGGAATTGAAACTATTATCATTTTCAAGCTCCTTCCTTATTTTTTCAAGCTGGTATCCTAAAATGAGGAATTGAAACTTCAAACTGTAATCGTAGACTTGCTCAGGGGTAACGGGTATCCTAAAATGAGGAATTGAAATTGACGGACTTTGAGTTTATTCTGTAGTCTTCGAGTATGGGTATCCTAAAATGAGGAATTGAAATCCGCGAAAACCTAAGGTTCTACAACCACACAATTAACACGGTATCCTAAAATGAGGAATTGAAATGTTTGTATAGCTTCTGACCCAGACATTCGTGTTTGAGGTATCCTAAAATGAGGAATTGAAATACCCGTGTTGTATTCTGAGATGCTCCCCCATCCGGGTATCCTAAAATGAGGAATTGAAAATGGGTGAGAGCTGCTTCTCCTGGGGCTGCCTCTGGTTCTCGGTATCCTAAAATGAGGAATTGAAAGTATACCACTTCAACAGGGTAAGTGTGCGTTCTACCCTACGGTATCCTAAAATGAGGAATTGAAAGCCCCTTCCCTTTTCAAGTTTTCGGAACACTCAAAGGTATCCTAAAATGAGGAATTGAAAGAGGTGTCCTTGTGTTGCAACATGGTCTAACGTTATTGGTATCCTAAAATGAGGAATTGAAAGATGATGTAGTTGTAGCTCTCCTCACAGCTCTCCAGGTAGGGTATCCTAAAATGAGGAATTGAAAGAGGTACTCCTTTATCTTTGACCTTAACAGTTCGTATCGGGGTATCCTAAAATGAGGAATTGAAACCAGCTTCCTTCAAGGTCAGCTGTCTTCTGTCATCTAACGGGTATCCTAAAATGAGGAATTGAAAAAGTGTTCTAACCGGGAACCCTGCTAGAATAGCCTTCCTGGTATCCTAAAATGAGGAATTGAAATGACATGAATAAACTCACTCATCTGTTCGGCTTCTTCGGTTTTGGTATCCTAAAATGAGGAATTGAAATCGTTACACACTGAATCCCCCTGAGTATCGTGGAAAACGGTATCCTAAAATGAGGAATTGAAACGCTGTACGCGCCTATCAGGAAGGCGCTGTTCGGCGGTATCCTAAAATGAGGAATTGAAAAGGATGTCTTTCACATCCTCGACGCTAGCCTCGAGTACTTGGTATCCTAAAATGAGGAATTGAAATAGCCTCACCATCACCTATCAGCTTAGTAAACGGGTTACGGTATCCTAAAATGAGGAATTGAAAATGATGGTCAGGAATTGAAGAGGACGACCAACAAATTGGTATCCTAAAATGAGGAATTGAAACTTTCGGGTTTATGTAATCCTTCTTCACCTGAAGGTATCCTAAAATGAGGAATTGAAACACACTCATGTCTCAACCACCTACCTACCCACCTAACAGGTAGGTATCCTAAAATGAGGAATTGAAACCGTAGAAGCTGTTCAGGGTGTACTCGTAGCCGTTAGGTATCCTAAAATGAGGAATTGAAACTCAACTTTTTTCGCTTCACCGCTACCCCACTGGTAATACGGTATCCTAAAATGAGGAATTGAAACTGGTTTTGGAGACCTAGTCGTTGATGGTAACCTTGGTATCCTAAAATGAGGAATTGAAAGTGAGTTCAATCCTTCCGATTATGTGCTCCTCTTTCGTCCTGGTATCCTAAAATGAGGAATTGAAAGGGATGTGAGCGTCTGTGCTGGAAGGGTCGCAGTAACAGGGTATCCTAAAATGAGGAATTGAAACAATGTTTACCCCTACACACAGTGTTACACATGTGGGGGTATCCTAAAATGAGGAATTGAAAATGAATAGTTGGAATTGCTCATCACTGCTAAGCAGAATCGGGTATCCTAAAATGAGGAATTGAAATTAGAGACAGCCCACCAAGACGGGTGGGACGCGAGGCCCCGGTATCCTAAAATGAGGAATTGAAATTTTCGCTATATAATCGTCGACCTCAAAAGAACCCGTATCGGGTATCCTAAAATGAGGAATTGAAAAAGGTGGGTCAGGTGAACGCTAACCTCAAACAGAGCTTCGGTATCCTAAAATGAGGAATTGAAAACGGCTTGGGAAAAAGCTGATGCGGGGGTTACCTCTTTCGTATCCTAAAATGAGGAATTGAAAATAATAAATATAGGGGTCGTGTTTATGTGTCATGGCTAAAGGTATCCTAAAATGAGGAATTGAAACCTATGTGAGCCAAAAGTTTTGTGAAGCCCATTTCTATAAGGTATCCTAAAATGAGGAATTGAAACTCTTTCACTACCTAGCGGTATTACGTCTAGTGTTTCGGGTATCCTAAAATGAGGAATTGAAACATGATAAACTCAGTCTTAGTCTTTTTTAAGAATTGTAGGGTATCCTAAAATGAGGAATTGAAACTGTTCGAGGTGTGCGTATGTGCTTGACTGTCAGCTGGTATCCTAAAATGAGGAATTGAAAAGAGTAGAGGGGCTCCGCCCACTTCCCCTGCACCCGCCTGGTATCCTAAAATGAGGAATTGAAAACGTATATCTGACTGTTTGGTTTCCGCCTACACCCTGCAGGTATCCTAAAATGAGGAATTGAAAAAGCGTTTAACCGCCCTATTGTACCCAACACGGTACCCCGGTATCCTAAAATGAGGAATTGAAACGGAGCAACTCTACAAGGCCTGGAAAACACAGGGCTACGGGGTATCCTAAAATGAGGAATTGAAAGGATTATCCTGCTCTCCCTATCCTTAATCCTCTTCAGCGGTATCCTAAAATGAGGAATTGAAAGCTACCCGAAAAGCCGTTTTGGTCGGTCATGGTTTGGTCGAGGTATCCTAAAATGAGGAATTGAAAGAAGACTATGAACTTCAATTTACCGCCACTGTAAATAGCGGGTATCCTAAAATGAGGAATTGAAAGTGCGTGTTTTTTCGACTAACGTTGTTTTCATGACGGGTATCCTAAAATGAGGAATTGAAAACGGCGTGACGGGGTCGATTAGCCTCAACCCTCCTTTTGGTATCCTAAAATGAGGAATTGAAAAGTTCATCCGCAAGCTCATTTCTTAGTCCATAGTCCTCGGTATCCTAAAATGAGGAATTGAAAGAAGCCCCGCCGGTGTTACTACCCAAAAGGTTTTGCTCTGGGTATCCTAAAATGAGGAATTGAAATGTGAGGTCGGGGGGGACAATGACGGCAGCGTTAGCCTGGGTATCCTAAAATGAGGAATTGAAAGACCCGTTCGGATGAATCAAAGGGGGTCGTATATTATCCGAGGTATCCTAAAATGAGGAATTGAAAGCCTTAGTTGAAACGCTCTCCACCCGCTCTCGACAGGTATCCTAAAATGAGGAATTGAAAGAACGCCAAACCCTTAGGCATAACCCTCCTAAGTAGTCCAGTATCCTAAAATGAGGAATTGAAAGTCTATTTCAATTTGGTTCACCTTCTCGAAGTCGTTTCTGGTATCCTAAAATGAGGAATTGAAAGGTTTGCACACTGGACACTCAACAAGCTCATGTATCCTGAAGTATCCTAAAATGAGGAATTGAAAGAGGATTAGATATACCTGAGGATATCTTAGAGATAATTGTATCCTAAAATGAGGAATTGAAAGAAAAAACGTCTGGTAGTGTCAACCCACCTGGTCCGAGTATCCTAAAATGAGGAATTGAAAGTTATCGCCCGCTTTAACTCTAAAGCTTTTCTATACCCGAGTTTAAGTATCCTAAAATGAGGAATTGAAAGGGTCTACAATCGTTGATGAAGTAGACGCCATCCGTGTTAAGTATCCTAAAATGAGGAATTGAAAGATGCTTATTGGCGTACAATGGATGAGATAATTATTTCCTGTATCCTAAAATGAGGAATTGAAAGTATATATACTGGGGCGCCAAATAAAGAGAACACGTATATGTATCCTAAAATGAGGAATTGAAAGAGGTTTATACAACCTACGGCGCATGGGAGACCTTCACCCGTATCCTAAAATGAGGAATTGAAAGAATTGTTAGTTTAGTGTTCTTGGCACTTGGGGGGTTCTTCGTATCCTAAAATGAGGAATTGAAAGGAAACACTCGGTCGCCAAAGTTCAATTCCTTCGGCTTTCGTATCCTAAAATGAGGAATTGAAAGACGAGCTTCACCCTGGTATCCTCCGCGACAACCGACTCGAGTATCCTAAAATGAGGAATTGAAAGTAGCGTTCTCGTTAGCTATGAGTTGCACCGACAAAGCGGTATCCTAAAATGAGGAATTGAAAGACCAAATTATAAAATGCTGCCCGAAGCTCCTCCTCGTCGGTATCCTAAAATGAGGAATTGAAAGCTCGCCTGGTAGCCCTCATCCTGCTCCCGTGTAGACAGTATCCTAAAATGAGGAATTGAAAGTGATCAGTATGTCGACGTGCGCTCCGTGGTCCTCCAAGTATCCTAAAATGAGGAATTGAAAGCGTCCATGTCGCATTTACGTACGACTTCGGACGTACGTATCCTAAAATGAGGAATTGAAAGAGGAATTTCCTCTCCCTCAGCTTCCTCAGATTGAAAATGGTATCCTAAAATGAGGAATTGAAAGTCACCAACTATAAAACGATATAGAGCGTATATACCTAGGTATCCTAAAATGAGGAATTGAAAGTAATTGGGGTTGTGGCTACTTGGCGATTACACGTGCACCAGTATCCTAAAATGAGGAATTGAAAGCAGTTGGGGCGCCGAGTTTCGGGCGGACCGCTACCGCTAAGTATCCTAAAATGAGGAATTGAAAGTCAAGGAGCCGCTGCTTAACTACTTCGCTTTGGTCGGTATCCTAAAATGAGGAATTGAAAGTGGGGTACGCCCCACACCCCACGCAGTATGGGTACACCTGTATCCTAAAATGAGGAATTGAAAGATCGAACCGCGAAGTGTACCACTCCACCGCCTTCTTCACGTATCCTAAAATGAGGAATTGAAAGAGAATAATAGTGAAGAGTTTGTGCGTATTTTAGCGGTTGCGTATCCTAAAATGAGGAATTGAAAGTCTAAAGACTTGTATTTCACAGCCTCGACAAAGAATCCGGTATCCTAAAATGAGGAATTGAAAGCTGTATCGCACTCGCACATAAACAGGCCTACCAAACAGTATCCTAAAATGAGGAATTGAAAGACACTTAACTGTCCCAATAGCTGTTCAACAAGTAAAACAGGTATCCTAAAATGAGGAATTGAAAGAAAAGGTATAGAATGCACGGTGGATGCTTACCCTTAGGCAGTATCCTAAAATGAGGAATTGAAAGATGTTCATGGTTTTTACACCTCTTAGGTAGGTACGCTTAGGTATCCTAAAATGAGGAATTGAAAGAATTCTTTTAGTTAGATGTCTACGCTTAGCGTACCGTAAGTATCCTAAAATGAGGAATTGAAAGAAGTAAACCCTACTCTAAGGCTTCGATAAGCAAAGAGTATCCTAAAATGAGGAATTGAAAGACGTGACGAGGGCATCAAACCTGGAACCCTAGCCGCGTACGGTATCCTAAAATGAGGAATTGAAAGATATATGTGGTTTACGCTGAGCGAAAATCCCATAGATACGTATCCTAAAATGAGGAATTGAAAGCTGTGGCTCCAGAGTATGAGGTAGGCGCCAGCGCCCATCAGGTATCCTAAAATGAGGAATTGAAAGTTGAACGTGATTGACTGATAGTTCACTTTCTTAAATGTTATGTATCCTAAAATGAGGAATTGAAAGACGACCTGATACCCGCTTAAAGTGTGTTTATGCCTTATGGTATCCTAAAATGAGGAATTGAAAGTCAAAATAGTCGTCTCTAGCCTTAGCTCCTCTTCCTTAGTGTATCCTAAAATGAGGAATTGAAAGACTTCTTTAAGCGTTGTAACATCAATTGCCTTCTTACTGGTATCCTAAAATGAGGAATTGAAAGTCAGCTTCACATCCCACGTTGGTTGTAAGTGTCTTTATGCCCGTATCCTAAAATGAGGAATTGAAAGCTTCCAATCAACGACCTAACGACAGACACTATCATGTATCCTAAAATGAGGAATTGAAAGTGTAGAACACGTGAGCCTGGGGGTTCTCCTCCACGTACTCCTGTATCCTAAAATGAGGAATTGAAAGTTCACACCGCTGGGTGCTGGGAGCCTGTACGTGTACAGTATCCTAAAATGAGGAATTGAAAGTTCCGTGGTGTTAGCCACCCTCTTCGCGGCGTGCACCACGTATCCTAAAATGAGGAATTGAAAGACGTTTATCGGGAAGCCGACGACGCATACACGTATATTAAGTATCCTAAAATGAGGAATTGAAAGAGCTCCACCCAGCCCTTCACCTCCGTGGCCCCATGCACGTATCCTAAAATGAGGAATTGAAAGCTAGTTCACTTAGCATATCTGTATCCATGTCGAGTAGTATCCTAAAATGAGGAATTGAAAGCTAGATGATTGAGAACCATTATTACCTTCTGTCGTACCTGAGTATCCTAAAATGAGGAATTGAAAGCTTCCTGACCGTTCATGCGTATAATATAGACCTCGAAATCGTATCCTAAAATGAGGAATTGAAAGAAGTTATCCTCCAAGCCCAGCTCCATATCTCGGGAGAGCAGTATCCTAAAATGAGGAATTGAAAGATGCTTGTTCGATTCGATGAAGCACTCGACGATAGGAGGTATCCTAAAATGAGGAATTGAAAGGTTTTTACTGTTAAATGTGTTTTGCTCTTAGTTATTGTATCCTAAAATGAGGAATTGAAAGCTACATCTCCAAAAACACCCTCAACTCCACGAACAAAGGTATCCTAAAATGAGGAATTGAAAGTTGTCAGCTGTTACCGTTATATGTGTTATCAAAGGGTTACTAGTATCCTAAAATGAGGAATTGAAAGATTAATTGGTAGACTTCGTAGTTTGAACCTGTTACCAAGTATCCTAAAATGAGGAATTGAAAGTTAAATGGTTACGTGGTGATGGAAATAGCTTGTTTAGGTGGTATCCTAAAATGAGGAATTGAAAGTCTTTACTATTTCCGCATTAGGGTTATAAACAAACCCGTATCCTAAAATGAGGAATTGAAAGAGTACCTGCTCAAGGATTATCTGGAGAGCCTTGAAAACCTGTATCCTAAAATGAGGAATTGAAAGTGGTCTTGGCTTTTGATTTGGGTTTCTCTACTAATATCGTATCCTAAAATGAGGAATTGAAAGCTAATTTCCTTAGTGTTGAAGGCGAACATATTAGTCTAGTATCCTAAAATGAGGAATTGAAAGTTTTCAACAAGAAACAAACACCAGTACAGTCTACATCACCAGTATCCTAAAATGAGGAATTGAAAGCTAAGTATTTTTCTGTAAAGTGCTGTCATATTTCGTATGGTATCCTAAAATGAGGAATTGAAAGGTTGAAGCCAGTAAGCTTATAGTTGCTTGTTCAACCCTACCGGTATCCTAAAATGAGGAATTGAAAGTACACCCGAGGAGCTGAGGATACTTACTTCCGACGAAGTATCCTAAAATGAGGAATTGAAAGAACTATAAATATGGTTATCGTCGTAGCTATCAGCTTGTATCCTAAAATGAGGAATTGAAAGCTATAACTGGGATGAAAGCCATAGCTATGGCGTAGGTGCGTATCCAAAATGAGGAATTGAAAGTTATCTTCCCCCCACTTCGCCAAAGTGGGCATGCGCGGTATCCTAAAATGAGGAATTGAAAGCAGTACAGTCGTCCTAGCACCTGGCTGGAGCACAGTCAGGTATCCTAAAATGAGGAATTGAAAGTCACGTACTCAGGAAGTTGTCTTTGCTGTTGCGACACCTAGTATCCTAAAATGAGGAATTGAAAGACGTAATAATGGATGGAGAGTTGAAACAAGTGTCTTTGGTATCCTAAAATGAGGAATTGAAAGACACCAGCTTGGGTTTAACCCAAGCCCTCGGGGAGCGTATCCTAAAATGAGGAATTGAAAGCGTGTTCACGGTAATAGTGTTCCACCGTGTTCACGTGTATCCTAAAATGAGGAATTGAAAGTCAATTATACCCAAAAAATCTAGGGTCTGGGGCACACTTTGTATCCTAAAATGAGGAATTGAAAGGGTGCTTCCGAAGTGGAGACCGATGTGGGAACCTTCTTAGTATCCTAAAATGAGGAATTGAAAGAAAGTGAAAAAGCAATTGTGGCACTTTAAAAGAGCTACGGGTATCCTAAAATGAGGAATTGAAAGTACTCTTAACCCCGGCAACATAAGGAGCAACATCCCGTATCCTAAAATGAGGAATTGAAAGGATATGAGTCAGAACTATGTACCTCAAAAAATTATCCAGGTATCCTAAAATGAGGAATTGAAAGTTGACCATACCTTTGTATGTCTTGACGGACTTTGAGTTGGTATCCTAAAATGAGGAATTGAAAGAGTAGTTAGCAAGGAATATTTTGACCACTTTCCTGTATCCTAAAATGAGGAATTGAAAGCTAAATTTGCTAGAGACATGCTAACAGATTCAGGGTATCCTAAAATGAGGAATTGAAAGTAGCATACACGTCATCTATTAGCCTGCTGAAGGGGTTGTCGTATCCTAAAATGAGGAATTGAAAGAACACACCTCCGTAGGTACTAGGGTTCATTGTTGCCGGTATCCTAAAATGAGGAATTGAAAGTCTCTCTGTATCTAAAGTTAAAACATTTTCACCTTCTTTGTATCCTAAAATGAGGAATTGAAAGCTAATGTCATCCGGTACTTCATCCATAACCTCTACCTCCCGTATCCTAAAATGAGGAATTGAAAGATTACACTTCTCTCTTTGTCGTCTTTTGCTTGCTTCATCGTATCCTAAAATGAGGAATTGAAAGAAAGTAACATCATTAAATATCCCAGATGCACGTAACCTGTATCCTAAAATGAGGAATTGAAAGAAATCCAACAGCAGTTCATAGCTGTACTTGAACAGAACATGTATCCTAAAATGAGGAATTGAAAGTGAGGAGGATGACACTCTCCTTCTGTGAGCCGTCGTTAGTGTATCCTAAAATGAGGAATTGAAAGCCATACATAAAACTCATACCGAGGCAAGGTAAACTAGTGTGTATCCTAAAATGAGGAATTGAAAGCTGTGTTGGTAGATATTTGCTTAGCCAATACCCTAGCACCGGTATCCTAAAATGAGGAATTGAAAGATAATATCGTAGATTGTTTGCTCGTATTCCCGTAGTTTATCGTATCCTAAAATGAGGAATTGAAAGTACCACGTTGGGGGTGGAGATATATACGTGTACTTAGTATCCTAAAATGAGGAATTGAAAGGAACCACATACGATTTTTTCATCTCTTCCACACCCGGTATCCTAAAATGAGGAATTGAAAGACATGATCTTGTCGGCGTCCTCGTTCTGGTCGATAATGTATCCTAAAATGAGGAATTGAAAGATCAATAACGCGGTTCACAGATAACCGATTAATATGGTACGTATCCTAAAATGAGGAATTGAAAGTATAACTCCCCGCTTCAGAAAAACGAAAAGGCTGGTATCCTAAAATGAGGAATTGAAAGACTTGAATGGCATGGACAGTCGCATGTTTGGGGCGGTATCCTAAAATGAGGAATTGAAAGTTGTTAGGGATCCTAAAGACGTGTTGGATGTTGACACGTATCCTAAAATGAGGAATTGAAAGAAGGAAGTTGTTGAAGGTGTAGTTGAAGCTGTGAGTGTATCCTAAAATGAGGAATTGAAAGTGAATAGCCTTGTTCTTTTCGCGCTCGTATTTTTCGTATCCTAAAATGAGGAATTGAAAGGAATTTGACGTTAATGTTTGTATTGAAAAGGCGTATTCGTATCCTAAAATGAGGAATTGAAAGTGGTTAAAGAACACTAGACTTTCACGGGGAATATAAAGGTAGTATCCTAAAATGAGGAATTGAAAGTAGGTGGTTTTCGCAACAACTATACAAAAATCCAGACGGTATCCTAAAATGAGGAATTGAAAGACCCTATGTTGCTGTGGTCGTTGATGATACAGTAGGTATCCTAAAATGAGGAATTGAAAGCTGACTTTCTCCACACTAAACCCAGAAAAAACTACACGTATCCTAAAATGAGGAATTGAAAGGTGCTGAACGGGGAGTTCCCGGGCTACTTCGTGTCCGCAGGTATCCTAAAATGAGGAATTGAAAGAAGCCGACCTTCACCATTCCCAAGAGGTACTCGTGTATCCTAAAATGAGAAATTGAAAGACTGGGGTTGACAATCGCATCCTGAGGAGGTTTTACAGGTATCCTAAAATGAGGAATTGAAAGGAGCTGTATGACTCAGCTCTTAAACGCTATAAAATGTTTGGTATCCTAAAATGAGGAATTGAAAGACCAATTCCACACACATGTGTTTCATGGGAAAGGCTCATGTATCCTAAAATGAGGAATTGAAAGCTATCCTCATTTCTGGACCCAGAGGGATGACATACATATGTATCCTAAAATGAGGAATTGAAAGAGACACTCACCGCTAATGATAGTGTTGATACGCCCTGCACGTATCCTAAAATGAGGAATTGAAAGTAGAGATAATATTGTTGGCATTGTTAGGTGTCTTAGGTCTAGTATCCTAAAATGAGGAATTGAAAGATCGAAACCAGCACCTAGAACAATCAGAGCGAAACCTATGTATCCTAAAATGAGGAATTGAAAGAGAATGGCATTGTGTTAAATGCTATATAAAAGAGGTGTATCCTAAAATGAGGAATTGAAAGATAACTATTGATATCAAGAATATCACCCATCACGCGTATGGTATCCTAAAATGAGGAATTGAAAGACTTGTACCTGTTGGTGAACCACTTGTAACCTGTGATAGGTATCCTAAAATGAGGAATTGAAAGAACTGAAATTAGACATTAAAGCCATACTCATTTATTTTGTATCCTAAAATGAGGAATTGAAAGTGATGCGATTAGTTTGAGTGATTATTCGGGTAGTGTTGGTATCCTAAAATGAGGAATTGAAAGGCAACTCGCCTGTGAAGGGTGAGCGGAAGGAGAAGGGTATCCTAAAATGAGGAATTGAAAGTAAAACATACATCCACATATCAAGAAACTCTTCGGCTGAACCAGTATCCTAAAATGAGGAATTGAAAGTCAAATATCCACTTCACTTTCAATCACCCTCCTGAGGTATCCTAAAATGAGGAATTGAAAGAAAGTTACGCGAAAGCGAGAAAGTTCTAAGCCTCAACGGTATCCTAAAATGAGGAATTGAAAGATTTCAACTATATTAGAGTCCACGCCCGAACATGGGTATCCTAAAATGAGGAATTGAAAGACCCAAATTAGTTTGGGTTTCCATTTCAACCACCGTATCCTAAAATGAGGAATTGAAAGCCTTTTTACACCCCACAATAGGTGTCACCTCCTCGTGGTATCCTAAAATGAGGAATTGAAAGTTAAATGCAAGGGTTGTGGTTTCGCATTCGACTTGGTATCCTAAAATGAGGAATTGAAAGGTATACCACATGTTCGACACGCTAAAAGGTAGTTGCCATGTATCCTAAAATGAGGAATTGAAAGATGGAAATTGGTTCGCATTATGGGGATGGGTTCCATCGTATCCTAAAATGAGGAATTGAAAGATGTGTATGCGGTTTGGGTCATCGCCTAAGTAGTATCTTGTATCCTAAAATGAGGAATTGAAAGGTGTTTCTTTATCCACTCTGCTTTTTCACGTTCCTCAGGTATCCTAAAATGAGGAATTGAAAGCCAGTGTATCCCAGGCTGACTCGGTAGACACCCTGCGGGTAGGTATCCTAAAATGAGGAATTGAAAGGTACTCGAACACTGGTTCAAGTTTCTTGACTCTGTATCCTAAAATGAGGAATTGAAAGATAGAATAGCACGCCTCAGTATAGACGCATAGGTTTTAAGTATCCTAAAATGAGGAATTGAAAGGTGAACGCTAATGAGTGCTGTGGTAACAACTTGGCATACGTATCCTAAAATGAGGAATTGAAAGTCAATTACTTGAATAGCAAGCTCCTGACCCGCATTCCCGAGTATCCTAAAATGAGGAATTGAAAGACGCTCTTAATAAACCACTCAGGCAACCCACTAGGCTCAAGTATCCTAAAATGAGGAATTGAAAGTATGCTTAATCACTTTAGCGTACTCGGGTTTAAGGCGCATGTATCCTAAAATGAGGAATTGAAAGAGTGTCTTTACCCACTCAACCCGAAACTAAGGGGGCGAACTGGTATCCTAAAATGAGGAATTGAAAGGGTATAGTCACCTCCTTCCCTTTGAGTTTGCTCTGGAGGGTATCCTAAAATGAGGAATTGAAAGTACAAGTGCAATTACACAAAACCGCTTTTCCGAACTTACGTATCCTAAAATGAGGAATTGAAAGTCGTAGGCAATGGCTTCGTCAGACTTACGGGCCATAGTTAGTATCCTAAAATGAGGAATTGAAAGATTCGGGGGTAGCCTATTTGGGGGTAGGTTTAAGCTTCCACGTATCCTAAAATGAGGAATTGAAAGAGACATTTATGATTTTTAGCTCTAGTCCTAGATGGATGACGTATCCTAAAATGAGGAATTGAAAGAGGTTTTCTGCCTTTTGATGAAGAGCGGAAAAATGGACTGGTATCCTAAAATGAGGAATTGAAAGAAGTGTATGATTTTATAGACTTCGTAGCCATGGTAGTCCTGTATCCTAAAATGAGGAATTGAAAGTACCCATTAGCGTATAGTATAACGAGTTTGAGGGCTGAGCCCTGTATCCTAAAATGAGGAATTGAAAGATAGGGTATGAAAAAATGGGAGTGAGCTGGGGCGCGCTGAGTATCCTAAAATGAGGAATTGAAAGTAGGGGGCATTATTCTTTTACTGCTAAGCGATTAGTCTAGTATCCTAAAATGAGGAATTGAAAGATGTACCCCAGCTACAGACGCAGCTACTCTCAGGTATCCTAAAATGAGGAATTGAAAGAACTCGAATATTGAACCGCAATAGTTACACTTGAGAGTGTATCCTAAAATGAGGAATTGAAAGCAGTTCATTTGAGGAGAACGCTCCGCCGATGGCGCCCGTCGGTATCCTAAAATGAGGAATTGAAAGCATTCGGCGGCAGCTGGGCTACGATCAATCGATCCGTGACCCAGTATCCTAAAATGAGGAATTGAAAGTCACCGGTTGCTTGTAGACTGAAACCATACGTTTCAACCCGTATCCTAAAATGAGGAATTGAAAGCGGGAGAGGACGTGGAGTGGCCCGCGGGCACAGAGCTGTATCCTAAAATGAGGAATTGAAAGACATGATCTTGTCGGCATCATCGTACTGGGAGATGTATCCTAAAATGAGGAATTGAAAGAGCCCCCTCGCCGCCATACTTCTCCACGACTTTAAGCGCGTATCCTAAAATGAGGAATTGAAAGGAAAGAAGCCTAGAAAGCTTAGCCATAGCTTCTTGGTCTTCAGTATCCTAAAATGAGGAATTGAAAGCTAAAGTATGGAACACCACCTCTTTCCCTAATTTGCGTATCCTAAAATGAGGAATTGAAAGGGATATATTCGAGAGCAACTCTCCTTTACTCTTCAGCATGGTATCCTAAAATGAGGAATTGAAAGAGTGTCTCCTTTGTTTGACACAAAGTTTTTTACTTGTATCCTAAAATGAGGAATTGAAAGGTGATTACACCCCTGCTCCTCAAGACCGCCAAACAGATGGTATCCTAAAATGAGGAATTGAAAGTATGACTTCGGCATTTCAGTATAACATGACCTGACTCGTATCCTAAAATGAGGAATTGAAAGATACATTCACAAAAACCCTCCTGTGGTTTTAGGCACTTTAGTATCCTAAAATGAGGAATTGAAAGTTAGAGCAAGAAATAACGAGTCAACTCAATGAATCAGGACAGTATCCTAAAATGAGGAATTGAAAGACCTTTTGATTACATACTCATTAAGAATTTCATAATGTATCCTAAAATGAGGAATTGAAAGACGACTTTGTACAGTTCGCTCAACGCTTTGGCATCCCATGTATCCTAAAATGAGGAATTGAAAGTTCTTAACGACATGTACAGGAACACTCTTGGTAAGAGTGTATCCTAAAATGAGGAATTGAAAGTTACCATACAGCACTTCGATGGTTCCAATTATTTCCCAGTATCCTAAAATGAGGAATTGAAAGTAATGCACCACTCCAGGTGGCTCCTTGAGGAAGTATAGTATCCTAAAATGAGGAATTGAAAGCCTAGTTGGTGGTGGTGCTTAGTAGGAAGAGCCAAATAAAAGTATCCTAAAATGAGGAATTGAAAGACTAGTTCTACTTTTTCGCTACGATTACATGAAGGGGTATCCTAAAATGAGGAATTGAAAGATCACTCTCGTTACCTGTGGGTTAAGTAGGACAAGGTATCCTAAAATGAGGAATTGAAAGTAAAACCCATGCTGTTTAGCCCACTGCGTTAATGAGCCGTATCCTAAAATGAGGAATTGAAAGTGATAAGGGTAGGACAAGGTCAGCAAACAAGGTATAGCTTGTATCCTAAAATGAGGAATTGAAAGCTTCTCGTTGGGGTTGCTCTTCCTCAACTTGAGATTCATGTATCCTAAAATGAGGAATTGAAAGTCTGTAAGCGTATGATGGGAACTCTGTGCCATCAACGTATCCTAAAATGAGGAATTGAAAGCTAAGCGCCCAGCCGAGGTCCTCGGCGTCCACGCCTGTATCCTAAAATGAGGAATTGAAAGAAGTTCCTGCTTGTTTGGCGCCGACTCCTCGTAAGTATCCTAAAATGAGGAATTGAAAGATATTATCTTTTAACACTACTTAGGAAGGCTAAGGATATTGGTATCCTAAAATGAGGAATTGAAAGGGTTTCTTCGTTTTCCCAGAAACTCGTAAAGCAGGGTATCCTAAAATGAGGAATTGAAAGCTGATTGAGAAATAGAAGTTAACCATTATTCATCTTCTGTATCCTAAAATGAGGAATTGAAAGGCTATCCTGAACCCTATCAGAGCGTATTGAGGTGTTAGTATCCTAAAATGAGGAATTGAAAGAAAGCTTCTCCCAGTGTATCTTTGTTTTGAGTATCGTATCCTAAAATGAGGAATTGAAAGCTGTCCTGTTCAACGTACCTCGGAGTCTGTAGGACGGTATCCTAAAATGAGGAATTGAAAGTTAACACCCGTGTAAGTTGTGTCCAACATGCTGTGAAGTATCCTAAAATGAGGAATTGAAAGTGCTCCCCGCTACCTTCATTCGGCGAATCAGGCAGGTATCCTAAAATGAGGAATTGAAAGAAAAACAGGGAAACAGCATACAGGTTGTGGCGTGCCCCGTATCCTAAAATGAGGAATTGAAAGACGTGATAACCGATGACTCAGCCCCGATAGAGGTTGTATCCTAAAATGAGGAATTGAAAGAAATCGCTGATAGCTTCATCAAACACGAATGCCTGGGTATCCTAAAATGAGGAATTGAAAGTGGAACACCTTCCTTTCATGTAAGTCATACCAATATGTATCCTAAAATGAGGAATTGAAAGCATTGTTCAACACCCAGTACTTTGAGAACCTCGCTCCAGTATCCTAAAATGAGGAATTGAAAGTAAATGTTATTTCTGTTCCACTTGTAACAGTGAAGCGTATCCTAAAATGAGGAATTGAAAGCTCCTACTGTTTGTAAACCAATGCTGTATTTCTCTACCCTTGTATCCTAAAATGAGGAATTGAAAGGAGCACCTCGTCCACTGTGACTCCCAGCTCACCCGGTATCCTAAAATGAGGAATTGAAAGTCACGTACTCAGGAAGCTGTCTTTGCTGTTGCGAGTATCCTAAAATGAGGAATTGAAAGTTGTTTTCGTGTCTTAGTTGACTTATGGCTTCCCGTATCCTAAAATGAGGAATTGAAAGTCGCCACGATTCCACTTTCTCCACCCAAGTTTATAGTATCCTAAAATGAGGAATTGAAAGGCATCCTGGACACACTGGACGTCCAGCCAGACGTCTGTATCCTAAAATGAGGAATTGAAAGCGCGATGAACAGCTCGTCAAGAAATACGGGTTATACGAGTATCCTAAAATGAGGAATTGAAAGCATTCCGCGATATATTCGGTGTCCGCCTCACATAGGACGTATCCTAAAATGAGGAATTGAAAGGTGATCGCACTTCTCCGACTAGCACAGTCCACTCTTCGAGTATCCTAAAATGAGGAATTGAAAGTGGCTACTATTTTCGATACTTTGCTTGTCGCTAGAATCCTGTATCCTAAAATGAGGAATTGAAAGTGACACTTTACTAAGCTAACCGGGTATATGTTTGGTGTTGTATCCTAAAATGAGGAATTGAAAGTCACTGGTTATTATATTGCGCACTTCGTCAAGCGCTACATGTATCCTAAAATGAGGAATTAAAAGAGCTGAGAGAGTTCTAGAGTTCTTG
>Ga0208549_100230_pt1 | contig 26852 bp, 32 predicted proteins | sample BED_host_MetaG_FD_187135 | JGI IMG/M metagenome (GOLD analysis project Ga0208549, IMG submission 187135) | Hot spring microbial mat communities from Yellowstone National Park, Wyoming, USA - BED_host_MetaG (SPAdes) (version 2) | ecosystem: Environmental > Aquatic > Thermal springs > Hot (42-90C)... | reverse complement strand
TAACATATTTTACAAAGCGTTCTCTAAAATGCCAAAACAACTGAAGAAAATTGAAACTATAAAACTGACCTCCTCCTCGCCCTGAGAGGCGAGGTTTTTCTCCCCCTTAACTACCAAAAACTATAAATTCTACTACACTAACTACTAGTTAAGCGGGGTTCCCGCAAGGGTAGACCCGTGTCCTGTGGGGCACGCACCCCCACGTGAATAAGCAACGATGCGGACAGATGCGGACGGCTATAAAGAGGTATAAAAACTTTCAGCTGCAACTCTATCTAAGTGCGGGTCGCTTTTTCACTCTATTTTGTCAAGTTCACGCTGAAGCTGCAACTCTATCTAAGTGCGGGATGCTTTAAGAAGACGTTGCAACTCTATCGAAGTGCGGGACAGCCCCCTTATAGAAAGTTTAAATACTTCTTTGCCAAAATTTCTCTTAAGGGTGAGGTGAAGAAAAAATGAGTCAAAACGAAACGGCACCAGAACAATTTGAATGGAGCGAATTGAATCGTGCCGAAGAAATTTTGAGATTTTTCGACTGGGTTGCGGCTGATTTCCTAAGAAACGTTGATCCAAAAATCATCGCCGAATTAAAGCTAATTCTAGCATCGAAAATTAGTGAAGTTTTATTGAGAAAATATCAATTAACAGATGCATCAATTAATCAAGAAACCGCGATAAATACTATTGATGAGCAAAAAGGAGGTGAAAAGAAGTGACCGTAAAAAAGGGAACAGAGAAGGATGAAATCGTGTACACATACGAAGATTTGAAGAGCGGTTGCGGGAATTTATATACACTTTTCAATGCAATTGAATTTGCCCACAACAAAATACAGTTGATTTCCACGAAGACCGACAAGTCCAAAGAGAGTCAATCATTCTTTGACATTATCGACGCATTGTCTAAGCTAGATTGGAACATCATACGACAATCTTTGCATACAATCATGGAGGAAGCAGGAAAGGCAGTTAAGGGAGCACAAACACAGGAGCAAACTAAAAATGACTGACGGCTCCCCGCCCTGAGAGGCGAGGTTTTTCTCCCCCTTAACTACCGAAAACTTTAAATTCTACTACGTTAACTACTAGTTAAGCGGGGTTCCCGCAAGGGTAGACCCGCGTCCTGTGGGGCACGCACCCCCACGTGAATAAGCGACGATGCAGACAGATGCGGACGGCTGTAAAGAGGTATATAAACTTTCAGCTACAACTCTATAGAAGTGCGGGATTCGGCGTGTCCTGCTCTCTTTTACTCTCGCCACGAACTGCTGCACCTCTATAGAAGTGCGGGTAAAATGGGCAATGGTCACTTAAAACGTTTTTTATCATCTGCTACACCTCTATAGAAGTGCTGGTGAATGGCTTTGAGGGCTTGAAACAGGCACAGAAAACATTTTTAGGGATAGGTGCCCATTTTATGACATGCAAAGGTTACCCAAGACGCTTAAGTTCAGGGCAAGAGTTACTGAGAGCAGGGCACGGCGTGTAGGCAAAAGGGGAGAACAACGTTATGTGGCCTATCGAATAGTAATACCGATTCAGGTGGCTAGAGAACTAGATTTGAAACATGATGACCTAGTAGACGTCATTATAACGAGGTCATAGGGGGCTTGATAACATATGACGCAAAACTGGGAAGGGGGGGAGGCCTGTCTCACATTCCAGGAGGGGGGCTACGAAGTAAGGGTGTGTTACAGGCCTCTAGGTATAACACTGGAGTACCAAAATAAAAAGCTTTCTGTTACTGATAGAGAATTAAGTTCAGACCTAGCCCTAAGTTCATTATTGCATAGGCTAGGTATACATATAGATTCCAAAGAAAACCAAAAATTGTCGTTTAAAATAACTAACAGTACTGAGTTACAGCAAATCCTGAACCCTAAAAAGAATGCCGTATGTGTGAGGCGTTTTGGAGACGGTATGTGTAAAGCAGAGGTCACATATTCTGACGACAAGTTGGTCTTGAATGTGTACAAGGCCGAAAAGGACAACGATCCAGTTGTAGTAGACACAATTCCCCTGTGTAACGCAAAGATAGAAGATGTAAGTATTGTTAAACTGAAAGGTACTAATGTTAAGTCAAGACTGTTAGCTTTGAAGGTGGTTGATACAAAAATGTCAGTAAGCACAGAGATGGTAGGAACCCTAACTCAAATAATAGAATACCTGAAGGAGTATAACTTGAATGAGAAGTATAAGTTTGAAATTGCCCAATATATTTGGGAGAACAGTCAGGGAGTAAAGGAAATGTTTTATTCCGCTGGTCCTTGGGTAGTAGACGATAAGATGGTTATAGCCGAGACTAGCGGTTATATGCCACCATGGAAAGATTTGTTTACGTTCAAAATAGAACAGAACGGAGATGTGGAACGCGGTCTCACTTTACTTAAGCGTCTGGTGGAGGCATATAAGAACCCAAGTAAGGCGATGGCCATCATATCGTATGGTGTAATAGCGTGGGCGAAACCGTTTTTTGTATCAGAGTTCCATTACTTTCCACACCTAATTATAACTGGTGATAATGAGGCTGGAAAGTCGCTTTTAACTGATTTTTTACGTGTGTTATTTTCAACAGATGAGGAGATTTCGCCCAGAAAGGAGTATCAGTTACGCAAATTATTATCAAAGACTACTATACCAGCAGTACTAACTGAGGGTAACACGTTCATTTCGCATGTGAAGAAGGACGATAATATGATGAACACCTTAACTACGTCAGTTACTATGAATGTTTTGGGCGAAAGTGGAGGAAGGGAATACGGCGGACTGTTCCTGGGTATAAGATCCATAATTATACCAGAAAATATTGAGATAGATACCATTGCACCTTACTTTAAGGATAAGATGATAATAATCGAATTGCCTAGAGAGGAGGGTTACACCGATACGCCGTCCATAATAACACCTAAGCGAATGACGGCAACAGATAAAGCTGCAGTTAGGTCTTTGTTGCCACAGATATTAGCCGAGTTTGAAAAGGCCATACCAGAGATAAGGGAGAAATTAAGGAATGGATCCAGGGAGACCTTTGTGAACTATTATCTTAGCCTGGGATACGAGTTACTGTCGAGAATAGCAAAGAGGTACAACATTGAACTACCCAAACCTTCTACAGTATCACTTGAGGAGCAGGAGCGAAATCAGGAAGAGTTGATACAGCAGGCTATGAACATTTATGTTAACGATAGAAAGAACGATATTATGCGGTTGGAGAAGGACAGTGTAGTTTTTTCACCGTCAATAGGTGCACTAGATAGATACGGTTTTTATATAGATGTTACGGAAGGCAAAGTGGTGTTTAATACCGCGTTTGTTACCGAATTCATAAAAGAGTTGGAGAAACGATATGGGATTGATAGGATGTCAACGAATAAGATACTAAGGATACTTGGGGCTACAAGGACACAGAGAAAATTCGGTGATAAGATAGTCAATGTGTGGGCTATCAAGTTATCGAATTATGTTGAACATAACGGGACTGTGATACCTCAAGAGTGTCAGGAAATTCTAGATAAGCCAGTAGATCCACGAGATCCCAGACTCAGTATATGTGGTGAGTACGGGTATTATGACGGCGAAACTGGAATATTTAAAGCTTTCAAGGACGATAAGACAGGGGAGCAAGGGCATTCATCCTTTGACACCTGAGACCCCGTCAGTGAGGGCGGCAAGTTAAGTATATTATATTTTAACCGTTCAAGATCACTTATGGACGAGTATCAAATCGTGGAGTTAGTGAAAGACGGGTATAGGACAGGATCAATTAAACAATATCATAATTTTTTATTAAATGATAAAACTATTATCTCGGACGTATTGTATGAACGCTCATATCGACACAATCCGTCCATAAACAAACAAGTTATAGGACATGTTTATAATAATATTACTATATTAGTATCCGAATTAGAGTTCCCAATTCTTACCGATTGGCACTTTATATCGTCTGCTTACCTCCATAAGAAAGGTTACTTGATTAGAGGAGATAGTTCGTTAGGTCCAGCCCCACTACCCAATTTGAAGTATAATATATATTGCGTTACGGGTGTTCCGCAATCTGAATTCCAAGATAGATTGGCCATAGAACTCGTTGACCTAGACGTCGTAGCCAACAACCTCAACCTCCCTAAGATCATGTCCTCGGTGTTGGGTTCTAAATTACTTAGCGAAAATGATATAAAATCACGTGAGTTTAATGAAATAAAGTATCGGATGCGTAGCCAAAAACTCTTCGCTGGACACACGTGGGACGACGCTAACAGTATAGTGTTTCGATATTTTAATAGTGATGAACGTGAACTATGGAAAGAGGTCTTGAAGATATCACAGGCTTATCAACAGGTTTTCAGACCCTACCGCGTAGTATATAACACAAAAACGTGGGAACAAGTCCTGCTCTAATTAGTGTTTTTATATTTTAACAGATCAAGATGACTTATGGATGAGTATCAAATCGTGGAGTTAGTGAAAGACAGGTATAGGACGGGATCACTTGAAGCAGATCATTATTTTTTATTAAATGGTACAACTATTATCTCGACCGAATCGTATGAACACTCATATCAACACAATCCATCCATAAGCAAACAAGTTGTAGGATATGTTTATAACGATAGAACTATCTTTGTAACCACTTTAGAGTTCCCAACGCTTATCGATTCGGAGTTTATAGTATATGCTTACCTCTATAAGAAAGGTTACTTGATTAGACCATATAGGGCGTTAGGTCCCGCTCCACTACCCAATTTGAAGTATATTATATATTGTAATACGGATGATACGGGATTTACAGGATACGAATTCCAAGATAAATTAGTCATAGAACTAATTGACCTAGACGTCGTAGCCAACAACCTTAACCTCCCTAAGATCATGTCCTCGGTGTTGGGTTCTAAATTACTTAGCGAAAATGAGATAAACCTACATGAGTTTTACGAAATAAAGAAACAGATGCGTAGGCAAAAACTCTTCGCTGGCCACACGTGGGATGATGCTGAGCATATAGTGCGTCTATATTTTAATGAAAATAAACGTGACCTATCAAAAGAGGTATTCAAGATATCAGTGGCTTATGAACGTATATTTAGACCCTACCGTGTAGTATACGACACCAAAACGTGGGAACAAGTCCTGGTCTAATTAGTGTTTTTATATTTTAACCGTTCAACATGACTTATGGACGAGTATCAAATCGTGGAGTTAGTTAAAGACAGGTATAGGACTGGATCAATTAAATGGTATCGTAATTTTTTATTAAATGATAAAACTATTATCTCGGACGAATCGTATGAACGCTCATATGAACATAATCCGTCCATAAACAAACAGGTTACAGGATATGTTTATGTTCGTACAACTAACTATGCATCCACTTTAGAGTTCCCAACGCTTATCGATTGGGGCATTATATCGTATGCTTACCTCCATAAGATAGGTTACGTGATTAAAGGATATAGTCCGTTCGGTCCAGCCCCACTACCCAATCTGAAGTATATTATATATTGCATTACGAGAAGTATGGAAGATACGGTTATTACGGGATACGAATTAGAAGATAGATTAGTCATAGAACTCATTGACCTAGACGTCGTAGCCAACAACCTCAACCTCCCTAACATCGTATCCTCGGTGTTAGGCCCCAAATTACTTAGCGAAAATAATATGATTGAACCTGATGAGTTTGACAAAATAGAGAAACAGATGCGTAGCCAAAAACTCTTCGCTGGCCACACGTGGGATGATGCTATGCGTATAGTGCATCTATATTTTGATGGATATCAACGTAAACTATCAAAAGAGGTATTTAAGATATCAGTGGCTTATCAACAGGTTTTCAGACCCTACCGCGTAGTATATAACACAAAAACGTGGGAACAAGTCCTGGTCTAATTAGTGTTTTTATATTTTAACAGATCAAGATGACTTATGGACGAGTATAAAATCGTGGAGCGAGTGAAAGACTGGTATAGGACAGCCTCAATTAAAGCATATCGTAATTTTTTATTAAACGATACAACTATTATCTCGATCGAATCGTATGAACGCTTATATCAACACCTTCCATCCATAAGCAAACAAGTCATAGGAGCGGTTAGTTATCTTACAACTAGTTTTGTACCCGATTTAGAGTTCCCAACGCTTTTGGATTGGTACATTATAGTGTTTGCTTACCTCTATAAGAAAGGTTACGTGATTAGAGTATATAGTTCGTTCGGTCCAGCCCCACTACCCAATTTGAAGTATATTATACATAGTAATGCGAGTGATACGGATATTACGGAACATGAATTCAAAGATAGATTAGTCATAGAACTGGTTGATCTAGACGTCGTAGGGAACAACATTAACCTCCCTGACATCATATCCTCGGTATTGGGTCCTAAATTACTTAGCAAAAATAACATGATTAGATATGAGCTTGACGAAATAGAAAATCGGATGCTTAGCCAAAAACTCTTCGCTGGTCACACGTGGAAGGACGCAGAGGATATAGTGTCTCGATATTTTGATAGAAATGAACGTGAACTATTAAAAGAGGTCTTGAAGATATCAGTGGCTTATCAACAGGTTTTCAGACCCTATCGCGTAGTATATAACACCAAAACGTGGGAACAAGTCCTGCTCTAATTAGTGTTTTTATATTTTAACAGATCAAGATGACTTATGGATGAGTATCAAATCGTGGAGTTAGTGAAAGACAGGTATAGGGCGGCATCAATTAAAGCATATGGTAATTTTTTATTAAATGATACAACTATTATCTCGATCGAATCGTATGAACGCTTATATCAACACAATCCATCCATAAGCAAACAAGTCATAGGAGCGGTTAGTTATCTTACAACTACGTATGTATCCACTTTAGAGTTCCCAACGCTTATCAAATGGAGGATTATACCGTATGCTTACCTCTATAAGAAAGGTTACATGATTAGAGGAATAAGTTCGTTAGGTCCCGCTCCACTACCCAATCTGAAGTATATTATACATAGTATTACAAGTGATACGGGTATTACGCAATATGAATTCCAAGATAGATTAGTCATAGAACTCGTTGACCTAGACGTCGCAGCCAACAACCTCAACCTCCCTAAGATCGTGTCCTAGGTGTTGGGTTCTAAATTACTTAGCAAAAATGAGATGATTGAAAATGATGAGCGTGATGAAATACAGAAACAGATGCGTAGCCAAAAACTCTTCGCTGGGCACACGTGGAAGGATGCTTACGATATAGTGTATCGATATTTTGATGAAAATAAACGTAAACTATCAAAAGAGGTCTTTAAGATATCAGTGGCTTATCAACAGGTTTTCAGACCCTACCGCGTAGTATACAACACCAAAACGTGGCAACAAGTGCTGATGTAATTAGTGTTTTTATATTTTAACTGTTCAAGATGACTTATGGACGAGTATCAAATAGTGGAGCGAGTGAAAGACAGGTATAGGGCGGGATCAATTAAAGCAGAATATAATTTATTATTAAATGATATGACTATTATTTCGAGCGAATCGTACGAACGCTCATATCAACACAATTCGTCCATAAACAAACAAGTTGTAGGATATGTTTATAATGATAGAACTATCCTTTTATCCTTTTTAGAGTTCCCAACGCTCGAATGGTACATTATATCGTCTCCTTACCTCTATAAGAAAGGTTACGTGATTAAAGGATATAGTCCGTTAGGTCCAGCCCCACTACCCAATTTGAAGTATATTATATATTGTATTAAGAGTGATAGGCGATATGAATTGCAAGATAAATTAGTCATAGAACTCGTTGACCTGGACGTGGTAGCTAATAACCTTAACCTCCCTAAAATCGTGTCCTCTGTGTTGGGTCCTAAATTACTTAGCGAGAATAAGATAAATGAAAATGAGCTTGTCAAAATAGACGAACAGATGCTTAGCCAAAAACTCTTCGCTGGGCACACGTGGTATGATGCTGAGTATATAGTGTTTCGATATTTTGATAGAGATCGACGTGAACTATCAAAAGAGGTATTCAAGATATCAGAGGCTTATCAACAGGTTATCAGACCCTACCGCGTAGTATACGACACCAAAACGTGGGAACCAGTCGTGTTCTAATTAGTGTTTTTATATTTTAACTGGTCAAGATGACTTATGGATGAGTATCAAATCCTGGAGCGAGTAAAAGACTGGTATAGGGCGGGATTAATCAAAGCAGAATATAATTTATTATTAAATGATATGACTATTATTTCGGAGAAATCGTATAAACGCTCATATAAACATAATCCATCCATAAGCAAGGAAGTTATAGGATATGTTTATAATGATAGAACTGACTTTGTATCCGAATTAGAGTTCCCAATGCTTGACAAATCGTATATTATACTGTATGCTTACCTCCATAAGAAAGGTTACGTGATTAGAGGATATAGTCCGTTAGGTCCAGCCCCACTGCCCAATTTAAAGTATATTATACATAGTATTACGGGTGATACAGAACATATGAGTAGTACGGGATATGATTTCCAAGATAAATTAGTCATAGAACTCGTTGACGTAGACGTCGTAGCCAACAACATTAACCTCCCTAAGATCATGTCCTCGGTGTTGGGTTCTAAATTACTTAGCGAAAATAACATAATTGAACCTCATGAGTTTAACAAAATAGACGATCGGATTATTAGCCAAAAACTCTTCGCTGGCCACGCGTGGAATGATGCTGAGCTTATAGTGGGTCTATATTTTGATAGTCATCAACGTGAAGTATTAAAAGAGGCATTCAAGATATCACTGGCTTATGAACGTATATTTAGACCCTACCGCGTAGTATACGACACCAAAACGTGGGAACTAGTCCTGATGTAATAAGTGTTTTTATATTTTAACCGTTAAAGACGATTTATGGATGAATATCAGATAGTGGAGCGAGTGAAAGACTGGTATAGGACGGCCTCAATTAAAGAAGTTCATAATTATTTATTAAACGATAGAACTATTATCTCCATGGAATCGTATAAACGGTCATATGGTCACACTACATCCCTAAGCAAACAAGTTACAGGATATGTTTATAATGATACAACTTTCCACATATTCACTTTAGAGTTCCCAATGCTCCAATGGAAGTATATATCATATGCTTACCTTCATAAGAAAGGTTACGTGGTTACACCAGATGAATTGTTAGGTCCCGATCCACTACCCAATTTGAAGTATGTTATATATTGCATTAAGAGAATTCTGGGATACGAATTCCAAGATAGACTAGTCATAGAACTCGTTGACCTAGACGTCGTAGCCAACAACCTCAACCTCCCTAAGATCGTGTCCTCGGTGTTGGGTCCTGAATTACTTAGAGATAGTGTATTTATTGAATATGATGAGCTTCACAAAATAAAGAAACGGGTGAGTAGGCAAAAACTCTTTGCTGGACACACGTGGGATGACGCTGAGCATATAGTGCGTCTATATTTTGATAAAAATGAACGTGACCTATCAAAAGAGGTCTTGAAGATATCAGAGGCTTATCAACGGGTTTTCAGACCCCGTCGGGTAGTATACGACACAAAAACGTGGCAGCCCGTTCTGGTCTAATAAGTGTTTTTATATTTTAACCGTTCAAGATGACTTATGGACGAGTATCAAATCGTGGAGTTAGTTAAAGACAGGTATAGGACTGGATCAATTAAAGTAGTTTATAATTTTTTATTAAACGATAGAACTATTATCTCGGACGAATCGTATGAACGCTTATATGATCACAATCCATCCATAAGCAAGCAAGTTATAGGATATGTTAATAATTATATAACTAGGCTTGTAACCCATTTAGAGTTCCCAATGTTTGTCAATAGGAACTTTATATTGGATGCTTACCTCCATAAGAAAGGTTACATGAGTAGAAGATATAGTGTGTTAGGCCCAGCTCCACTACCCAATTTGAAGTATATTATATATTGTGTTACGAGTGATACGCAATATGAATTGCAAAATAGATTAGTAATAGAACTAGCTGATCTAGACGTCGTATCCAACAACCTCAATCTCTCTAATATCGTGTCCTCGGTATTGGGTTCTAAATTACTTAGAAAAAATGAGATTATTGAAGATGATGAGCTTGACGAAATAAGGAAACGGATGGGTAGCCAAAAACTCTTCGCCGACCACACGTGGGATGCTGAGCTTATAGTACTTCGATATTTTGATAGAGATCAACGTGAACTATCAAAAGAGGTCTTCAAGATATCAGAGGCTTATGAACGTGTATTTAGACCCTACCGCGTAGTATACAACACAAAAACGTGGGAACCCGTTCTGGTCTAATAAGTGTTTTATAATTTAACTGTTCAACATGACTTATGGATGAGTATCAAATCGTTGAGCTAGTGAAAGACAGGTATAGGATGGGACAACTTGAGGCATATCATAATTTTTTATTAAATGATATGACTATTATTTCGGAGAAATCGTTTAAACGCTCATATCAACACAATCCGTCCATAAACAAACAAGTTATAGGATATATTTATAATTATACAACTAGGTTTGTATCCACTTTAGAGTTCCCAATGCTCGATTGGTACATTATATTGGATGCTTACCTCCATAAGAAAGGTTACATGATTAGACGATATAGTCCGTTAGGCCCAGCTCCACTACCCAATTTGAAGTATATTATACATAGCATTGCGAGTGATACGGGATTTTCAGGTATTACGGCATACGAATTCCAAAATAGATTAGTCATAGAACTCGTTGACCTAGACGTCGTAGCCAACAACCTTAATCTCCCTAAAATCGTGTCCTCGGTATTGGGTTCTAAATTACTTACCAAAAATAACATGATTAAATATGATGACCTTGACAAAATAAAGAAGCAGATGCGTAGCCAAAAACTCTTCGCCGACCATACGTGGGATGATGCTGAGTATATAGTGTCTCGATATTTCGACGAAAATAAACGTGAACTATCGAAAGAGGTCTTCAAGATATCCGAGGCCTACGAACAGGTTTTCAGACCCTACCGCGTAGTATACAACACCAAAACGTGGCAACCCGTTCTAGTCTAATAAGTGTTTTTATATTTTAACCGTTCAAGATCACTTATGGACGAGTATCAAATCGTGGAGTTAGTGAAAGACAGGTATAGGACGACATCAATTAGAATATATCATAATTTTTTATTAAATGATATGACTATTATCTCGGACGAATCATATGAACGCTCATATGAACACAATCCGTCCATAAACAAACAGGTTAAAGGATATGTTTATGATCATAGAACTAACCTCGTATCCACTTTAGAGTTCCCAACGCTCCAATGGAACTTTATATCGTATGCTTACCTCCATAAGATAGGTTATGTGTTTAGAGGATATAGTCCGTTAGGCCCAGCCCCACTACCCAATTTGAAGTATATTATATATTGTGTTACAAGTAGTACGGAAGGTACAGGTATTACGGGATATGAATTCAAACATAGATTAGTCATAGAACTACTTGACCTAGACGTCGTAGCCAACAACCTCAATCTCCCTAAGATCGTATCCTCGGTGTTGGGTCCTAAATTACTTGGTGAAAATAACATGATTGAAAATGATAAGCTTGTCGAAATAGACAAACAGGTGCGTAGCCAAAAACTCTTCGCCGACCACACGTGGGACGACGCTTACGATATAGTGTATCGATATTTTGATGATAATAAACGTAAACTATCAAAAAAGGTATTCAAGATATCAGCGGCTTATCAACAGGTTTTTAGACCCTACCGCGTAGTATACGACACCAAAACGTGGCAACAAGTCCTGCTCTAATTAGTGTTTTTATATTTTAACTGGTCAAGATGACTTATGGACGAGTATCAAATCGTGGAGTTAGTTAAAGACAGGTATAGGGCAGGATCAATTAAAGAAAAATATAATTTATTATTAAATGATATGACTATTATTTCGCTCGAATCGTATGAAGACCCATATGAACACAATCCATCCATAAGCAAACAAGTTATAGGATATGTTTATAATAATATAACCGAGTTTGTATCTGAATTAGAGTTCCCAACGCTTACCAAATGGTATATTATATCGGAGGCTTACCTCTATAAGAAAGGTTACGTGATTAAAGGATTAAGTCCGTTAGGCCCAGCCCCACTACCCAATTTGAAGTATATTATACATTGTATCAAGAGTAATATGAAAGATACGAGTAGTACAGGATATAAATTCAAACATAGATTAGTCATAGAACTAGTTGACCTAGACGTCGCAGCCAACAACCTCAATCTCCCTAAGATCATGGTTTCGGTGTTGGGTTCTAAATTACTTAGCGAAAATAACATTATTGAACTTGATGAGCTTGACAAAATAAACGATCGGATTATTAGCCAAAAACTCTTCGCTGGCCACACGTGGTATGATGCTGAGTATATAGTGTTTCGATATTTTGATAGTGATGATCGTGAAGTATTAAAAGAGGCATTCAAGATATCAGAGGCTTATGAACGGGTTTTCAGACCCCGTCGCGTAGTATACAACACAAAAACGTGGCAACCAGTCCTGATGTAGTAAGTGTTTTTATATTTTAACCGTTCAAGACGATTTATGGACGAGAATCAAATCGTGGAGTTAGTGAAAGACGGGTATAGGACGGGATCAATTAAACCATTTCGTAATTTTTTATTAAATGATAAAACTATTATCTCGGACGAATCATATGAACGCTCATATCGACATAATCCGTCCATAAGCAAACAAGTTATAGGATATGTTTATGATTATACAACTAACTATGCATCCACTTTAGAGTTCCCAACGCTTGACAAATGGTACTTTATATCTTATGCTTACCTCCATAAGATAGGTTACTTGTTTAGACGATTTAGTCCGTTCGGTCCAGTCCCACTACCCAATTTGAAGTATATTATATATTGTATTACTAGAAGTACGGAACATATGGGTATTATGGGATACGAATTCCAAGATAGATTAGTCATAGAACTCGTTGACGTAGACGTCGCAGCCAACAACCTTAATCTCCCTAAGATCATGTCATCGGTGTTAGGCCCTAAATTACTTAGCGAAAATGAGATGGATGAAGATGAATTTAATGAAATAGAGAAACAGATGCGTAGCCAAAAACTCTTCGCTGGCCACACGTGGGATGATGCTGAGTATATAGTGTCTCGATATTTCGATGAAAACAAACGTGAACTATCAAAAGAGGTCTTGAAGATATCAGAGGCTTATGAACGTGTGTTCCGACCCTACCGCGTAGTATATAACACTAAAACGTGGCAGCCCGTCCTGCTCTAATTAGTGTTTTTATATTTTAACTTGTCAAGATGACTTATGGACGAGTATCAAATCGTGGAGTTAGTTAAAGACAGGTATAGGGCAGGATCAATTAAAGTAGGTCACAATTTATTATTAAATGATAGGACTATTATCTCGGAGAAATCGTATGGACGCTCATATCAACACGATCCATCCATAAGCAAACAAGTTATAGGATATGTTGAAAATAATACAACCGAGTTTGTATCCAATTTAGAGTTTCCATCGCTCCAATGGTACAATATACTGTATGCTTACCTCCATAAGATAGGTTACGTGCTTAGTGGATATAGTCCGTTAGGTTCAGCTGCACTGCCCAATTTAAAGTATTATATATATTGTATTACGAGTAAAATGAAAGATATGAGTAGTACGGGATATAAATTCAAAGATAGATTAGTCATAGAACTAATTGACCTAGACGTGGTAGCCAACAACCTTAATCTCACTAAGGTCATGGTTTCGGTGTTGGGTTCTAAATTACTTAGCGAAAATAACATGATTGAGCGTGATGAGTTATACGAAATAGAGAAACAGATGCTCAGCCAAAAACTCTTCGCTGGCCACACGTGGTATGATGCTGAGTATATAGTGGGTCTATATTTTGATAGAGATGAACATGAACTATCAAAAGAGGTCTTGAAGATATCAGAGGCCTATCAACAGGTTTTCAGACCCTACCGCGTAGTATACAACACCAAAACGTGGCAACCAGTCGTGTTATAATTAGTGTTTTTATATTTTAACTTGTCAAGATGACTTATGGACGAGTATCAAATCGTGGAGTTAGTTAAAGACAGGCATAGGGCGGGATCAATTAAAGCAGATTACAATATTTTATTAAATGATACAACTATCATCTCGGGCATATCGTATGAACACTTATATCAATACAATCCATACATAAGCAAACGAGTTATAGGATATGTTTATGATTATACAACTATCTTTGTGTCCAATTTAGAGTTCCCAATACTCCAATGGGACTCTATATCGTCTCCTTACCTCTATAAGAAAGGTTACGTGGTTACAGGAGATAGTTCGTTAGGTCCAGCCCCACTACCCAATTTGAAGTATATTATATATAGTATTGCGAGTATTACAGGTATTACGCCACATTACTTCCAAGATAGATTAGTCATAGAACTAGTTGATCTAGACGTGGCAGCTAACAACCTTAATCTGCCTAAAATCATGTCCTCGGTGTTAGGCCCTAAATTACTTACCAAAAATAATATGATTCAAGATGACGAGGTTCATGAAATAGAGAAACAGATGCGTAGCCAAAAACTCTTCGCTGGCCACACGTGGAAGAACGCTAACCGTATAGTGTATCAATATTATGATGGAAATGATCGTAAACTATCAAAAGAGGTCTTCAAGATATCAGAGTCTTATCAACAGGTTTTCAGACCCCGTCGGGTAGTATACGACACAAAAACGTGGAAACCAGTCCTGTTCTAATTAGTGTTTTTATATTTTAACCGTTCAAGATGACTTATGGACGAGTATCAAATCGTGGAGTTAGTGAAAGACTGGTATAGAGAAGGACACCGTGAATCGGCTTATGTACAGTATTATGTTTTGCTTAATGGTAACAGGATTAGTTTTGTTTCGCCTGCTTCGTTCCATGAATCCAATAAACAGGGCCAGATAAGTGATCGTGTAATAGGATCGGTCGATCTGTACGAAGTGATACACAGTAGAATAGAATCGTTTGAATTTCCAATGTTTGATCGTAGCGTGGAAATAGTGGAATTTTATGTCTACAAAAGAGGCTATGTTTTAGTTGATCAGACACACGGACGTTATCCTCTTCCCAACCTGAAATATTTTATTCGTGTAGCAGAATATGAAAACAGGCTGGCCATAGAACTAATTGACCTAGACATCGTAGCCAACAACCTTAATCTCCCTAAGATCATGTCCTCTGTGTTAGGCCCTAAATTACTTAGTGAAAATAACATGATTGAAAATGATAAGCTTGACGAAATAGACAAACAGATGATCAGCCAAAAACTTTTCGCTGGTCACACGTGGGATGATGCTAATTTTATAGTGTTTCTATATTTTGGTGGACACGGACATGAACTATCAAAAGATGTCTTCAAGATATCAGAGGCTTATCAACGTGTATTCAGACCCCACCGCGTAGTATACGACACAAAAACGTGGCAACCAGTGGTGTTCTAATTAGTGTTTTTATATTTTAACCGTTCAAGATGACTTATGGACGAGTATCAAATCGTGGAGTTAGTTAAAGACAGGTATAGGACGGGATCAATTAAAGTAACTTATAATTTTTTATTAAATGATATAACTATTATCTCGGAGAAATCGTATAAACGCTCATATAAACATAATCCATCCATTAGCAAACAAGTTACAGGATATGTTTTTCATCATAGAATTAGGTTTATATCCGATTTAGAGTTCCCAACGCTCCAATGGTACAATATACCATATGCTTACCTTTATAAGATAGGTTACGTGATTATAGGATACAGTCCGTTCAGTCCAGCTCCACTACCCAATTTGAAGTATATTATATATTGTTTTGTGAGTGATACAGAACATATGAGTAGTATGGAATATGAATTCCAAGATAAATTAGTCATAGAACTCGTTGACCTAGACGTCGCAGCCACCAACCTTAACCTTCCTAAGATCGTGTCCTCGGTGTTGGGTGCTAGATTATTTGGTGGGCTTTATGAAATAAACAAACAGGTGCGTAGCCAAAAACTCTTTGCTGGCCACACGTGGGATGATGCTGACGGTATAGTGTTTCGATATTTTGATAAAAATGAACGTAAACTATCAAAAGAGGTCTTGAAGATATCAGAGGCTTATGAACGAGTTTTCAGGCCCTACCGCGTAGTATATAATACCAAAACATGGCAGCCCGTCCTGCTCTAATTAGTGTTTTTATATTTTAACCGTTCAAGATGACTTATGGATGAGTATCAAATCGTGGAGTTAGTGAAAGACTGGTATAGGACGGGATCAACTAAAGCAGATGATAATTTTTTATTAAATGTTAAAACTATTATCTCCATCGAATCGTATGAACACTCATATCAACACACTCCATCCATAAGCAAACAAGTTATAGGATATGTTTTTAAAAATAGTACTAACGTTGTATCTGAATTAAAGTTCCCAATGCTTAAATGGGAGTTTATATTGGATGCTTACCTCTATAAGAAAGGTTACGTGATTATAGATTATGGTCCGTTCAGTCCAGCCCCACTACCCAATTTGAAGTATATTATATATAGTATTATGAGTTATACTCAACATGAATTCCAAAATAGATTAGTCATAGAACTCGTTGACGTAGACGTCGTAGCAGACAACATTAACCTCTCTAACATCGTGTGGTCGGTGTTGGGTGATAAATTACTTAGGAAAAATAAAATAATTAAATATGCTGAGCTTAACGATATAAAATATCGGTTGTATAGGGAAAAACTCTTCGCTGGCCATAGCTGGGGTATTGCTGAGCTTATAGTGCATCGATATTTTGATGAAAATAAACGTAAACTATCAAAAGAGGTCTTCAAGATATCAGCGGCTTATCAACAGGTTTTCAGACCCTATCGCGTAGTATACGACATAAAAACATGGCAGCCCGTCCTGCTCTAATTAGGATTTTTATATTTTAACCGTTAAAGATGACTTATGGACGAGTATCAAATCGTGGAGTTAGTTAAAGACAGGTATAGGACGGGATCAACTAAAGAAGTTCATAATTTTTTATTAAATGATAAAACTATTATCTCGATCGAATCGTATAAACGCTCATATGAACACACTCCATCCATAAGCAAACAAGTTATAGGATATGTTTTTAAAAATAGTACTATCTTTGTAACCACTTTAGAGTTCCCAACGCTCCAATGGAACTTTATATCGTATGCTTACCTCTATAAGAAAGGTTACGTGATTATAGGATATAGTCCGTTAGGTCCAGCCCCACTACCCAATTTGAAGTATATTATATATTGTGTTACGAGTAGTACGGAAGATACGGGTATTACGGGATACGAATTCAAAGATAGATTAGTAATAGAACTACTTGACCTAGACATCGTAGCCAACAACCTCAACCTCCCTAAGATCGTATCCTCAGTGTTGGGTTCTAAATTACTTAGCGAAAATAATATGATTGAAGATGATAAGTTTGTTGAAATAGAGAAACGGGTGCGTAGCCAAAAACTCTTCGCTGACCACACGTGGGATGATGCTTACGATATAGTGTTTCGATATTTTGATAAAAATAAACGTGAACTATCAAAAGAGGTCTTGAAGATATCAGAGGCCTATCAACAGGTTTTCAGGCCCTACCGCGTAGTATATAATACCAAAACATGGCAGCCCGTCCTGCTCTAATTAGGATTTTTATATTTTAACCGTTAAAGATGACTTATGGACGAGTATCAAATCGTGGAGTTAGTGAAAGACTGGTATAGGACGGGATCAACTAAAGCAGGTCTTATTTTTTTATTAAATGATACAACTATTATCTCGAACCGATCGTATAAACGCTTATATCAACATAATCCATCCATAAGCAAACAAGTTATAGGATGTGTTTATGATTATACAACTGAGTTTGTAACCACTTTAGAGTTTCCAACCCTTATCGATGCGGACTTTATATCGTATGCTTACCTCCATAAGAAAGGTTACTTCATTATAGCATATAGTTCGTTAGGTCCCGCTCCACTGTCCAATTTAAAGTATATTATATATTGTATTGCGAGTGATACGCAATATACGCGTATTATGGAATATGAATTCCAAGATAGATTAGTCATAGAACTCGTTGACCTAGACGTCGTAGCCAACAACCTCAATCTCCCCAAGATCATGTCCTCGGTGTTGGGTTCTAAATTACTTAGTGAAAATAACATGATTGAATATGATGAGTTTTACGAAATACAGAAACAGATGCTCAGCCAAAAACTTTTCGCTGGTCACACGTGGGATGATGCTTGGCGTATAGGGTATCGATATTTTGATAAAAATGAACGTAAACTATCAAAAAAGGTATTTAAGATATCACAGGCCTATCAACAGGTTTTCAGACCCTACCGCGTAATATACAATATGAGAACGTGGCAACCAGTGCTGATGTAATTAGTGTTTTTATAGTTTAACTGTTCAACACAATTTATGGACGAGTATCGAATCGCGGAGCGGATTAAAGAACTATACAGAGCAAAACAGATACATCAAGATAAGTATGTTTTATTAAATGATAATAGAATTATACCGATAACATTGTATAAAAATTTCTATAAACAGAACCCGTCCATCAATGACCAAGTGATAGGATCTGTGTATGTGGATCACACTGATTATTTGTTCAGGTTTGAATTTCCAATGCTTGTTCATGACATCGATTTTCCATTACTTTACCTAAATAAGATAGGTTATATATATGAACCAAATATTCCCTTTAAAAATGACGAATGGTTTAATACGGCCGTACTTAGTAACCTAAAGTACTTTATTGCGGCATACCAATTCCAAGATAGATTGGCAATAGAACTCGTTGACCTAGACGTCGCAGCCAACAACCTTAATATTCCTAAGATCATGTCCTCTGTGTTGGGTCCTAAATTACTTAGCGAAAATAACATAATTGAACGTAATGACCGTCACGAAATAGGATATCGGTTGATTAGCCAAAAACTCTTCGCTGGCTACACGTGGGATGATGCTATGCTTATAGTGATTGAATATTTTGATGAAAATAAACGAGAACTATCAAAAGAGGTCTTGAAGATATCACAGGCTTATCAACAGGTTTTCAGACCCTACCGCGTAATATATAACACCAAAACATGGCAACCAGTCCCGATGTGATTAGTGTTTTTATATTTTAACCGTTCAAGGTGACTTATGGATGAATATCAGATAGTGGAGCGAGTAAAAGACTGGTACAGGACGGCATCAATTAAACGGTATCGTAATTTTTTATTAAATGATAGAACTATTATTTCTATCGAATCGTATGGACACTCATATCAACATAATCCATCCATAAGCAAACAAGTTACAGGATATGTTTATAATGATAGAACTAACTTTGTATCCGAATTAGAGTTCCCAATGCTTATCGAATGGAACTTTATATCGTATGCTTATCTCTATAAGATAGGTTACCTGATTAGAGGATATAGAGTGTTAGGTTTAGCTCCACTACCCAATTTGAAGTATATTATATATTGTATTACGAGAAGTACGGAAGATACTGGTATTACGGGATACGAATTCAAAGATAGATTAGTCATAGAACTTGCTGACGTAGATGTAGCAGCAAATAACCTTAACCTCCCTAAGATCCTGTCCTCTGTGTTGGGTTCTAAATTACTTAGTGAAAATAAGATAAGTCGAGATGAGTATGACGAAATAATAGAACACATGATTAGCCTAAAAGTATTCGCTGGCCACACGTGGGACGAGGCTTACGATATACTGTATCGATATTTTGATGAAAATAAACGAGAACTATCAAAAGAGGTCTTGAAGATATCAGTGGCTTATCAACAGGTTTTCAGACCCTACCGCGTAATATATAACACCAAAACATGGCAACCAGTCCCGATGTGATTAGAGTTTTTATATTTTACCAGGTCAAGACGATTTGTGGATGAGTATCAGATAGTGGAGTTAGTGAAAGACTGGCATAGGACAGGATCAATTAAAGCATATCATAATTTTTTATTAAATAGTACAACTATAATTTCGGACGAATCGTATAAACGCTCATATCAACATGATCCATCCATAAGCAAACAAGTTATAGGATATGTTGGTGATGATAGAACTAGCTCTGTATCCTATTTAGAGTTCCCAACGCTTATCAACTGGAACGTTATACTGTTTGCTTACCTCTATAAGAAAGGTTACTTGTTTAGAGAAATAAGTTGGTTAGGTACAGCTCCACTGCCAAATTTGAAGTATATTACATATAGTATTACGAGTATAACAGGTATTACAGGTATTACGGGATATGAATTCCAAGATAGATTAGTCATAGAACTACTTGACCTAGACGTCGTAGCCAACAACCTCAATCTCCCCAAGATCCTGCCCTCTGTGTTGGGTCCTAAATTACTTAGTGAAAATAATATGATTGAAAATGAGCTTTACGAAATAATCGAACAGATACGTAGGAAAAAACTCTTCGCTGGCCACACGTGGTATGATGCTGAGCTTATAGTGTCTCGATATTTCGATGAAAATAAACGTAAACTATCAAAAGAGGTCTTGAAGATATCGGAGGCCTACGAACGTGTGTTCCGACCCTACCGCATTATGTATGACACCAAAACGTGGGAACAAGTCCTTGTCTAATAAGTGTTTTTATATTTTAACCGTTCAAGACGATTTATGGACGAGTATCAAATCGTGGAGTTAGTGAAAGACTGGTATAGGGCGGGATCAATTAAATCACTTCATAATTTTTTATTAAAAGATAGAACTATTATCTCCATCGAATCGTATGAACGCTCATATGAATACAATCCATCCATAAGCAAACACGTCATAGGATATGTTCATGAAAATGGAACTTACTATGTATCCAAGTTAGAGTTCCCAATGCTTGACGAATATGGCACAATATCGTATATTTATCTCTATAAAATAGGTTACTTGATTAGACTATATGATTGGTTAGGTCCAGCTCCACTGCCAAATTTGAAGTATATTACATATAGTATTACGGGTGATATGGTAAATATGGGTAGTATGGGACACGAATTCAAAGATAAATTAGTCATAGAACTCGTTGACCTAGACGTCGCAGCCAACAACCTCAATCTCCCTAAAATCGTGTCCTCTGTGTTGGGTCCTAAATTACTTAGTGAAAATAAGATAAATATAGATAAGTTTTACAAAATAGAACATAGGGTGGCTAAGCAAAAACTCTTCGCTGGTCAAATGTTCTATGATGCTCACTATATAGCGAGTCTATATTTTGATACAGATAAACATGACGTATCAAAAGAGGTCTTGAAGATATCACAGGCTTATCAACAGGTTTTCAGACCCTACCGCGTAGTATATAACATCAAAACGTGGCAACCAGTCGTGTTCTGATTAGTGTTTTTATATTTTAACAGGTCAAGACGACTTATGGACGAGTATGAAATTGTGGATCGAGTGAAAGACTGGTATAGGACAGGATCACTTGAACCACTTGATAATTTTTTATTAAATAATATAACTATTATCTCGATAGAATCGTATAAACGCTCCTATCAACATAACCCATCCATAAGCAATCAAGTCATAGGATATGTTATTGATAATAGAACTAACCTTGTATACGAATTAGAGTTCCCAGTCCTCCAATGGGACTTTATATCGTCTCCTTACCTCTATAAGATAGGTTACGTGATTAGAGGAATAAGTCCGTTAGGTCCCGCTCCACTACCCAATTTGAAGTATATTATATATAGTATTACGGGTATTACGCTATATGAATTCAAAGATAAATTAGTCATAGAACTAGTTGACCTAGACGTCGCAGCCAACAACCTCAACCTCCCTAACATCGTATCCTCGGTGTTGGGTTCTAAATTACTTAGCGAAAACAACATGATTGAAGATGGGCTTTACGAAATAAACAAACAGATGCGTAGCCAAAAACTCTTCGCTGGCTACACGTGGGATGATGCTAACGATATAGTGTTTCGATATTTTGATAAAAATGAACGTGAACTATCAAAAGAGGTCTTGAAGATATCCGAGGCTTATGAACGGGTTTTCAGACCCTACCGCGTAGTATACGACACAAAAACGTGGCAGCCCGTTCTGGTGTGATTAGTGTTTTATATTTTAACAGGTCAACATGACTTATGGACGAGTATCAAATCGTGGAGTTAGTGAAAGACGGGTATAGGACAGGATTAATTAAAGCAGATGATAATTTTTTATTAAACGATAGAACTATTATCTCGGACGAATCGTATGAACGGTCATATGAACACAATCCATCCATAAGCAAGCAAGTTATAGGATATGTTAATAATGATATAACTAACGTTGTATCCGATTTAGAGTTCCCAATGCTTATCAACTGGGACTTTATACTGTTTGCTTACCTCTACAAGAAAGGTTACTTGAATGAATTATATAGACCGTTAGGTCCCGCTCCACTACCCAATTTGAAGTACATTATATATTGTATTACGACTAGTACGGGATATACGGGTATTACGAGATATGAATTCCAAAATAGATTAGTCATAGAACTCGTTGACCTAGACGTGGCAGCCAACAACCTCAACCTCCCTAAGATTGTGTCATTGGTGTTGGGTCCTAAATTACTTAGTGAAAATAACATGATTAAATATTATGAGCTTAACGAAATAAACGAACAGATGTATAGGAAAAAACTCTTCGCTGGCCACACGTGGAAGGCCACTAAGCGTATAGTGTATCGATATTTTGATGAAAATAAACTTGAACTCACGAAAGAGGTCTTGAAGATATCACAAGCTTATGAACGGGTTTTCAGACCCTACCGCGTAGTATACGACACAAAAACGTGGCAATCACTCCTGATGTAATTAGTGTTTTTATATTTTAACCGTTTAAGACGATTGATGGACGAGTATCAAATCGTGGAGTTAGTTAAAGACAGGTATAGGACAGGATCAATTAACATATATGATAATTTATTATTAAATGATACAACTATTATCTCGGACCAATCGTATAAACGCTTATATCAACACAATCCATCCATAAGCAAACAAGTTATAGGATATGTTTATGATTATACAACTAACTTTGTATCCACTTTAGAGTTCCCAATCCTCCAATGGAACCATATATCGTATGCTTACATCTATAAGAAAGGTTACGTGATTAGAGAAGATAGTCCGTTCGGTCCAGCTCCACTACCCAATTTGAAGTATATTATATATTGTATTACGAGTAGTACAGAAGATACAGGTATTACGCAATATGAATTCAAAGATAGATTAGTCATAGAACTCGTTGACCTAGACATCGCAGCCAACAACCTCAATCTCCCTAAAATCGTGTCCTCTGTGTTAGGCCCTAAATTACTTAGCGAAAATAACATGATTGAACGTGATGTGCTTGACGAAGTAGTAGATAGGACTCGTAGCCAAAAACTCTTCGCCGACCATACGTGGTATGATGCTTGGCTTATAATGTATCTATATTTTGATACAAATAAACGTGACCTATCAAAAGAGGTCTTGAAGATATCACAGGCTTACGAACGTGTATTCAGACCCTACCGCGTAGTATATGATGCCGAAACGTGGCAACCAGTCCTGATGTAATAAGTGTTTTTATATTTTAACCGTTCAACATGACTTATGGATGAGTATCAAATCGTGGAGCGAGTGAAAGACTGGTACAGGACGGCATCAATTAACATATATGATAATTTATTATTAAATGATACAACTATTATCTCGGACGAATCATATGAACACTCATATCAACACAATCCGTCCATAAGCAAACAAGTTATAGGATATGTTTATGATTATACAACTAACTTTGTATCCGATTTAGAGTTCCCAATACTTAGCGAAGGGGACTATATATTATTTGCTTACATCTATAAGAAAGGTTACTTGAATGGACTATATAGACCGTTAGGTCCAGCCCCACTACCCAATCTAAAGTATTTTATAAATTGTTTTACCAGAAGTATGACGGAACATACAGGTATTACGAAATATGAATTCAAAGATAGATTAGTCATAGAACTCGTTGACCTAGACGTCGTAGCCAACAACCTCAATCTCCCTAACATCGTATCCTCGGTGTTGGGTTCTAAATTACTTAGCGAAAATAATATGATTGAAGATGATAAGCTTGTGGAAATAAAGAAGCAGATGCGTAGCCAAAAACTCTTTGCTGGCCACACGTGGGATGATGCTTGGCGTATAGTGACTCTATATTTTGATAAAAATAAACGTGATCTATCAAAAGAGGTCTTTAATATATCACAGGCCTACGAACGGGTTTTTAGACCCTACCGCATTATGTACGACACAAAAACGTGGGAACAAGTCCTGATGTAATAAGTGTTTTATATTTTAACTGGTCAACACGATTTATGGACGAGTATCAAATTGTGGAGTTAGTTAAAGACAGGTATAGGACTGGATCAATTAAACCATATCATAATTTTTTATTAAATGATTTAACTATTATCTCGGAGAAATCGTATAAACGCTCATATCAACACAATCCATCCATAAGCAAACAAGTTATAGGATATGTTGAAAATAATACAACTGACCTTGTATCCGAATTAGAGTTCCCAATCCTAGAATGGAGCGTTATACCGTATGCTTATCTCCATAAGAAAGGTTACGTGATTACACGATATACTCCATTAGGTCCAGCCCCACTACCCAATTTGAAGTATATTATACAATGTTTTATGAGAAGAACGGAAGATAAGAGTATTACGGGATATGAATTCGAAGATAGATTAGTCATAGAACTCGTTGACGTAGATGTAGCAGCAAATAACCTTAACCTCCATAACATCGTGTCCTCGGTATTGGGTCCTAAATTACTTAGTGAAAATAACATGATTGAAAATGAGCTTTATGAAATAGTAGATCGGGTGCGTAGCCAAAAACTCTTCGCCGACCACACGTGGGATGCTGCTAAGGTTATAGTGTTTCGATATTTTGATAAAAATGAACGTGACCTATCAAAAGAGGTATTGAAGATATCAGAGGCTTATCAACAGGTTTTCAGACCCTACCGCGTAGTATACAACACCAAAACGTGGCAACAAGTGCTGATGTAATTAATGTTTTTATATTTTAACCGTTAAAGATGACTTATGGACGAGTATCAAATCGTGGAGTTAGTGAAAGACGGGTATAGGACAGGATCAATTAAACCATATCATAATTTTTTATTAAATGATAAAACTATTATCTCGGACGTATTGTATGAACGCTCATATCGACACAATCCGTCCATAAACAAACAAGTTATAGGATATGTTTATAATTATACAACTAGCTTTGTATCCAATTTAGAGTTCCCAACGCTCGACAAATGGTACATTATATCGTCTCCTTACCTCCAAAAGAAAGGTCACTTGATTAGAGGAGATAGTTCGTTAGGTCCCGCTCCACTACCCAATTTGAAGTATATTATATATAGTATTAAGAGTGATACGCAATCTGAATTCCAAGATAAATTAGTCATAGAACTCATTGACCTAGACGTCGTAGCCAACAACCTAAATCTCCCTAAGATCATGTCCTCTGTGTTAGGCCCTAAATCACTTAGCGAAAATAACTTTATTGAAGATGATGAGCTTAACGAAATAAACAATCGGATGCTTAGCCAAAAACTCTTCGCTGGCCACACGTGGAATGATGCTAAGCGTATAGTGTTTCGATATTTTAATAGTGATAAACGTGAACTATGGAAAAAGGTCTTGAAGATATCACAAGCTTATGAACGGGTTTTAAGACCCTACCGCGTAGTATACAACACAAAAACGTGGGAACCAGTCGTGTTCTGATTAGTGTTTTTATATTTTAACAGGTCAAGACGACTTATGGATGAGTATCAAATCGTGGAGCGGATTAAAGAACTATATAGAGCAGAACAGATTCATGAAGGTGTGTATTTTTTATTAAATGATAACAGAATTACGCCGACAATATTGTATAAAAATCTCTATAAACAGAACCCGTTCATCAATAACCAAGTGATAGGATATGTGGATGTGCATCGCACTTATAATTTGTCCACATTCGAATTCCCAATGCTTGTTAATAACATGTATTTTCGGTTACTCTACCTAAATAAGATAGGTTACGTATACGAACCAGATAGTATATTTAAAGACGAATGGTTTAATACGGCCGTACTTAGTAACCTGAAGTACTTTATCGTGGCATATGAATTCGAAGATAGATTGGCCGTAGAACTCGTTGACCTAGACGTCGCAGCCAACAACCTTAATCTCCCCAAGATCATATCCTCGGTGTTGGGTTCTAAATTACTTAGCAAAAATAACATGATTGGATATGATGAGCGTAACAAAATAATAGAACGGATGCTCAGCCAAAAACTCTTCGCTGACTATACGTGGGATGATGCTAAGCATATAGTGTTTGGATATTTTGATGAAAATGATCGTAAACTATCAAAAGAGGTATTCAAGATATCCGAGGCTTATGAACGTATATTTAGACCCTACCGCGTAGTATACAACACCAAAACGTGGCAGCCCGTTTTGCTCTAATAAGTGTTTTTATATTTTAACTGTTCAACATGACTTATGGATGAATATCAAATCGTGGAGTTAGTTAAAGACAGGTATAGGACGGGATCAATTAAAGCATTTAATAATTTTTTATTAAACGATTTAACTATTATCTCGGACGCATTGTATGAACGGTCATATCAACACAATCCATCCATAAGTAAGCAAGTTATAGGATATGTTAATAATTATACAACTCACTTTGTATCCGATTTAGAGTTCCCA
>Ga0208549_100228_pt1 | contig 27005 bp, 58 predicted proteins | sample BED_host_MetaG_FD_187135 | JGI IMG/M metagenome (GOLD analysis project Ga0208549, IMG submission 187135) | Hot spring microbial mat communities from Yellowstone National Park, Wyoming, USA - BED_host_MetaG (SPAdes) (version 2) | ecosystem: Environmental > Aquatic > Thermal springs > Hot (42-90C)... | reverse complement strand
GGCAGGAGCCGCAGTTGGTGCAATAATGGGATACTTTTTGGGCTTCATAATGTATATAGTTGTACTGAGTGCATCAGCCTTTGGTGTACAGGCATACAATGGAACATATAGCCCAATAAAAATAATGTCTGGAAATGCAGGATTGTTCCCATTGATATTCGCAGTAGCATTCGCTGCACTCGGATTCTTTGGTGGGTTTTATATATCCTCTAAGGCTTCTGAACCAAAACCACCTGCATAAAATTTATTATTTTTTATTTTAATCCCATCAAAACTTTTTTATAATTTTTTTTAATATTCTCATCATGGAAGAAAAGATATTCACATTTAAAGGGAAGAAATACGTAGAAAAAGTATTCGATACACCCTGCGATGAACCTTTCAGGTATATGGAAGAAATAAAAAAGGCAAAGCAAAATAAAAAGAAGTAAACTGGCTAACGGAATACGTCATAACATTTACTTACCCATACGTCGTCGTACTTACCATACCGTCGACTATGATTAATATCTTTACAATAATCATCACATACATCAGGATATGGTGATATAGTACCATATTTTAAATCGGGATATATATTCGATACAATCTCTTTTGCAACGTTGCTGAGGAGGTTCAAATAGTTATTTTTTTCCTGTTCCAATTCATTATGTAACTTCTCTTTCTTTTTGGGACTAGTATTTTTGGAATCAATAGCACGTTCATATAAAACACTCAATCTGGATACTTTTTCCCTCTCATCAAGTATCTTTGTTCTATATTTATTCCTGAGTTCATCAGAAGTTCTATAACAAGTTACCATATCGTTTTTGGCACCATATATACAGGATGCTATTTTAGGTTGACTAGTTAAATCTCCAATAAAGTCTCCCTTACTTGGATAGGAGTCAGCATGAGGATGTGAATGCACAGTTAAATCTACCTGATTATTACATTCCCTATCAATCCTATCAATAGCACTTACACTCACATTTTTATCCGTACCTTCAATTAATTCAGTGATCCTACCATCACTGCATACATTAAAAGCATGTTCTTTTCCAGTTCGCAAGGTTTTTTCCTTGATTTCCTCTAACTTTTGATGTATTGAGGGTTTCGTAAGAACCCTAGTACAGATTGTTGTATAAATTCCAGTTTCATGTGGGGATAACATAATTACTCTTTCCAATCAATCGGGCAGGTATCAATCCATTGGTTATCACTATATTTACCAAGTGGGTGTTTATCATTAATCTTCCATCTAACACTGTCAATAAATTCATTGTAAAGCATTCTCTCTAACATAGCTTTTTTAAATCCTTCAGAATGCATTTGACTTTCTATTTCTTGCCTCTTTTTTTCATCTTCAGTATCGAAATATTGTCTATTCAAATCACTTAGTTTTTTATTGAGTTCTGTTAAATCTTTCTGGTATTTATTTATAAGTTGGTCAGAAATACTGAAACAGGTTACAGCATCTGAGTCTTGACCGTATATACAGGAACCCTTTTGCTTTTTGCCGGGATGTTCTATGTAAGTAACAATATCACCTTTACTTGGATAAGGATATTCCTTTTCAGTTGTTGAACCCCGAGGATGTGAATGTAAATCTATATCTACTTCATAATTACAGTACTTCCAAGCAGGGTCCATGAGTATACCTAATGAACTGCCATCAATTATAGGGGAAACACTGCCATTACTACATACTGTAAAACCATGTTCCTTTTCATCATACTTGGTTCTTTTTATTAATTCTTTTAATTTGTTATATACCTCTGGTCTTTGAAGTACTTCACAGACTTCTTGTTTCGTTCCCATATTACTCTCCAGTTTTACCAGTTACCTTATTTATAAGACTTTTTGTTCCACTTTTTAAACGTTCAGTAAGGCTATTGGTAATACCTGAAACAGCTTCTTTTGCGGCAATACCTGCTTCCCTTTCAGGTTCTGATATTGCCCAGCCCCATGCAATAAGACCACCTATAACTATTCCACCTACTATAATTATAACGGGTAGAAATTCCATAAGACCGGTGTTTATTGTACCTACTGTATTGCTTGTACATTGGGGCTGTCCAAACAGTGTAGTTCCATAAGTTGTACCGGAAGGGCATGATAATGAAATATTTATTGTTCCACTTGGACCGTTAAGTTCAGTTGACTGTGATACCGGTGAAAAAGGTGCATAATTCACTGTTGCGGTATAACTGTCACCTATGTTTAATCCAGTGAATACTGCCTGTCCTTTTGAATTTGTAAACTGTGTACCAACATCGGTATCTGAACTTGTATCCTGCAGTGATACAGGTATATTTGCCATTGCTCCTCCGGGTGTTGTTACATTTACTGTTATTTGACCCTGTCCTTCTGTTGTTGCATTTAATGTCTCTGATGCTGTTCCTGTTAGTTCATAATGAAGGTTATAAGTACCAAAAGTAGGTGCACAGCTTACTATTGAAAATACTATCTGGTTATTAGTATTCAATACTTGCTTAAGTTCATCAGAAGTCAATGTATGTGAATAGTTGAAGTAAGGGTTTCCCTGTATAGCACAGTTGTTTGCAAGTAGAGTAACAGGAGCAGATGTACCGTACTGTATTGTTGCAGATGCCCATGCTACCCTTCCTGAACATGCACCTAATGGGCATGAATTTCCTATTATCCTTAACTGGAAATTAACTGTTACAGAAGTAGCATATTGACTTATTGTTGCTGTTGATGAAATGTTTGCACCTGCGGCATCCCAGTATTCGAGGTTATCCCAGTTCTGCTGCCTTGAATTGTCAATAAAATACACTGTAGTTGACATTAAATCTATATGCATTCCGTATTTATTAAAGTTTTGTAATATTATATTTTTGATATTAAATTACGTAAACTATTTTAACACATAACGTATAACCAATAGATGAATATAACAAGCAACCAAGTTACTGTAATTGTAACTTCAAGTGGATGTACCGAAACTCCTGTACTTACACTTTCTGTCAATCCAACAACTATAACAGCTGGAAATATTGTTTATGTATCGGGAAACCTTTCATGTGGAGGAAATGCTATACCAAATGCAAATGTAAAAATAACATACAATTATCAGGGTACAACTTCATCAAGCTGTTATACATTCTCAAAGACTGCAACAACCGATAGCAGTGGAAATTACGTAATTGGTATATCTATATCATGTACTGGCACTTGGATAATTTCGGCAAGTTATGGGAATATAAGTTCAACACCTTCTGAAGTGGAGTTAAATGTAACCGGGACAGCACCGAGTAATTACGGGCTTGTATGTTCTGGTGGGGTTTATAGATGTGTAGCAGGTGCAGGCAATTTAACACTTCAACAGTGTGAATCTAATTCACTTTACGGTAAACAATGTGGGAGAATACGGTACATGTAGTACTATACCTTACATATAATATTTCACAAACTATTTTAATACGTTAAGTATTTACTAATAATGGCGAATCAGGAAGTAGAAGGTAAAAGGTCATCACTGGTACCGGTTGCTATAGGGGCAACAGTAGGACTACTTGGTATTGCCGGTCTCCTATATTATTTAACAACACAAAAAACTCCTCCTCCTACTACTACAGGTAATACTGTATTGACATTGACAGCAAATCCTACACAGGTACCACAAGGCGGTACGGTAACTTTTACAGTAGTTGCAAATAACAGTGAAACAAACCAACCTGTATCAGGTTTAACTGTAACACTTGTGAATGTAACTACATCAACAAATATACAGAGTGAAGTTACTGATTCAACTGGTACTGCAACATTTGTCTATACTGTGCCTACAACACTACCTGCAGGTACTTACGTATTCGATGCTGTGTCATCTTAATATACAGAAATATAAACAATCTCAAGTTATTTAAACAGGAAAATAATTAAGACAAGTATGAAAGATGATAACAGCACAATTCACAAAATAGCCCCTTATGCAATAGGTTTTGTGCTTGGAGGCTTAACCACGTATGTAGCACTCACAGCGATAGGAGTATATACAATAGAGAATTTATCTAAATCATTACCTAATTCAGGCACAGTATCTGAAGTAAATTTAAAGGTATCTGATATATATGTACATGCCGGTACAGTTATTACACTCACAGCAACCGTTATAAATAATGGAAAACCAGCAACTTACCAGCCTGTTGAGTTCTATTCAAATGGTGTTTTAGGTGGTAGATCAATGACATCAAGTACAGGTGAAGCTGTTATGGAATACCAGATAAATAACCCGGGAATATACAATATATATGCTGATTCAATGGGAATAAAAAGTAATGAAGTACAGGTGGTGGTATCATGAGAGATGTATATGATGAAGAAAAACATTTACACCCGATTGTATCAGAAGAGTATATTTCAAATTCCGACAGGCAACAGATAAGACAGCTTGCAAATGAAGTATCGAGTGCAATAGATACATTGAAAAGGTTGAACGATAACCAGTACATGCAATCTTTTATACGAAACCCTGACAGTATTAAATACCTGAATGATATAGTAAAAGGAAAAAGACCGAGACCTTCAAATATACCAGAACTCCCATTCATAATATATAAAGGTTGTGTTTTACATGCTGATGAAGTAAAAAAGGACGAAGCACTTAAACAGGACTGCAATATGTTAATGTTTGCTGCAGAACTTGCAGACCGTGCAGCAAACGACCTGTGGCTCATCAAACAGAATTTATCAGTACCGATAGGTGCACCTGCAGCAGACAAACACGGAAGAAGGATATCAGATAAGGAACTTATTAAAATTGATAAGCAGTTGTACCCGAGTGAAATGGAGGAAATAGAATCATTCAGGTGGGAGAGTATATGAGCAGTCCGGAAACAGATATAAGGCTTATACAGCAGGATGTTAAATACATAAGGGAAAAAATAGACGGTGTAGTTACAAAAGTAAATGAACACGACCAGAGGTTAAGGGATATTGAACTTAAAATTGCAAGTTTAAATGGAAAGGAAAGGGGTATAACTTCAGCAGAGGAAAGAAGCGACAGGAGGTTTAAACTGATTATAACCGCCCTTATACTGGTTACGTCTGCTATAAATATACTTATAGCAATATTCCGTTAAATTTTTATAACAGGAAATAATATCAGTTCGGGGTAGCAGCCTCCCTACCCCCACCACCTTTTCTCCTCAAAGGTATATTATTGTCTTTAAGTATTCTGAGTACAGGTGTTATAGAACATTTCATGAGTTTTGATATTGCAGTGGCTGACATCTGGTGCTGAGTATACAACTCTATAACTTTCCTGCTGTCTATGAATACACCACCATTTTTAATTGATGTTTTACTCCTCGGTCTGCCGAATTTAACACCCCTTGCTTTTGCATATTCCCTGCCTGCCCTTGTACGTTCATTTATCATATTTACTTCAAATTCAGCAAATGCCGCAATTATCTGGAGCATTAACTTACCCATTATAGTTGTTGTATTTATAGCAGGCTGTTCAACTGCTATGAACTTTATTCCCTTATTATCGAGTAATGTTACCATGTTCAGTAAGTCTTTACTTGACCTTGCAAGCCTGTCGATCTTTGTTACTATCAGAATCTCTGGTTTATCTATTTCCATCTGCCTGAACATCTGTTTAAGTTGTGGTCTGTTATCTGTTTTACCACTTACACCTCTGTCTTCAAATATCTTAACAGTAAGGTCATTCTGTTTGCAATAGTCAGTTATCAGTTTAATTTGCCTGATAGTACTCCCCTGTTCGACTTCTTCTTTTGTACTTGCCCTTACATAACCGTAAGCTAAACCTGTCATTTTAATCGTGGAACTTAATAACATACAAGTTATTAAAGTTTCCGATTTAATAACATTACTGAAATTCAAATTTTAGTAATACAGTAAACATTATATACCTCGATATAATATCATTATGAGATCTGGACAGGGATGGGGAGGTAACCCCTCTTACCTGCCCTACTTAATATTAGGTGGTATAATGGAATTAGAAGAATTTATGGAGAAATGGAGAAAAATAGACAGAAACAGGGACTATGTAATTATTGAAGCCTGTGGATACCGCATAACAATATATGCAACATATTATCAAATTGATGAGGATGAAAACGATTGTATACACTTATATTACGGGGATGATAAGGTCTGTGAGTTATACTTGGATAAGGTAAATGATGTTTATTAATCTTCTTCATCATCTTTGTTTTCTGCATCTACATGGAGCAATACGCAGTTCACTGAGTCTTTTACTATTTTCCTCCTTGCTTTGAAATCCTTCTCAGGATTGCCTGTAAGTTTATCAAAATCTTTTGCTATGTGATTGGTACACCATTCAAATACTTTCCTTGATTTCACGTTTCCTTATTGCAAGCAGATTTATTATTTTTCCTGAGATTTATATTTTTGATAGAAAACATAAAATGTAAGTACGTATTGTCCTATTGTGAACTGGCTAAGGGTGCATGGGAACATATTGGGAGTGTTGTACGGGATACTTTCATACTTTTTTATAATGCATTACTGGTATTATGCTTTAGGTCTTGCTATTATAATTGGTATCTATTCCAACTACTTCGTAAGTTACATAATAAAGATGTTGAACGTTAAAATAGGTGAACTGATGGGTTCTGCTGTAGTTAGTATGTTCAAAATCAAAAAATAATATCGGTTAATATAAAACATGGAAACATATAAAAAACAGTAAATAATACCTGTTATAATGAGGGATGAACTACACCGCACACTTAAAGTACTGTCAAGCATACCAATGGTGGGTGCAATACCCAATGTTGTACTGCAATCAGGTGAGCAATTCGGTTATTTCGATAAGGAGGGTGCTGATAAATTAACAGATAAAGAACTTTTCTACGATTTCGTGCATGACGGTGTAGTTGTTGACCCACAGACAGCAGAGTCTGATATACTTTCATGTACATGTACTCAAGGGAAGAACTCCAAAGATATATGCTGGAAAAAGGGGATAATAGGTATACTGTCTAAGGATCAAGTAGAAAAGTACTGCCCTGTTGAACACAGGCAGTATGAAAAGACTGATATACATTCAAGGATAGAGGATTTTATAGATGCTTCAAAGGCATGTGAAATAGGAAATTCTATTAACGGGAAAGTAATTACAGATATTGAAGACAGATTGAAGTGCATGCATGATAAATTGAAAACATATAATATAACGGGGTTGTACTGATATGGTAGATAAAACAGCATTAGAAGAGTATGAAAAAATACGAAGGGAATACGAGGAAAAACTGAAACAATACCAGCTTATGCAGCAGCAACTAATAAATCAGTTTAAAGCTGATATACAACCACAGATACAACAACTCGTTACATTGTATAAACAAAGGCAGGATGAAGACAGGCATATAAAGACACTGCAGGAGGAACTTAAAAAAGCAAGGGAAAACTATGCATACCTTTCACAGAAGTTCATGGATACCTATAATTCAATACTTAATACATCTAAAATGTTGCCTGATTCAGAAAAGCTTGTAAGGGAAACAATATTTGCAGTTGCACCTGAACTAAGGAATGCAATTTCAGAGACAACAAAAGCTACAGCAAGGTCTGTAGCCAAATTCCTGTCATCACAGGCAAGGTATATAGACCCGTTCACTGGAAAAACGTATGTATCGTGGACTGATGCAGTACGTGACCTGCTTGAACCTAAACCTGAAGGTAGGGAACTTACACCTGAAGAGAAAGAACAAGTAGAAAAAATAGAAAAAAGATTATCGAACGATTCAGCACACAGGGTATTCAATAATGAACTTGGGTACGACCTTCTTACACTTAACAATGAAACAATTGAGGAAGTAAACGATTGCTTGGAAACACCGGGTTGCCGTGATAATCTTGTAAATGCATTGAGGAAGGCAACTAATACTCTAACGGAAAACGAGATCATTGACCTGATAAACGATTACCTGAAAACACATCCAAAGGAACAGATTTAAATTTAATAGTATTTTTTTATAATTCTATTTTTTAAATTTAAAATTAGGGGGGTATTTTTTCTCATTTAATAAATTACACATTAAAGGTATTAAAAATGCATTAGCATTCATTTTAATGCGTTTTAATTGTGTTTTATTACCACCCTAATTTCTTCCTTGCATTGTAAGCTGTACCCCTTGTAAGTTTATATTTGTTTTTTGTGTACTTTATAGTTTTCTTTCCTTGCTTTTCCTGTTTTGCTTTTGCCATTTTATCATACTGCTTTGATATGTAAGCTTCTATACAGTAACGTGTTACTGGATTTCCGTATCTTATATAAGTGTTCCTTAATTTCCTCATAGTAAAACCTTCGCTTTCCCTTATATCTGTAAAATAGTTTTTACACCTTAATGGCATATCGGTATAATTCCCAGCATATAAGTGTAGCATTGCTTCAGCTACAAGGTCAACAACACGTGGCCTGTGCAAGTTCTTTTTATTCTTTTCCATGTAAGTCATATGTTTGTCCCAGAAATTTACCATCTGGTCTATAGTGTCTTTATATTTCAATAACAGTTCTGCAGTAGAATCGCTTATAGTGATCCTTTTTCTATTGATTGTAATGTTCATATAGAGTAATTGAATACATAGATTAATTGTTTTTGGATTATCGTAAATGAATGGTAAATGTATTGGGCAATATGATTTAACCTTTTGAATGCAATACCTTTGATAACTGAATAAATCAATGCATTTTTTTGATAAGGATAATTGTGTTTAATGTAAATGGTGAATGTGTTTACCATGAATGGTAAATGTGTTATTAGACCATTAAATAATAATCGCTTATGTTGTTTTAGTTAATGGGATAATAGATTTCTACATTACAAAAAATAAAACCGCTAATTTGATTTTTAAAATTAATGTGAATAAAAATAGGCTTATTGCCTGATATTTCCCTTCTGAAATTCCCTATTCCACCGCCCTACCACAAAATTTATATATATAATCAATTTGTTTAAAAAGTCGGTTTTTTAGTTATAGATTTACAAAACATTTATATACCGCTATATATTATCTATATATCTATTCATGTTTTCATGAATAGACATATAGCATAATCAATATGCTATATGCTAACATTCAGAGAACATGAATAGATAGGAGTGAGAGAATATGCAGAAGGAAGAATATTTGGAAGACTCTCAGTCTATAACTGAGATGTTAAGGGCTATGCAAGAATTGAAGCAAAAACTTCAGTCAAAGAAGGCACAGCATCTGGAGCAACTAAAAGCAAAGGCAATAGAACTTCAGAAGCAGATCGACGAGGCTAATGCAGGGATTACTGAAATAATACAGACACTAAAACAACTGGAAGTAACACCAGACGAACTTGAAGGATTTCCACCGCAGATAATGTCAGCATTTACAACAAAAGTGAGAAAAGGCAGGGCGTCAGTAATATACAATGGAATACCTATGTCTGCTTCTGCAGTTTGCAAACAATTAGGTCTTGAAGTAGGTGGAGACTCCGCTGTCAGAGTGCTTCAAAGGTATCTAAAAACCCATCCTTCAGAGAATATACAAATTCTTTGAAGTAATTTATTTTATTTTTTTTATTTGAATAGTGGAAAAGAAAGGAGGTGATAAAATGGACAGACAATCCTTCACTGATGCTGTATTAAAACTACTTATGTCTCGAGAACCTGATGCAGGCAAATCTTTCGTCGTGGTTCTGAAAAACAACGCTGAAATACATACTGACTACTTCGAATTCGAAGAAGACAAAGAACCTGTAAAATGGGTGCGATTTTACATTACAGACCTTCATAAACCAGAAGATGCAAAGAGACTAATATATCCAATAGCAGTAGTTAAACTTGAAGACATTGACACAATTCTTGACCACTCTAACTGGTGTTAATTTTTTTATTTTATTTTTTACCCTTTTTTAAAGAAGGTGATTTTATGAAGGAAATAAGGTATGAAAATGGATACAGGCTTTTTCTTACAGACGAAGAATACGAAGTTTTAATGAAAAAAAGGAAGAAGGGATAAGGATGTTCAGTTCTTTCATGACCTGCCCAAAATGCGGTTCTGAATGGATAAAGCACGACCAGTTATCTGGAAAATATAAGTGTCTGGACTGCGGTTATACTTGGAGGTAATTTTTTTTATATTTTTTTTATTTTTTCAGTATAAAATTATAAAGGATTTTTCTGGAGGGAAAAAACTGGAAGGAGGTAATATAAATGGCTAATCTTGTTTTTAGTGCACTGAAAGTGTCTGGACCCGACGAATATGTAAAGAAGTTTAAGGAATTTGCAAAGAGTATTGACGAGGATAATACTTTATTGCTTCTTGATGCAAACAAGTTCATACCTATGCCACCTGAGATAGCAAATTCAGACGACGGTTCTGAAATTAATGAGTGGTGCTGGAATAACTGGGGAACAAAATGGGGTTTTTATGAAGTAGAAATAATCGAAGAAGGTTCTGGGTATATTATTTACCGTTTTTTGACTGCTTGGTCTCCTATATCCCCTGTTATAGAAAAGATGAGCCAGATGTTTCCCATGCTTACTTTTGATTACATTGCAGAGGAAGAAACAAACGAATTCAATATCAGGGAAGTATATTATGGCGGCAAACTGATACATAGTTATGTAAAAGATTGGATTGAAGTAACAGAGGGTAACTGAATGTATAGCATAGACAAGTTTAAAGAAGAGTTGCCAGATATTATTGATGTAAGGTGATAAATATGTTTTGGATGAAGATGTATAGTTTTAAAACTGATAAAGAGTTTAATAAATGGCTGAAAAGACACCATGCAAAGAAGCATAGCAGTGTAATGAACTTTGCTTTTCCAGATGATGAACACTACATTATACAGTATAGCATTATACCAGTAGAATTTGATAACTATACTACACAGTTTTTGAAAGTCGAGTGGTATTATATTGGCAGTGATAAACCTTCTGTAGAATATATAGAGATAAGCGATACAGTTATAGACTTGCTTAAAAAACTCCAACTGAAATATATTAAAGCGTAATATACAAAGGAGGTGATAAAATGAATGACTTCGACTGGTATAACTTTATTGATGCAATAGACCTTGCTAAATATGTAAAAGTTGTCAGGGACTCAGATACAGATATACTACTTGCTATACTTGTATGGTATGGGGGACACCAGATATCTATTTTCAATACTGACGGAAAGGAAGTAGATATCAGAAGCTTTGGGGACTTTTCTAACAATGAAGTGCCTTTTAACACTGTTGAAAACGAAATGAGGCTTATAGAAAACGAGATACTTACAGCATGGAACAGTATGATGAATGATTAAAGCCCCTGATGAGCTGGTGAAACTCCAGCGAAACAGAAATATTTTTATATATTTCTGTCGGGCTAAAGCCCAGGAGGTGAATATGAGGTGAGTGAGACACAGTTTCATGTAGGAGAGAAGAACGTAACAGTAGTGTTCCCTAACGAAACATTGCAATTCAGTTCTTTAGACCTTGCAACACTCTTACAACTGGCTGAATCACACGGAATAAGGGATTTCAATGTGTATAAAGGCAATGTAGCACTGAAGAAATCCGATTTCCCAGTAACAGAGGGAACACTGACAATTGTGCCTGTTAATAAGGCAGGTATATACTGAATTTATTTGTATAATTTATTTTTATTTATTTAAAGGAGGTAAAAAAATGGAAGAATTGGAAGAATTGTATGTAAGACAAAAACCCTTAAAACTGAAAACTGTTAATAAAGCAACAGTTATCGGTTTAGGGGGTATAGGTTCGTGGGTAGCCCTTGACTTAGCTCTTGCAGGGACTAAAACACTGATACTGATTGACAATGACAGGATAGAAACAACTAACTTAAACCGCACACCTTATAAAGTATCGCAAACAGGGATGTTTAAAACAGAGGCAATGAAAGACCTTATACTTGAAAGAAGGATTGACACTGAAGTCATAACTTTTGAAAAGAAACTGGAAACACTTACAAAAACCGAACTTTCTAAACTTAAATCTTCGGTAGTTATAGACACAAGAGATAACCTGATTAACTTGGATGTAGGGATTAAGCCTGACTACTATCTCAGATACGATGGTCTTTCAGCAACAATAATGACAGAACTCCCTGATGCTGCATTTACATCAGGTACTGGTGGGTACAATACAGTCCCTTCTTTTATAGCAACACCACAGTTCCTTGCATCACTTATAACTGCAATAGTATTTACAGGTTATGAATTCCACAATACAAAAACATTCACAAATATACTTGAGGTGATATCATGATGCCAGAACCAGAAACATTTACAACAGGATATACAGTCTTAAAACAATACCCTGTAAAAATACCTTTGTTGATATATGAAGTTTGCAGTTACCTTGCAAAACAGGATACAAGCCATGAATTTGCAATAATCGTAAAGTCTAAAAATACAGATAAAGGATATGTATTGACTGAAGAATTCCTCGTTCCTGAACAGACTGTAACGGGGGCATCAGTTGATTTTGACAATGTAAAACTGCTTGAATACAGGAAACAGGGATATAACACAGTTATTCATTTCCATCCAATGAGCCTCAAAACATTCAGTGAGACTGATGACCGTTATATCAATACACATTTTGATGTAAGTGTCCTTTTCTGTGATAACCAGTTTACGGATGCTGTTGTAAATCTTGAAGTTAACGGTTTAAGGGTACAAATAAAAGGTGCTGTAGAATTGGATATACCAGACCTTGGAATACAGTTGAATAACATAAAGAAACAAAGAACATATACACCATATACATCCATTACAGGACTTGATAGCTACTGGGAACCTTATAAATACGGCTCAACCCATATGTCAGATTATGATTTTTATGAAGTGAAGTACTTGGATACAGACTTTGATAAAAAAAACAAATCTAATAAAAAGAAGGTGAAAAAATGGAAATAACAGTAGAAAAAACAATCGAAGAAGACTTTGTTGTAAGGTTCTTTATGAAGGAAGAAGATGCACAGTTTGAAATGGATGTACTGGCAAAACATATTTCATATTTCGACAGAAATAAAGTAATGAAAGTAGAAGGAGGCTATGAATACATTGCTAATATCGAAAACATTTATGGTCTTCAGTATATGACAGTATCACAGTATTCGGCTATAACTGGAGATGAAAATGCACCGAAGTTCTATAATCCAAGGCGGGCACATAATATATACAGTATACAGGACATAATGTCAAGGGTAGGTGTAAAACCTGAACACCTTACCCGTCTTGCAGAGTATATCAGGGCAAAATTCGAATTCTTTAAGTCAGCAACAGTAAATATGGAATACCCTGCAAGGTTGCTCAATGAAACATTTGAACCCGATATCAGTATACTTGATGATGGCATTGTATTCAAGCCAGACGGTGCATACAGGATACATTTCACTAAAATAACAAATACAAAACTTGAGGACATAGAGAAGAAATACAAATCACTGCTCCAGAAAAAATATGAGGCAGAATACAGGAGATACGTCAATATATTCAAGGACTATATGAAAAATATGCAGGAAGCATTAAAGTCTGCACAGGCTACTATGGTAAAGAATATAAAGAACTTATTTGATACAGCGAGGAGTATTGGGTTCACTACAGTGCAGTTAGATGATGGGAGAATATATCTGGAATACGATTACACTGCCCATTATACACCGCCTGTTCATCCTTACAGTGTAATAATTAATTATCAAACATATAACCTTACTTCTACTGATATACAGAAAATAGAGAAAAGATATAACAGACCTATAAAATTGACAAAGATATACGTTGATTTATATAATCTGTTAGTGCATACTCCAGGCGGTGAGAAAATATATGTGTATGCTGACCCTGATACTGTGCATGTAAATGTAGCACCAGATAGAGTAGGAAGCAACGGCAAATATCCAGTATGTATAGGTGATCTTGGAGACCTTGATTCTATTGCGTTTCTAAAAGGCATTGTAAAACTTTTATTCACAATGAACTGCGACAGCCCTTATAATCATGTGCTTGAAGATATTGTTACAGATACTATTTTAAGAGATAGCAATAAATTGCCTGTTCAAACAGATGCAGAGGTATTTTCTACAAGTAAGAGGTGATATATCATGGCTGATTTGCCACAGATAAATTTTACAAGTATAAACCTGTTCGAAGCACATTACCATATAAAAGACAGAGAGTTTTACATAAATACAATAACTGATATATGGCATAAAAAAGATGCACCGTATATAGAAGATTTCACCATTACAATGGAAGTCGTATATACAATACCGCAAATAACAAAGAAATATGCAAAAAGCATAAAACCACCAGACACATATTACAGCCTGCTACTGTGGTATGACAAGAACAAGGCTGTAATGTTGCACGACAATACTTCTTGGGTAGATGGGTCTTATTTCAAGTTCTTTACTATAGATAAAGTAGTTACAACAAAACCTATAAACAGGAAACAGAATATTCTTGAATACATGAATAAATCAAGGGTAGTATTTGACAGCAGGGAAACGCAACAACAGTTTGACAATTTAAAAGAGTACTTATACCATGTATTAAATGAGGTGTGCAAATATGAGTGAAGATTTTAACCCAGCAGAATTTCTTAAAAACAACATAGCTGAAATTAAGGTTAAAGTAAACGAAGCCGAGAAACACAAGTTTGAAATGGACGGTAGTGCAGAGTTAGAAAGCATAACAGTTGAAGAATATACTGTATTACGGTTATACTTTAAGGACGGCCTGTCTTACGTTGATGTATTTGTAAATGATGCCGATATGTCTCCAGAATCAGCTGTACTGCATTATTTTCCTGAAGGCATCAGCAAGCACTTGGCATACGAGATAACAGATGACGAGATGATCAGAAAACTTTACATGCTCATATCAGATATAATGGATATAATTGTGTAGGTGGATAAGTATGAAAGATTTCGAAGAGTTTAAAAATAAATTCATAAAGGTACAGGAAGACTTCCAGCCATTATTTGTAAGTATAATCCTTGCATCTGGAGGGTATATATTTGCAAACGGTTTTGCACAGTCTTATGGTTCAGATAATAACATGGTTCTATTGCTACACGACAGGTTTATTATTGCAGAGATACCATTGAGCAGTATAATTGACATAAAACCTTGATAAATTATTTTTTTTATTTTATTATTTCTTATTTTTCATGTTAAAGAGATATAAAAAAGTATATATGCTATATTGTTATAGGTATATTTACCCTTGAAATCCCGCTGACGAGTTCCTGTGGTAGGGAACGAAATACCCTTAAGGGTATACGGGAAACCGCAAGGGAGTACCAATATAGGAGGTATTAAATATGGAAGAAAACGTAAAATGGGGAACGAAAGACCTTAAGAAAGGTTACAGGTTTTCGGCAAGAATTGATGAATGCAAGTGGATACAGAATGACTACGGAAAAAAACAGCTGAATATAACATTGGTATTGACAGAACCAGCTGATAAAGTAGGTGAAGTAAGGACAATATATCTGCCGTACAGTGACAGCATAAACAGCAAATGGGGGATGTTCCAGTCTCAACTTGAAACATTGCCATTGCCAGTCGATATAACAAGAATAGACAACCCTGAGAAATGGCTTATAGGCAAGGTATTCGTATGGGAACAGAGGAAACAGATGTTCAAGGACAAGGAGACATCCATAACAATACCTATAAAGTATATCGGTGAAGCAGAAAAGGAAGAACAAAAGGAACAACCCGCTAAACAGCCTGTTAATTCAGTGGATAACGAAAAGCAAATACTTGATATACTCAAAGCAGGGGATAAGACAGTAGATGACCTTATGACCATTACAAGTATGCCGCCAGATGTTATACTCAATATACTCGAGAAACTTGAAGCTGAACGCAAGATCATCATTAAAAGGGGCGGTATAATACATGCCACCGAAGTTTGAATACAACCGTGAACTTGTAAAGAAATCACCGGTCTGGAGGCTCGAAAGACCTAAACGTGTATTTCCAAGAATGAAAACTGGAAACGATGAACTTGATAGGGTATTCGGAGGTGGCATTCCATACGGGCTTACAATATTCAGTGGTGCAGCAGGTACAGGAAAATCAAGGCTTGCACAGGAAATAGTATCACTTCTGAGTAAATCACATAAGATACTTTACGTATACAATGAGAGCGTAATAGATGCACTTAACTTTGAAACAGATAAACCAGATAATATATTCACTGCAAATTACATACAGTTTAAACCAAAATGGCAGGTTGCAATAGCCGAAGTATTATTCCTGCTTGAACATACCAATGCAGAATTCTTGGTTATAGATTCACTTACAACATTGTTCTCTGAAACTTCTAAAGCAGTAGATGAAGCAGATATAAGAGGTGCAATATTCGACCTTAAGGAAAAGATAAATACACAGATACCTGTAATTGCAATATCACAGATAAGGGGTTCTGGAGCATTTACATACAGTGCTGGTGGGCAGGCAGTAGACCATGCTGCTGACCTGCTTGTAAATTTTTCGAAAACAAGTGGAAAGGTTACAGGAAATAAATATGTAAAATCGTTCACTGAATACCTTTGGTCTATAACTATAGCAAAGGATAAAACAGGCATGGCTGAACAACACAGCAGGTGGCAAGTCATATACAGTGATGATGGTCTACACCTTGTGAGGATGGAAGAATGAACCTTGCCGATAACTATGACCGTGATAAAAGGGAAAAGGAAATAGAGGAATTTCTCGCAAAGAGAGTTCCTGAACTGTTAAAATTTTATAAAACATTAGCCAGTGATTATGACGTGTCCATAGATTATATCAAGAAGTCAAGGAATGATGTAGCCCGGTTGTACAGTGAATTTGTACTCGGGCACCTTGATATGATCGGAAAGGACAGTTATGATTACTGGTATCCTATTTTTTCATTTAAATTCGATAAAATATTTAAGGAGTTGATGCGTAATGAATGCTAAGGCTAAAGAATCTGCAGATATGTTTGTTGAAAGTTTTAAAAAGAACCCCGAATTGCTTGATGCGTATAAAAAGATGACAGAATACAACAGGGATGTAGGCATAGTGTATTTATATACACTTTCAGCACTTAAACAGAGGAATATGACAGCATCTATACCTGTTATAAAGGAGGAAATATTAAAGGTAATAACAGACAAACAGAAATCTTATGATGTGGGGGAAGTAATAATTGCCCTTATGGATATACTGTCATCGATTATAAGCAAAAATATGATTGAACTTGCAGAATACATCAAATCACGCTTACAGGGATAGGTATGTTATATGATGAGGTATATGAGTTCCTTCAGGATTCAACAACAAGTGATCCTACTTTCTTTTCACTTGCTTCAATGTTCACATGTTCAGTTGTTGTAGGCAATAACGTTAAGCTGAAAACAAAGTTCGGCACTGTAAAACCTAATTTATACGTATTGCTCATAGGCAAAAGTACAATATCGCATAAATCAACAATACAGAGTTTAGTTATCGATATACTTTCAGACCAGTTCTCTGATTCAATGGTTACAGGTACATTTTCACCTGAAGGTCTCGTATCCGCACTTGAACAGAACAGGACAGCTATAATGATAAAGGATGAATTCGGCGGTCTGCTGGAGGGCATGTCAAAAAAGGATTATATGTCAGATAGCAAAGACCTTCTTATGGAACTTTTTGATAATAAAAAGATGATAACAAGGACACTATCAAAACAAAAGATTACAGTAAAAGACCCTTACTTTGCAATGATGACTGCAGTAACAATGGAAAGGTTCAAGGAGACGTTTACATATTCAGATATCTATAACGGTTTTCTGGTACGTTTCCTTATAGGGTTATACCAGAAATCAACACCTGAACGCACAGTTGACCTTACAGCACATTCACTCCGCAAAATAAAGATAATAGCTGATATAGCTGAAATACGGAAAGTACTTGAAGGCAACACTTATACCCTTGTAATGTCGGAAAAATCAGAGCGTTTTTTCAATGATTACATAAAAAACAGTGTTAACGAGGACATGGATGAATTTACACTTGCATTGAAGGGCAGGCTGAATATAGTAATACTTAAAGTAGCACTTATACTGTTCGTGCTTGAGAATTTCAGGTCTCTTAAACATATCAATGAACTCGATATTGAATATATAAAAAGAGGTATAGAATATGTTGAACCTTTCTATAACAATGCTAAAACTCTATTCAAGGATATAACAATGCATCCACAGGTACTTAAGATAAGGGATATAATAAAGGAAAAAGGTATAGCTGACCATTCATACGTACTCTGGAGGAGCCATATGAAATCATCCGAACTAAAACCTATAATACAGACATTGGTAGAAATGGGGGCAATAGTACAGGCGAGGAGAAAAGGAAAAACTGTATATATCTACAGGAAAACAGACCTTGATGACCTATAATTTTATTCTATTGCTTTTTAAAATTAAATATAGCGTGTTTAAAATGCAATAATGATAAAATATACCATTGCATACCACAAAATGCAATAGCATTCAATATAATAGCATTATAAACACAATATACAATACAATAGCATAGGAATATAGGGATTATATCATATCATATAGGGATTATATCAATGGATATAATATATCCACAATATAAATGCATTAAATTAGCAATTCAGGGTACAATCACAGATGCCTTACCATCATGAAAAGGTACCTATATCAGTGAATTTCAATTAAACTTCCAGTTCTGTGGATTGAATTGAAAAAGAACATGTACTGTACGTGAAAAAAGTTATTCACATTAATCTGTGAATTACTGTGATTACCGGTTTTCCAGTTCACAAAATGTTGTGAATTGGCAAACTCCTATCTAATACACATTCTCCAAGCAAATTTCAAAACGAATTCACAACGATTCACAAGCGATTGTGAATTAAAAAACCCCGTAAAATACACAGCGGTGAACACAAAATTCACAAATTCACATATTCCCTTACTCTACAAAAACAAACAATTTACAATTCACAAAACATTGTGAATTTTTTGTGAAAAATAAAAATAGGAATTAGAATACAACGGCATAAATCAACTCATACATGCCTTGTGAATTATAATTATAAGAGTACTGCAATAATATTCAGATATACAATGGATAGTGATAACACCCCCACTGATATAGGTGATAGTGATAACAGCCTGAAATAACATTTACTGGATATAATAGCGATAATGATAACACTCCCTATATACTGAATATAGAAGTTATATTTATCCTATACAAACTATATTTACAGATATAATTTCTATATTTTTTCCTATAATCCTTATATCCAGAACAGAAAAAAATCATCAGCTGTACTTATTTACTTTAAGTACTATTAAAGAAGGTAAAAGGTAGTAAAAGGTAGTAAAAGGTAAAACAAAAAAAAGAAAAGAATTAAAAGTAAAAAATTACTCTTCTTTCTTGAAAACCATCAGGTATGAACCAGATGCCTTTATCACTAAGTTCTTCTCATTGAGTATCCTGTATAGCTGGTCTACGGTTATGTACTCGAATTTATCAGACTTCTTCTTCACAAAGCGTATTATGGATGTACCTTTTATCACTGCAGGCTTTAGTTTATGTTCCCTTAGAATTTCTTCAACCATCTCTCTGCTTACTTCTCTTGGTATAGGCATATATAGTAATAACGTACTGATATAAAAATATATCTATTATATCCAGAAATGTTTAAATAATACAATTAGATGCTTAACTGTGAATACTCCAATTTCCTCCAAGAAAGCATTGATGATAATAGCTATGGCAAAGGAAGAAATACCTATCAGGAAAGCAGTACGGATAACAAAGACATCACCCAACAAAGTAACAGAAATATACCGTATAGTAAAAGAACATAAAGATATGAAAGGAACGGAAATATTAGAGTATATGAAAGGAGTAAAAGTTTATAAACCAAAGGAGGATTTGATAACTTATGATAAGGAAAATAATAGTGCTGAATGATATACGTATAATGTATACAATGGATGATGATGAGAGTTTATTAGATTTCGAGCTGTGGTACAAGGACAGGCACATAAAAATAGACAAAGAGAACATTGCACTCGGGAACCACTCAAATTTCATGCTTGACCTGTTATCAAGCAACAGCTATAATGATATGGTGAAAGTAATAAAGAAATATATACCACCAAGTGCAGAGTTTACAACAATTGAACCACCTGAAATATTCCATGCTGACCCTGATAATATAGTAATGGTAGGCTATGACCCGGACTACTTGGATATACTTAAAGAGAAACAGCTTGAAATGATGAAGAGAGGAAAACAGCATGAAGCTGATAAACGCTGATTCATCTGTTGCACTTAAGGATATACCCGAGAACAGCATTGATGCAGTTATAACAGATCCGCCGTATAACCTTATAAAGCATCTAAAATGGGATTTACTGCCTTCAACAGAGGTGTTCAAAAGTATATATAGAGTAATGAAACCCGGTGCACCTGCACTTATAATGACTTCATCGAGGCAGGACTTATATACTGAAGCAATATTGAGGCTAAAGGAAGCGGGGTTCGATATATCATACAGCAGTATGTTCTGGGTATACAATACAACACCTGTAAAAGGTCGCATAAACCGTGAAAAAGGTTACATAGAAGGATTTAATCCGAGGAATGCAGTTGAAATCATAATAACAGCATTGAAGCCTTTTAAAGGTACGGTAAGGGAAAATATAGGCAAATACAGGCTGCCTATAATCAATTTTGCAGAGGCAAGTATAAAAGCAGGTTCTGGCGACAACCTCCCTTCTAATTTACTTTTTGACAGTACTGTAGAATTGGAACAGGTAACAGAAACAACTTATAACCTCCATTCAATAGAAAACTGGATATTCGATATACCTAAACCATCAAGGAGCGAGTTGTTCTTTATCAACAGGAAACCAAATGACCGTTATTCAGGCATGTTTTACGGTTCACGAAAAGATTTAAACAGTAAAGATAACCACATGACAGTCAAGCCTATCAAACTGTTTGCGTATTTAATATCAATGGTAACGCAGAAAGGAATGACTGTCCTTGACCCTTTTGCCGGTACAGGAACTGCAATGATCGCTTCATATCTTACAGGAAGGGATTGTATAGCAATAGAGTTCAACCCTGACTATATACAACTTGCAATGAAAAGGCTTGAAGCATACAATATTACCTATGACCTGATAATATATTGAGGTGGTTATATGGAGGATTGCCACAGATGCCATTTAAGGGATACCTGTACCTATCCAGTAGGTGGGTCAGGCAAAGGTTCTATAATGTTCATAGGTGAAGCACCCGGGCAAACTGAAGACAAGTACGGTGTACCTTTCATAGGTTTATCGGGGAGGTTGCTCAGGAATGCAGTTGGCAATGACAACTATTTTACAAATGCAGTTAAATGCAGACCTCCAAATAATCGAAAACCTACAGCACGTGAACTTGAAGCGTGTTTATTCCACCTTGTAAACGAGATAAAAGAAGTAAATCCTACTGTTATAGTGTACATTGGAAAAACAGCATTTTCACTGCACAAAAGGATATCATCAATATTTCCAGATATACATTACCTGTTCTTCTACCACCCGGCGTATGCTATAAGGAAAGGAAAAGCAAAAGAATGGAGTGAAGAAATAAGTGCTATAATAAAATTAATAAAGGAAGGTTGAAAGTATGGACAGGAAAATATACTGGTTTATTCTTGAGGTTACAATCATGATAGTTTTTATTTTATTGCTTATTATAGCACTGATATAAAAGCTTATATACAACTGATATATTACTATATAGGAAGTATATAGAGGAGGTAATAAAAATGAATAGTAAAACAATGGAGGACGAACTGGAGAAAATGGGATTTAAAGTACTAAATGTAAAAGACCGCTTCCCGACACATACCTACCATATATACGCTATACTCAAAAATGGCTATGCATTGAGCATCTCTCAGGGTATAGGAGTACGTTCCAGTATTGGAAAAGACCATTATACACAATCAGAGACATTTGAGGTTGCACTCGGTAGATATGTCAATAATGTATTTTATCTCGTATATGAAGGAAAATGGAAAGATGGTGTACTTGGTTGGCAAACTGCTGAAAATGTTATAGAATTGGCAAAGAGTGTAAAAAGATTGAGGTCATAAAGGAGAGTGATTAAAAATGGAAATAAAGAAAATAGTAGATAAAATTGATAAAATCTTAGACCAAGAAGGAATAGCTGTAGTGAAGATTAAGGACAAGGAATATGAAATAACGGGGTATTCTGTAGCTGGAGGTTATATAATCCTGTATTTTGGAGAGGATAACTTAGGAACGTTCTTTATCAGGGATATAACAGGTATTAGCAAATTATTGTAGGAAAGTGATAAAAATGGCAGGTTTGACATTAGAGGAATTCGATAAACTCTGGAATGAGGCTAATCATTTTATCGAGAGGGTTAGAGGGTGGTCAGACCATAATGTTGTCATTGAAACTACAGGAACACAGATAATGGCTGATGATTACAGGGTAGACTATTACGACGAAGATACCAAAAATGGATTAATAATCTTCTATTACAGGGGTTTTATTGTGGCAAGGGTTCAGTTAAAACATATTAAAGATGTCTATTAAAGGGGTAGATAAAAATGGAACAGATTAAACAGGCTATAAACAAGGTTCTCCAACTGAATAATGTATTCTTGGAGCTATATGATATTATCAGGGATTTGAAGCTTACTGATGACCAGAGAAAGGAAATCTTCGAATATCTGATTGATATTGACATGGCTATGGGAGAACTTGAAATTAGATTAGAAGAGATTGAGAAGGAAAGGAAGAAGGAATGAAAATGAAGGAAGGATTAACCGGGAGGTGTATAAATGGATAAAAATGAGTTTATAAGGAAATTTGAGAGGATACTGAAAAAATACGGAAAACAACAGAAATTTGTAGTAGTACGGGTAACCTTTGATGGAGGTTATACAGACTGCACAGGCTACAGGATTTGGGGCAGAAATGTAAGGTTAACTTCTACATGGAACCTTGCATCACAACATAACCCAAAGGGAGTAAAACTTGAGACCGTTATAAAACTGAAAAAAGTAAAATCAGTAAGGAAAGGTGCTGTACTATGAACGATGAGAAATCTAAAGATGAGGTTGAAAAGCAAAAGGTTGATTCATATTTCAGGAGGTTTTCAAAGGAACACAATATAACTCAAGACTACATTATAGAAGCAGTAAATAAGGTAAGATATAAAAAAAGGTGATAAAAATGGCAAAGAATAACAAAGTAACGGAGAACGATCTTAAACTTTATGATGCTTTAGTAGAAGCAGACAAGTATCTATTCATGGCTGTGATCATGGATAAAGGTTATCTGAATAAATCAAAGATACAAACAAAGATAGAGACAGTGAAGGGCAAAGTACAGCAATTAAGGAGTGAAATATTTACTGAATTATATTACTACACAATAGACAATAATGAAAAACTTAAGCAGTATGATAGGCTTCCTCAAAAGATATATATAACTCATACTCTAAATTCAAGTTATCCACACGAAGAAGCTGATTTCTTTGTAATAGGCAACTTACCCTTCGAAAAACAGGGATACGATATGCATGACTGTGAATATGTAAAAAAGTTCAGGTTTAAATTCCCGGTGTACAGGTATGCATTCTCAGATTATGGCAATATAAATGGTTGGCATGTAGATATTACAGGATGGGTAGATGTAACAGACTGGTTAAATGGTGGTGATTAAAATGGTAAAAGATAAACAAATAACACAGGATGATAAGAAATTCTATGATGATGTAATAAAGGCACTCAATATTCTTGGTAAATATAAGTCAACCAGTAATCTAAGTGCTGCAGATACAGACTTGATACTCAGGATGACTGGCAATATTATATCCAGTATTGAAACACTTGCAACTGTTATATTGATGGAATTTAACAAATACAATGGGGATAATAAAAACACAAAAGTAAATGAAGATAAAGAATACGAAATTTACAAGCAACTGGGTGCAATACGTGACAAGTTTAGCCAAATACGTTCAATCTTATTAAACATAGATGAGGAATACCTGATAAAAAACTATCGCTTTTTAGGTATTACAGAAGAAAAACTAAAAAAGATTAACACCGATGTATTCTATTTAGAAAGTCTCTTCAACGATATGGTAGCACAGTGGGTTGTCGATAATACTAACCTATTTACAGATGGGTGAAATTAAAATGGATATAAAAACATTTAACAAACTTATGAAAGATGCATTTATACTTTCATCGAAAGGTGATGTACTGGTATTTACAGAAACCCGTGCTTATCAGGTTGATACCTATAACGTAAGAAGGCATGGAATAGACTTTTTTATCGGTGGAAGGGGAGGACAATACATAGGGACAGTAAAACTCAAAGACATAAAACATATATTGCCTGTAATAGACGAAGATGAGGTTTATCCATAATAGAGGTGGTTAAAATGAACAGTAACACACTTATCATCGTTTTTAGTGTATTTTTAATTGAATTTTTGGTAGTATTCACTATAACTAACAATGTTTTAGGAATAGCAATAGTAACAATGTTTTCACTTTTAAGCTTAGTTATAAATGAACGATTGAATGAAATAGAGGACTTGCTGAGAAGGTATAGAGGTAATTAAAATGGATGATATCGGTGCATCAGGATTTTTATTTATCTATGTCTTTATTATATTTGCAGTACTGACAGGCATTCTCTGGCTAATATACATCGGTCCAGCAATATCTGCAGTATGGGTACTCATATCAATAATATTGCCAAGTAAAGAAAGTGAAAAAGGTGAGTTATAATGTGGTTAAATGACTTGATATATTTTATCGGCATAGGTGCAATAGGTGCTGGAATAGTTTTATTCATACAGTTTCTATATTATTTTATTAGAGATAGGTTGTATGCAGGTAAAATTATAATAAAGTGAGGTGATTAAAATGAACAAAGATGAATATGCAGAGTTATTCTTTTTCATAGCTTTCTATTTAGCTATTGCTGCTCTAATCAATTCTACTGTTATAATATTATATCAATATTTAGGGTCTGCAGGATTTGACATTTCTGTAGTTATTGTAGCAATTGTTTTATTCTTTTTACCCGTTGCATTAACAAGGAAGGATTAATATGGAAGTAGAAGAGTTTAAAAACAAGGTTGAAACAGCACAATGGTATAGTGAAGCAACTTCTATGGGGCATTACACAGGTAAGGTTAATATCATATACAGAACGGGAAATACGACAGATGTATTCCATGCGTGTAATTCTATTCGCATTGATTCAGACTGGGCTGTATGTTGTTCGCATTACTATCGTGTTTGTAAAAAGATATACATCCCGGATGTAATTGATGTCAAGCCAGTGGTATATCATTTTGTGCGTGCTTATGCAATAGGTGTTGCTTTTCTTTTTGCTTATGCAATAGCAGTCGTATATTTGTTATTCTATCCTTCACCTATGCCTATGTACTGTGTACAGATGTTTGCTGTATTGATTGCACTTTTCTGTTCGTTATTGTTATTTGCTTGGTTATATCCTAACTACCAGTTTAAAAAAGAGATGGGTACGGGTTAGATACTCAAAAGTTAAATACTTCAATATGTTTAGTATATAGTGATTAAAATGAGGGCAACAATAAATTTTAATGGCAATGTAATAGATTTAGAAGGAACTCCAGATGAAATAGCAAGTATGATAGAGAAATTGTTTGGAGGGTATATAAGTGTACCTGTTAATCCAATACCGTATAGACCTTATATACCAACACTTCCAGACCCTGTCTGGATAAGTGTAATTACAACTAATGGAGGTGAGTAAACATGGAAGAAAAAGAATTGTATTTTTCTTTAGAACAAAAACTATCTGCTTTGCAACTAACCTATAAGAAGCTTAGAGAATGCAAAAATCTACTTGATGATATGAGGTATGGATATTTACTTGGTTTACTTGATGATGATACATATAACCTACTGGATAAACTGAAAACTAATATAAACGATGCCGAGGAATACATAATACACAGAATCAAAGATTTGTATAGTGAGTATGATAAAAATACAGCTTTAGAATAAGAAAGTATTTATCTAATCCTTTGTTTAACATATAAAAAGGTAGAGACAAATGGAAAATAAAGATGTATATTATACCGTGAAGTTGTGGCATTTCGATGGTGATTGCCGATACGAAATGAAATCATATAATTTCAGTAAACGGGATAAAGCAGAAAAAGAACTTAAAAAGTGCAATAAAGTAGCAGAAGATGAAAATAAAGTTGGAGAAATGAAGTCATATTATTGCAGTATATATGAAGAACCTTATAAAGTAAAGATGTCTGATGATGAAGAGATAGATTGGAAAGTATATTAAGCAAAATTAAGGAGGTGAAAAAATGAGTAAAAAAATAATGGTGGAGTTTGAAGTAAACGACAAGACAACACAACAGCAACTTTATGACTGGCTAAGAATACAGCAGGAATACCTGACAGACCCGTACGACAGTAGGATACCTAAAATATACAGAATAAGCATTGTGAACAAAAAACATTAAAGGTCATTATGAAATACTCAAAGAGTAACACCATTACATACGAAATTGGTACAGAAGATGGAAAAACATACAAATCTATAACTAACACTGCAGAACTCGATATAGGAATGATTATACTGATAGCTGTTCTTTTAGTTTTAGCTTATGAAATTGCATATCATCATACTTTCCTTGTTGTACCGCAGTATATATGGGTACTGTTTGCTATATTAATCGGCATTTATATAATTGTAGGGATATCAGAAATAGCTTTATTTGTTGCCGTATTAAGTAGCCTAAAGAAGGTAATTAAATGAAAATGTTTTTATTTTATAATGTATATGGGAATACGTGCCTAAAGAAGAAATACTTGCTTTTGGAGTAATATCTTTAGGTCTGATACTGCTTGTATACGGGATAATACACGGGGATGCACCTTACAGCA
>Ga0208549_100226_pt1 | contig 27036 bp, 12 predicted proteins | sample BED_host_MetaG_FD_187135 | JGI IMG/M metagenome (GOLD analysis project Ga0208549, IMG submission 187135) | Hot spring microbial mat communities from Yellowstone National Park, Wyoming, USA - BED_host_MetaG (SPAdes) (version 2) | ecosystem: Environmental > Aquatic > Thermal springs > Hot (42-90C)... | reverse complement strand
ATGTATCCTAAAATGAGGAATTGAAAGAGAGTCTTCAAGAAGTTCCGTGAAGGGGTTATTCCCGTATCCTAAAATGAGGAATTGAAAGAAGAGGCGTGGAAGCGGAGAATGGTCAACCCGAAGCTGTGTATCCTAAAATGAGGAATTGAAAGTTGTGGCTAGGGTCAGGGTGGGTTTGAAATGAAAGGTATCCTAAAATGAGGAATTGAAAGTACCAGTGTATAAAAGTATGGATGCCACCACGAAGATGGTATCCTAAAATGAGGAATTGAAAGCGTACCCACTAGCGTACAGTATAACAAGTTTGAGGGCGTATCCTAAAATGAGGAATTGAAAGTACTGTTTGGTTTCCCCCCACACCTTGCATTCCACACTGGTATCCTAAAATGAGGAATTGAAAGTGGGAAGAGACAATAGCATACATACCACAACATGGTGTATCCTAAAATGAGGAATTGAAAGTAATATAGTTGAGGTTAGCTTGCTGAGCCTGTGTTAGGTATCCTAAAATGAGGAATTGAAAGTACTTCTCCACGTGTAGGTGGTTAGTATGAGTGTTATTGGTATCCTAAAATGAGGAATTGAAAGTTATACACTAGCCTTTTCGCCTTAAACTCATAATGACCTCGTATCCTAAAATGAGGAATTGAAAGGGTGCTTCTATGGTAACCCCTTAAAACGGGTGCCAGTATCCTAAAATGAGGAATTGAAAGTTAAAACTTCCGCAAGCAAATACTTGTTCGTCGTACGGCCCGGTATCCTAAAATGAGGAATTGAAAGAGGAGAGAGTAGAACACGTCCCTTGGCTCCCTGCTTCGCGTATCCTAAAATGAGGAATTGAAAGCTTATCGTTCCTTTCACGTTCGGTGAGTTCCCTGACCTGTATCCTAAAATGAGGAATTGAAAGCATGCTCAGAGCAGTGCGCCACCTCCTCGCAAATGGCGGGTATCCTAAAATGAGGAATTGAAAGTAGCGAAAACCAGAATACCCTTCACCATAAGCGTCAGGTATCCTAAAATGAGGAATTGAAAGTTGTAGTCGGAGATGTAACTGCATGCTACGCACTGTATCCTAAAATGAGGAATTGAAAGATCCGTCCCCCCGTTCGGTAGCCCTGGCCGCCTTCCGTATCCTAAAATGAGGAATTGAAAGTTTAACATACCTTTGTATGTCTTGACGGACTTTGAGTTGAGTATCCTAAAATGAGGAATTGAAAGTTACCTGTCTGCATGGGTTCCCGTCGCTGTGACATGTCTGTATCCTAAAATGAGGAATTGAAAGTAAACATGAAGGCTGTAAGGGCTGCGAAGAGGGGGGTTGGTATCCTAAAATGAGGAATTGAAAGATTACCTGCGAACCATGCGAAAATCCTTCTGAACGCCTCTTGTATCCTAAAATGAGGAATTGAAAGACTCCTCGGACGGGCGCCTGAGCTTGGGTGCCACGATAGTATCCTAAAATGAGGAATTGAAAGAGAGATCTAGAGCTGGGCCTAGAGGATAACTTAGTGGTTGGTATCCTAAAATGAGGAATTGAAAGTGTGTTTTATTCCTCCATTAACTGTTAAATACCTAGTTGGATGTATCCTAAAATGAGGAATTGAAAGACCCCCTCCTCCTTTATGAGTCTGAGGGCTGCTGCCTCCACGTATCCTAAAATGAGGAATTGAAAGGAGAAATGGGGCGTGACTTCCATGATGCGTCTCGCCCAAGTATCCTAAAATGAGGAATTGAAAGCATACCAGGCGTAGAGGGGCTGGGTCAGCGCTGGGTCAGGTATCCTAAAATGAGGAATTGAAAGCCTAAGACCATCGCCGTAGCTACTTGGCTATATTCAGTTCCGTATCCTAAAATGAGGAATTGAAAGCATATACTTACGATTACAAAAGTGTCGAGATAAACGAAAAGTATCCTAAAATGAGGAATTGAAAGCAGTTTGTTGGTTAGTGAACACGCTAATGATTTGCTTGCGGTATCCTAAAATGAGGAATTGAAAGACTATATCTAAAATTTCATCTATTGTTATACCTATTGTATCCTAAAATGAGGAATTGAAAGTTTAACAGCGGAATATACACTTTAAGCGATTACAGAGTGGTATCCTAAAATGAGGAATTGAAAGTTTTTTATCATTTGCGCATCGGGTTCTTCACTTTCAAGGAGTATCCTAAAATGAGGAATTGAAAGAAGTAAATCGCATTCCTGAATAGGAACTCCTTTAACATACGTATCCTAAAATGAGGAATTGAAAGTCAATGTAATTAGTGGTTCACCTATAAGCTCATCACCATGTATCCTAAAATGAGGAATTGAAAGTTTTGCTTTTTTTGTTTTTTTAAAAAATTTTAAAAATTTGTATCCTAAAATGAGGAATTGAAAGTCTTCCCTTTATCAGGTTTGTTTCCCCCTTCCTGCCCTGTATCCTAAAATGAGGAATTGAAAGAGGTGTACGGTTTCGTGGTCAGGACTAGAAATTTGTGTTGTATCCTAAAATGAGGAATTGAAAGCAGTACTCGCGGACAAGCGTCATCTTCTGAAAGTCCTTTTTGTATCCTAAAATGAGGAATTGAAAGACGTTGATAATGGAGACCAAAAACGAGATGTGAGCCAGTATCCTAAAATGAGGAATTGAAAGTATTTTCGAGCTTGTAGTAATGAAGTAGTTTTTTTTAAGTATCCTAAAATGAGGAATTGAAAGGATAGTCGCATCTGTTCTTCGCTACATCTGCAACCTCGGGTATCCTAAAATGAGGAATTGAAAGTTGAGTTATAGAAACGTTGTTTTCGCTCATGCCTCACTGTATCCTAAAATGAGGAATTGAAAGATTTTAATGCAATTCGTCATAGCTTCAGCTTCACCTTTTCGTATCCTAAAATGAGGAATTGAAAGTCAATGTAACCGTGGCGGTAACACTTGAAGGGTAGGCGCGTATCCTAAAATGAGGAATTGAAAGTCACCCTCTCCGTGGTGTTAGCCACCCTCTTCGCGGCGGTATCCTAAAATGAGGAATTGAAAGTAGTGCGAATGTCCTGGAGGTTGTGGCTGTACCTGTCGTGTATCCTAAAATGAGGAATTGAAAGTGGTCTCCAAGAGCACGGAGGATATACTCGCGGTTATCGGGTATCCTAAAATGAGGAATTGAAAGTTGCGACGGCGTCGCGGTAGCCCTGCGTGTACCCCTCGTATCCTAAAATGAGGAATTGAAAGTGGTCGGCGGCTATCGCTGTGGGTAGGATGTCGCCACCATGTATCCTAAAATGAGGAATTGAAAGTAGAGCAGGGGGGCTGGGGTGGTGCCTATCGCTGTTGGTATCCTAAAATGAGGAATTGAAAGCGTCTAGTATTAGGGACTCGTAGAGGGGCCTCGCGTCGTATCCTAAAATGAGGAATTGAAAGTGTGCACCCGCTACCTGGAATTCTGTAAGGAACACGGACTGTATCCTAAAATGAGGAATTGAAAGACTCGGATAGGAAGGTGTGGGAGTGGTTTCAGAGGGAGTCTGTATCCTAAAATGAGGAATTGAAAGTCCCTTCCTCTAGGAGGGAGCGTATTTTCTGCTTGAGTTCGTATCCTAAAATGAGGAATTGAAAGTTAGTGCGCGCATCACACGCGTGTAAACACTTCACAGTATCCTAAAATGAGGAATTGAAAGCCAAGGGAAAACCGTGGATGACGCTTTCGCTGATTACCAGTATCCTAAAATGAGGAATTGAAAGGCTTAATCTTAGTGGTGGGCAGGAAGTTCAAGTTTCGCCCTGTATCCTAAAATGAGGAATTGAAAGTGTCGTGATATGAAGGGTCTACGTATCAGCATGAAGTATCCTAAAATGAGGAATTGAAAGTAAGGCTAACAAAGGGAACAGGCGATTCACTCTCAACGGTATCCTAAAATGAGGAATTGAAAGAAGGCGTCCATCGTTCAGGCGGATTCGGCATAGGCGGTATCCTAAAATGAGGAATTGAAAGCATTCTTGTTCCAGTCGGGTATTTCGTCTCCTCTCAGTATCCTAAAATGAGGAATTGAAAGTACTGTTTGGTTTCCCCCCACACCTTGCATTCCACACTGGTATCCTAAAATGAGGAATTGAAAGAAAGTCTAAAAGCGTTTTTTCCCGTTTTCCGCATTTTGTATCCTAAAATGAGGAATTGAAAGACTCGAATATACCAACACAGACACAGATTCAATCGGTGGTATCCTAAAATGAGGAATTGAAAGCTTACATTTTGTTTCGTTGGTTTTACATCCACCTCTCCATGTATCCTAAAATGAGGAATTGAAAGTAATTCGGCGGGTGCACGGGTAATCGCCAAGTAACCACAGTATCCTAAAATGAGGAATTGAAAGAATCACATCAAGTATCCGCTTTATGAATAGTTTCAAATTGTATCCTAAAATGAGGAATTGAAAGGTACCAGATGAAACAGTGAAAGACCAGCTATCCCCGTGTATCCTAAAATGAGGAATTGAAAGCAAAGAGAAAGAGCGCAATCCCAAAGCCCAATTGAGTATCCTAAAATGAGGAATTGAAAGTGATTTACATGCTCCGCACTGGTCACACTCGCACCTAAGGTATCCTAAAATGAGGAATTGAAAGTGTTCGTACCTTGCATAGTCGTAGGCACCAATCATAGGGTATCCTAAAATGAGGAATTGAAAGTTGACTATAAAGTAATAGTGATAACCTTTTCGACTCTGTATCCTAAAATGAGGAATTGAAAGTCGAGGGGTCGCTGGAAGGCCGCCTCGCTTTCCGCGTATCCTAAAATGAGGAATTGAAAGCTGTGTATGCGTGAAGGGAACCATCGAAGGAAACAAGTATCCTAAAATGAGGAATTGAAAGGATACCTCGAGCTCTATTTCAGCTCCAACACCCCATGTATCCTAAAATGAGGAATTGAAAGTGTTTTGTCTCTCCTTTATCAAAGAAGTGGTTGAGCGGGTATCCTAAAATGAGGAATTGAAAGCTGAGTATCCACCCCTGCTCCTCCACCGCCCTCCATGCGTATCCTAAAATGAGGAATTGAAAGTGGTCATATTCGACCTCTTCTTTATAAAAATGTTAGGAGGTATCCTAAAATGAGGAATTGAAAGACGTATCCACGGCTGGTGTACCAGCGCAGGGTTCGGCTCGTATCCTAAAATGAGGAATTGAAAGTTCACCGATTAGGGACGCACAGTATTTGAAGTCGCTACAGGTATCCTAAAATGAGGAATTGAAAGGTTAACCAGTACGCCGTGTCAGGTCTAACCCCCACTACGGTATCCTAAAATGAGGAATTGAAAGATGCCCCCACCGCCACCAACCCCACTTTTCTCCTCGGGGTATCCTAAAATGAGGAATTGAAAGGTTCGTACTCTTCTAGGCGCTTTTGGTAATCAGCGAGTATCCTAAAATGAGGAATTGAAAGTCGTGAACCTCACCTACAATGTGACGCTCATGAACAGTATCCTAAAATGAGGAATTGAAAGTCGTATTCATTGTCGTAATACGGGTCGTGATACGTTAGTATCCTAAAATGAGGAATTGAAAGTTTTGTCTATGGCGGTAGTTACATATATTAGTTCGATGGTATCCTAAAATGAGGAATTGAAAGTTACCCCTAGAAGCAGACAGTGAAAAGCAGTAACCGTCAAGTATCCTAAAATGAGGAATTGAAAGCCTCCTCCTGGACAGGCTTCACCTTCGACCAGTCAAGGTATCCTAAAATGAGGAATTGAAAGTTGTACCACTTCTTAGCCTTGTCAATTGCTTCCTTCGGTATCCTAAAATGAGGAATTGAAAGTCAATAACTCGAGCGCCATCCTCATTATGGCCAGGGGCTCCGGTAGTATCCTAAAATGAGGAATTGAAAGTTACTGATAGCTATAATACGTCTTTCAGAACCCAGTATCCTAAAATGAGGAATTGAAAGATGGGTGAGAGCTGCTTCTCCTGGGGCTGCCTCTGGTTCGTATCCTAAAATGAGGAATTGAAAGCGGTAATTTCCTAGTCCGATGTAAGCTAAACGCTTAGCTAGTATCCTAAAATGAGGAATTGAAAGAACTTTATCACGAGGGCTTCAGCCGACGGGTTAACAGTGTATCCTAAAATGAGGAATTGAAAGCCTCCTTCGTGGTGGCCTTCTCCTCCACCACATGGAGAAGGTATCCTAAAATGAGGAATTGAAAGATCTTTTCAAAACGCTGGCTTTGCATTTTACTCATCGACCTGTATCCTAAAATGAGGAATTGAAAGTTTACTAATAGTTACTAGTAGAGAGAGACGACATTACACGTATCCTAAAATGAGGAATTGAAAGCCGCGTTCCGTAGCCTCTCAGCCGCCTCCGGCGTTGCGCGTATCCTAAAATGAGGAATTGAAAGCACTCAACTCTAATGGTGAGGCTTCACAGGAGTTCTCGGGTATCCTAAAATGAGGAATTGAAAGATTGGCAACACTTGTGTCGGCGTTGCTGGCAAAGTTGTGGTATCCTAAAATGAGGAATTGAAAGACCCTACCGCTTAATATTTCGCTCATGCTTCTCACCTTGTATCCTAAAATGAGGAATTGAAAGTTGTCTGTAAGAAGCTCCTCGAACGGGTTGATGAGTTCGGTATCCTAAAATGAGGAATTGAAAGCTCGTCGTTATACTAGCACTACCCCCCGTAGCCGACTAAAGTATCCTAAAATGAGGAATTGAAAGCTACTAGTCATACACTCGAAGGGTGCGGGGCACCTCACGTATCCTAAAATGAGGAATTGAAAGGAAGAAACCACAATCACTAGCCCCGATCACGAGAGCATAGGTATCCTAAAATGAGGAATTGAAAGCCATAGTTGCTTCAGTCGGCATAGAGCTCTCGAAGTATCCTAAAATGAGGAATTGAAAGTTACCTCTTCCGCTTTTAACCACTTAACAGCTTTATATCTGTATCCTAAAATGAGGAATTGAAAGGAGATATAACCGCATTGGACGCACCTGTACTTTTCGTTTGGTATCCTAAAATGAGGAATTGAAAGGTTGACATGTTTTCCCACCTAGTTGGCGCTCTTAGCCTGGTATCCTAAAATGAGGAATTGAAAGTTTTCAGTCTATTTTCAGTCTATTTTTAGGAGGATGTATCCTAAAATGAGGAATTGAAAGAGAGGCCTGCCTCCGCATACTTGGTGTCGTAGCCCGGTGGCGAGTATCCTAAAATGAGGAATTGAAAGTGAATGATGTAGCGGCACGTTTCTTTGCGCCCAACCAGAGTATCCTAAAATGAGGAATTGAAAGCTGACTACAAAGAGCAGAGCATAAGGCACTACTATGGTATCCTAAAATGAGGAATTGAAAGTTAGTTATTGGCTGGTCTTTTTTAACCTGTATCTCTAGGTATCCTAAAATGAGGAATTGAAAGATGGTGTGGTTGAAGAACGTTAGTTTTCTGCGTCTGGAATAGTATCCTAAAATGAGGAATTGAAAGTGAAAGTCAAGAGAGTAAAAATGAGTAACCTTCTTTTTTGTATCCTAAAATGAGGAATTGAAAGAAGTAGCGTGCCTCAAACCCGTGACTTTTTAGCCGAGTATCCTAAAATGAGGAATTGAAAGAGTTCGATGACCCTCTTCCTTGTTTCACTCATTTCACTGTATCCTAAAATGAGGAATTGAAAGCAGTACCCCCTTTTGTTGCCACACTCAGGACAACCTTCACGTATCCTAAAATGAGGAATTGAAAGGCGTCGGACACCTTCCTGCCGAACAGCGCCTTCCTGTATCCTAAAATGAGGAATTGAAAGCTATACATGTTTTACTCACCCCCCCAGTCACACTCCTAGGGTATCCTAAAATGAGGAATTGAAAGAACTATCCCCTTACCTCCAAATCAAGCTCTAGTTATCAGTATCCTAAAATGAGGAATTGAAAGGCCAATTCAGCCGCGTCGGTACTCACTCTTTTCCTCCGTATCCTAAAATGAGGAATTGAAAGATCGAGCATCGCTTTTACTATCCATGTTAGTAGTGCTAGTATCCTAAAATGAGGAATTGAAAGACTGTTACATTACCACCAGAACCATTAGTAAATGATTTGTATCCTAAAATGAGGAATTGAAAGACTGTCAGCACATTTACGTATATATCCACCCTATCGCGTATCCTAAAATGAGGAATTGAAAGGTTACTCTCTCTACAACCTGCTTAGCCATACCCTAGGTATCCTAAAATGAGGAATTGAAAGACCGTATGGTGAACAGTGCGACGTCATTTTTACTTCGTATCCTAAAATGAGGAATTGAAAGTTGGCCGCAACTGTGGTATGAACCCCAGTTACAGCGTATCCTAAAATGAGGAATTGAAAGACGTGATAACCGATGACTCAGTCCCGATAGAGAGTATCCTAAAATGAGGAATTGAAAGAATAAGATACCTTTATCCGTGTGGACGAGCATTGTGTATCCTAAAATGAGGAATTGAAAGTATATTGCACCTCCTCAATGATATGTTTGATAATTATTGTATCCTAAAATGAGGAATTGAAAGACTATATCTAAAATTTCATCTATTGTTATACCTATTTCGGTATCCTAAAATGAGGAATTGAAAGTTTTTAATCACCACAACATAATACGCGCGTAAAAAGTATCCTAAAATGAGGAATTGAAAGTTAAACAGGAGGACACTGACCACTATGTCCTTACGGTTGTATCCTAAAATGAGGAATTGAAAGTCACGTCGATAAAGTGATGTGGGTACCACAACTTCAGTGTATCCTAAAATGAGGAATTGAAAGACAGTAGTGTTATTCATGGCACGTAAGTCTGACGAGTATCCTAAAATGAGGAATTGAAAGGGGCTGACTCACTGGAAAGCGTTGACGTAGTCGAGGTATCCTAAAATGAGGAATTGAAAGTGTTCACTACTTGACCCTGAGGATTAACCAGCGCCATTGTATCCTAAAATGAGGAATTGAAAGCCAAGATTTGCTTGACCAACGGGTTAGTAACGTTGCGGTATCCTAAAATGAGGAATTGAAAGTGTTTATCCTCTTCCCAACGTCCCTTATGATGTAGTGGTATCCTAAAATGAGGAATTGAAAGGATTTCATTTCCTTCCAGCCTCTCCTTATATGTCTGAGGTATCCTAAAATGAGGAATTGAAAGTGAGAAGGATAACCGACTCAGTTTGTTTTCCAAGGTGTATCCTAAAATGAGGAATTGAAAGATGTCTATCTGCGCTTCATAGGGGGATGAAAGGTTGATTGGTATCCTAAAATGAGGAATTGAAAGATGGGTATTCAACGAGCTCATCCGTCGTTAGGGTTGCGAGTATCCTAAAATGAGGAATTGAAAGAGAACTATGTAATCCGCACCCACGAATGGAGGGTTGTATCCTAAAATGAGGAATTGAAAGTGCTACTCACCTTCGCAGTAAATGGTGGCGATAGTGTTGAGTATCCTAAAATGAGGAATTGAAAGTAAAAAAGGGGAACTGGAAGTTTCACTCGTCCCTTGTATCCTAAAATGAGGAATTGAAAGTAGCTAGCTTCTCCATAGCTTCCTTGTCTTCTTCAAGCTGTATCCTAAAATGAGGAATTGAAAGTGTATGGTCTAACTAGGACCCCGAAGTGGTTACACTCAGTATCCTAAAATGAGGAATTGAAAGTCATCAGAGAAGACTTTAAGCCTCTCGAGGATTTGGCGGTATCCTAAAATGAGGAATTGAAAGTTGAGCAACTCGTCGAATGGATTTTCTCCCGAAGGAACTGGTATCCTAAAATGAGGAATTGAAAGTGGATTGGGAAATAGCTAGCGAGCGCCTCCTAACGGAGTATCCTAAAATGAGGAATTGAAAGAAGTCAGACCAATGGATGATTGTTATCGCTGAGTATGCATAGTATCCTAAAATGAGGAATTGAAAGGTTGACATGTTTTTTCACCTATTGGCGCGCTCAGCCTGTATCCTAAAATGAGGAATTGAAAGGTGGTTAGACGTCAAGAGTAGGTCAAGGCTCACAGGTATCCTAAAATGAGGAATTGAAAGGCGTAGAACTGTTTGTATAGCTTCTGACCCAGACAGTATCCTAAAATGAGGAATTGAAAGATAACGCTAGGTGAGTGTTCGCGGTACCTATAATGCAGTCAGTATCCTAAAATGAGGAATTGAAAGTTAACTGACTAGGGGGTAACTGACCCACTCACCCAGTATCCTAAAATGAGGAATTGAAAGCTTCTTCTCCTCCTTCCCGCTGTCCAGCTTCTTCAACCTGTATCCTAAAATGAGGAATTGAAAGTGAACCCTGCACTCTCCATAATCTTGTCGACGCTTTCAGTATCCTAAAATGAGGAATTGAAAGACACCGTTATGAACCGCTTGGACACCCGTGATCTGCACCGGTATCCTAAAATGAGGAATTGAAAGACAAGCAGGCGCAGATACTGTGGAGCCACATCGGGGGAACGTATCCTAAAATGAGGAATTGAAAGGAAGCCAGGGGCTCAGCGACAACCGCGTAGCCTTCTACGTATCCTAAAATGAGGAATTGAAAGGCATCTTCGGCTACAGTATGGCTGTCCTCCTGATGGGCGCTGTATCCTAAAATGAGGAATTGAAAGTTTGATCACTCTCGTCGACAGATGGTTGCGCGGGCGCTAAATGTATCCTAAAATGAGGAATTGAAAGCCCCCCAAATCTTATGCTTAATCGCCTTCTGATACTCAGGTATCCTAAAATGAGGAATTGAAAGAGTTATGATATATGGAGCTTTACTACGGCGGGTGGTCTCTTGTATCCTAAAATGAGGAATTGAAAGTCACCATTCCTCAAAATCTTAGTAACATACTTCATAAGGGTATCCTAAAATGAGGAATTGAAAGAACTCTTCATCTGAAGACACCACTTTTTGCTTCATCTGTATGTATCCTAAAATGAGGAATTGAAAGAAAGCTTCGTTCGTGCTTTAGCGGTTCAGGGTTCTCTTGAGTATCCTAAAATGAGGAATTGAAAGACTTTAGCTTGTTTGGGTTTAGGTAGCACTTTAACCTTTGTATCCTAAAATGAGGAATTGAAAGAGACCCCCTCCACCACGAGAAGGTTCCGACCTTTGGGTATCCTAAAATGAGGAATTGAAAGTTTGTGAATAGTGTTCAAAGTGCGTTTAGCAAGGTGGTATCCTAAAATGAGGAATTGAAAGTATGCTACACGCTAACAACTTACAGTAGCCACGATACGGTATCCTAAAATGAGGAATTGAAAGTACCCATAAGTGGTGTCGTGAATAGTGTTTTCCTATTCTTGTATCCTAAAATGAGGAATTGAAAGCAGTTATAAACTTAAGACACACAAATAAAGCTTTCTAGCCGTATCCTAAAATGAGGAATTGAAAGATATTCCCCAAGCATCGCACGGTTCACAGATAACCGCTTGTATCCTAAAATGAGGAATTGAAAGATGTCTTGTATTATCGCGCTCAATGGCCCAGCACCCTAAGGTATCCTAAAATGAGGAATTGAAAGTTCTGTTAGGGAAGACGTAAATGGTAAAAACACGTCAGCCTGTATCCTAAAATGAGGAATTGAAAGGAGTGAATAATATGGTTAAGTGTTTTGAACCCGTGAAGTGGTATCCTAAAATGAGGAATTGAAAGTCATTCTCTCCATAGCTAACGTAGTTCAACCACGTATCCTAAAATGAGGAATTGAAAGGTGAATTCCACGCGTTGATGACCGCTTACAGTTGAGTCTCGTATCCTAAAATGAGGAATTGAAAGTTGCATACCACACGTGTAGTATCCACTCATATCGGGTATCCTAAAATGAGGAATTGAAAGATATACTGTTCCATCCCAAGTTTGAAGAGTGGTTCCCAGTGTATCCTAAAATGAGGAATTGAAAGGTCTTATCCTCTGAATGTCCTCATAAGGAGAGTCGCTTGTATCCTAAAATGAGGAATTGAAAGGTATATGTCTTATATAAAGTTGCGAACAACGTTAGGTCACGTATCCTAAAATGAGGAATTGAAAGAACTTAGAACAGTCGCCGTATATTGAAACGAGGTTCGCAGGTATCCTAAAATGAGGAATTGAAAGCGGAGAGCCATCCAACCATCCCATCCCCTGTTTGCAACATGTATCCTAAAATGAGGAATTGAAAGGTCATATCTATCCTATAGGTGAGACCGTCAGGAGTCCACAGTATCCTAAAATGAGGAATTGAAAGTAATCTTTCTATGTGGTCTAACTCTCTTTCGTCTTGTATCCTAAAATGAGGAATTGAAAGCTAGTGGTAACCTTAAGGTGAATGTAGAAGAAATAACTCTAGTATCCTAAAATGAGGAATTGAAAGCCCATAGACGCGCTTAGCCTACTCCACAAGGAGTAGTTGCCGTATCCTAAAATGAGGAATTGAAAGTGACTGAGAGGGACGTGGTGAGACTGCTGAAGGCGTGCAGTATCCTAAAATGAGGAATTGAAAGTTATAGAGTCGGGGGCATTTGGAAACGCCTTACTCCAGGTATCCTAAAATGAGGAATTGAAAGACCACTCTCAGCCGGCGGCGGGCGAGGAGGTCGAGGGTATCCTAAAATGAGGAATTGAAAGACGTTATTGGTGCTACTCGTCAACTCGACAACATACTTGTGTATCCTAAAATGAGGAATTGAAAGTAATGTAGGTACTCTAGTATCTCGTGTATTATCCTGTATCCTAAAATGAGGAATTGAAAGCCGTTTCTCCACAGTACTCCCCACTATGAGGGCTGGTATCCTAAAATGAGGAATTGAAAGTAGGTCGTAGCTTGAGTATGGGTGCGCCGGGGTCGTGGTGTATCCTAAAATGAGGAATTGAAAGTTCACTACTCAGGAAGGAGACGAAATAAACGTCTACGCCACGTATCCTAAAATGAGGAATTGAAAGTCACGTCTCCCTTGCTCAGGTTCCACTGATCGATGAATTTGTATCCTAAAATGAGGAATTGAAAGCTATGAACCACGCTTTGCTCCTCGTATCCATTCACCCCTGGTATCCTAAAATGAGGAATTGAAAGATTTGCTCTTCCAAAGACAAAGTACCACACCACCAGTATCCTAAAATGAGGAATTGAAAGAAAGTACCGACAGGAACAAATCCCTGTTGGGTTCTCCGGTATCCTAAAATGAGGAATTGAAAGGTAAGGTGTTAAGTGCTGGTGGAAGCGTTGTTTCAGGTATCCTAAAATGAGGAATTGAAAGTATTGTGCTCATTTTCAATCTACCCGTTGCTGTGGTCTTGTATCCTAAAATGAGGAATTGAAAGTTGATATAACTGAATCACTGCCAACACCACCACTGTATCCTAAAATGAGGAATTGAAAGTCTTTTTGTGGTTTTACCACATTAACCACCAATAGCAAGTATCCTAAAATGAGGAATTGAAAGACCTGTAGTAGTAGTGTGCCCTATCAGTATTATTTTCACGTATCCTAAAATGAGGAATTGAAAGATGTTACTGTGATGAATTGGGGTAAGAGAAAAAAGCGTATCCTAAAATGAGGAATTGAAAGATATGTACCATCAAGGACTACTTGGGGGTAACTAAATTTGTATCCTAAAATGAGGAATTGAAAGATTTGGGGTACACTAATAAACTTGTTTTTACTCATTGACGGTATCCTAAAATGAGGAATTGAAAGACGCCCTATCAACGGTGCCTATAACAGCGCTCACGATGAGTATCCTAAAATGAGGAATTGAAAGTAGTGTTCAGCGAGTTCCTCTTCGAGGGTGTCCGCGGGTATCCTAAAATGAGGAATTGAAAGTCATGAGTGGGGGGAGACCCCCCTACCCACCAAAAACCTTGTATCCTAAAATGAGGAATTGAAAGCCTTTCCCGAAACGAACGTCGACCCTTGGCAAATCGAACGGTATCCTAAAATGAGGAATTGAAAGCTAGCAGAAAAGAACAACGCTTCCCAGATGTTAGTATCCTAAAATGAGGAATTGAAAGTATGTTACTGGGCTCGTGGTGTTGTTAGCCGGGAAGTTGTATCCTAAAATGAGGAATTGAAAGTTTGGTTGTCTGCTTTTCTCCTCTGCCTCCATTTCTGCGAGTATCCTAAAATGAGGAATTGAAAGTGAAAGCAGCGGAAGCACAGAAGCGTCTCGGTAGGCGGGTATCCTAAAATGAGGAATTGAAAGTTCTTCTTCTGATTACCACCCAAAAAACGCTCCAAAAACAAGTATCCTAAAATGAGGAATTGAAAGCTCATCGCCTGCTGCCTGATCCTGACTTTCTGAGCCATCAGTATCCTAAAATGAGGAATTGAAAGAAGACCTGAAGGGGATAAGGGGGAGGGGGATAACGGTTGGTATCCTAAAATGAGGAATTGAAAGTGGATGGAGACAGGAAGGTGGACGCACAGAAGCTGGTTCTAGTATCCTAAAATGAGGAATTGAAAGTGAACCATTTACACACCAGGTTTTTATCGATTTCATGTTTAGTATCCTAAAATGAGGAATTGAAAGAGAGTGAAGCGGAAACCCTCACTTCACTGATGGACTTGGTATCCTAAAATGAGGAATTGAAAGGTCTACCCGTTCGGATGAATCACAGGGGGTCGTATATGTATCCTAAAATGAGGAATTGAAAGTCAGCCGCGTTGAGCTCATCCGCATAGAAGACTCCACCCGGTATCCTAAAATGAGGAATTGAAAGTCCGAGCCTTGGCTCACATGTGCTTACAGGGCTCCATCTAGTATCCTAAAATGAGGAATTGAAAGCACACCGGGAAGCATCGAAACAACCCTGAGCGCCCAGTATCCTAAAATGAGGAATTGAAAGACACCCACGACGAAGGCGGTTGTAACGGGGTTACCGCTGGAGTATCCTAAAATGAGGAATTGAAAGAGCAGTGGATATTGATGAAGGAGCTTGGGGTAGCTTGGGGTATCCTAAAATGAGGAATTGAAAGCGCTGTACGCGCCTATCAGGAAGGCGCTGTTCGGCAGGTATCCTAAAATGAGGAATTGAAAGACACTGGTTCACAGGGTACAGGGAACCCATCGAGCTTTAGTATCCTAAAATGAGGAATTGAAAGCGCGCATGATTCACGTAAAACTTTTGGGATTACATATTTTGTATCCTAAAATGAGGAATTGAAAGTAACCTTCCCCCTTATGACGTCTATCCCTCTCTCATCGCTGGTATCCTAAAATGAGGAATTGAAAGTCAAGAATAAGCTTTTGCCTATCTTCATCAGTATCCTAAAATGAGGAATTGAAAGGTTTCTGTTCAGCCTTAGGCTCCGACTTAGGCTCGGGTATCCTAAAATGAGGAATTGAAAGGTCCAACACTCTCCTCACCCTTCTGGGGCACGTTAAGGTATCCTAAAATGAGGAATTGAAAGGTGTATTATAACACTTGGTGGTTGAAGTGAAGACCACGGTATCCTAAAATGAGGAATTGAAAGACCAAATCTTTCGCGTTATCAAAGTTTGCGGCGGGTATCCTAAAATGAGGAATTGAAAGACACTTACGACGCCCTATACGACTTATCCCTAACGGTATCCTAAAATGAGGAATTGAAAGCATAACATAGTCAACAAAAGCCTCTGACTCCATACTAAGTATCCTAAGATGAGGAATTGAAAGAAAATTTCATGGTAGAAGACACCAGTTGCTAATTGATAAGCTTGTATCCTAAAATGAGGAATTGAAAGACAACTAGTAGAAGCCATTGAATCAGCTTTTTCAGGTCTTAAGTATCCTAAAATGAGGAATTGAAAGTTCCTAAGTATTATTGGGATTATCCGCTACATCAACCTGATAGGTATCCTAAAATGAGGAATTGAAAGATGGTTCATTAAGTCGGTTCAGACGCCTTTGCCTAAGCGTGTATCCTAAAATGAGGAATTGAAAGTAAGGTTGAACAGCCTAAGGAGGGGTCTAAGCCCGGTATCCTAAAATGAGGAATTGAAAGAAACCACGTTCTATTTGAATGCTCCAACCGCTCCTTGTATCCTAAAATGAGGAATTGAAAGTTAGCTAATTGTTTCTCTTGCTCAACAATATCAGGCGTGAGTATCCTAAAATGAGGAATTGAAAGACCGTGAACACTTGGTCTTTCAGTGAATCCGCTACGTGGTATCCTAAAATGAGGAATTGAAAGCAGTAAGCATCAGGCATTCAGAGACTTTAAGCGGCTACCAGTATCCTAAAATGAGGAATTGAAAGCCTATCGTCGAGTGCTTCGTCAAATCGAACAAGCATTGAGTATCCTAAAATGAGGAATTGAAAGCCCCACGTTAACGCCTGCTTGAATCCCTGCGCCGATAAGCTCGGTATCCTAAAATGAGGAATTGAAAGACGTATTCTTGTGAACGTTTACTTACAAATCTACCCGGTATCCTAAAATGAGGAATTGAAAGAGTGGATAGTAGTTGATGTAGCACAAGTTGAAGTATTTCGTATCCTAAAATGAGGAATTGAAAGATGACGTTTAGCATAATAAAATGCTAATCACACAGCGAAGGTATCCTAAAATGAGGAATTGAAAGAAATCCTTATGCGTAACAGGGTTGATAAAAATGTCCAGTATCCTAAAATGAGGAATTGAAAGCCTCATAAACTTTACGCGATCGTAGAACGCTTTACCGTATCCTAAAATGAGGAATTGAAAGCATCTTCACTGAGGATTTTACCCTCTTCTAGTCGCTTGAGGTATCCTAAAATGAGGAATTGAAAGTCTCGAAAACGTCCCTTAGCTTGTACCAGGCCAATGGCTTTAGTATCCTAAAATGAGGAATTGAAAGGACTCGATAGCTCTATCACTGATACCACGAACTTGTATCCTAAAATGAGGAATTGAAAGTAACCAAGCAACCCCTCCGAAAGACCGTTAAGAACCCAAGTATCCTAAAATGAGGAATTGAAAGTTTGAACCCGACCACGCTCGGGTGAGGAAGCTTGCGATTGGTATCCTAAAATGAGGAATTGAAAGAGGAATTCACGTGCGAACTTGTACTTAGGGTCGTAACGTATCCTAAAATGAGGAATTGAAAGTTGCAGGATGCCCTCGGCGTCCATAAAGGGAAGGAGATAGTATCCTAAAATGAGGAATTGAAAGAAGTTCAGAACTAAGTGAAGAGGGAAAGGATGCTGTGTGGTATCCTAAAATGAGGAATTGAAAGTTAAACGCTCCAACTCATCCTCAACACGGACATTTTCGGACAGTATCCTAAAATGAGGAATTGAAAGACAAGCTCCTAAACACCTTAAACTCCCTGACAGTGTAGAGTATCCTAAAATGAGGAATTGAAAGTTTTCGACCACGGCGGGGGGGATACCCCCCTTAGGGGGGGGTATCCTAAAATGAGGAATTGAAAGATTTTGGCTGTGGTTGTTCTGGTTGGTGCTTACTCGGTGGTATCCTAAAATGAGGAATTGAAAGAGAAAGCGATTACTGTTGCCAAGGCCGACGAGGCTGAGAGTATCCTAAAATGAGGAATTGAAAGACTTCAAACGTCCGACACACGTTCAGTGAAAGTGCGTCGGTATCCTAAAATGAGGAATTGAAAGGTTTACTCATTTTCACTCACCACTATCGAAAAATTCCGCGTATCCTAAAATGAGGAATTGAAAGTTTTGTGCTTCTTTGAGTGAAGTGCTGTGTGTCCATAGTATCCTAAAATGAGGAATTGAAAGACTACACCAAATATTCGAGCATCTCAGCAAGTCTATGGCGGTATCCTAAAATGAGGAATTGAAAGCACCGCAGCCGTCACCCTCAGCGGGTCAGTCACGGTTGTATCCTAAAATGAGGAATTGAAAGTTAAAGACCAACCCGGCGGAACAAGAACAATTTGACTACTGTATCCTAAAATGAGGAATTGAAAGATTTTCTGGATACTTTCTAGCATCATAACTAATGGTATCCTAAAATGAGGAATTGAAAGAGCATATTTCCGTGCATCATCTTCATGTATCATTGACACATACTGTATCCTAAAATGAGGAATTGAAAGATGGCTACGCCTACGATGACGCCTACGAGGCATATTTCCAGTATCCTAAAATGAGGAATTGAAAGCGTATGCTGTTTTTAGCTTAGGGTATTTCGCAACATATTGTATCCTAAAATGAGGAATTGAAAGATTACAAGGCCTCGACTAACCCTAAGGGTTAGTCCTCGATTGGTATCCTAAAATGAGGAATTGAAAGACGAACGGGTTATCTTCACCGTTCCACTCTCTCGCCGCTTGTATCCTAAAATGAGGAATTGAAAGATTCCTTCTGAACCTTCTCATGAGCATCCGCTTGACTATGGTATCCTAAAATGAGGAATTGAAAGGTAGACTTCGTAGTTTGAACCTGTTATCAAAGTCTGCACTGTATCCTAAAATGAGGAATTGAAAGCCATAGGTCTTCCTCGTATCCCTTCCCCACCACGTGGTCGGTATCCTAAAATGAGGAATTGAAAGCATGGAAAAGTGAAGCACGCCACAACCTGTATGCTGTTTCGGTATCCTAAAATGAGGAATTGAAAGATTTATACGCAGTAGCTACTACCCGCCAACACTACTGTATCCTAAAATGAGGAATTGAAAGTTATGTTACCGGAGTTAAGAGTAGGAATACGCCGGTATCCTAAAATGAGGAATTGAAAGACCCGAAAAGCTGTTTGCGGGCATGGTTTCGTCGATATGTATCCTAAAATGAGGAATTGAAAGGGGTGTGGGGTCCAACCCATAGGAGGATGTGGGGCCACAGTATCCTAAAATGAGGAATTGAAAGTCCCGCATATCATCCAGTTTCCCTCCCCACAGGTCTTCCTGTATCCTAAAATGAGGAATTGAAAGCTTCACTCATTTTCACTCACCTTCGGTGTAAAACCCTGTATCCTAAAATGAGGAATTGAAAGGAATCCCCGCGTGGGCGCACCCCACAATGGCGCGGCCTGTATCCTAAAATGAGGAATTGAAAGCGGACTTTGTTGTCTCCATTATCCTTCTGAGTGCCTGTTGGGTATCCTAAAATGAGGAATTGAAAGTATTTCGCGTATTCGAGCAGGTCATCGAAAAATTTGTATGGTATCCTAAAATGAGGAATTGAAAGCCTGAAGCTGTGCCACTGCCATCTGCACTGTTTGGTGCAGTATCCTAAAATGAGGAATTGAAAGTTTGGAAGTTTGAGTCCCACGTAATCTATCCACGTGTATCCTAAAATGAGGAATTGAAAGCGTATTTGTCTGTCATCGAAGGTGAGCCAAAGTCCTTCGCTGGTATCCTAAAATGAGGAATTGAAAGAATTGCTCTTCTTCGCTCATGCCTCACTCACCTACGGGGGTATCCTAAAATGAGGAATTGAAAGACAGAGATGTTCCCAGCCTTCACCTTCCCCGCGAACTCCGTATCCTAAAATGAGGAATTGAAAGTACACAAGTTGCAGGAAGCGGTGTGGTTCTATTACGTATCCTAAAATGAGGAATTGAAAGCTTCACCCACCTCTCAATCCACCTCGTATTCGCAGCCAGTATCCTAAAATGAGGAATTGAAAGACCCGTTCCAACTCAAAAGTGAAAAAGCAATTGTGGCACTGTATCCTAAAATGAGGAATTGAAAGGCGATTTGCTGCGCGGTGAGATTTGTGGCTGGCACCCTGTATCCTAAAATGAGGAATTGAAAGATAACCTATCTTCACCAAGCTGTTAATTGCTTGGTCAAGTATCCTAAAATGAGGAATTGAAAGCCTTGTGTTGAAACGGTAACGACGTACCACTTCGCCTGTATCCTAAAATGAGGAATTGAAAGGTTGGAAAGTTCTCCATCCGCTTTCAGCAGTGAACACGTGTATCCTAAAATGAGGAATTGAAAGTAAGTGTTACCGTAAGTTGCAGAGCAAGGGTAAGGTTGAGTATCCTAAAATGAGGAATTGAAAGGCTACTTCAGTTTGAGCTTGGGCCCAACCTGTTCGAGTATCCTAAAATGAGGAATTGAAAGATGTGATAGGGGTGATGTACGCGTGAGCCCTAGACGTATCCTAAAATGAGGAATTGAAAGAAAAATACTCACGGGTATGAGGTACACTAGGGGAAGTGTATCCTAAAATGAGGAATTGAAAGACACCACTCACAAAGACCACCTACAACGCTATACGATCCGGTATCCTAAAATGAGGAATTGAAAGACAGCTATCGCACTCGCAACGCATAGACTCCTTAATCAAGTATCCTAAAATGAGGAATTGAAAGGACCTTATTGTGTTTATTTTGTTGTTGAGTGCGGGGAACCTGTATCCTAAAATGAGGAATTGAAAGTTTGCCGAGAGAGCGGGCAAAAACCTTAGCGCCCTATCGTGTATCCTAAAATGAGGAATTGAAAGACAAGCTCACGGAAAGCGACGGGATAGTCATTTGTGTATCCTAAAATGAGGAATTGAAAGCACCCAAAAAAACCCAACCGAAAGCCGATTTTTTGTTTGAGTATCCTAAAATGAGGAATTGAAAGGTTTATGCGGGTGTTATTGGTAGCCTTACTACTTCGCAGGTATCCTAAAATGAGGAATTGAAAGCGGCGAGTATGACCCCAATCCCCCTGACACCTGATAGGTATCCTAAAATGAGGAATTGAAAGTGTTTATAACTATTATAGGCACCTGTGGGGTCAAATATAGTATCCTAAAATGAGGAATTGAAAGATAAGAACATCTCCAGGCACTAGTTTGATACTGATACGGTTAGTATCCTAAAATGAGGAATTGAAAGTTATAATACACAGGCTCAGAAGTAGGTGTTTCAGTAGGTATCCTAAAATGAGGAATTGAAAGTGTTTATAACTCTGATAAGCACCTGTGGGGTCTAAGTATCCTAAAATGAGGAATTGAAAGATAACTATCCCAAGCCAAGGAGCATCAAACATCGGTATCCTAAAATGAGGAATTGAAAGTAGGTGTAAGTACCCACGAGTAAACCACTTCGTGGTGTATCCTAAAATGAGGAATTGAAAGCAGGTAGCGACACCGGTGGGGCTACGGCTAAAAGTATCCTAAAATGAGGAATTGAAAGACCACTTTACTATTTGTAATTAAGAAATAACGCGGTATCCTAAAATGAGGAATTGAAAGAGGCAATCCCCACAGAAAATCTCCGCCTCTCGCTTACACTGTATCCTAAAATGAGGAATTGAAAGATATTAATCGGGTGTCAGTGAACCGCGCCATTGATGTATCCTAAAATGAGGAATTGAAAGAGTTGAGGCACACTAAGGCTTTTAGCCGAAGCCCCACCGAGTATCCTAAAATGAGGAATTTAAAGAAGTGTCGGTGTGAAGGTAACGAAAGTTGTTTTGCGTATCCTAAAATGAGGAATTGAAAGAACGCTCGGTCAATAGTGCCGGGGTGCGCTTGCTCGTATCCTAAAATGAGGAATTGAAAGAGGAGACGCTGACTTGGTACTTCGCTTTGATCGAGGTAGTATCCTAAAATGAGGAATTGAAAGCTTGAATGGCATGGACAGTCGCACACTACTTGGGGCGTGTATCCTAAAATGAGGAATTGAAAGCTATAACTATACGTGTACCCGTTACCAACGCGGAGTATCCTAAAATGAGGAATTGAAAGTAAACCACTTCGTGGTTGCTATGACTGCAGTTTGGGTATCCTAAAATGAGGAATTGAAAGAATAATTTGATTTTATCTTGGGGAATATCCCCGTAGTATCCTAAAATGAGGAATTGAAAGAAGAGTGGAGGCGAGTGACGATGAGTAATGGTAGTATCCTAAAATGAGGAATTGAAAGACGGTGTACTCGTTAGCGTCGAGTTGTGGGTGCCAAGTATCCTAAAATGAGGAATTGAAAGACTCTAATTTCACTTCTTTCCCATCGATGATATCGTGTATCCTAAAATGAGGAATTGAAAGACCTCATAAAATAAGGCAACCTTAACACTTTCTTAAGTTCATGTATCCTAAAATGAGGAATTGAAAGCGGAATAATAAAAAGAATAAACCGCCACCAACGGCGGTATCCTAAAATGAGGAATTGAAAGTAGACGTCATAGGCGTTATAGAAAAAAGTTGCCTCTTCTTGTATCCTAAAATGAGGAATTGAAAGGTTGACGCAGTAGCACCAAGCCAATAAATCGTGGTGATGTATCCTAAAATGAGGAATTGAAAGATTTGGTTGTTCACTGAGCCCAAACATTCTATACCTTTTCAGTATCCTAAAATGAGGAATTGAAAGTCTGTTGTTGTCTCAGTATCCAGAATTATGCGAATATTAGGTATCCTAAAATGAGGAATTGAAAGATTTCTTGCCAAAGACTACGGAACACCTTGTAATCGCTCAAGTATCCTAAAATGAGGAATTGAAAGGAATATAGCTAACCCATACACACCGCAATTGTTGAGTCGTATCCTAAAATGAGGAATTGAAAGTTAGTAAAAGGTAAGCACGGGATAACCCCATTTACCTCTACGTATCCTAAAATGAGGAATTGAAAGATTCGCTGGTTACCTATTCGGGGTTGCTCTCAGTGTGAGTATCCTAAAATGAGGAATTGAAAGCACCCCCACTCAACTCCACCGTGGCAGTTCCCCCTGACCGTATCCTAAAATGAGGAATTGAAAGGTCTTCATCTAACACGTCCACCTCAAATATAGCTACGTATCCTAAAATGAGGAATTGAAAGGTGGTGTAAATAGTATTACCTATTACTCTGATAATGTATCCTAAAATGAGGAATTGAAAGTACCCATGGCTCCTTTTGGTGGTCAGGCTAGTAGTACGTATCCTAAAATGAGGAATTGAAAGGAACAGATTGACGTCGTAAATTTCTATAATATTGTATCCTAAAATGAGGAATTGAAAGTTAGGACTAGCATATAGCTCCACTAGTTGTAATAGCAGTATCCTAAAATGAGGAATTGAAAGAACTTAGTCTTAATCTCATGGTTAAATAACCTCAGACCTGTATCCTAAAATGAGGAATTGAAAGTACCGTATCGTTCAAAAGGGAACTCACTAGCCTCATCGTATCCTAAAATGAGGAATTGAAAGTTATACCATTTAACCGCTTGTTTAATCGCTTTCTCAGGGGTATCCTAAAATGAGGAATTGAAAGTATTAGAGTCTCTAACTATCTCTTCTCCACGTGCTAATATGGTATCCTAAAATGAGGAATTGAAAGAGTCTCAGGTGGTGGCACGGGTTACACTGCGCCCACTGTATCCTAAAATGAGGAATTGAAAGTAAAGTTGGCTGAAGGGGTTATCCCCCGCAAAATTATTAGTATCCTAAAATGAGGAATTGAAAGAGGTGCAAGTATGGGTGTTCTACCACCAGTTTGACCGCTAGTATCCTAAAATGAGGAATTGAAAGGTTAGTGATGTTTTCCTAGCGTAGACTCTTCCACGTATCCTAAAATGAGGAATTGAAAGTCATGGCCACCCTGAGCCCCCTGCCCGCTTCCTCCATGTATCCTAAAATGAGGAATTGAAAGATATCCACCTCGTATGACTCAACATAATCGAGCAAGTGTATCCTAAAATGAGGAATTGAAAGAAGGTTCTTCAACCACGAGATTCGTCAACCCGTAGGCGTTAGTATCCTAAAATGAGGAATTGAAAGTTGAGCAATACTTTAAAGGGGTTAGGTTCGTAAGCAGTAGGTATCCTAAAATGAGGAATTGAAAGAATTATTCAACGCTCTTCTTTTTAATTCGGTTAGTGATGTGTATCCTAAAATGAGGAATTGAAAGAAAGGCTGTGTTAATGCACTTGGATATAGTGTTGTTGAACGTATCCTAAAATGAGGAATTGAAAGCATATTAATTATAGCGGAGCTATTTAGAGTCGAAAATAGTATCCTAAAATGAGGAATTGAAAGAACAAAAAATCTAGGGGTGATTGGGTTTTTATTGGTATAATGTATCCTAAAATGAGGAATTGAAAGGAGAAGTAAGAAACTCTTTCACCTTTTTAGTACTCTCCAGTATCCTAAAATGAGGAATTGAAAGGACTGGTATATGACTGGAAACTCGGCGTACCCCTCGCGTATCCTAAAATGAGGAATTGAAAGATCGTACGCCACAATCCCTTGAACACTTTGTACTCTCTGTATCCTAAAATGAGGAATTGAAAGGTGAACCTAGCGGGTTTGACCCACCAGCTACTCCATTAGCAGGTATCCTAAAATGAGGAATTGAAAGATTAGCGCCCACATTACCACCATTACCGCCTTCGCCGAATGGTATCCTAAAATGAGGAATTGAAAGTTTTTCTCTTCTTGTTGTGGTTGCTCTTCCTCAACCTGAGGTATCCTAAAATGAGGAATTGAAAGTCTTATACAATTTAACTCTTTGTTTAAGCGGTCTCTCTGTATCCTAAAATGAGGAATTGAAAGAAGAGAAGGTGTAAACGGTAGACCAACATCAGCCTTCTCAGTATCCTAAAATGAGGAATTGAAAGTCCTAATCCGAGTAAGTAAAGAATTCCAATGCTTCTGAACTGTATCCTAAAATGAGGAATTGAAAGATCATAGAAACCCCACCAACTCCTCTAAGCTATCAGTATCCTAAAATGAGGAATTGAAAGCGAATAATATGCCTAGTACCAGTGAGAAACACCACTTCGGGTATCCTAAAATGAGGAATTGAAAGTGCTCTCGACCATCAATATCACGGAACTTTTTACCAGCGAGTATCCTAAAATGAGGAATTGAAAGTGCTCTCGACCATCAATATCACGGAACTTTTTACCAGCGAGTATCCTAAAATGAGGAATTGAAAGCTGAATCCATTTTTCCCTCATTTTAATCACTCACTCATAGTATCCTAAAATGAGGAATTGAAAGGATATCACTCTCCTGTTTAAGTTTCATTAACTCGTCGGTATCCTAAAATGAGGAATTGAAAGTAGCACGCCTCTTGGGCAGTGGCTTGCTGTGGTTGTTGCGGTATCCTAAAATGAGGAATTGAAAGTAATGATGGGCGTGGTAAGACCACTCAACTCAGCATTCGGTATCCTAAAATGAGGAATTGAAAGCAACCAGATAGTTCCAAGTCCATTCTATACACTGCAAGTATCCTAAAATGAGGAATTGAAAGTTTTGTGGTTTCAAATTAACCACCAATACCAATAATAACATGTATCCTAAAATGAGGAATTGAAAGAAACGTAAACAAATAACAATTTTCAACCATACTATTAAAGTATCCTAAAATGAGGAATTGAAAGGTTTAGCTAATGGTGTTTTCCGTGCTACTAGTATACCACAGTATCCTAAAATGAGGAATTGAAAGATAAATCTCTAAATGTCCTTGATTTTGCACATAGTTTAAGTATCCTAAAATGAGGAATTGAAAGACCTTATCGCTTATTTGTTCACTCATTTTGTTCACCTTCGTATCCTAAAATGAGGAATTGAAAGGATACCGAATACCTTGACCAGAGCGATGATCCTTATGTGTATCCTAAAATGAGGAATTGAAAGTCGTTAATTCTAACCCAATTAATCTGGTTAGGAAGTATCCTAAAATGAGGAATTGAAAGTTCTCAACACCTGATATAATTGTTCCACCAGTACTTAGGTATCCTAAAATGAGGAATTGAAAGCACCATTCACGAACACGTAGAATATCTGGCCGGGGTTATGTATCCTAAAATGAGGAATTAAAAGGTGTAAAATGTGCTTTAAGCGCTCTGTTGCTGATAATAGGTATCCTAAAATGAGGAATTGAAAGATTAGCACCACTAACTTGTAAGTCATATGATATACTGGTATCCTAAAATGAGGAATTGAAAGTGTTTGACCAAACTACTTTGTTCACAACAAGTTTTTAAAGTATCCTAAAATGAGGAATTGAAAGTATGGTGGTAGCGCTACAACTGTGGTTTTTTTAACCTCAAGTATCCTAAAATGAGGAATTGAAAGACCATTCACTGTGGAATTCGTAACCGAACCCCACATCCCGTATCCTAAAATGAGGAATTGAAAGATTTCTCAGAGAGCGCTTTGATTTGCCATACCGAGGTTATGGTATCCTAAAATGAGGAATTGAAAGACTATCTCAGGCACTTTCCCCGTTAAAAGAATCGAAGCTAGTATCCTAAAATGAGGAATTGAAAGTGAAATACATGGATACCTTCAAGTCTTCGCCGAGGGTATCCTAAAATGAGGAATTGAAAGACCCCCAGACGAGTTCGAGGAGCTCAAGAAGTCGTTAGGTATCCTAAAATGAGGAATTGAAAGAGCAAGACGCCTAACTATCCCTGTGCCTATCCTGTAAAGTATCCTAAAATGAGGAATTGAAAGACCGAATACCTGGTTTGTTGACCCTGACCAACACGTATTAAGTATCCTAAAATGAGGAATTGAAAGAACCGTCTAAAAGGTTACCATAAGCATAGTTCTTCGCGTGTATCCTAAAATGAGGAATTGAAAGTTGTGTAACACCCCTAAGCGCTTTATTCACTTGTAGATAGTATCCTAAAATAAGGAATTGAAAGTTATACTACTGCGACGACGGCGATGGAGGCTGATGGTATCCTAAAATGAGGAATTGAAAGATAAAAATACCTTTCGCTTTTACGCTAACGCGTTTACCCCAGTATCCTAAAATGAGGAATTGAAAGCCTATGTATTCGATTATTTGCGCCTTCACCTGCTTCACGTATCCTAAAATGAGGAATTGAAAGTTAATAAATCATTATACAAAATAACAGCCTGATTACTGTATCCTAAAATGAGGAATTGAAAGTATCCGGCATATGACGATTAATACCCATCATATTAGTATCCTAAAATGAGGAATTGAAAGTCCAAAGTGTCGGCTTGAATTGCGAGGAAGCCATAAACAAGTATCCTAAAATGAGGAATTGAAAGTTAAAAACGCTAGAACTCTCTCCGCTTCACTGTTGTATCCTAAAATGAGGAATTGAAAGACCAAATTATCGAATGCCGCTTTAATCTCCTCGTCCGTGGTATCCTAAAATGAGGAATTGAAAGAGCTTATCACCTGTGAACCTAGCCATCGCTGGTGAATGTATCCTAAAATGAGGAATTAAAAGTTAGCCGTTGGGGTTCCAAAAAGCCATATCAACGTGTATC
>Ga0208549_100216_pt1 | contig 27988 bp, 36 predicted proteins | sample BED_host_MetaG_FD_187135 | JGI IMG/M metagenome (GOLD analysis project Ga0208549, IMG submission 187135) | Hot spring microbial mat communities from Yellowstone National Park, Wyoming, USA - BED_host_MetaG (SPAdes) (version 2) | ecosystem: Environmental > Aquatic > Thermal springs > Hot (42-90C)... | reverse complement strand
ACGGTAGGGGTTTGTCACGCCAATACCCGAAGACTTTGCTTCAGTTTCCCTCTCGACCATGTTTCCCCCAGTCGAGGAGAGTATTACTCTCCTCGACTAATAAACCTATATAGGTGTTTCCCTCGACCAGCCCCAAGGACTTAAGGGTGAATGTATATGATCCCTTGAGAGGGGTGCCCGTAGCGGAATTAAAAGTAAGGAAAAGTTACGCCACGGGTAAACACTTCGGCTACATAGGAATTATTTATGAAATCGAATAATACAAGGATTTTATTCTTTAACTTCGACTTCATATTATGGATTGTTGCTTTAACTACATAGGTTTCGTGAGGAGAGAAGATAATTCAGCCTCAAGGAAATCTATTGTTAAGATAGTGATTAAAGAGGAATACGTTGAAGGACTAAAAGGTGTCGAAGAATTCTCTCACTTAATAATTATTTATCATCTTCATCTAGCTAGCTCCAACAAGGGTTTAAAAAGAGTGAGAGGAGGAGTAGAGGTAGGAGTTTTTGCCACAAGGTCCCAGCATAGGCCTAACCCGATAGGGATTTCAGTAGTTGAACTAGTTAAGAGGGAAGGCAACGCCTTGTACGTTAAAGGAATAAACGCCTTTGACGGAACTCCAGTCCTTGATATCAAGCCTTATGACGAATGGGATTCAATTCCTAACCCAAGAGTGCCAGAATGGCACAAAATGGAAATGAGGTCACGGGTTACCGACTAAGTACTTCTCTATTTCCTTTAGAAGTTTCTCTAAATCCATTTTAACAAAATCTAATGAAGGGTAACTGCTCACTTCACCGCTCTTATCTAGGCCGTTATATTGGAACTCGTGAAGCTTTATTGCAATATCCGTGTAAGCCTCTATATCATTACCTAATATTTTGTCCAATATTTGCGCCACACTTGCCATTTTACTCGTTGGCATAATGGCTACTATCCACTCAGCGTAACTCACTGTCCTACCGTCCCTCATTCTCCTTTTTCCTTTAAAATATTTAGAGATCTCCTGAATATAATCTACAGATAAAGAAGCCAATAAGGCTTTCCAGGCTTGAAAAGCTTTACCTGCAGCGTTTCTATATAACCCGTCCTCTAAGAACTTCTTAGCCAGTTCAGCTTCATATTTTGCTTCAAGTAATCTATCCTTCTTATATTTATTATCATCTATCCAAGGCTTTGTTACTTCCACAAATAATTCTTAATAACTGCTAACTTTAAATGTTGTGAAAAATGTAGATCAACTTAACACTACTCCCTTATCCATCCATCTTTAGCGCGTTTTAATCCTTTAATTCTCTCTAATACTTTCCTCCTCTTTTCCTCATAGATATTTAGCTTATCGCATAATAATTTACCTTCGTAAAAAGCATCTATTATCACTGTATTAAATTCCGCTATCTCTTTATCAACCTTTTCTTTTTTATAAAAGTGGAGTTCTATTGCATCAGTAGGAGGAAATTTCGGAAAATCTTCCCCTATGACTAAAAGGTCGTAATCGCTGTATATTTTGAAATCTCCTCTTGCCCGGGAACCGAATAATATCACAGTGTAATTTTTACTGCACAGGAAATTAACATAATCCTTGAACTGTTCTTCCTCTTCCTTGTAAATCTGTAAAAGGTCAGAGAATAGAGAGTATTTCTTCCATGCATCTGACACATTTCTCACCTTCACTCCTTCCTAATTCGATAATTTCTTCCTCTGGATACCTAGAGCCTAAGTATATATAAGATAAGTAATCTACACAATCCAATATTTTATCACTCAAATTAATTTTCTTAACCTTCTCCACCTCCTTTAATAATCTCGTTATTGAATGGGTGTAAATAATAGCACCTGTGGCCTCTACTAAAATTCCTTTCAATTTCAGCTCTACAGCCATTTCGGAGTGAAAGCAAGCTTCAGGATAATAGCCATTCTCCAGCAGAAGATATGCAACTTCCTTATCCTTATCGCTCTTCTCGAACCATTTTGCCATATTTAAACATTAGAATCATAGATAAAAACTTCTATGCTCAAAATGATATGACTTGAATGAAAAGATAAACAGCAAGTAGCGTTACTCTCTCATGCAACTTAGCCTACAGCATTATTTTACGGAGTTTTTCTCCATTCTCTCTAAATCAGACGTAACTATGCTATATAAAACGTCTAGCTTTTCATCCCACTCCTTTTTAAACCACTCCTTCTTTATATTGTCTAAAATACCTCTCGCTAGCGTAATTATATCGTGCAATACTTCTTCCTTATTCTTATATTTAGAAAAATCTGGATCAAAGCCGTTATATTGATAATCGTGAAGGAGAAAAGCCAAATTAGTTATATTCTCAACGTCCTGATAGCCTAACTTTGCCAGGTCAATGGAAATGCCTTTTAATGCATGAGTAGGTGCAGTATAACCTCTTTTTGCATACCACTCGTCTTTAGCCGATAGTTTATCTAGGTTTTTAGTTACTAAAGCTGATAACAAAGCTTTAACTGCATTAAATATTTTCCCAGCAGAATTCCTAGTCCTTCCAGCAAGCCACATGTTTATTCCTACGTCAAGATCATCTAACGTTTCTATAATCCTAGCTCTTATGTAAGCTTTTCTATCTATCTTAGGCAAAGATAACTTCTCTTCCATAATTTACTCCGTATAACTTAAAAATAGCTATGTTTTATAATTTTCTCTAACTAGGAATTTCTACATTAAATCGAAGTTATTTTATCCCTAAGTTGTTTCGAAGATATACTTGATTAAACGCAACAACTTAACTTTTCCACATCCTTATAAAACGCTAAAGCAACTATCCTTAACGATTCTGCCACTGTAGGAAACACGTGAACTGTATCTATAATATCATCTATCGTCATCCTATGCTTTATTGCCAGTGCTGCTTCGCCTATGAATTCTGCAGCGTTCTCAGCCATTACGTGAACTCCCATTATCCTCTTTGAGCCTTTCTCCACTACCATCTTTATTAGACCCTTCTCTGCATCAATTATTTGAGCCTTTACGATGTCCTTCATCTTTACAGTTCTACTATCAAAATCCCCATCAAAGGAATTAAGCCCCACCCTTGCCAAATTTGGACGAGTAAATATTACTTGAGGAACACTAAGGAAGTCAATCTTCTTATGCTCTCCCTTAATTGCATTCCTCACTGCTATAGTTCCCTCATAACCAGCTAAGGCTTCCAACATCTTATCTCCTATTACGTCACCTGCAGCATAAATGTTGGGGTTAGTAGTCTGAAGCTCGTCATTCACTTTTATTCCTCCCTTCTTGTTTAGTTCTACTCCGGCTGAGGATAAATTCAAATCGACGTTAGGTTTCCTTCCGGTAGCCATGAGGATCTCATCAGCTTCTATGTCTCCCCTGTTCGTAATTACTAGCTTGCCACTTTCTCCTTTCTTTACCTCCTTAACCTTAACGTCGGTGATTACGTAAATTCCTTCCTCTTCTAACACTCTCTGTATCTCCAGAGAGATCTCCGGCTCCCAATCTGGGATAAGAGTTTTACTCCTCTGAAGGATTGCCACTTCAACGCCGAAATTTCTGTACATTTGAGAAAACTCTAATGCCTCAGCCCTACCGCCTATAATTACTAAAGAGGAGATTTTCCTATCAGGGTTTAGAGCCTCAACGTTAGTCCAGTACCCCAAGTCTTTTAATCCCGGAATTTCGGGGATAAAAGGAGAAGACCCGGTAGCTATAATGAACTTCTTACCTTCTATTACTTTATCTCCAACTTTTACCTCATGAGGAGAAATAAAGTGAGCCTTACCTTCTATTAATTCCACGTCATAATAACTGAGGACGTCCTCGTATTTCTCTTTTCTAGCCTTCCTTACAAACTGTCTTGTGTCCTCAAAAGATGAGAAAAAATCTCCTCCCTTTTCTCCTAAATGGAGTAATCTCTTTGAAGGAACGCAACCTACGTTTACGCAAGTACCTCCAATAGGGCCATAACCTATTAAAACCGGCTTAATTCCCAGTTCATTTGCCTCAATAAGTGAAGCGAAACCTGCAGCTCCGTAGCCTATTATTACTAGGTCTTTCATTTTAACCTGGCCTCAAATTTGTCGGCACAGTGGGAACAGCAGAAGTAGTGCTTTTCTCCATTTATCACTCTAACGTAAATATCATCCTCACTTAGAGGTGCACCACATTGTTCGCATTTCAATTCGTTTTGGTTTATTCTTATTTTCATTTTTACTCAAACTTTCTTTACTCTCTTTTCTTGAAAAAGTTTTCTCATATGAACATATGTTCATATATACTTAATAACTTGTAGGAAGAAAAGAGATAGTAATGATAAACAATAACGAAAGCCTTTTACTGGAACTAGAGTCCTTCTTCTCTGCATTATCAGATAGGACTAGGCTGGAGATAGTCTTTTACCTACTAGAGAAGGGTAAAGCTACCGTTCAAGACATGTCTAGAGATTTAAAGAAGTCTCAGTCGTTAATTTCCCACCACTTATCTTGCCTAAGAAATTGCGGAGTAGTTAAAGTAGAAAAGAACGGTAAGTATTCAGAGTACTCCATTAACGGTGAAGACGTTAAGGAGATAATATTCATTGCAACTAGGCATGCAAAGAACTACGGCAAATCAATCCTATCCTGCGATATAATAAAAGAAGAAAAGGAGAACAGATAATTAATGCTGTGTTTACCCGTGGCGTAACTTTTCCTTACTTTTAATTACTTCTAATTCCTATATCCTAACTTCTTCCCATTCCATTAATGTGTAGACACTCGTTGAATATGAACCCTTTTAGGTACGAAGTGAATATTAATTCATAATATTTAGGTAATGAATAGCACAAGGTAGTCATTCCTATGTATTGTATTTCTGCTCCGTTTTGGTAAAGGTTATTATATTTTATTCCTTCATACGTTGGGTAAAAAGTAAGTAGCGGAATGAGTGGTAACAGTATATTACCCAATAATATGAGGGTAATGGAAATTATCGCAATAATTATGCACAATCTCATAAATAACACCTTTGAAAAAGAAATATAAAAAACTTTTAGTAACTATAAGCATAGAACCATGCACAACTGCACTTGTAGTACCATTAGAAGAAGTCTGATGCTACTATTTACTTAAGGAATACTGACTGGAGTGGTTATGCAAGATTTGAATTTGATGAATGAACAAGCTCTATCTAGAGGCTATACTGATCTTAATAACTCCTCTAACTCTTTCCTTGCTTTTTCTAATTTTTCGTTCCAAAAATCACTAAAATACTGGTTTAAATTGATTAACCATTCCGTTACCTCTTTCACGTCACTTATTACCTCTTCTTCATTCCTATAATCAACAAAATTTTGATCGAAACCATTGTACGAAAATTTATGCAAAGATAAGGCTATCCTTACTACGTTCTCTACGTCAATTCCCAGTTTCTTTAAGTCTTTTGATATTCCTATTAATCCTGTAGTAGGTGCTGAATATCCTACGTTCTCATACCAATATTTCTCTTTCTCATTTTTTGATTTAATAATTTTTTCAAGGTTCTTTACTACAAGTGCACTAATTGCGGATTTTACACTTAAAAATGCCTTAGAGGAAGCGTTTTGTATCATTCCCCTTTGTAGCATTTCTAAGGATAGTTTACCTTCTATTAGGCTATCATATAACTTAGCGTAAACATAACCCTTAAAGTCCTTTTTATAATCTAGATAACCTTCCATAAATAAAGTAAGGAAATACGAGTAAAAAATCTATAGTACTAGCTAGTAGTAGAGGTTTGAATGCGACAAGATATACTAAATATATCCAATCACTTCCTGCTTTGTGGATTACACCAATTTTTCTCACAGCTACATAAAACTCACTTTTAATTATACTATTGATTTGCAGTGAGTCTATAGCCTTAGAAAATTCAACCAGAGCCTGCAAAGCAACGTTAACGCTTTATAGGATGTTAAAAGCCAGAGCTTCAATCGAAGGTACTTCAGTAAGAAAAACAAAAAAGTAGATTATACATTATTACTCGTAGAAAAGAAATTTTATATAGTGGATTTCTAGATTATTCTCATTATCAAGAGAGGCCTTTATTGTCTGGGCGTTAAATCACTTTTATTTATCTCCATGTCAAATTTCTGACATTATTTTCTCGCACATATTTAATTACTTAAATATAATTTAAACATAATATTAATGGTTAGAATTATTTCAAAATAAAATTTAATAGAGAAAAAAGTTGACTTTATTCTTCAGGGTTCAATTCTCTTTCTAATTTCTTCTTTAACCTATACAACCATATTCCTCCAAATACTATTAACCCTATAACCCCAATTATTACACCGCTGTAGTAGAGTAGCGTAATAATTGAACTATACTTTCTGTAGCCAAAATTATACCAGCTAGCTAGATTAAGTGGAGGCTTAACGTTAGTATAAAACATTACCATTGCAAACTTCAGTTCTTGACAATACTTATGTTGAGGAATATGCTCTAAGACGACTAAAGGATTACATCTCCTATTGTGGTATACAATGTTTATTAAGTCATAGTATGCATTAGAACAAGGATGACAGTATTTGCTAATATAAGATAAATTACCAACTAAATTTATAATAATTCCATCCAATACTGGTATAGAAGATCTGCATAAGTAAATAAATTTAGGTAAACTGAAGGAGATTGCGCAAAGACATGTACCATTTCTATGAAAGAATATGGGATGAAGTAGTCCTCCGATCCACGTTGTATAAACCAATCCTAACTCTAGAGTAAAACAATAGTAAGATAATTGCGGATTTACGTGTGAAGGTTTCTTAAAGAGGATATTGGGTACTTCATTGCAAGTGAAATTGTATTTAAGCACATTTACCGGTTTAACGCTAAAAGTATCACCGTTTAATGTGAATTTTGGTGTAATATTTTCAGGAAGTAATATATACTCAGTTTCATTATGTATAGTTTTAATAGCCTTGGAGCTAAAATTAAATAAGTATATCGTATCAAATACTCTAAAAGCATTATCTTCCCTTAATATCGTTAAATTGAATATTGAGAAATAATATTCAAGCTTAAAATTAGAATGAACAAAATAACCATATAAAGGCATACAAGTCTTATTAACACAAGCAATACCCATACGTAAATGTCATATGCACAAATTACAGATTACTGGAATAATTTTATAACCATAAAGAAATCCGCAAAGTGATATTCTAGGCTCATACTCTTGTCTTGTCCGCTCTCTTCTTCTCCTTATTCCATCCGCTGCTCATCTCGTAGGCATAGTAGTTCTGTCCGAAAACACGAATCTCCACTCCCTTTGTCTTGTATTTCTTCACCCAGTCTGGAAGATCAACCATATTACACAGCATACGTAATATGTATAAAGACCTTTCGGAGTTAAGAGTGAATCCAGTAAAATTGACATTTCGTGGAGATTAGAATGCTGAGTTATGCGATCCCTATTACATAAAAAACATGGAGTTAAGGCTAACTATTTAGAGGTAATTTTATTACCTTAAACTCTGAGATTATTTCAGTTGTAATCCTTTTTTCAGCTACCTAGAAACTTGAGTAATAATGACGCTAGAATATAACCTATTCCACCCCCAATGTAGTTATAGCTTACTATTACCGTAGAGATCTCAGTAGACTCAGTAGAGGAGACTAACGTGTTTATGAGAGACTCTAACGGACTACTCGAAACCGCTATGGCAATGAGCAATATAAAGAACGTGACTACACTGACATTCATGGAGGAAAGTAAAATAAAAGTAAAAACTATTAAAGCGTAAATTGCCAATAAGCCAGAGACAACTCTTATTTTTGCAAGACGTTTAATCCCCCTCTTACTAATGACAAACTGGATAATCATGTAAATTGCAGTCTCTAACTCAACGCCTATTAGTATCAGAGAGCTGGGTATACCCATCATAACGCCGAGCTCAAAGACCATTCCCATCCAGAGGTATAGAAAGAACCAGTTGAAGGCTGCCAGTGTCGCAAGGGTCTTAGCTCTCTTGATTAATGATAGTTCTCCAGCGAAGAACTTCGGCTTAATTTCTGTCCTATTGAGGTAAGCAAAGTACAATAAAAAAAGGAATCCTAAGCCTGTAAGGATAGAGAGTATTACCAAGAAAACTAGTTTATTCTGAGTCAAATATGTAACAATAGGGGCCAGGAAGAATGCTAGGGCCTCTGATCCAGAAATTAGTGAGAAAAACTTTGAGGGATCTGATAAGCGCTTAGACCATGTAACTTCCAAACTATATACGTAACTCCCTGTGTACACACCCAATAGGGAAGAAACCGATATCCCAATGAGGTAAACTGTAATGTTGTCGAAGATTAAGGCCAGAGTGACCATTAGGAATAAGGCCAGTAAGTGAATGAACGGTAATGTTCTGAAGAGCCTTTCATTATGGAGAAATAGTGGGAAAAGCCCCCGTGTAACTATTATAATTCCGTAGATTGTGCCGAGGATTGGAGTTGCATTTGTATAAGCAATGAAGTTCGTTGAATATATGGCAAAGGCACCTATCATAGTGAGTAGTGTATCTAGATAGACTAAGTATAAAGTCAGATCCCTCATTAATCTTCCCACTTCATCGCGATTCTCTTAATCGTGTCTAAATATTCCTTAAGCTAATATTTCTTTCTATATTTATGTTAGCTATCATAATTGCTCGCAATAGAATGCGTAATTGGGTTCTCAAGAAGGATAACAATTAATATATAAAGCCCTTCTTATGGATTGCGGATTTTGTTACATACTTTTTAGCTTAATAAACTCTAATTATAGCTAAATTAAGAGTAACTTTATAGAAAAATTGTATCTAACGTCTATTATACCATTAAATATTTTTAACTAGTTTAACAAGTTAAACTTAATGAAAGTATTTATAAAAGACGTTGATGAAAAGCTTTATAGAATGTTAAAGGCTAAGGCTTCAATCGAAGGTATTTCGGTAAGCGAAGCCGTAAATGAGGCAATAAAACTTTGGTTATTAAATAAAGACCTAGATAGGATGATGGTGATAAAGAGCAAAGAATTTTGGGATGCGGTAAATGAAGGAAAGTACGCACTATTCTGTGACGGAAATTTCATAGGTGGTTTTGAAAGCGAGGAAGATATGATAAAGGAAGCTAAAAAGTACAAGAAGTGTTATGCTCTAAGTAAAAAGTGGTTAACCGGAGAGGCTGAACTCCCTGGAGTGTTTTAATATAAATGAAAAGCCTATACTACACGTAAAAGTGACTGACCTTAAAGATTCTGTTGAGATAGATGCGTTAGTTGACACTGGATTTTCCGGTTGGTTACTTCTTAACCACGAAATTTATAAGAAACTTAACTCACTGGAACTTCCTATTACTAGAAAATATAGGGGAATTATAGGTAATGTTGAAGTTTACGTGGCCCGAGCAAATATTATCATAGGCAATTTAAATGTTGACGCGTTTATCGAATCATCTCCATACGTAGAAATAAATTTAATAGGAAGAGAATTATTGAAGAATTTGAACATTTGTTTTTATAGAATGAATAAAATATGTATAATGTAATAGCGAAGGAAATTCCTTTAATGCAGAAATTAACTTAAACCTATTCCTTATTATTATGTTTAACTAACTAAATGGTATTTGATGATAAGAACAAATTTTAACCCGGCGTTTAGATCATAAAAACTAGAAAAACTTTAAGATAACCACTTTCTATCCATTCTATTTACCTGCGAACTAGTTATACTCGGTCTTTTAAGAAACAGCCAGAAAAAGACTAATCCTGAGTCAATGGGCATTAATTAAGAGATTATGCATTCTTTGGTCTTCTACTGTATAAGTATTTTCCTAGTGTTTTAAACCCTTATTTCCCCTGAGAACCAATAGTAATAAAGCTACAATAACAATTAATGCAATAAATGATATTATGAGGAATTCTCTAGTAGGGCTATGAGGATTTTTATATAAGCGCGTAGAAATAATTGAATCCTTGCTCGACGTAAGATTATTACCTGTTGTTGTAGATGTTTGCAAATTAGTAGTTGTAGAACTTACTGAATTATTACTCGTAGTATTATAGGACGACGAGTTATGAAATAATATCGTCTCACTTCCGTTTACGAATATTTTATGGTAACTACCATTTTCTACGTAAAATAAGTACTCAGCTTTAGGAATGTAAAACTCCTTTTCTCCATAAATAGGAATGCAGGACTTAACTAGGTAGGTTTTATTCAAAAGGAAGGTGTAATTTCCTACAACATCTACCGGACAGACTCTTGATCCTTCGACAAAGGTAGTGCAATTAACAAAATACCTTGTACTGCCGTTAGGATATTCGATCTCCCACAAGCTGTTATAAGGAAATACTTTTACCGTGTTATTAAAAATGATGACGCTGGGCAGTGCCAAGTAATCTATGCAATATTCTCCATGAGAGTCGTTATACGTAACTAAGACGGTATTGCAAGGTAGTAAACAAACCTTACCGCAATACGCAGCTTCTGCAGTATTCTGACCATTGCCTAAAATAATTGCAGGGACGTACCATTTTCCTTTGTATAAATAAAGGGAAGAGATTTCAAGCTTCGTTCCTTTTTCTAGCGTTACTGTCTCTCCACAACCGTAACCAGCAATGACAGTACCTTCAAGGCTTCCAACTATTCCTCTGTAAACACCTTTCAACGTTACACAATGTTTGAAAGTATTAGTGCAATTTGATATCAAAAATACAATCTTAACGTACCCAGTTCCGTTATAGATTAAAGTAGTCAAGTTGTAAGTATTTCCAGTTAAGTCCGGGGTCATAATAAATCTGTGGTAACTCCAGTTATAGTACAAGCTCGTCTCCCAAACAGGATTAAAGCACTTACCTATATACCACATTACGTTTTGCACGAATATTTGACATGCATTTAATACTATGCAAAAGTTTTGTTGTATGCTAGGTATCTTACCGGTATAGTTTAGGCAATAGAACGTAATCCTTGCTGTTATTCCGAATAATTGGTATTGAAAAAATTCGTATCCGTAATCTGTTGGGCCTATAAGTACAGCATGAAGAGGAGGATATAATAATAATAAAAGCAGTAACAATAGCAGGGCTGAGCGCTTCACGTATAATATATCTGACATGAAGTATTTATTCTTTGATAGAGTAATAGTCTCTTGAAAAATTTTCATATAAGTCCTTTTATTCTTTTGATAACTCCCATTATTAGTTAAAAAATGTATAGGTCTCGTTTATATTATTATTTTGCATTATTACGTAAGCTAAAGCGTCATTAATGCTTATTTTCTTCTCCTTCACTATTTTAACTGCACTTACATGATCTCCCTTTGTTACATTCTTATCTATAATATTATCGTTGTTAAGAATTTCTTCTATAGAAGTAATCGAGTTACACAATGATTTCAATTATGTTTGCTACCTCAGAATACTGTGGTAATGACCTTTTCTTCTCCTTTATAAATCCTCAATAAAACTTCCTTGGCTTTTTCTTTCATCTTAGTTACTTTTTCGTTAATGGCTCTCTTAGGTTTTAAAATAGCGTAGATAAATATGTTAGAATCTAAAAACCTTATGTTTGAGCTCATGCAAATCATCTGGTAATTCGTCAACCTCAACGCTGTCAATTAATTTAGATAAATTAGAAACCTTAGGGTAAACGACTATCTTATCTTCCATCAAAACTAACATGTATTTGTCTGTATTAAACCTTACCCTCCATTCTTTCAGTATAACAATCCTTCCTTGGTTATCAACTTTTCTTTATTTTCACTTTCTCCATAACTTCACATTTAATAATATGGATACCTAGTTATATAAGCTTCCACCAAAAGTTATTAAAATCTTTCGTTTTACTTTTTATCTAATATTGAAAACTCCTTCTTTCTAAGTTATTTAATCATAACGCTAGCATTTAAATAATAACGCATAATACAACTGTAGCAATCTTACTAGACCGATTTAATTTTGGCGTGCTATTAAGAGTTTTAATAATTGAAGTACTTCTCCACGTTCTTTACTAATAAATAACCTAGGACTGAAGCTATCGCTAAACCCATTATCATGATTCCGTAGAACAAAACTCCGCTTTTTATGAACTTTATATCAAATAAATAAAGGAAAAGGAATATAAAAACTATCTCAACTATATAAACTAAACTTCTATACCCTTCAGTAGGCATTAAAGTCGCCTCAGTTTTTTACTAAATATTACAATTAAATATGGTATCGATTCAAAACTTAAAATTATCCCTTGTGGAGCGAGGACAAATGACTCTAAGACTCCGTCAAAAATTGAAAAAAGAGATATTATGAAAATAAGTCTAAGTTCTATCCTAGGTATTTCATAGATTCCTAAAGAGCTAACAATGTCGTTCTCGGCAATTCCTAAAAGCACTAAAGTCATTACTCCAGAAAGTACTAGGGAAAAAGCCATTAAACCGAAGATTGCGTAAACTTCAAGCATAACTAGTCTGCCTTGTCTTCATATTGAAGGAGTTATAGTAGTTTAATATTGATGAATTCAAACTGGGCTTAGATGAACTTAATGCCAATTCCAAATCCTCCTCGCTCAATTTTACGTTCTTCTCGCCAGCCATCGCTCTCCTTATTGATAAGAGGACTGCTTTATTCACTATTCCCTTAATGTCTGCAGGTGTATAATATTCTGTTAACTTAGCTAACCTATCGTAATCTATATTATCCTCATGAGGATGCTTAGATATTAAGCTGATGAATAAGGATCTCCTCTCATCCAAAGTTGGAGGCCTCACGTAAATTAATTTTTCCAGCCTGCCTGGCCTTAGGAGGGCTGGATCAATTATGTCTGGCCTATTTGTTGCAGCAATTACAACTACTTTCTCCGACCTCTTACTTATTCCGTCCATTTCTGTAAGCAATTGGCTTACTATTCTTTCAGTCACTCTATTAGGATCGCTACCTCTAGCTGAGGCCAAGGAATCGATTTCATCAAAGAAGATAATGCAAGGTGATGCTTGACGGGCTTTCTTGAAAATTTCTCTTATCGCCCTTTCGCTTTCGCCAACCCACATGTTAAGTATTTCCGGTCCGTTTACTGCTATGAAGTTTGCACCGCTCTCATGGGCTACGGCTCTAGCAAGCATTGTTTTTCCCGTCCCAGGAGGACCGTAAAGTAATATACCGCTGGGTATTTCAGCGTTCATATATTCGTAAATACTAGGTTCTTTTAAAGGCCATTCCACAACTTCTTTTAACTCGAGCTTTATGTCTTCAAGACCTATTACGTCCTCCCAAGTAGTTGCAGGTATTTCAATCTTAAATTCTCTTAATGCAGAAGGCTGAACTCTCTTCATTGCCTCAAGAAAGTCCTCCATTGTAACGTTTGCAGAATCGTAATTTTTACTCCTTCTAAAAGCGTTCAATGTAGCTTCCCTAACTAATGCCTCCAGATCTGCCCCAACGTAACCGTGGGTCAATTCAGCTATCTTCTCTAGATCTACGTTAACTAAGTTTAGCCTTCGTGTATGAATCTTTAATATCTCCAATCTACCTTCCTTGTCTGGAACTGGAATCTCTATTTCTCTATCAAATCTTCCAGGCCTTCTAAGTGCTGGATCGAGAGCGTTAGGCCTATTTGTTGCCCCTATTACTAAAATTCCTCTGGATGAAGTTATCCCGTCCATTAGCGTTAAAAGTTGTGCAACTATTCTTCTGTCAGTTTCTGATCCAGTAGTGTCCCTATTAGGAGCTATTGCGTCTATTTCGTCAATGAATATTATTGAGGGAGAATCCTTTATTGCTTGTTCAAATATTTCCCTTAACTTTTTCTCGCTTTCGCCGTAATATTTTGACGCAATTTCTGGACCGCTTATGTAAAAGAAATTAGCCATTACTGAATTGGCTATAGCTTTAGCAAGTAGAGTCTTTCCTGTTCCAGGAGGGCCGTAAAGTAGAACTCCTTTAGGAGCTCTTAAACCTAGAATCCTCATTATTTCTGGCCTTACGAGGGATATTTCAACGATTTCCTTTAATTCCTCTACTTGTTTAGATAAACCTCCTACGTCTTCTAATGTTACATAAGGTATATCCTTTTGGGTCAGCTTAACGCTGGAATATCCTATTTCTATTTTAGTATCTCCCGTCACTATTCCTACTTCTGCTTGAGGAAAGAAGGAGATCACAGTAAAGTCCCCTTCTTTAGTAAACAAAGGCATCCGCCTGGTTACGGCCTTTCCCCTAAGTTCAAGGCTTATTTTCCTCTCATCATAAGGCTTTTGAACCGCAGGTGCTAAACTTAAAGTTTGTATTTCTACATAATTGGCTTTTTTAAACCCAGCTCTTTCTCCGTTTTTAATTCCCAGTAATTTTAAGTCCTCTTCATTCACAACTATCCCCTTCTCTTTATCCCTATTTTCTTGAACTGTAAAAGGCAAAGCCCTATCTCCGTAAATTAATATTACGTCGCCTGGAAGGAGGTTAAAGTTCTTCATTATTTCCTCGTCTACGAGAGCAACGTACCTCTGCTTCAGCTTCTTACCGTAAACTTGAGTAATTGCAATCTCGTTCATAATTTATTCTTTCCCTTACTAACTTTTAGATTTTTCTTTGAAAAATCTAATTTAGAATAAATCTTTGAGTAGAAGAAAATGATTGGTTATTCCGTTATCTATTTTATGTATCACTCCTTCGAGTAGTCAACAAAATAAAAAATTGTACAAAATAAATGTTATTCCCTTACCTTTTCCTTTACTGGAGTTAAGTATAAGTAAGTCATTGCAACTAGTGGTGCAATTAGGTATAGCGTAATTGGTACGGAATCGAAGACAAGCGTTGATGCCAGTAAAGCCAATACTGAGAACGATAAAGGTTTATCAACTTTCCTTAAGCATAAGGCATAACCAAAAGTTATAAAGGCAATTACAAAGAAAAGGGGAGGCATCCAATCCCTTATTCCTAAGATTCCAAAAATGTAAGGAAAAGCAACTCCTATAGCAAAATCCCAGCCGGGAATTAAGTTAAGCCAACTTGCTATACCAACGAATACGCCTATCGCAACAAAAGGAAGTATCCTTACTACCCTCACCTTTCTTACTGACCAAACTATGAATATTATTCCTGCCGATAATACGGAATATGCCATTAAATACCCAGAATAACCGCTGAGTAGTCCTATGCATGATGCTCTAAATACCTCTGTAAGCCAAGTAAAGAGTAGGAAAGAGTACGCTAAAATATCTGGGATAAAAAGTACGTAAAGTATCTTCTTTACTTTCATTAAATTGATGGAGGCTAAGATTATCAGAATTACATACACGATAGAATAAATCGCAGGCAATTGGAAAGCAGTGTTATTCACTCCGTAAGCTATGTGGGCAAAATCTGCAAATAACGTCAAGTACAGTACGGAAGATAAGAGTACTCTGCTCAGTTTTTCCTTTATCTTCACTATAGCCCAAACTAATAGTACAGGCTGTAAGATAAGCAGGAAAGTGAAAGCTGAACCTCCGATTATATAAAATGCCGTCAAGTAAGGTTCTATCTTGCTTACAGATATTCCTGCTAACCCAAAAGGTAAAACAGAAACGAGAAATTCCCTATTAAAGAATAATTCCAAAAATGCAGAAATAAGGTAAAGATATAAAAAATATATTGGATTAAAATAATTATTTAACTTATTGATGCTCACTTCTTACACCTAGCATTTTTATGAGAGGATACTTAATCTTTGCTAAGGATCTTTCCATTTCCCTAATGACATTAATTTTACCTCCGAATATTACTGCAAATATCATTGGCGCTAAGAAGCTATTAACTGTTATTATCATAGGAATTACTGAAGATGATTGAGGAGGCTGTATGTATAAGTTGTACCAGAAGGATATAGACTTAAAGTCTACGGATTCTCCTGCTCCACCTTGGAATACTGCAAATGCCACATGATACGTATGGCCTGGATATAACTGTACTTGATAATGAGACATTCCTTGTCCTCCTGAAACTCCGAAAGTTGTAAATGTTCTTACAAATTCTGCTACCCAGTAAGTTCCGGTAGGACATTGAACAAGTTTTAGCCCAGTAGCCACTACGGATGGATCCCATAGCTTTGATGCGTTATACAACCCGTTCATTAGGTCCCAAGCATTATACTCTGGGTTATTTAAGTACGGGAAGCCGATGAAGGGAACTCCTCCTATATAATATATTGAAGATCCATTAACGTAGGCATCTGCAATAATTCCTTGATCCTCCAGATAACCTAAATTTAACGGATCTTTATATTGCGGATAGTGCTCGTAGGGCGGTGGGGCAGTCCTTGAGAACAACGTTGGACCAGGGTAGCCTAGATCTTGTGTATTATTAGCTCTTGGGTTATTGTTCAATATCCATAGTTCATCGCATCCTGCAGATATTGCTCCAGAAGTTCCAGGCATCATGTGTGGGGTGTAAGCTATTTGATACCAATCACTTGGGACTCCTCCTAAAGACCATAGTATTGCAAATCTTTCTGGATACATATAGCTCGAATTATAGAAAAGTGACGTAAATCCCGCAGTATCCTCTGGATAGAATTCGTTATATGCCATCTGTGCCCAAGTTGTATCGTTTAATCCCATAGCCAGGAATTGACTGAAGTTAGTAATTATATGTCCGCTGTAGTTTAGGTAGAGTGACGTAATTACTACCGGCATACCGTTATTTAATGGACAACCGTCTGGTAAGGTAGCTCCTAGCACTTCTCCTACTAGCTTTCCACTTTCATTTAATACTATTATTTGTATCGGATTTGATAGCGTGTATCCAGGTGGATATTGAATTTGTTTACATACTGGGACATAATATACTTTTGCTGTAGATTGGTTAGCGCTATAGGAAACGTTGACTACCCACCATCCTGCCTTATTTACTGCAAACGGTTGCCACATTTTTCCGCAAGGAGTTCTTTCTGGACACGCTAACCACGAGATGTATCCTACGTTCTTAGCTTTCATTAATATGAAGATATAAGGTGTTCCGTTAATGCATGTCCATGCAGCCTTGACGTATACAAATTGCGTATGACCTGAAACTCCGCCCGGTACTGGTACTGTTGGAACTAAAGGTATGGTAGTCCAAGGTATTGTACTCCAGAATAAACAACCTCCTGGATTTCCTAAGTCTGGCATGGCATTAGGCACGTAATATGCAGTAATTGTAGTAGTAGCTTGTGAGGCAGAGTTAAGTAAATAATCTGCACCGTAGCTTGCTGCTAATATAACTAGGACCATTACTATACCTAGAGTTAGAAGTTTCACGTAACTGTTAGCCATTTTGCCTCATCCCTCCTCTTTTTAACTCATAATTTGCCAACAATCCACCTGCACCAAACAAAAATATTGCGAAACCGAAGAAATTGATAAAATAGTTTGAAATCTTATTTCCAGTAACCTCATGCATTCCATTTACGCTGAACACTTCTCTAGGATAAGTTACTGTAATAGTCCCTGCTATCATCAAAATTAACCCTATAACAACTAAAATTATTGAAATATATAGGAGAGCCTTCATTCAGATCGCCCCATTAACTACGTGTGGATCCCATTGTCCTTGAGGTAAAACTCCACCGGTAACGCTCATAGCGAGTGTTGCATTGCAGGTTGCTAATATTGTACCTACAAGCCAAGAGTGACCTAATCCTACAGCTGCCGTACCGCAATATTCTGCACAAGCAACGTGATATAATCCAGGCTTAGGGAATACTAAGACTATATAAGAATAATAGCCTGGGACTGCCTCAGCTCCGAAGTTAAATCCTAGGCTGAAGTTACTTGGAGCATTCTGTATAAAGAATTCATGGAATACATCAACGCTATGTATAACGAAAACAACCGGTTCGTCAACTGGAACAACTGTTAGGTTAGTACAGACCTTAGCGTGAGGATAAAAGTCCCAGTGCCATTGTTGTCCAGTAACGTATACTATAACGTAAGGTCCCTTGTAAGAACCTATGGCGTTTGCAAACTGCGCATGAACTACTCCTTCTCCTGCATTGTTTGTAGGATTATAGCCTATATAATCATATGAGCTGTATTGGATTTCCAAGGATACTGCAGCTACTATAACTAGGATAAAGAATAAGGCTATTACAGTGCCTCTTTTCACTTCATTTCCCCAATTTCATCTCTAAGTTAGATAGCTTAAAAAATTTGTGTTGTTTTTGATAAAAAGGAATATAAATTAACTAATGGAAAAGGCAAGAATAAAAAGTTTTGCATCTTTAAACCTTTTTAATTAAATTTAGGTATGAACTACTCCTTTGTAATTAACAGGGTTTACGAAATACTTTTAAGCAAATTTGCCATGTTTAAACATTATATCTAGTTAAAATTCTATTATATTTAACAATTTTGCCTAATTGTACAGTGACTGTTTGCACTTTATATATTTTAGGTTGTCGAATAAACGTTTTGAGCGATAGAGTTAATTAAATATATTCAAAAAAATTCGAAATAAACGAAAATAAGAAAAACTTTTTAAGGTTTAATATGAAACTTTTAACTTGATATGAATGTAAAAATGTGGGGTCCTATATTAGCCGGAGCTGTAATAGAAGCTATAGGCATAATATTATTCGTAGTCTACGGCTACGTCTTTATGTCAAAACCAACGTCTTTTATTTTTAGCTACGGTAACCTGGACTTCGCCGCGTTTGTGTTATCAATAATTGGACTAGCCTTAATCATGTTTGGAGGATATCAGAAGAAATGAAAAAGTTATACTTGATTTTTTTGACTATAATAGTCATCATAGGAATTCTACTGTTAACTTACCCTATGATATCTGCCCCTATTTCGCCATCTCAAGGTTTGCCCATTTATAACGAAAAATACGGAAATTTTTTGATTTCAGTTTATAACTCTACTACATTGTCGATAAAAGAGGAAAACATAACAGGACTTATGATAAATTTGAATAATTTACAAGAGGAGAAGTTAACTATATTATGTATAAAAAATGCTTCTTACACGCTAGATGTTAGGTATTTTTACATAAAGCAATCTGTAGTACTCAGTGACGGTAAAGTTACTGCAGCCTTCGTCAAATCAGACGAGGTTTACATAGGTGATGACACAATATTTATACCAGCAAAGTTATCTCCAGGGACATACTCCATCGTTTTTAGCGACGGTAACGTAATAACAGTGAAAGTCAGTTAAGTTTTAAAATTATAAAAAATAAGTATACTTATGGTTAGCATATATTTATTGAGTATATTAGCAGGAGTAATGGTTGTTGCAATAATTGGAATAATATACTTTGTAGAGAACGTCATGAGGAATTATGTTCACGTATTCTTCACATACTTTGCCCTCATAATGATGGCGTTAATGCTGTTAGGGGCAATAATATATCTTTACTCGCCAAGTGAATTAACTCTAGGAATAGCAGTAGGAATAAATATGGTTTTCATGATAGTTATCCTAGGGTATTTCTTTGCTATAGCCGACGAAATAGAAGAGAAGAAAAATCCTATCAGCAATATTCATAGGTACTTTATAGCCCTACTACTAGTGCTCAATGAGGCATTAATGGGAACAACGTTCACCTTGGCTCAATTTGGAAATAATATTTTTAGCTCTCCTCTACAAGATGTTTCGTCTTCTTTAGATAGCATATGGTTCTTTTATCCAATGATGATTGAAATGTTATCACTCTTTATAATTGCGTACGTAAATAATTATGATAATGATAAATTGATGATGTTAATACCTTTTTTCGGAATAACCTCATTTCCACCGCTATTATTTAACATAAATGCTTGGAAAATGTCCTCCATTATTATTGATATTGCTCTGGGAATCTTAGGATTTATGAAGTCGGAGAAAAATTGGAAATTAATTTACTCAGTTTTAATCCTTTCTGTACTTACATCTACGATTAGTTTGAAACCCGTCTTCTGTATTGCTATAGCATTTACAATGGTGTATTACTATTTCTTTATTTTTGAAAAATATAAGATTTACACTAAGAAGTAGATAAAGTTGAAATCTCTTCTAGACTGATGACCTAAAAAATCCCTTGGAATTAAAGGTATTTATTAGTCTAGTTTCCAAAATAAGAAAAATCACGAAAAATTTATAACTAGTCCAAATGAAGATTTAAATGATGAAAAATGGCGGGAGTAAAATTTGCTAGAAGAGTTCTAGGAGCTATAATCGCTGGAATAGGTGTATCGTTATGGATAGCCGATATATTATTGACTTTCACCTTACCGTATTCAATGTACGAGAATGACGCTTTAGTAGCTATGGTTCCAATATCTGGAGCTGTACTAGTTTTAGGAGGATTATTAATGGGGTTATGGGGTTGAGGGACAAAAAGTCCTATCTATTTTTTGGGTTAGCAATGCTAATAGCTTCCTTAAATCCTCTATCCCTCAGTTTAGCCAGAGTCCTAGAAATAATAAGGGTTTCTTTCGACATGACTACAGTATGGGGAGCAGGTCTACTAGGAATATGGCTTGCGGATGAACTTTTCAGAAAGGGATATGAGAAAAGATTACTAGAATTTAATTTCACCACGAGGGGCCTAGTACTAGGGTGGGGAATTGCGGGTTCCATGGCGTCTTATTGGTATTTTCCTGGACCTTTCGATTTATCTGTTATCTCTAATACTGCCAGAATATTACAACTTTCGACGTTTATAATGGCTGGTCTAATAGGAGGTATAGGATGGTATGGAATGACTAACGTTTGGAAGAGTATAACTATCTTTGCAATATTTAGCATGATGGCAAGCATGGCGGAAATATTCTTAGAGCTAGGAGCATATTATAAAACAAACTTATACCCTGTATACCCGAGATCTCAATTCATAGATACAGCATACTTCCTATTTGCAATGGCCTTCGTACCATCGACTTTTTACATGGTTAAATGGCTTAAGGATCTTAACTTGTTTTAAGTCAAATCTTTTTTAGATAAGTTTTTTAACGTATTTTTTCAAAGTTAAATTAAGGAGGCGATATTATGGCTATATTCGAAAGCGAGGCAGATCTGTGGATTGTCAGTTTTTTACTAATGGCTTTAATATATCCTATATGGTATATCCTGCTAATAATTAAGGCTGATAAAGACCCTCAAGTAGACCCTATGCAAATTGCAAGACAGGAGGCAGGCGAGTAATGGAAATTGTTGACGTAATTCGTTCCAAGCCATATAAATATATTTTTTTAGTTACTTTTATATTATATTTCTTTTTCTTCCAATATACAGATAGATTACTAATTTTTACTAGAATAGTTCTCCCATCTGGAGTAGACTTCGTGTTATCAACATCGCCTCCTATTAATCCCTCATGCTTACCTTTCCCATTATGGGGTCCATTTTTCATAAGCCTTACATCCAGCTTTATGACTTGGGCAATAACTCCCTTATCTCTTGCAATATCGATTTTCTTATCCTTTTTGGTAGGCCTAAACGTGACTCTTTACATAATATATTACAGATTATTAAGGTTGGGCGCAAGAAAAGGACTAGTGGCATCTTTAGGTTTAATAGCAACCTCTCTATCTTGTTCTTGCGAATTGTTTACTGGTCTCATAAGCTCTGCAGCAGTTTCATTACCTTTCCTTTTTTCTATCACCTTTATGGATAGACTATCTGAAGGCCTAGTTATCCTTGCGATCTCGCTGTTAACTCTATCAACATTTGTATTATATAACGAAGTTAACGGTAAGAATCCTTTCCCTAAATCTATAAAGTCCAGAACAAAGTTAAGCATTGCTGCCGTCATAATCTTAGTCTTAACTTTAATTCCTCCTTCTCCGGCCTTCAGTTTAGTAAGGATAATAGGTTACACCTTTGCAGGAGGATTAATTGCAAGCGCCCTACTGAAAAAGGGAAATATTGTATTCTTCCCTATCAGTGTGTCCATCCTCGTAGGCGAAATAATAGCATTTCCTTACAACTATGCTTCCATAATAGTTCTTCCTATTTCATTAGTTGCAGGAATTCTAGGGGAGTTAGGTTTTAGAGCAATGAAGAGGTGGGCGAGACTGGGCATAATGCACGTAACTGCGTGGACAATGATAATGCCCGGGCCTATTTCCTTAATCCTAGGTTATCCAATACCCTTCTTTAATTTTAGCTTTTCGCAACTTTTACAAATGTGGATATACACATGGATTATAGGTACTCCAATAGCGTGGTATGCAGGGATATATTACCTTCAATATTTGAGAGATTCAATGTCAGAAATAAACTTGGAAAAGATTACAATTAACGTGAGGGAAACTCCAGGTTTAACTTGGATAATTTTAGGCACATTTACTCTCCTTACTCAAATAGCTTTCTTCATTACTCACGTAGGTGACTACGTAGATTATAATGGCTTTGATTACGACTTCTTGGTGGAAATGACCCTTATTACAACTTCTCTAATGATAGCAGGATTAGTTTCACTAAGTTATGGAATATATGAGATAATTAAATTCAGATTTAACCCGCCAAGGGTTTCAAGAAAGGATTTCAAAACTTTTACGTTAATTTACGCTATCATTAACCTAATTTTGAGCGGAATAGTGCACTTTGACGTTAACGGATTTCCTTACCCACACTTTTACGTATTCATGTTCGGTATGCCGTTGGGTGCTCCTTCAGTGCTTATATATTATCCGCCTTTTATTGGAATAGAATTTGACCCATTAAAAATACTCCAACTTTTGGCAGTATCAATCATGGGCGGTTACATAATATCTGCAGTAAAGCTATATTACTCTTTTAGAAGACAATTACCAAAAGGTGGGTTGTCTTCCCTAGCATTAGGAGCCATAGGGATTTGCCCTCAATGTGCAATATCTGCCTATGCAACAGCTTTATTGTCGTTCAATTTAGGCTTTTCTGCACTTTACAGTTTTTCAAGCCAGTTGATTTTATCCCTTACTGCTGATTCCTTACTTTTTGCCTCTGTCTTATACATTGCATATAAATTACCTTCTGTATGTAGAATTAATATTAAAAAATAATTTTTTAACTTATTCCTTCTACTTTTAGCGTAAAAACTTAAATATTATAATTACGTTATCTAACATAGTATGGCTTCAAGAGAGGAAATTAGGCGTAGGGAATTAGAGCAATTGTCTGAATGGGCAAGGGAATACGAGGAAGTGAAAGCTAGAGAAGCTAAAAGGTCCGCATTAGTAAAGATTTTCTACACTGAAGAATATAAAATGCTAGCGTTAAAGAATATATTATTTGCAATAGCTTGGCTTTTTGTAGGAGGAGCTTTTGCTCTATTCCTGCGTACTCAAGCTGGTCTATGTAGTCAGGGATTGCCTGTCATAGTATGCCCACAATATTACTTCCAAGCAATGACAAATCACGTAATGGATATGGTATTCGGTGCAGCCTTCTCTACCGTTTTCGGTGTGGCTTTCTACATGATCCCAGCACTCAACGGTTCTAGGTTAATAAAATGGCCAAAGATAGCTAATGCTGGATTATGGATTGCCACTGTAGGATTATTCATGATGAACCTAGGAGGAGTGGAAAATCAGTACTTGTTCACTTTCTTGAACCCATTGAAGGCTTCACCAACATGGTATATAGGCTACGCTTTAATGATAATAGGCGAATGGATGGAAATGGCTTCAGTCTTAGGAACTTCCTTACTAGGTAGAATACAAGGTAAGCTGGTTCCTACAGCTATAGGCTTCATAGTCATGGATATGATAATGATGGCTTTAGCTAACATTTCAGTATTTATAGCCACAATATGGAGCTTACTTTCACCGATAGGAGGAATTGGGATATATCTATTTGGAGTACCTAATGCCGAAATATGGAAAGGCTTATTCTGGTTTGCGGATCATCCGCTAGTGTATTTTGCTCCATATACGCTTACCGGTGCAATGATTGCAATAGCGCCTTTATATGCAAAGAGACCCGTTTACAGCGTTAGATTTGCAAGATGGTTAATTCCAGTTCTCTTCGTTCTAGGCTCAAGCGTTTACGTTCACCACTTAGCAGACGATCCATGGCCATTAATATTGAGAGATATATTCGCTCAAACTTCCACTGCATTAATAGCAATACCTTTTGCGGCATTGTGGTTACTATTCTTCATAACCTTAGGAGATCCCAGAAAGCTAAAGTGGGATGTAGGTTTAGCGTTTATATATGCTGCTGCAGTATGGAACATAGTTGGGGGAATACAAGCAGAGCCAACTCAGCCAACACCTGCAGTAGACCCTACAGTGCACAATTCTATATGGTTACCCAGCCACTTCCACATAATGTTAGCGTTGTACAGCGTAGGGGGCTTGCTAGGAGTTTTATACGTTGTAGGGCCGGAGTTATGGGGAAGAAAGTGGTACAGTGAGAAATTAGGTTGGTTGCACTTCTGGGGTTGGGAGGCAGGAATGGGATTACTAGTGACTTCATTCGCAATAGGCGGGTTCTACGGAGCAATTAGGAGGGAGGTAGCATGGCCTGCGTTCTATGAAGTTTATTACCAGATGGCAATGATAGGCGGTTGGCTAGCTGGATTCGCTACTATAATATTTGCTTATAACTTAATACTAACGCTATTATACGGCGAAAAAGTAAAGCAAACTGACATACCGCTATGGGCAGTGCAGACAATAGCCTTAGAAAGATTGGGCATGAGAAGGGAAGGATACAAGGAAGAAGAAATGCCAATTGCTCTTCCAGCCGACGGAATGATAAAGATATTAGTCCCAGAAGAACGGTCATCTGGAACTTCAGTCGCCACACCTACAGGGGCAAAGGCTGTTAAACCATCAACTGGAGGAGATAAACTAGAAGGAGGAACTGTTAAGGCAAACAAGTAACCCTCTTTTTTTAGATTAATAAATTTTTTCTTCCTTCTTCTCCTTTTCTCTATTTTCCCTTACAAGCTAGTTCAATTTTCTTAAATGTTTAGCTCATCAATAAATTCAAGCGTTAAAAATAAGTTAATAATAAAGGAGCAGTCTACAAAACCATCCTCTTCTGCCTTACGTTAACTTCTCTAAATTAGGTTTATTTACTTAATTTAAGTAAAAATCCTTATTTCAGAGAAAAATTTTTAAGCAATAATTACTTACAAAATGCGAAGTAGAAATGTATAAACGATTAAAACAATATGAGACAAAATTTAATCTATCATTTTTTATTTCTTCAATTCTCTCTGGAATTGCAACTTGGATTACCATAATCTTTATTAAGAATCCTCTATTAATAGAAGGAGAGCTTCTGATATTCACAACGTTATTGACAATATTACTAGTCAACTTAGGGATAGACCTAATTCACAAAGGACACGACAATTCTTGGATATTCATAACTAATCCAAACCAGATAAAGGTAAGTACAATTACTAAATGCGAGCACAAACCTTCATTGCTGTCTAATAAGTTACTATCTAAATTCTTTAAGAAGAGATGGGCACACTTTATGATAATTCTGCCTTCATTCGTAGTCTTTTATATTGTAATGGTTTCTGGGCTAATTGGAGATCAGAGCTTAAATGACGCTGGATTAAACCTAGTCAACCTTGCTCCCGATATAAGTTGGCTATTATGGTTTCCTTTACTTTGGTTATTAACGTGGATTGCTAACGGGAGGACTTGGTGCCAAACTTGTCCATTCAGCGGACAAGCGGAATGGCTACAAAGAATGCACCCTTGGAAAAAGACGAGTAAGAAGCTAAGCAAAAGATTAAGGTGGCCTTTAAAGTACTCGACGATCTTATATTCTGCAATAGGATTTTCAATTCTAACATGGGTAGAAGAGTTTTACAACATAGGCGGACCCGGGTTACCTTTGTTAACTTCAGTAGTTTTAATATACATTGCACTACTTGAAGTGACAATAGCTTTACTTTTCCAAGAAAGAACTTTCTGCAGAACAATTTGCCCATTAAGTGCCCCATTAGCAGTGACGACAATGATCTCCCCTTTGGGGACTTTTAGAGTCAAAGATCAAGAAAAATGCAAAAATTGTACCACGAAGGACTGCATGAGGGGAAACGAAAAATTCCACGGATGTCCGTGGTTTGCGTCTCCGGGAAGCAAGGAAAACGCCGGCTTTTGCGGGATGGCTAGCGATTGTTATAAAGCTTGTCCTCACGATAATATAGACGTCCCGATTAAGAGATTCCCTTGGTTGGACGATCTATTCGTAAATAGGAAGAGGTTTGACGTTGCCCTCTCAGTGCTGATATTGCTAGGAGTAGTTTTCTTCCAATTCTTCAACGCATTACCTCTTTACGCCTTCCTAGACAATTGGTTAAGTCAAGTTACCGGTTGGATAGGCATTGCAAACGCGTTAGGAGAAGGTTTAAACAAATATGGTTGGTCAACAAACGGTTATCCAATGCCTTTAGATTACGCAATGCTAAACTTGGTACCTATAATTGTAGTATTATTATCCTCAAGAGGAAATAAATGGAAGTTCACTTCAATATCTTACTCATTAATTCCGTTATTTGCTGCTACAATACTATCTAGAAATATACCTAAGTTCGTAGGAGGATCTTTACTCATACTTAATGAAATATTTAGCCCTACGGGAGTTCATTCGACATTAAGAGAAACGTTGTGGGGTTCAATTTTATATAAATTAGGAAGCAATCCTTGTAGTGCAACCGCTGAATGGTGGGCATTAATAATCATGGAGGCAATAAACATTTTCGGAATATACTTATCCATCAAGGCAGCAAGAAAGCTTTCAGAATACGACGAAGTTCCGCTGAATAACTATTTAATACCAATAATTACGCTGGGTACATCTTTCGTATTAATAACCTATTGGATGTCAAGTCCAATGAATCCAGCAATGCCGTTCTATAATAAATACTTGGGAAACCTATTGTATAATCCCTTGCAGGCCCAGCCTCCGTTCTAGGTGAAAGCCTTGGAGCCTATAGTATTAATTGACGCAGATAGATGTGTGGGTTGCTTCATGTGCGAAAGAGCTTGTGCATTAGCAAAATGCCTAGTAGTTGACAGAGAATTAAGGCTGGCAAAGTTAATTAGACCGTGGGACTGCACCGGTTGCAAAGCCTGCGAAAGGGCATGCCCTTACTCTTGCATTATCGTATTGTCAGACGAAAACGAAGTGCCATTAAGAGCAAAGGTAACCATACAGAGAGTATGGAGATATGCCAGAAAACCTATTATTGTTAATAACCCTAGCTTAGTTGAAATAGCGAAAACTATGCACGAAAAGAAGATAGGTTCGGCACTAGCTCCAAAAAGATTAATTGCTACCGAGACAGACGTGTTGAACTCTTTTATAAATGGAAGTAATAAAGTAGAGTTTAAAGAGGCAATAACTATTAATGAAAGGTTTACCTTATCTCAAGCTTTAGACCTAATGTTGGAGAAAGGAATTTCTCACCTCCCTATAGTTGACGATAGAGAAGACGTGACGGGAGTAATATCTTTAAGGGATTGCCTAAGAGGATTGGCGGTAAGTAGTGTAATTAAACACAGCAGTTTAGAGATACACGCACTAAAAGGAGATAGAAAGATATCCGATTTCCTCTTTATGGATCCAGTGGTTCTGGAGAATAACTCCACATTACGCGAAGCGGTCACGAAGCTTTTGAAAGAAAAGAGGAAGGCCGGACTAGTAATTGGAGAAAAGCCCGGAGTCTTCACACTAAAAGATGGAATAAGGATGATTTCTGAAAGTAAAGGCAATAAATCTACAATAGAAGTTAGGTATGATATTCCTATATTGGATGAAAATGAAAGCGTATCTAAAGCCTTAAGCATAATGGAAATGAAGGGAATTAGACACATAATTATAAGGACTTATGGAGGGGATTACAATTTGCTCTCAATAAGAGAAATAAGTAAAGGAATTGCGTGGGTTGTTAATAAGGTATAGAAGTTAAATTTAAAAAATAACGAATTTAACTATATTTATGATAAATGTTGGTCTTTATTATAGGGTAAAGGAGGGTCACGAGAAGGAATTTGAGGAAACGTTCTCAAAGGTAGTTTCAATACTAAAGAATTCCGACATTGGTTTTATCGACGCAAAACT